>Ga0306921_10003092_pt1 | contig 16828 bp, 13 predicted proteins | sample sta12Cox44000080_FD_203760 | JGI IMG/M metagenome (GOLD analysis project Ga0306921, IMG submission 203760) | Lab enrichment of tropical soil microbial communities from Luquillo Experimental Forest, Puerto Rico - statoxic.12C.oxic.44.000.080 (v2)... | ecosystem: Environmental > Terrestrial >...
ATCGGTTAAGGCGCACCGCGAGCACGCAGTTTTCCATCAATAGCCTCGCAAAGAGTGAGGTCAGCGTCGGAATTGCCGGGTCCTTCTCGCCGTGCCGGACGAACAACAAAATGCGGTCAATCCGTGCGGCGCGGTCAATAACCTCGCATCGTCTTGCGTGTTGAGAGCGGGTGCGCTGCTGTATGGATTTCACCAAGCGCTTGGCAGCTTTGGCTTCCGAAGAGAGAATTGCGATCAGGCTATGTCGATCAATATTGACGAGGGGAGGTAGTCATCAGTTCAACCGCAGCAAGAACAGCATCACGAAAGGCCGCGCACGCGAGCCTGCTCGCGGGCATGCTGTACGCTTCCTCCGAGAACCCCGACGCCCACGACATAGAGCCACCCTTGCGTAAAGTCGAACAGATGGGAGTTGAACAGGCACGCCACGATACTCTGCAGCACGATGACGAGACCGAACCAGGAGATCAGCGAAGGCCCGTGAAACAGCACGACATGCGCAGTCCACATCGCGGCGAGAACAACGCCGCCGCAAAGCCCAAGCTCGAGCATGACCGCGAGCAACTGGTTATGGGGGTTGGTGGTGACGGATTGCGGATCTGTCTCGGCGGTCGCGCTGCGCCGGAACAGCTCCGGAATGCTGCCGGTGCCATGGCCGAGCACAGGCGCTTCGGCGATGTCCGCCAGCGATGTCCGCCAGTATCCGAGCCGCAAACCCACCGTGGTGGCCTTGCCGGTCTCGTAAATCTGCACGTCCTCGACCGCGTGCATAATGCGCTCACGCAGATAGGAGGAAGAGTTCCACACCAGGACGGACAGCGCAGCCGCAATGACCGCAGCGCCAAGCATGCCCGCCCAGCCGAATTTCCGGAAGCCTAAGACCACAAGCAGCACCACAATGACAACGAGGGTCGTGCGCGCGGTCTCCACATAGAGGAGATTGCCGATGAACGCCGCCGCAACAAGAACAAGCACGAGCGCAAGCCGCATTCGGCGTTGCCAGATCTCGACCGCCTGGCCGATCAGCCCGAACGCACAAATGGCAAACAGCTCGCTTTGCAGGATGTAATCCTTGACCGGAACGCCCACGCTCAGCTTGCCGCGCCAGGTCAGGCCAGGAATTGTTGCCAGCCCCCATGAGAGTACGAGCAAGGCAACGCATGAGACGAGAAATCCGAACACGACCCAATGCGCACGTCCGCCGCGCCGGAACTGCGCCAGCAAAAGGGGCACCGCCAGGAGCTTGTGATAGCCACTGAGACCGGCAAGGCGCTCGCTCCAGCCCACGTCGGCCCAAAGCATGCCGACCGCCCCCATCGCCCACAGCGCCACCGGCAGACCGCCCGCCGGCGTCATCAGTTCCCGCCGCAGCGATCGCAGGTCGAGTGTTGGAATGAGGGTGACGAGCCACAGGCCGAGCAACGAACTGGTGAGCGATGTCGACCAGGGCAGGGAGGCCGCCAGCCCCACTGCCAGTCCCTCGGAAATCTGCGTCAATCGGTCGAGAACGATCGGGAAGCGCCTACCCGCGGCGGCCGGTGCAGAGTTCGGCGCAGCGCTCGCTTTCATGTTAACCCGTACGACGAGAACCCGAGCAGGCCCGAGTGACCGCGCCGCACCCGAGGGCTATTTTGCGCACGCCGCATCGAGGTTGACCGGAGGCAGCAGCAATCGCGCTGCATAGCTTTCCAGCGTCTCGAACAGGACCGCGTCCGGATGCTCGCCCGCGACTGTCGCCCCGTCGATCCGCTGTGCGGCGTAGCGGTGAACTTGCGCGAAATGTCGGGCGAGGAACGGGACCAGCAGCGCGGCAAACGAATCGCCGAACAAGACCAACCGCCCGCGTCCTTCCGGATTGCGCGCGACGAAAAGGGACTGGTTGATCTGCACCTCCCCCGCCTCCGCAACCGGCTCCCTGGGCTCGAGCACGACATCCTCGTCCGCAAATCGCCAGGGCGAGAACAGCACGCGCGTCGCCATGTCTCCGCCGGGGTAGGGTCCCGCGGTGATCCGGTAATGGTCGAGCGAAGCCAAATCGCGATGCGCGATCGGCATGATATGCGAAAGCTTGTCGATAAGGGCGAGATAGCCGTAATAGGCGCCCAGCATGTTCCAATGGGTCTCGGTCTTGTTGTAGAGGCGAAGCGGCGCATGCGCGCGCTTTGCCGCGCGCATGGTCGGGCGTGGATCGACGATCGTCTCCTTTGCCGGAGCGCTCAGCTCGTCGAGCAGCGCATCGAGGCGGGTGGCAGCGGCGCCCGCGTCGACATTGATCAGATACTCGCCGTAGATGCTCTGCTTGTTGGGGGCGATGAACACGGCGCTCGGGATGCCGCAGGCGGCGAGCCGATCGTGAGCCTCGCGCAGCTGGGAGTCGATCCGCCTCACCTCGGCCGGCGAGAAGCGAAGCTTGCCGCGGGAGTCCGCCATGGTGGCGGGCGCGGTATCGCCGTCATCGGTCCAGTACATCCATCCGTCCCGACCAAACACGATGTGGCGGTCGAGCGGACGGTGCAGAAGCCCGATGTGGAAGTTGGTCCCGGCATAGATGAGGGGATAGCGCAGCCCAACGCGGTCGGCGAACCACAGGTCGAACGCCGCAAATGCGCCCGGCGCGAATTTCTCGGGGAAGGGAGCCCGCCCGCGGATAGAGAGGTCGCCAGGGCCGAACCAGGGTCCGTCGTAGCCGAGCATGAGGACCGGAAGCAGCACCACGGCGAAATACGTCGCAACCGGCAGGCGCATGGTGATCGAACGGAGCGTCGAAAGCTGCATCGGGTCGGGACCGGAAGGGACAGACGGGCTGTTCTGATCGATGCTCAACGTGGCGAGACTAAGTCAGCGGTGGTGGACACTCAGTCGTCATCGTCCGCGCAAGCGGACGATCCAGTAAACCTCGGGCTATCGATACAACTTCAACCGCTGTGTTTACTGGATACCCGCTTTCGCGGGTATGACAAGTTCAGAATTTGCTGTCTCGGCATGCTCTCAGGGCCCATAGCTGCGCGCAGCAGCTCCCGCACTGACGTAGCCAAGGCGCAGATCGCGCGCGACTTCCGCGCGCGAGCGTGCCTTCGCTTCGCCATAGCCCCCGCCGCCCGAGGTTTCCAGGCGGATGATGTCGCCTTTGCGCAGCATCATGTTCGTGATCTTCGAGGGCAGCGCGCGGCGCTCGCCGTCACGCACCAGGTAGAGCGCGCTCAGCGCGCCGGGCTGTCCGCCGGAGAGGCCGAAGGGCGGAAAACGGAATCGGTCGAGATTGGTGGTGAGCTGCGCCTGCGCCGAGTCGATGCGCCATTCGCGCCACAGCCCAAGCCCCCCGCGCTTGCGTCCGGCGCCTCCTGAATCATCGCGCAGTCCGTAGCCGGTGAACGTAAGCGGGAGCTCCTGCTCGATCATCTCGATCGGGATGTTGGAATTGTTGTGCATGCCGAAGGCTTGCGCCGATGCACCGTCCGAGTGCGCAAGCGCGCCGCACCCGCCGACCTCGATCTCGACCAGCACCTGGCGGGCGCGATCGGGGTCGATGGTCTGCAGCGTAATGACGTACGACTGCGCGTAGTAGGCCGCCGGCACGAGCTTGGGCACGGCCTGGTGCAATGCGCCGAACAGCACGGTGGCGAGCCGGTGCGTGATCAGGACGCGGTGAACCACAGGCGCCGGATATTGCGCGCTCACGACGAGGCCTGGCGGCACCACGATCCGCACCGGCCGGTAGCAGCCCGCATTGGCTGCAATGGGCGCCCTGGCGGAAGCAATCGCCATCAGCACGTAGAACACCGCCGAGCTCGTGGAGGCGAGCGTCGCGTTGGTCGGCCCCAGCGCCTGCTTGCTGCAGCCGGAGAGATCGACCGTCATCTCGTCTCCCGAGACAATCACGTCGGCGTGCAGGTGAATGGGGTCGGGGCCGAGACCGTCGCCGTCGATGTCGTCCTCGAAGGAATAGGTCCCATCGGGAATGCTGCCGATCAGATCGCGCATGGCGCCTTCCGAGGCATCCTGCAGCGCCGCCATGGCCGGCTCAATCCGCCCCTCTCCCAGCCTGTCCGCCAGGCGATCGATGCCCGCCGCGCCCACGTCGAGCGAAGCCAGCTGCGACTGCAGGTCGCCCCACAAGATGTCCGGCTGACGCACATTCTGCAAGATCATGGCGCGCAGATCCTCCTCGATGCGGCCGCCCCGGACGAGCTTCACGGGCGGGATGCGCAGGCCCTCCTGGAAAATCTCGGTCGCGCTCGAGCCGTAGCTGCCGGGCGCGGAGCCGCCGACGTCGAGGTGGTGACAGAGCGTGCCGACGAATCCGATGCGGCGGCCGGCGCGAAACACCGCCTTGAACGCCGCGATGTCGGGCAGGTGCTGTCCGCCGGTATAGGGATCGTTCGAGATGACCACGTCACCCGCGCCCCATTCCTGCGCGGGCACGAAGCGCTCCAGGATGGCGCGCAGAAAATGGCTCATGGAGTTGAGGTGCCCCGGGATGCGCGCGGCCTGTGCCACGTTCCATCCGTTGCGGTCGAAAATGGCGGTCGAATAGTCGAGCAGCTCGCGCACAATGGTCGAGCGGCTGGTGCGCCACACCGTCACGTCCATCTCCGCCGCGGCCGCCACCAGCGCGCTGTAGATGATCTCAAGCTCGATTGCGGGAATCCCTCCCCCGCCCGAACTCGGGCTCGCCCGAGTTCGGCAATTTAGAGCGGCCCAAGTCGGTTAGATCCGACTTGGGCAGGGGGAGGGTGGTCGCGCGAAGCGCGACCGGGTGGGGGTCCCGCAACGCGTGCCGTCGTTGCAATAAACCCCACCCGGCTCCCCCGGCTCAAGGCCGGGGTCGCCGACCTCCCCTTTCAGGGGAGGTATTACGGAGTCTGCGGCATCCCGCGTCGCGATCAAATGGCAGTCGTCGCGGCGCAGGCAGGTCCAGCCGGCAGTGATCAGCACGGTGGTATAGTCTTCCTCGATGATGGCGGGGCCGCGGATTTCATGACCGCCTGCCAGGGCATCCCTGCGCCACACATCGAGCCGCTGCCACGCGCCGTCGAGCCGTACCTCCCGCTTGCATGGGGGGCAAAGCCCGCCGCTACGGGCCCGTGCAACGCCCGCCGGGGTTGTCAGCGCTCCGATCGCGGCGGCGCGCAGGGACACGATCTCGACCGCGGCGCCCGGATCGGCATAGGAAAATCGCTGCCGATGCATTGCGTGGAAGTCCGCAAGCAGCGCATCGAGCGCGGCTTGGTCCCAACGGCTCCCTGCAAACGGCACCGTGAGCTCAAAGGCCTGGCCGCGATAGCGCATGTCGGCGCAGAGCTCGACGCGCCGCGCGTCGATCGGCACCGCGTCCGCGTCCAGGTTTGCATCGGCTTCCGCGACAAGATCGCGTAGGAGCGGCGCAAGCAGGTCGATCGCCGCAGGCGCCGCTTCGGCGACCTGGGAGCGCACCAGATCATGGGTGAGATCGCAGTGGAGAATGCCGAAAGCCGAAAGCGTCCCGGCGTTGGCGGGAAAGATCACGCGGGAGATCCCCAGTTCGTCTGCGACCGCGAGCGCGTGCAGCCCGGCAGCACCCCCGAATGCGGCCAGCGCAAACTCGCGCGGGTCGAGCCCCTTCTCGAACAGGGAAAGCCGGATGGCGGCGCCGAGATTGGTATTGGTGAGGGCGAGAACACCTTCCGCGGCGGCCTCGATGGTCATCTCCAGCGGCCTTGCCACATCGCGGTCGATCGCCGCGCGCGCGGCGCCGATGTCGAGCGCCATCTCGCCGCCAAGAAAGCTCCTGGGGTCAAGCCGCCCCAATGCGGCATTGGCATCAGTGACAGTCGGCTCGGCTCCGCCGCGGCCATAGCAGGCCGGCCCCGGTCGGGCGCCCGCGCTCATCGGGCCGATGGTCAGGCGGCCGGCCGGCGATACCTTGGCCAGCGAGCCGCCGCCCGCGCCGATGCTGCGTATCTCAACCATGGGCAGCCGCACCGGCATGCGTTCGATGTCGCCCTGCATGTTCAGCGTCACCCGTCTGTCGCGGATCACGCTGACGTCGAAGCTGGTGCCGCCCATATCGATGCCGACGAGATGGTCGGTCCCGAACCCGGCTGCGAGCCGCGCGCATGCGGCCGCTCCTCCGGACGGTCCCGAAAGCAGGAGCCGCACCGGCTGTCGTGCCGCGGTCGCAGCGCTGCACACGCCGCCGTTCGACTGCACCAGCAGGAGCGTCGGCGAGAACTGCTCCTGCGCCATCCGCCGCTCCAGCCGCTCGAGGTAATCGGCCACGACCGGCATGAGCAACGCATTGAGCACCGTCGTCGACGTGCGCTCGTATTCGCGGATCTCGGGACTGACATCGCTCGAGCAGGCAATTCGCAGATGCGGCAGCGTCTGTGCGAGGTGCTCGGCGATCCGCCTCTCATGCACGGGATTGCGGTAGGAGTTGACGAGGCACACCGCCACCGCCGCGATATCGATTGCCGCGATCCGCTCCGCCAGCTCCGCGAGCGCGCGTTCGGTAAGCGCCGTTGCGATCGAGCCGTCCGCCCTGATCCGCTCGTCGATACCGATGCGGCGATCACGCGGGATAAGCGCGGGGGGCGGTTGCGGATTGATCGCATAGACCTCGCGCCGGTAGTGGCGGCCGATCTCCAGCACGTCCTCGAAATTGGCCGTGGTCACCAGCGCGCCGGCAGGAAGCTTGCGTTCCAGTACCGCGTTGGTCGCGATCGTGGTGCCGTGCAGAAGATAGCCGACATCGGCGAGAGCAAAGCCGTGCCGCCGCGCTGCTTCCTTCACTCCAGAGATGAGCCCGAGGGACGGGTCCTCGGGCGTTGTTGCCGTCTTGAGACTGGCGAGCGTCCCGGTGCGGGCGTCGAATATCTGAAGGTCGGTAAATGTTCCGCCGATGTCCACTGCCAGGCGAACCGGCCGCACGCTTGTGGTCTGCACCAGCACTCCCGCTCCAGATGAGATCGGACGCCACCGACAATAGCGAGCCGTTCCGCAGGGGACCAGTGCGGCGGATTACTGTGCCTGTCCCTGGCGGCTCGTTCCCGGGCTCTGGTAGGTGGTGCGCAACAGCGAGAGGGCACGAGCGGCAGCGCTGAGGCCCGCAATCTCGTCGACCGGCACAAGGCTCAAGGACCGCGGCAGGGGCTGCGGCAACGCCGAGGGCATCTCGGTCGGCAGGTCCACGCGGTGGCTGCCCGCGGCCAGGCTTTCCCAGAACCGATTGAACCGTTGAATGGTCTCGGCAGCCGGCTTGTCGGCCGGCTGCGCGGACTGGCCGCGGCTGCGGGCAGGTGGCGATCCGCGCAGCGGCACTCGTTGCGCCTGACCGGATCGGCGGGGAACCTCGCTGGTTCTGCGGGGTGGCGCCGCGCCGCGGGTCGGCGGCCCGCGCCCAGCGGGAGCGAGCTGCTCCCACGCCGTGTCGAATCGGGCGTTCCAGTTCCTCTTCGCCGCGTCGTCGGCTCGCGCACGCAGGTCAGCCTGATGGCTGTGGAGCTTCTCGACCGCGTGCTTCCAGGCGCGGGCGGACGTGATGGCCTCGGGCTGCGGCGCCCGGGAAGAATCCGGCGGCAGCACGGCTATTTCGGTCGCGCCTTGACGGAAAACGAGTGTCCGTTCAGTGCTTCCGCAGGACAGGCATTGCAGCGATCGATGCCGCAACACCTCCGGGTTCGTGCCGTGGTGGTACGCCGCCGTCATTTCCCCGCCGCACGTCATGCAACGCATCAGGCCGGCTCTCGCGATTCGGGTATTCGATTGCGCGAGCATATGACGAAGACCCAGGCCGTACAGTAGTCGGGCCGACACAACCGTAAAAATAGCGACTCGCGGCCGTCGCAGGCAGGAATGCTGGCGAAGCTCGATTTTCCGGTGCGATCACCGTTACGACGACATCAGATCGTCTGCCCGGCCCGGAACAGCTCATGCGGGGTGCGGTGGAGGGATTCGCAACCGGTTGCGGTGACGCGCACCACCTCGCCGAACTGGACGCCCGCCTTCTCATCGCGGGTGATGACGTTGGGTTGCACCACCATGCACATGTTCTCCTGCAAGGTCAGCGCTGCGGGATGGCCGGCGGGCCGGCTGCGCGAGCCGAGGATGGGCGCGAAGTAGCCGCCGCCATAGCCATGCACCAGATCGTCGTAGGTGGTGAACCCGTTCTGCTCGATGACGGCTGAGGCCTCGATGAGGTTCGCGGCCGGCACGCCAGGGCGGATCGCCTTGGTGATTGCATCGTAGGCTGCAACTGCGATTGCGTGCAGGTCGCGATAAAGCGCACTCGGCTTGGCGTCGACCGTGAGCCCGCGCAGGACCTGTCCTGAATAGTCCCACCACGCAGCCGAGAGCTCGCAGAACACGAAATCCCCGGCCGCAATCCGGCGCCGCGATGTGAACTGCCGCGGGACGCAGACACTGGGCGCCGCCATCGGGGTCGATCCGATGAAGTGGATGACGTGGCTGCCGCCGAGCCCGACATAGGCACGCTCGATCAGGTTGCCGAGCTCGTGCTCAGTCATGCCGGGACGGGTGCCGGACACCAGCGCCGCGATGCCGGCGTCGCTCAGCGCCGCGCCGATGCGCAGCCACGCGATCTCCTCATCCGATTTTATGGTCCGCAGCTTGATGTAATCGGCATCGAGGCCCACCAGCGGATGCGAGACCTCCAGCGTCTTCCATTTTGGGCCGTTGAGCGGGCCGATGATGCCGATGCGTCCTGCCCCGCGCCGGGTAAGCTCCTCGTCCACTTTCAGAATGCCCTTTTCCTCGCCCCAGCGCACGTCGACGCCGCGGGCGATCATGCGGGCCTGCGGCACGTGGTTGTAGTATTCGACAAACATCATCATCGCTTCGCCCGGGCGGAAGATGGTGAGTGCCTCGTTGGTGCCGGGCCAGCCGGTAACCCAGCGCGTGGCGTTACCCACATTCTGCGCGGAGACGATCAGCAGATGGTCAACGCCGGCACGCTCCATCACCCCTGCCAGTGCCTCATGCCGGCGCTTGTACTCGGCCTCGGAGAAGCGCGGGTAATCCTGCTCGAACACCGCCTGCAGCTCGGGGGGAAGCGCAAGCGCCGAACCAGGGTTGATCATGCACATTTCCTCCTCATGCAAATGGCTTCAATCGGCTATTGTCTCAGCACGGTGATTTGACTGACGAGCAGCGACCCCCGGCTCAATCCCTCCCCGAAGGGGAGGGTGGCCGGCGCAGCCAAGCTTGCGCAGGCTGCGTAAACTTGCCTGCGTGGCGGCCGGGTGGGGACTCATAATCAAATTGCTATGGAACACGGACCGTCTTCTGATCCATCAAAGCTCAGTTCGCTGCAAAAACCCCACCCGGTCTCGCTCCGCTCGACCACCGTCCCCTTCGGGGAGGGATTCGCCGGCAAATCCGCTTGTGCAGCGATGCCCTGTAGCTTAACTCGGTTGGGTTCCGCGAGTTGAGGTTAAGCGAAAACGAGAGACCGCGGCCGGAGGAAAACAAATGAAGCCGAGCAGGAGCCTTCGCCCCTTTGCTGCGCTCTATCTCGTTCGCAACAGGGGGGGCCTGTGCAGCGGAATACCCTGCGCGGCCGGTGCGCTGGATCGTCGGCTATCCCGCGGGGGGCACGACCGATATTGTCGCCCGCCTCATCGGGCACTGGCTGTCGGAGCGGCTCGGCCAGCAATTCATCATCGAGAACAAGCCCGGTGCCGGCAACAATATCGCGGCCGAGGCGGCCATCAACGCGCCGCCGGACGGCTACACCGTTTTTCTGGTGAACCCGGCCAATGCGATCAATGCCACGCTCTATCAGAAGCTGCCGTTCAACTTCATGCACGATACGGCACCCGTCGGCGGGATCATGCGGGTGCCGAACGTGATGGAGGTCAACCCCTCGGTTCCCGCCAAGACCGTCGCCGAGTTCATCGCCTATGCCAAGGCCAACCCGGGAAAGATCAATTGGGCCTCGTCCGGCAACGGTACGTCGGTGCATCTTTCCGGCGAACTGTTCAAGATCATGACCGGGGTTGACCTCACGCACGTCCCCTATCGCGGCTCGGCGCCTGCGCTCACGGACATGATCAGCGGCACGGTGCAGGTGATGTTCGACAACATGCCGTCCTCGCTGCCGCATATCCAGGCCGGAAAGCTGCGCGCGCTTGCGGTTACGACCGCGCAGCGCTCCGATGCCCTGCCTGGAGTTCCAACCGTCGCTGAGACGGTCCCCGGTTACGAAGCGAGCGCGTTCTTCGGCATGAGCGTGCCGAGAGGTACCCCTGCCGACGTCATCGACCAGCTCAACCATGAGATCAATGCCGCGCTTGCCGACGCCGCCATTAAGGCAAAGCTCGCCGAGCTTGGCGGGATACTGACCCCGGGCAGCCCGGCCGAGTTCGGCCGCACGATCGCCCAGGAAACCGACAAGTGGGCCAAGGTAATCAAGAGCGGCGGCGTGACGTTGGAATAGCCCGACGATGAAGCGCAGGCGTCCGCGTCAGGCCGGCAAGCGCTCTATTTGGACCTCCCCGCGCGAAGGGGAGGAATTTGTCGCACCGGAAATCCATGATCCGGGCGCATCCCGATGAAGATCGGGCTCTTCGATCACGTCGAGCATGGTGGCAGGCCGCTCGCAACGCTGCTCGATGAACGGCTCACCTTCGCCAGGGCGGCCGACGATGCAGGCATCTATTGCCTGCATGTGGCGGAGCACCACGCCACGCCGCTCAACATGGTGCCGGTCCCCGGCGTCTACCTCGGTGCCGTCGCACGCGCGACCAGGCGCATGCGTCTCGGTCCGCTCGTCTATCTGCTGCCCCTCTACTCGCCGCTGCGCCTGATCGAGGAAATCTGCATGCTCGACCACCTCAGCTACGGCCGCCTGGAAGTGGGCGTCGGCCGCGGGGTTTCGCCGTTCGAGCTCAAATATCACAAGGTCGAGCACGACGATTCACGCGACATTTTCATCGATGCCTTCAAGTGCATCAGCGCCGGTCTGATCACCGACCGCCTGAGCTACAGCGGTCCGCATTTCACCTACGAGAACGTGCCCATCGCTTTGCGGCCGCTGCAGCAGCCGCACCCGGCGTTCTGGTACGGCTCCTCCAATACCATCGGCTCGACCTGGGCGGGGGAGAACGGGCTGCATTTCGTCACGCTTGGGCCGCTGCCGACGGCCAAGGCCAATATCGCCGCTTTCAAGGCGGCGCTTGCGAAGCGCGGCCATGCTGCGCAACCGAAGGCCGAGTTCCCGGGGGGCGCCGCCATCGGCGTGCAGAGGCACATCTTCGTTGCCGACACTGCTGAGGAGGCGAGGCGTTTCGCCAAGCCCGCCATGGACGCGCATCTCGCCCACCTCAACTGGCTGCGCGACCTGCACGGGGTCACCGGGCTGACTTCGCGTCTCAATGTTCCGCGCGGCGCCGATTACGACGCCTGCGTTGCCGACGGCACCGTCATATCCGGCACGCCCGAGATGGTTCGGGCCGAGATCGAGCGCCAGGTACGCGAGCTCGGCGTGAACTATCTCTTGACCTATCTGTTCCTTGGAACGATGGCGCTCAATGATGCGCTGCGCTCGCTGGCGCTCTTCGCCACCGAGGTGATGCCCGCGCTGGCGCGGCTCTGAGCGGCTCTCGCGCGCGGCCACTTTTCCTTTGCGGCGGTCTGTGCGACATTGTCGCCAAGCCAGCGATATCAGCGGCAAGAAGGTCACGCATCAAGAGGTCACGCATCATGGCACACGGCAGGGTCACCGGCGTTCGCAGCATCGAGCTCGGCGTACGCGATCTCCAGCAGTCGGCGCAGTTCTACACCGGGGTCTGGGCCCTGGAGGAGGTCGGCTCCGAGGCCGACAGCATCCATTTCCGCGCCACCGGAGGCGAGCACCACGTGCTGACCATCCGCGAGCGCAAGAAGCCCGCGCTGCTGGGCGTGCATTTCGCCGCCCCGGATCGATCCGCAGTCGACGCGCTGTGCGCCAAGGCGAAGGGTTACGGCGTGGAGGTGGCGGGCGGGCCGGCGCCGCTTCCGGCCGTCGCCGGCGGCGGCTACGGGTTTCGTTTCAAGACGCCGGATGGCCTGCCGATGAGCATCTCATGCGACATCGCGCGCCATCCCAATGTCGATCTCGACCGCTCGCGTCCGAGCAAGATCAGCCATGTCGTGCTCAACAGCGCGCGGATCGAGGATCAGGTGCCGTTCTTCGCCGATGTGCTCGGCTTCAGGCTCTCCGACAGCACGCATTTGATGGACTTCCTGCGCTGCAGCGCGGATCATCACAGCATCGCCATTTTCCGCAACAACGGGCCCTCCCTCAACCATGTCGCTTACGAGCTGCCGAACATCGATGGTCTGATGCGCGGTACCGGCCGCGTCAAGCAGAACGGCTTCGAGATTGCTTGGGGGATCGGGCGCCATGGTCCGGGCAGCAACGTGTTCTCGTATTTCATCGAGCCCAACGGCTTCGTCGCGGAATACACCACCGAGCTCGACCAGCTCGACGAAGCCACCCATGTGCCGCAGGGCCCCGAGTACTGGGACAAGGTGATGCCCATGCCGGACCGCTGGGGCACGGCAGGGGCGCCTTCCAACCGGATGCGCACCGCGATGTCGGGCGCGCTCTATCTCGGGGATGGGGAAACGACCGATCGCTGCGAGGACATCATCGGTCGCAGGCTCGGCTGATCTCCAGCGCGGGTCCCCGCCGCGTATTACAACGATCCTGGATTGCTCGAAGGGTCTCGCGCGCCATGCCGCACGGCGTGGACGATGATTTCGTCAGCCGCGACCTCGTAGAAGATGAGATACGGATACGGTGTCGTCGTGACGCGCCTCGGTCAATACTCCCGCCTACGGACATTGCAGCAACAAATTGGTAATGTCCCTAATTCGGCTATGCACTCGCGCCGCTCCCTGTGGAGACCGTTCGGCGATGTAATCGAGAATGGACGCGAGGTCGGCAAGTGCCGGAAACGTGTAGCGTAGCCTCATAGGCCGTGTTTGGCCCAGACGGCTCGAACCTCCTCGTCGGTCGCAAATTCGCCGCGCTCGGCGGCCCGCTTGGAGCGCTCAATCGCCTGGCGTTGTTCCGGCGAAAGGCTTACGTGGGCGGGCAGGTCTGAGCCTGCGAGCTGCATGATGATCCGCGCAATTTCGTCCTGATCATCCGGCGGCAGGAGCCGCACCGCCTCGAGTGCCTGATCAAGGAGCTTTGTCATAGCCGACATGATAGGTTTGCCGAGAACCAAAGTCGAGGACCATCGATAATTGCACTGCATCGAGTTCTCCGCAGCTGGGATGATCCATGAGTGGCGACGATATTCCCTTCGACAAGAGCTTCGATCTTCCTCCCGGCAAGGTGGAGGAGGTCGCGCCCGGGGTGCGCAGGCTGCTCGCCAACAATCCGAGCCCTTTCACCTTCCGAGGGACGGTCTCCTACATCGTCGGCCGCGGTCAGGTCGCCATCATCGATCCCGGCCCGCTCGACGACGCGCATATCGCCGCGTTGCTCGACGCCGTGCGCGGCGAGACCGTCACCCATATCTTCGTGACCCACACCCACCGCGATCATTCGCCGGCGACGCCTCGCCTCAAGGCGGCGACCGCGGCGCTGGTGCTCGCGCAAGGACCGCACCGCGCCGCCCGTGCGCTGCGCATCGGTGAGGCGCCGCGGCTCGATGCAAGCAACGATACCGAATTTCGTCCCGACCGGGCGCTCGCCGACGGCGAGATCGTGCGCGGCCCGGGCTTCACCATCGAAGCGGTCGCTACCCCCGGCCACACCGCCAACCACATGGCCTTTGCCTACAGGGAAGCGAACATCCTGTTCTCGGGCGACCACGTCATGGCGTGGTCCACGCCCGTCGTGCGCCGCCGGACGGGGCGATGAGCGATTACATGGCGTCCCTCGAGAAGCTCGCGCTGCGCCCGGAGCCGATGTATCTGCCGGGTCACGGCGGAGCGGTGCGCGAGGCGCCCCGCTTCGTGCAATCCTACATACGCCATCGCCAGGCACGGGAAGCCTCGATCCTGCGTCGGCTTGGGAAGGGTGAAGCCGACATTCCCACCATTGTGCGCGCAATCTATATCGGGCTCGATCCGCGGCTGACAAAGGCGGCAGGCCTATCGGTTCTCGCCCATATCGAAGATCTGGCGACACGCAGGCTGGTCGTGACTGACGGCGAGCCCGCCATCGACGGCCGCTATCGCCTGCCGCGGTGAGGCTGGACCTTGGCCACGGGTTTTTTCACCTCGGGCCGTGGCCGCCGCGGCCGCTCGTTCCTCTGCAGCCTGATCATTTCTTCGATGTCGTTGAGCAGCCGGCGCACGCGTGAGGCATTGGTGCCGAAATCGAACGAGCCGTAGCGCGAGGAAGAGCGCGCGTCGATGCGCGCGCCATCGGGGTCCTCCCGTACCCGCACCACGACGTCATCGCGAAATCCCATGATGGTCGAGCGCGCGACAGCTTCGATCCGCCCGTCGCGGCGCCCCGCCGGCTCGCGCGAATCCACAACCACCCAATAGGGGGCGAGGAACGAATCCTTGTGCTTGTTCATGACCGTGAGCGCGGCCCGGTAGGCGGCTTCCGGCGTCGCGCTGGTGCCGAGCGGCCCCACATCGGGATAGGCGTCGCGTTGCTGCTCGGCGGCATAGAGGCCCGCATAGGCTGCCGGGTTGGCATCCGCCGGGCGGATGCGCGCAAGCCATTCATAGCGCGGCGGATCGATCGGATCGGTCGTGACGTCGTAAATCCAGGGCAGGCGATAGGCCTTGAGACCAAGGTAAGCGGGATAAGCGGTCAGCAGGAGCGCGATCAGCATTGCCCCAAGGGCGGCGCGCATTCCGCCGAGGCCCTCCATCCAGATCACGACAAATGCGGCCACCGCCAGGAGAAACGCAACCACGGCAATTGCGAGTGCGCCGCCGAAGGCGGCGACCGCGGGCTTCGTTTCCAGCTGACCCCAACGCACGACAAGAACAGCAAGCATCGTGGCGGCGACCGCGAATCCGGCGATGCGCAGCGCCCACAGCGCAAGCTTCGAGTTCGGCTCCGTATGGATGTAGCGGCGGACCATTCAGGTCTCTCAGGGATGCGCACAAAATGCGTTGAGCGCCGGCCATTCGGCCTCACCGACCGGCAGCCGGGCCTCAAAAACAGGATCGGGAAAGATTGAAATCACCCGCCAGGCGCCGGTCAATGCGACAATCACGACCGCGCCCGCAGATGCCGAGCCGGGCCGGACAGATCGAGGAACCTCGTCGGGCGCAGACAGGCTCGCTGGCGCGGCCTGCCCAGCCGCATCGAAAATGGTCATGCGTTGGTGTTCCTGGAGGGACCGCCGTGCCGGGATATGCGCTCCCTATGGCGAGATTTGGGTGATGCGGCGCATAGAATTGCCGACTTGTAGCCGTGTTATAAGTGTTTCTGGCGGGGCGCGCTTCCCGAGCTCCTGGCGTGGGAAAGCGGCCGGGAAGCAGCGCAGCCGACTTGTCCCGCAGGAGCGCGGTTGTTTTAGGATGGCACCATGTCCGTCCGCAAGCCCGTGACGTTCCCGCCGCTGACGATATCGCTCGTGCGCCGCCGAAAAGGCACATGTCCGGTTCGCACGATCAGTTGCGCGGCGCGTAGCGGAGCGGCTACGGATTCGACGCTGCCGCCGCACGCCTGCGCTGGCTCTGCAGCAACACACGAAACATCAATCCGTGCGTTATGAGCAACAGCGGAACGATCGCTGTGGGAATGAAATAGGCGGCGCCGAGCTGACCTGGCGATAATCCGGTTGCGTTGGCCTGATAGAACGCGTTGAGCAGATCGAAGCTGCCCCAGAGGTTGAACGCCCATGCCAGCGCAATCCCCACGCCACTCCGCAGCGTGGCCAAGGCAGCCAAAGCCAAAATCGCTGCCACGAGGTCGCCATAGGCCGCGTCGCGCGCGAACGCGAGCGGCAGATCGGGCGACACCACGCCGGGAACCAGAAAGGACAATCCGATAAAGCGGAATGCGTGCAGAACCAGCAGCGGCCGCAGCGCGTCGATGCGCGATTGGGTGGACAATTGCGGCCAGATATAGAGGGTGGCGACGACCGCCCAGGCGACAAAGGCGAAGGCGACGCTCGTTCTGAACAGCAGCTGCACGGTCATGAGGCCACCCGCAATGTCTGTCCGGCGCGCGGCTGTCCAGCCATCAGCTGGCTGTGCTCGTCCCGCCACGCTTCGTCGGCGAGCGCGAACGTTGGTTTCTGCGGCTCTGGAAAACCCCATTGCCGCTCGAGACGCGGGAGGTCATAGCCCGGCAACAACGGCGCGGCAGTGAATTTGACCAAGGCCTTGATCCGATTACCGAGAGATGGCCGCGCGAAAGGTAGCGCAGCGTACCGCCGCGCCGTCGTCTCGAAACTCTCGGCCGGCGTCCCCGTCAGCGCCTCGACCGTCTCGGTGACGCCGCCTTCAAACGCGAAGGCGCCGTTCTTCACGTCCTCGACATAGTGCCGAAGCGCACTGACCAGAAACGGACCGACGCCCTGCCCCCAGCGCGCGTTCTTGCTGAACAGCCAGAACGGCACTTCGACGGGCCGGACCCGATGACCGACGACCTTGGCGACAATCTCCACCATCTCCCGGCCCGACAGCAGCTGCGGCCCGGTCGGGCGATAGGTTTTTCCGTCGTGACGTTCGGGCGCCATCAGCACGGCAACCGCGGTCCGCGCGATGTCCTCGTTGGCGACCGGCGCCACCTTGCCGACGCCGGCGAGTATGGGAAAAACGCCGAGCAACGTCGCGAAATCGATAGTGCGCAGGAAATCGTCGGCAAACAGGCCGGGATTGAGGATGGTGTGCGCGATGCCGCGGAGCTCCGCGAACA
>Ga0306921_10003096_pt1 | contig 16823 bp, 16 predicted proteins | sample sta12Cox44000080_FD_203760 | JGI IMG/M metagenome (GOLD analysis project Ga0306921, IMG submission 203760) | Lab enrichment of tropical soil microbial communities from Luquillo Experimental Forest, Puerto Rico - statoxic.12C.oxic.44.000.080 (v2)... | ecosystem: Environmental > Terrestrial >...
TTCGAGATAATGAAGGCAAGCTCCACCGACTCGCCGCGCTCGACCCGGTCGCATAGCAGTGCGTTGGCCTGGCCCAGCATTAGCGGGCCAGCCGCCGAGCCGTCGTTGTGCAAGTTCGCCGATGCGCGATTGCATTGCTGGCGGCAAGGCCGGCAAGCCACGGGTCAGCAGCGATACTCCCTCGCCGGGCCGCATTTCAGCGTTGCAAACAACGTGGTCTTGCCGGCGGTGCTGGCGGACGGGCGGCTGGCGAGCGGCGGCTATCACGGCAAGATCAAGCTGTGGCCGGGCCAGCGCGATCCTGACTCGCTGCGCGACAAGCTGGTGGCGCGCGGCCGGCCGGTGCCAACTTGTTGACTTAAAAGGCAGCAGCCCCGCCGCCACCTGAGGACCCCAATCCGCGCACCGTCGTAACTGCGCACATATTGGCCCACGGGTCCGTTGGCGCACCCCACCGCTGGCATCGACCGGCACTTTGATTGTATCGCGGCGCAACACCCCGTCATCGCGGGTCGTGATCAGCCGAGTCGTATGGTCGCGGGGGCCGCGATGCAGAAACGGCTCGAGATCGCGACGCCGCCAGACATCGTCGATGACGATGAGGCAGGTGCGGTCGTCGAGTGGCTCCGCGAGTGTCGCTTTCGCGGCGCTGGCCGATTTGACCGCGGCATTGAGAGGTCGGATACCCGAAGTCACCGGGCTTGAGCCCGGCGCAGTCCTGCGCCATCTCGGCTCCAATGGCCCTGCCGGTGCAGAGCCGGCCTATGTAGTAGCCGGCGAGCTCGACGATAGCCCGATCACGACGCCGAAGGCGGTACTCCTGCCGCAGCCACGGCAACAACACCGGCTCGAGGATCGCAAAGTCGGCTTCGGCGAGCCGATCCAGTACTTCGCAAGCCAGGTCGTCGAGATTCACCCGAGCGATGGTAGGGATTTCGCGTCACAAACCCGCCGAAACCGCCGCTCTCGGCCTTTTGACCCCCTAGTGCAATTTCGCGGCATTGCGCGCGTTGGGGCCAATCGCCGCCCCATGGGTGAGTGACCGAGGCGACAGGGGATTCGCGGAAAGCTCGCCAGCAAGCGGGCAAAAGCGAGATTGCGTCGTATTTATTAGGCCGCGACGATCTTGCGGAAGCTCGGCAGCTAAACGCATCCTCATCCCGTCCTCGATTTGTTAACCCTGAGCCGTCGGGTGTCTGTATCAGCGCTTGACAGCGCGCCGGCGCGCTAGGTCGAAACCCGCAGGGGGGAGGGATCAGGCTACGTGTCGCTACACCCGGCCCGGCGCGGCGATGCTGCAAATGGCGCTCTGGCGCACCTGGTCCGAAGCGCAGGGGTGCGGCACAAACCTCGTGGGCGCCTACGACAGGATCGGGCGCGTCGAGGGCGCTCTGGCGCAAGCCGACGAGGAGGTTTTCGGGCATCTTCCAGCGGAGGAGCAGCAGCGGACAGAGACTCTGTTTGTGCGGCTGATCCGCCCCGGCGAGGCGGGTGGGGTCACCCGGCGCGTTGCTCATCTCGAGGAGTTCGATACGCCGACCCAGGCTCTTGCCGCCACGCTCGCGCAAGAGGAGCACTGGCGGCTTCTGACCTGCCACGAAGATACGGTCGAGATCGCACACGAGCAGCTTGCCACCCAATGGCTTCGCTACCAGCGCTGGCTCGCCAACAGCCCCGGTGATCCTGAGCAGGGGATCCCGCCCGATCCGCGCGGCGACGACCTGCGCCTGCTTCAGCAGCTCATCGCCGAAGCCTTGCGTTGGCAGGCTGCCCCCTCGGACGCGAAGGCCCGATACCTTGCGATGGGGGTGGACCTCGAACTTTATGCTCAGCTCGCCAACCGGCGAAGAGCTTGGCTCTCCGATGTCGAGCGCCGATTCGTCGAGGCGAGCGTCGCACTGCAAGAGCGGGAGGAGAACGAACGCGAGGCGGCACGGCAGGCGGAGATCAAACGCCAGCAGGAACTCGCAGAGGCGGCAACCAAACTAGCAGAAGCGCGACAACTAGAAGTCACGCGACAGGTACAGTTGGCAAACGAGCAGCGTCGGCGTGCGAGGATCGCTGCGCTCGGTGGAGCAGTCGCCTTTGTGCTCGCCATCATCGCCATCATCGCCGGATACGAGTTCTACACCGAGCAACAGCGAGCTGACGAAAATGCGCGAGCCGCTCGCGCTGAACTGCTGGCGATCCAGGCGCGTCGCGCGGAAGCACAGGCGTACTCATCGGATGTCATCGAGCTCGGCGGCGCTTTGGCTGTCGAAGCCATGGAAATGGCACGGAAGGCCAAGCGGCCTGTCGAGGCAGACGCAACTGAAGCCGCCGCGAGCGCGCTTGTTGGACTGCCGCTCATGGTGCTCACGCACGGCGCCGAGGTCATGTCGCTGGCGGTGCTGGCGGACGGGCGGCTGGCGAGCGGCGGCGCTGACGGCAAGATCAAGCTGTGGCCCAAGGAGGGGACGGGCGAGCCGGTGGTGCTGACGCACGGCGCCAAGGTCTTCTCGCTGGCGGTGCTGGCGGACGGGCGGCTGGCGAGCGGCGGCAATGACGGCAAGATCAAGCTGTGGCCGAAGGAGGGGACTGTTGACCGAGACACGCGAGGCATTGGAGCAGCAGACCGCCACCGCCGAGGTCTTGCAGGTCATCAATTCCTCACCCGGCGACCTCGCCGCGGTCCTCAACGCGATGCTGGAAAAAGCGACCGGCCTTTGCGGCGCGGCTCACGGCAATCTGTGGACTTATGATGGCGAGCACTTCCATCCGGCAGCTACGCACGGAAGCCCGCGCTTTGCCAAGTGGATACGCCGGCGCGGTCCCTTCCTGCCAGAGCCCGGCTCCACGAACGAGCGGATCCTACAAGGCGAAAGTGTAATCGAAATTCCTGACTTTGCACGTGACCCTGCATCCAAGCCGGAAAACCCCAATCGTCGTGCGCTGATCGAAATCGGTGGATTTCGAACATCACTCAGCGTCGCGTTACGCAAGGAGCAGAGTCTGCTCGGCGTGCTCCACATCTTCCGTCAAGAAGTGCGTCGCTTCTCCGAGAAAGAGATCGCATTGGTGCAGAACTTCGCGGCGCAAGCGGTCATCGCGATGGAGAATGCGCGGCTGTTGACCGAGACGCGCGAGGCCTTGGAACAGCAGACCGCGACCGCCGAGGTGTTGCAGGTCATCAACTCGTCGCCGGGCGATCTCGCGCCGGTGTTCGATGCAATTCTCGAAAAGGCGCATGCCCTTTGCGGGGCGCGACACGGTTATCTGCTCGTCCGGCAGGCGGAAGGGTTCCGTTTTGCCGCTGCCCACGACGAGACCCCCTTTGCCAGTTATTGGCGGCAGCAGGGTTCGTTCCGTCCGCCCGAGGGCAGCTTACTCGAACGCATCCTGCGCGGCGAGCGGGTTGTCCATCTTGCGGACGCCATGGCCTATGACGGCTATCGTGGCACCCCGATGGGCCAGAGCATTGTCGAGAGTGGTGTCCGCACGTTGCTGTTGCTGTCGCTCCGACGAGATGACGAATTGCTCGGTGTCCTTACCGCCTACCGGCATGAGGTGCGCCCGTTCACCGACAAGCAGATCGCGCTGTTGCAAAACTTCGCTGCGCAGGCAGTCATTGCGATGGAGAACGCGCGGCTGTTGACTGAGACGCGCGAGGCCCTGGAGCAGCAGACCGCGACCGCCGAGGTATTGCAGGTCATCAACTCCTCACCCGGCGACCTCACGCCGGTGTTCGATGCGATGTTGGAGCGGGCGATACGGCTGTGCGCGGCGACCCATGGCCACCTTTACACCTACGACGGCGAACGCTTTCACCCCGGCAGCGCACGCTGGGAGCCGCGCTACGTCGACTGGGTCGGGCCGATCGACCCTTATCCAAACGCCCCATTGGGGCGGATCAAACAGGGGGAGCGGATCGTTCATGTCGCCGATATCCGGGAAGAAGAAGTTTATCGTGCTGTCCCGATATTCCGTGAGTCGGTCGACCTGAGGGGCGTGCGCAGCCAAATCACAGTTGCACTTCTCAAAGACAATATTCTGCTCGGCGCAATGGTCGTTTGCCGACCGGAGGTCCGGCCCTTCTCCGACAAGGAGATTGCGCTGCTCGAAAACTTTGCGGCCCAGGCGGTAATCGCGATGGAGAACGCCCGACTGCTCACCGAGACGCGCGAGGCGCTAGAGCAGCAGACCGCCACCGCCGAGGTGTTGCAGGTCATCAATTCCTCGCCCGGCGATCTGGTGCCAGTGTTCGACGCAATGCTGGAGAAGGCGACGCGGCTTTGCGAGGCCAGCTTCGGACTCATGAATGCCTATGACGGCGAACGCTTCAAGCGGGTGGCGTCGCATCGGGTGCCCGCGGCACTTGTCGAATGGTCGGAGCGTAATCCCGTGCAATTCGGGCCAGGAACAGGACCGGCTCGGAGGACGCCGCGGCATCCACAGTAGATTGTTGGATAGTCCGGTTCGGGTCACAAGCCGAAAGGAACTGAAAGTCCGCTTTCCTTCGTCTCGCCCCGAATCTTAGTCGCATCAACGAACGGCCGGAAAGGGGCACGAAGACGCGTTCCCGCCGCACCGGCCGAACGCCGGCTATGTGATCGGAAAGGAGACCGTCGCCTGGGCGCGCGGGAGTGAGCGAGATGCGCCGAAAGCCGTCCTTCCAGCCAATCCGCGGGTCCGAGCGGCGTAAGCTTGTCAGGGATGGACGCTAAGGGCGGTGGGTCTGCTAAGCGCATAACTCGCCGTCGCTTTCGACCTGAGCGATCGATCGGAATGGGTCCGGGCCCGGCAGCGGGCAAAGGCCGAGCGAAGCTCGAAGGAGACAGCAGGTAGGATCTGCTCGCTGGCCGGTAGGCGAACGCCGCCGAGGGCATGGCCGGCTCGTCGGAGGCAATCGATCTAACGGCTGAGCGCCGAGAGAAGGGATAGCGCCTCGGTGAGTTCGGGGAATTGTTGGGTCGGCGGGAAGCCCTCCACTGCCGGCGCCAGCACGGCTTGGGCATCGGCGTCGCGATTGGCCGCGCGATAGTGCTTCCCAAGCGACAGCGCGGCGCGCAGTTCGAAGCTGCGCGCGTTCTGCGACTGCGCAATCGCGATCGCGGCCTGCAAAGACTGCTCGGCCGCCGCGGTATCGGCCGGGTCGCGCTTCAGCAGGATCACGCCGCGGATGCGGTGTACTTCCGCTTCATACCAGCGCTCCTCGGGTGCGCTGCAGCTCGGCGAGCGCACCGTCCAGGCGCCGGAGCCCGGCATCAATCTCGCCCGCACTCGCTTCGGCTTCGGCCAGCGTCGCTTCGAGACTGGGCAAGAGCCAACCTAACCGTTGCTCCCGAAGGATAGCGAGGCCGCGTCGCATCTCGGTGAGTCTCGACTCTTCGGCAGCGTCGTACCAGTTTGCCCAACCCCGAAAAAATGCCGCGAAGCCGGCCCAATGAGCTGAGAGATCGTATCGAGATACGATATCGGCCAATGCTTGGGCGCAGGTCGCGACTGTTTCAGGGTTGTACCGAACAAGCCCCAGCAGCGCCGCGAGTGTGAGCACAGGCCCCATCGTCGGAGGATGCGCTGCCGACTCGGCGTCGGCGAGGGCGCGGTCGGCCAGTCGCAAAGCCTCGTCGATTCGACCGAGCAGCCACAATGCGAGGGCGTCGTAAATCTCCGCTGCAGCGCAGGAATCGCTACCAAACCGATTGGCGAATTCGCCGTAGCGTGTCGGATCGTAGAGTTCGACCGTCTTCCGAAAATGGTCATGGGCGCCAGCAAAGTCGCCGAAATAAAAACGGGTCTGGCCGGAAGTGCGGTATGCGACCAGGGCCTCGGGACAATCCGGCCGGGCCGTGGCTTCGCGCAGGAACAGCTCGGCCATTTCGCGCATCGGCGCCGCTTCGCCGCGCACAAAATGCCCGATCCAGAGGCCGTAATAGGCGGAGAACCGTTCCGAGGCGTCTTCCACCCGGCTCGCCAATTCGCGGGCGCGCGCAAAGGCCGCGGTGGTTTCCGCCGCCTGATGTCCCTTGGCCCAGATCAGCGCATTGCCGAGGCTGATCTGGAGGTGAAGGCGGCGCTGGCGCAACGCGGCGGCGTTCTTCACCGCATCGCTTTCCGCGAGCGCCGCGAGCAGGGTTTGCGCCTCGGCGAGTTCGGGGAATTGTCGGGTCAGCGGGAAGCCCTCGACCGCCGGCGCCAGGACGACGTGCGCATCGGCGTCGCGATTGGCGGCACGATAAAGCTTCGCCAGAGCCAGCGCGGCGCGCAGTTCGAAGCTGCGCGCTTGTTGCGACTGCGCGATCGCGATCGCGGCCTGCAATGACTGCTCGGCCGCCGCGTTATCGGCCGGGTCGCACTTCAGCAGGATCTCGGCGCGGGTGCGGTGTATCTCCGCTTCGTGAGAGCGCTGCTCGGTGCGCCCCGATTCGGCGAGCGCGTCTTCCAGGCGCCGGAGCCCGGCATCAGTCTCGCCTGCGCCTGCTTCGGCTTCGGCCAGGGCCGCTTCGAGAGTGGGACAAGGTAAACCATACCTTGCTCCCGATAGATGGCGATGCCGCGTCGCATCTCGGCGAGGTTCGACTCTTCGGCACCGTCGGACCACTTTGCCCAGCCCTGAAAAAACACAGCCAAGCCGGCCCACCAGGCTGGGAGATCGTATCGAGACGCAATATCGGCCAACGCTTGGCCGTGGTTGGCGACTGCTTCGGGGTTGCACCTAGCAAGCCCAAGCCACGCCGCCCATTGGAGCGCATGAGCCATCGTCGGAGCATGGGCTGCCGACTCGGCGTCGGCGAGGGCGCGGTCGGCAAGCGGCAAAGCCTCGTCGATTCGACCGAGCACCCACAATGTGAGGGCCCCCATAATCTCCGCTGAGGCGCGGGGATCCTGGCCGAACCGGCTGGCGAAATCGGCATGGCGCGCCTGATCGTAAAGCTCGATGGTCTTCTGAAGATGGTGATGGGCGCCGGCATAGTCGCCGAAATAAAGGCAGGTGGTGCCGAAAATGCGGTGCGCGACGACAACCTCGGGGCAATCCGGCCGGGCCGTGGTTTCGCGCAAGAAAAGCTCGGCCGTTTCGCGCATCGGCGCGGGTTCGCAGCGATTAAAGTGCCCGGCACAAAGACCATAATAGGCGGAGAACCGTTCCGAGGCGTCTTCCACCCGGCTCGCCAATTCGCGGGCGTGCGCAAAAGCGGCACTCGTTTCCGGCGCCTGATATCCCTTGGCCCAGATCAGCGCATTGCCGAGGCTCGTCTGTAAGTGTAGCCGGTTGCTAGCCGTCGCAGTGCTCGGCGCCGTCGCGGCGAGCCTGTCGGCCACTTCGATCGCCTTGCCGAGGTGGGCGGCCGCCTCCTTGAACGCCGAGCGGCGCAAGGCTCCCTCACCGGCCTTGCCCCACCATTCGATCGCCGGTTCGTCGAGCCCGGCCTGCGTTAAGTGATGGGCTACAAGTTCCGGCTCGGCCGCGGCGGTCGCCGCGAACTCGCTGCGCAAGGCATCGGCGATCTGCCGGTGCAGGATCTGCCGTCGGCTTCTGAGCAGCGTTTCGTAGGCGGTGTCCTGGACCAGCGCATGCTTGAAGGTGTAGCGCGCATCGGGCGGCATGCCCGAGCGGAACAGCAGCTCCGCCTCTTCGAGCTGCGCCAAAGCCGCACGCAACGCCGGCTCGTCGCGGCCGGCGACCGCGCGCAACAGCGCGTAGGAGAATTCGCGGCCGATCGCAGCGCCGATCTGCGCGATCTCCTTGACCGGTGCCAGCCGATCGAGACGCGCTGCCAATGAATCCTGCAACGTCGCCGGAATGGCAAAGGGCGGCAATGGCCGGTCGAGATGCCAGCCCTGCGGCCCGGCGACGAGCAGGCCCCCCTCGAGCACCGTCTTGGTCAATTCCTCGACAAAGAGCGACACCCCATCGGTTTTGGCCACGATCTGCGTCGTCACTTCGCGCGGGAGCGGTCGGCCGGCGACGCGCTCGGCCAGGGTCTCGACCTCGCCAGGTGACAGGCGGTCGAGCGCGATGCTGGGGACGTGCGAGAGGCCGGTCCACGGCGCCTGGTATTCCGGCCGGAAGGTGAAGAGCGCCAGTACCGGCAAGGCGCGGACGCGCTCGACCGTCAGATCGAGCACTTCGAGCGAGGTCGCGTCGGCCCAGTGGGCGTCCTCGAACAGCATCAAGACCGGGTTCTGCCGCGCCAGTGCTTCGAGCTGGTCGAGCAAAGCCGCCAGGGTCAGCCGGCGTTGCTGCGCGGCACTCAGTGCGAGCGGCGGATAGCGGCCGCCTGTGGGGATCGACAGCAGGGAAGCGAAGAGCGGTGCCGTTTCCGCGAGGCGCGCCGGCGCCAATATGGCTTCGAGCTTGTCGAGCTGTGTGTTGGCCGGGTCCTCGGGGGTGAGGCGGGCGGCACGCCCCAGCGCCACGACAAAGGGGTGCAGGACGCTGTCGCGATGATAGGGCGAGCATTGATAGCGCAGCCGCGTGTGCGGCTCGTTCGCGACCTCGGCGGCGAGCTGAGCGGCGAGCCGCGACTTGCCGATGCCGGCCTCGCCCGAGGGCAAGACGATCTGGCCGGCGCCGGCCCAAGCCTCGCGCAGGCGGTCGCGCAACAGGGCGCTCTCCGGCGCCCGGCCGACGAGGTCGGTGAGCCCGCGGCGCACCGCCTCGAAGCGGCTTTCGGTCACGGCGACGCCTTCGACCACAAAGGCTTCGACCGGCTCGGCAAAGCCCTTTGCTATCTGGGGGCCGAGATCGGTGAGCCGGAACAGGTCGCCGACGAGGTGGCGGGTGGCGCCGGCGAGGACGATCTGCCCGGGCTGCGCAAGCGCTTGCAAGCGCGCCGCGAGGTTGGGGGTCTCGCCGACCACCGCTTGCTCCTGCGCCGAGCCCTCGCCGACCAGATCGCCGACCACGACCAGCCCGGTGGCAATGCCAATGCGGACGGCGAGCCGCTCCGTTACACGGGTCGCTAGGCTCGACACCGCCGCTGCTATTTCGAGCCCGGCGCGCACCGCCCGCTCGGCGTCGTCCTCGTGCGCCCGCGGATAGCCGAAATAGGCCAGCGACAAAGCCGTCATAGCGCGCGACGGCACTCGAAACGGCGTTCTGATAGGCGCGGATCTCCTCGCGCAATTCCTCGGGGTCGAACCGCGCCGACAAGGCCGTCGAGCCGACCAGATCGCAGAACATCACGGTAAGCTGGCGCCGCTCGGCCTCGGCTGTGGCGTTTGCAGGGGACGCAGCCGGCACGTCCTCCGCCGCGGCACGCCCGGCACCGCAAGATCAGCGATCGCTTTCAGCAGTAGCCGGCGATGGCCGATCGCGGCGACGCCAAGTTCTCTCAGATCGTCGGCCGTCAGCTCCGGCAGGACTCGCAGGTCGATCTCGTTCTCGCGGAAAGCCTGCTCGTATCGCTCCAGCCCGAGCCCCCGCAGCCAGCCCCGAATGTCCATTGTGTCGTTCCGGCGCTCGTCTTCGGCGCATAGTACGCGCGAAAGTTAACGCGTGGGAGCCTATGATGCGGCCGAAGTAGGCGTCGAACGAATGTCACAAAGGTGCGTCATAGGCGTCGCGGCTGATCGCAACGAGTGACCGCAAAGGGGCATCTTCGCCCATACGCCGCGCCGTCAGCCATCGGCTGCAGAGCGCCGAGAGGCGACATTGGGCTTGCCTGACGACAACAGCTCAATTGGACCCGCAGCAGCCGTTTGCTACGGGTTTCAGAAGCCGCTCTCCCCGTTAATGCCGGCGGCGGCCCCAAGCAAGAAAAGCATTGGCGTGCGGATGGCAGCGAGGGCAGCTCGAAGCTCTCTCGAAACGCCGGGAAGCCGATCCAGGCCGGTGCTGTCGGACGGCAGTGTTCAGCAGAGCCCTCTTCGCTCGCGGCGATGGCCTCGTTCAGGAATGCCCGGACTTCTTGGCGAGCGATGTTGCGCTCGCGACCCCTCTTGCGCCAAGCGTCGCGCACTTCGTCTGCAGGTGCCGCCAGGAGTTCCCGTTCCAACGCGTCGAGCAACGCCGTCAGTCCGGATTGAGGATAACCCGTGCCAGTCATCGCAAAACCAAGCCAAACCGTGGCGCAGCATAGTCCGCCGTCTTCGTCGGCGTGTCGTGTCGTATTCCACGGCGGTCAGATCGCAATGACGACGGATACCCTCCGCTACCATGCCCCTGATGAGTCCGGTGATCACCTTCAGTGCTGCCACGTCGGACGCGAACAGCCGTTGAATAGCGGCGAGCGCCTCCACCGCCGCACAGGCCCTTTCCGGGTCGTCAGCCTCGCCACTATCGAGCGGAGTGGGCAGATGATCCTGTCGGCGGTGACGGCGCCATTGCTCGTCGCACGCAGCCGGGCGATCGCGCGCAAGCGCGGCAGCTCTTCCTCCGACAGCGCGGCCAGCGCCGCGGCCCTGAATATTGGCAAGCCAAATTACTTGAGCCGCAGGTCCGGGGTCAAACAAAGCCTGGCGCAGCTGCGCCGGGTCGGAGCCCGCTTACTCGCGCCAAGCCGGCCAAAGATGCGGTCGCGGTTCCGGCGGCTGGGTGTGTGTTTTCTCCCCTCTACGGTTTCGGCTGTGGCAGCGATCTCGCAACGGGGCACCCAGGCCGCCGGGAGATTGTTGCTCCGGGCGGCTGCCACGCGAATCCGGATCAGGCGCCGGACCTTCTCGGCCTCTGCCGGATCGATCTCTTCTGCCTCGGGGGCTGCCTGCACGAGCGCCTCAAGGGCTTCGACCGTGGCGCGCCACTGAGTGATTGCGTCCGGCTTGTCGCGAAAATCGGTCATGGCAGAAACCCGTCGAGTTGGCCGCGGAGGATGGCGCGGGCAAGGCGCTTGCGCGCCGCCTCGCGGCGCTTCTTGCCGAGCCGCGGCGCGGGGTTGTCGGCGCATCCCTGATGTTGCTGCGCCAGCGCGGCGATCAAGGCCAGCACGTCCGGATCTCCGGCAAAAAATTTGGCAATTGCGGCCAGGCACTGGCGCGCGTGGAGCCGAGCGTCCGGGGCGGGCGCCGCCGGCGTTTGGCCAACCGCCAGAGCGCGCTCGACGAGGCGCCGCCGCTCCTGCGCGCGGCCATCGACCAGGCTGCGCATGATGCCGGCGATGAAGGCCAGGAGAGGGACGCCTTCGGGCCAGCAGCGCGAGCCGTCGAGGGCGCGCAACAGAGCCTCGTTCAACAACTCGTCCCACTCGAGACCCGGGATCAGCCGGGCGCGGAGCTGAGCCACTCGCTTTAGCCGCAGCAAATCGGATGGGGTCAGCGCAGCGAGTGCGCGAGCCACTGTCTCGGTCGAGGATTCGGCCGGGTCAGCAAAATCGGACGGCATAAGCTTCAGCATCGCGTGCTGTTCCATATGCGCGCCTCCGGAGCCGATCGGGACAGCATCGGGCACAAAAATTTTCGGCCCGGCAATGTCCGGTGGACCGCGGCGAGCGCGCATTTGGGGGCACAATTGCCTATTGCAGACGCCTCCGAATGGATCGGGAACAGGAACTCGGCTTTGTGCGGCGCGCCTATGCGCGAGAGATGATGGCCACGGCGGGTGTCTCCGACCCCAGGGTCGAGACCGCCTTTGCCGAGCTGCGCCGCGAAGATTTCCTTGGCCCAGGACCGTGGTTGGTCGTCGGATCGCTCGGCGACTATAACCCGACACCGAGCGCCGACCCCGCCTTCCTTTATCTCGACCGTGTGGTCGGGATCCTGCCCGAGCGGCATCTCAACAACGGCCAGCCTTCGCTGCACGCCAAGTTGATCGCCGAGGCCAGCCCGCAGGCGGGCGAGCATGTCGTGCATATCGGCGCCGGAACCGGGTGCTACACGGCAATCATGGCTCACTTGGTCGGGCCTTCGGGCAAGGTGACGGGGATCGAGCTCGATCCCGGGCTGGCGGAGCGCGCTCGGGACAACCTCTCGTCATATCCCGATGTCGACGTCGTCTGCGGGAACGGCGCCGTCGTGCCGTTCGAGACTGCCGATTTGATCTATGTCAACGCCGGCGCGACGCGACCCGTCGACGTTTGGCTCGACGGGTTGTCGGAGGGCGGCCGGCTCATTCTGCCGCTGACGACGAACAGAGGATTTACGCGCCGCGATCCCCCAGTTCCGATCGAGCGACGCGGGGCGGTGTTCCGCATCGAGCGCCGGTCAGGTGAATTTCTCGCGCGGTGGATTTCTCCGGTCGCGATCTTCCCGTGCGAGGGCGCACGCGACCCGCTGTCGGAAGCGGCCCTCGCCCAGGGGTTCGCGAAGGGAGGCTGGGAGAAAGTCGCTCGGCTCTGCCGCTGCCTCGAAATGCCGGAAGGGCACTGCTGGCTGCGGACCCCGGAGTGGTGCCTCGCGTGGGATCCAACTGAAGCCCATGGCCCGCGCCTTAGAGTCTCAATGAGCGTGGCGCAGGTCGTTCCACGCGATGTGCGCGTTCCGGCAGTCCCCTACGTTACTCCAGTTGAGGAATCTTTCGATGGCATCCCAATCTGTCGCGCGCAGCGAGTCCTTTGCGGTCTTCATTCCCGAGCTCGAGCGTCTCATCACGGAAGCGATGGACGAGTGGAAGATTCCGGGACTCGCCATTGCGGTAGTGCAAAACGGGGAGGTGGCGCTCGTCAAGGCCTATGGCCTGCGCGATGTCGAAGCCGGCTTGACGGCGACGACCGATACCCAGTTCCTGATCGGCTCGGTCACGAAGTCGTTCACCTCCACGGGCTTGGCCCTTTTGGTGGACGAGCGGCGCCTTGATTGGAAGAAGCCGGTGCGGGATTACATCCCGGAATTCCGGCTGCATGACGCCGTCGCGACCGACCACATCACGGTGCGCGATGTGCTCTGCCATCATTCCGGTCTGCCGCGCCATGATTGGATTTGGATGCCAGGCGATCTGTCACCCGCGCAAATGCTGGCGGCAATGCGCTATTTGGAGCCGAGCGAGGACATTCGCAGCACCTACCAATACCTGAACCTAGGTTATCTCCTCGCAAGCATCGTAACCGAACGCGTCAGCGGTCAGAGTTGGACCGAATTTACCCGCGCTCGACTGACCGACAAGCTGCACATGAATGTGACGTTCACGGTGGAGGATCTCGCCGCAGCCGCCGACGCCAGCGTGCCCTACTGGATGGAAGGGGACACCCGCCTGCGCGTGAAACCCTGGCCGATCCGCGTGACGGCCGCGGGCGGCCTCAACACCTCGATTGCGAGCTTCGCGAACTGGCTTCGCCTTCATCTCGACAAGGGCGAGTTTGAGGGACAGCGGCTACTATCACCGACCGTGATACAGGAACTTCAGACACCGCGCGTGCATGTCGGGGCATCCGAATTCGCCGAGAACAGTGATGTGCATTATGGCCTCGGCTTCCGCACGCACAGCTATCGCGGAGAGCGCGTTGTGTGGCACGGAGGCGGCTGGAGCGGCTGGAGTACGCTGATGACGATGCTGCCCGATCGTGGCGTCGGTGTTGCTGTGTTCACTAATCGTAGTCAAAGCGCGGTTCCGGAAATTCTCGCCAATTATGTCTTCGACCGGGTGTGCGGCGAACAGCCGATACCCTGGCTCGACCGTTATCGTGAGCTGCGCCGCAAATTCCTGGCGCAGCTCGATGTGGACCGACAGGCCCAGAAAGCGACGCGACGGCTAAACACCCGGCCTAGCCATGACCTTGCGGACTATGCCGGTGATTACGACCATCCCGGCTACGGCCGGATCACAATCACCCATGCCGAAGGCAAATTGAACTGGGCGTATCGGGGCATGTCCGCGCCGCTCTCGCATCGGCACTACGATACGTTCGAGCTGCCCGAGGCGCCCGGCCGCCTGTTTCCCGACCGGCTCGCCATCTCATTTTCCACCGACCGTGAGGGAAACATTGCGAGTCTGGCGGCTCCGTTCGAGCCGCTCGTCAAAGACATCGTCTTCACCCGCATTCCGGCCGGCGATTGCCTGGACCCGGCCTTCCGTCAGCACTGCACCGGCACGTTCATCAGCCAGGGAATCACGACTGTTGTTGTCGGGCAAGACAACGACGGGCAACTCACCTGACAGTTGGGACCCAACCAACCTACAAACTCCGTCCCTACCAGAGCCGAACCTTCGTCATCGAGGAGCCCGAGGGCTTCCGGGTGGAGTTCCATCTCGGCCCGGACGGGGAGGTGGATGAATTGTTCTTCCATCAGCCGAATGGAACGTTCGTGGCTCGGCGAGCGTAGGTTGCGGCGTGCAAACTCAGCAGCATGCCAGAGCTGGTCGATAAACGGATAAAGCGCGCTGTCACGGCAATAGGGCGAGCAGAAATAGCGCAGATGGAGATGTGGCTCCGCGCGAAGGCGCTCCTCTAATTCCGCGGTGATACGCGACTTGCCGATGCCGGGCTCGCCCGAGATCAAAACGATCTGGCCGTCCCCGGCCTTAGCGCGCGCCCAGCGACGCAGCAACAGCTCGATCTCCTCGTCGCGGCCGATCAACGGGGTCAGCGCCGAGCCGCGCAAAGCCTCGAAACGGCTCTCTACGGCGCTCGGCCACAGCACTTGCCACGCCGGGACCGGCGCAGCGATGCCTTTGACCTCGATGGCACCGAGATCGCGGTATTCGAAGAGGCCGCCGAGTAGCCGGCGCGTACTTGGGGCGATGACAACCGTATTCGGTTCGGCCAGAGCTTGCAGGCGTGCCGCCAAGTTCGGCGTTTCCCCGACGACCGATTGTTCCTGCGCCGAGCCCTCGCCGATCAGATCGCCGACAACGACCAGCCCGGTGGCGATCCCGACTCGCGCTTGCAACTTGACCGATTTGACTTCCAAGCGGGCGACGGCATAGATGACATCAAGCCCAGCGCGGACTGCGCGCTCGGCATCGTCCTCATGCGCTCGCGGATAGCCGAAATAGATGAGCACGCCGTCGCCCATGTACTTGGCGACAAAACCATCGAGGTTTCCCACGACATCAGCGACAGCGCGGTGATAAGCGGCGATCACCTCGCGCAGATCCTCGGGATCGAGTCGCGATGACAGCTCCGTCGAGCCGACGAGGTCGCAGAACATCACCGTCAGCTGCCGGCGCTCGGCATCGGCGGCCGCCGGGGCATCGCGGGGCTCTGCTATCACCGTAGCGGCGGGCGGTGTGGCGGCGAGCAAAGCAATTGCGGCCAGCAGCTTTCGCCGGTGGCCGACCGAGGTCACGCCGATACTGATCAGGTCATCGGACGTCAGCTCCGGCAGCACTTCGCCGTCGATATCGTTGTCTCGGAAGGCAGACGCGTATCGTTCGAGTCTCAACCCACGCAGCCACGCCACTACGTCCATGCGGTGACCCTCGGCTCCGAGAAGCGGTAGCCCCTCATCGAGGAGGATATTCCTCTGCCCTTTCGGCGTGCCAGCGGCAGAGCTGAAACACGCACCTTGTCGGCTCAGGCAGTGAATGGCTGCTTTTCAAGTCTGGGCATCACATCCTGGTAAAACCGGGTCGTCGCATTTCCATCCAACTGAGCCGATCCCGAGAGGTATTACGAACGGCAGGTTAGGGGCACTTTGACCCGTTCCCACCGCCTAGGCTGAACGGCCGGTGTCCGTTCAGTTAGCCGACCTTCGCCAGAGCGTCCGGCAATGACGAACTTGCGCCGTTTCCGGCCGTTCGGCGCCAGCCGGGGAATTTGTGGCTCGGACCCCGAAGCTGCCGTTCAAGTTCAGCCTCGGGATGGGTGGCTCGGGACCGGCCTCGCCCCGTTGCTGCAATGGCTACTCGCTCTGGGTCCTTAGGCCCGGCTTCCCCTTCGGACTGCCTTGTGCTATCCGGGATTCCGCACTTTCCGACCTTTCGGAGATACGTGATCGTCCCGAAGCGCTCTTTGCCCCTGCGCTGCCTGGTCTTGCTGCTGTCGCTCACGCTTGCGAACGGCAATGCCCATGCCGCGCTTCATCTGGACATCGCTCACCCCGAGCCTTGCCCTGAGGAGCATGCGCACCATCACGGGAAAACCGAACCGCAGCATCAGCATCGGCACGACAAGGCACTTGCCTGCTGCTGTGACTGTCTCGGCTGCAGCGCCGCCGTCTATCTCTCGCCCCCGCTCAACATGACGCCAGCCAATCTCCCGGCGCGCGTTCATTACGACGTCCTGACGGAATCCCTGTCCGGCCGGACGCTGCGGCCCGATCCCGGTCCTCCCAGGCCTGGCACGCCGAGCTAACCCGGCGCGCGCCGCGCCCGGGCTCTGCGGCCGTTTGCCTGAAGCCGGCGCATGCCGGCCGCAAACAAACCCTTACTTCAATTCTTGTTTCGACCGCGCGCATTCGGCCGACGGGTTGTTGTCCCGGTGCTCGCAAGGGGAATGTCAATGATCACGCGCCTCTTTCGTTCCTTGGTGATGGGACTTCTGCCTATCGCTCTGATCGCCTGCATGAATTCTCCGCCCACGGCCGTCCAATCGAGTGCGGCGGTGCCGCTGGGCATCGATCTCGGCGGCTCCGGACAGGTGACCGCAAGCCCGTCTCCGCGGTTACCGGCTGATGCCATGACCGTCAAAGGAGAGGCTGCGTCTTCCGAGCACGGCGGCGGAATGCAGATGGCGCACGCCGGCCACAACGACGCGCACGGCACGGGCACCGTCAATTCGGTTGATCCGGCTAAGCACAAGGTCAATCTCAGCCACCAGCCCATTCCGGAGATTGGCTGGCCGGCGATGACGATGGATTTTCCCGTCTCGCTGTCGGTCGATCTCAAAGCGATTACGCCTGGCACGCGGGTGAATTTCACGATCGAGCAGCAGCCGGGCGGCATGTATGAGATCAAGGCGATCGCGCCGGCCGGAGGTGGGCGATGAATCCCTTCGTCTCCCCCCTCGCCCTCACCCGCCGCCGCTTTCTGC
>Ga0306921_10003098_pt1 | contig 16817 bp, 13 predicted proteins | sample sta12Cox44000080_FD_203760 | JGI IMG/M metagenome (GOLD analysis project Ga0306921, IMG submission 203760) | Lab enrichment of tropical soil microbial communities from Luquillo Experimental Forest, Puerto Rico - statoxic.12C.oxic.44.000.080 (v2)... | ecosystem: Environmental > Terrestrial >...
CGGCCCCGGCGGCCGCTTCGGCGGCCCCGGCGCACGTCACGGGGGCCCGGGTGGTCCCGGTGGTCCTGGCGGCGGCCCGGGGGGTCCCGGCGGCGGGCCCGGCGCTCGCTTCCGCGCGGGCGCTGGTGGTCCTGGCGCGGGCTCTGGCGGTCCCGGCGGCGGCCCTGCTGGTGCCGGCGGAGGCCCTGGTGGTCTCGGCGGAGGCCCTGGTGGTCCCGGCGGCGGCCCTGGTGGTCCCGGCGGAGGGCCCGGCGGCGATCGACGCGGCCGCGGCCCGCGCCGCCCCGGCGGTCCGAACCGCGGCCCCGGCGGCGGACGCGGTCCCGCGTTCGCTCGCGGTGGCGGCGGTGGTGGAGGCGGCGGCCCGCGCCCGGAAGGTCCCAGGCGCGACGCCAAGGGCTGGCCCATCGCCGAGCCCGTGCAGACCGACGAAGCGCCCCCGGCCAAACCCGAAGCCGCAGCCCCGCCCAAGCCCGAGCCCGAGCACAAGTAGCGGATTCGCGCCCGCCGTCGCGGGCGGCGTAGTATCCCCGCATGCGAAGGTCGCTCGGGCGTCGTTCGGTGGTTATCGCGTGCATCGCAACGGGGGCCGCGGTCACGGCCGTCGTCGCCACCGCGGCCGTGACGCCGCCGCCACCGCGTCTCCAGCCCGAAGGGGGGCTGTCGTTCGACGTGCGCGACGCGAAGACGGGGCAGCCGATCCCCTGCAAGCTGACGCTGGTCGGCGTCGACGGCACGCCCGATCCGGAGTTCACGCGCGTCGACGTCGGGCGGCAGGAGGGGGACACCGCGATCGCGGCGTTCAACCGCATCATGTCGCTCTCCGGCGTCGGCGTCGCGCACGTGCCCGTCGGCACGTACGACGTGACGGTCAGCCGCGGCCCCGAGTGGGAGATCTTCACCGCGCGCAAGGTCAAGATGACGCCCAAGGGGGCGGTGGTGACGGCCAAGCTCGCGCACGTGGTCGACACGCACGAGTGGCTGTCGGCGGATTTCCACGTGCACGCGGCGCGCTCGCCCGACTCCCGCGTCCCGATGCAGGACCGGGTCTACGAGTTCGTCGCCGACGACGTGCAGATGATCGTCTCCACCGACCACAACGTCATCTCCGACTACGAGCCGTTCATCCGCGAGCTCGGCGCCGGCCGCTACCTGACCAGCGCCGTGGGCGACGAGCTCACCACCGGCAGCTGGGGCCACTTCGGTGCCTTCCCGCTGCCGCGCGACCTCGAACGGGCGGGCCAGGGCGCCGTGCTGGTCCACGGCCGCCACCCCGCCGACTTCTTCAAGGACGTGCGCACGAACGCGCCCGACGCGATCATCGACGTGCACCACCCGCGCATCGACGCCGAGATCGGCTACTTCGACCTGGGGCAGTTCGACGCCCGCTCGGACCGCGCCGGGAAGCCCGGGTTCTCCTGGGACTTCGACGCCGTCGAGGTGATGAACGGCTACCAGGACCCGGTGCGCCGGAGCGTCGACCGCGTCGTCGACGACTGGTTCGCGCTGCTCAACCACGATCACCTGGTGACCGCGACCGGCAACTCCGACACCCACCACCTCACCTTCAACATCGGCGGCTACCCGCGCAACTACGTCAAACTGCGCGACGACCAGCCCGATCACGTCGACCCCAAGGCGGTGGCGAACGCGCTCAAGTTCCACCACGCGTTCTTCACCACCGGGCCGTTCGTGACCCTCGAGGTGAACGGCGGCACGATCGGCGACCTGGTCCCCGCGCGCGGCGGCAAGGCGCACGCCGACATCAAGGTGCAGGCGGCCCCGTGGGTCTCCGTGGAGCGCGTCACCCTCTACGTCAATGGCCTCGAGGTGAAGCGCTGGCCCGTCCCGACGTCGACCGAGGTGGTCCGCTTCCACGAGGGGTTCGACGTCACCACGCCGCGCGACGGTTACGTCGTCGTCCGCATCGACGGCGAAAAGTCACTGGCGCCCGTCGTCGGCGACCGCAAGACTTTCACCGCCTACCCGTTCGCGCTGACGAACCCCGTGTTCCTGGACGTCGACGGCGACGGCAAGTACCGCGCGGGCCTGCCCCACGGACATTGACGAGGACGCAAGGGAGGGCGGACATGAGGGTGAGTCGTCGCTGGGGCCGATCGTCGTCGGGGCTGCTGGGGATGCTGGTCCTGGCCGCCACCCTGGTCGCCGTCGGCGCGGCAGCAGGGTGCCACGGCCGGAGCGCCGTGGGATCCGGGACCGGCGGCGCGGGCGCGGCCACCGACGCCGGCGGCGACACGCCCACCGGAGCGGGCGGGACGGGAGCGGGCGGGACCGGAGCGGGCGGGACCGGAGCGGGCGGCTCCGCGACCGGCGGATCGATCGGCGACGGCTCCGCCCCTGACCTCGGCTCGTGCGGCCAAGGCGGCGAGGTTTGCTGCGCCGGCGGCGCCTGCGCGCAGGGCGGCTGCTGCGTGAACGGGCACTGCACGGCCGCGGGCGCGACCTGCCCGATCGCCGCGGGCGGGGCCTGTCAGAACGGCGCCTGCGGGAGCTGCGGCGGCCCTGCGATGCCCTGCTGTGCGGGTGGGCTCTGCACGGCCGCGCGCACGATCTGCGGAACCGCCAATTCCCTCTGCGTGGCCTGCGGCGGCCCCGCGGAGCTCTGCTGCCCCACCGCGCCCGCGTGCGCGCCGGGGACGATGTGCGACGCCAACGGCGTCTGCACCCTGTGTGGCGGCCCCAGCGAGCCGTCCTGTGACGGGACGTCGTGCAACACGGGTAGCTGCTTCTTCGTCGGGCAGTGCGTGGGCGAAGGGCAGACCTGCCAGCTGCCGGGAGCGACCGCGACCTACGGGACGTGCACGCAGGGGAGCTGCGGCTGCGGGAAGGTCAACACGCCCTGCTGCCCGACCACCTCCCCGTTCTCGTGGACCTGCAACGACCCGGCGACCACGGTCTGCGTGGGCGGGACCACCCCGAACCCGAGCGGCTGTGTGCACTGCGGGGCCACGAACGAGGCCTGCTGCGCGGGCAAGACCTGCAACGCCGTCACCGACGGCTGCGACACGTCCGTCTCGCCCCCCACCTGCAAGCCCTGCGGGCTCGCCGGGAATCCCTGCTGCGCGAACAACAGCTGCGCGAGCGGCGGCTGCTGCGTGTTCGACGGCACGGCCTCCCTCTGCGTCGCCGTCGGCGCGAGCTGCGGAACGACGTTCGGCACCAATTGCAAAGTGGGGACGTGCAGCATCTGCGGCGGCATGGGCCAACTCTGCTGCCAGACTGCTCAAGTGAACATCTGCACAGCGCCCAACACCAACTGTGTCGAGGGGCAGACGGCGTTGACCTGCCAAGCTTGCGGGGGCATGGGTCAACCGTGCTGCGCCACCGACAGCAGCTGGGGGAACACCAACCTCGTCAGCTGCAACGTCGGCTTCACCTGTCGCGCCAGCGCGACCGGCGCCACCTGCGGGCCCTGAGCCCGACGGAGCGCGCACCGCCTCACGCCGCTATGGGCGAGAGCATGGCGGAGAGCTAGGGCGAGAGCATGGCGGAGAGCTTGGTGGCGATGAGCCCCAGCGTCCCGGCGTAGGTGGTCTGACAGTAGTTGTCGACGAGGCCGTTGGCGCCGAACTGCTTGACGAACTGCTCGATGCGGACCGCGGGATCGGCGAAGCCCGCGGGTGCGCCCACGGCGTCGCTGCCGCAGGCGTGCGCGATCCTCGGCCAGGGGCCGGTGTCCGGCGTCGGCGCTGTCGCCCACGTGACCTTGTAGCCGTTCGAGCTCGGGCCCTCGTTGAGGCCGGTGATCGCCGTGACCAGGATCTGGCTCTGCGGGAAGGCCTTGAGCCGCTTGATGCCGTCGGCGATCGTTCCGACCGGCGTGAGGACGGGGCTGTCCTCGTACGAGACGCAGTTGCTCGTCGCCGCCATCGGCGGCGTGTAGGTGACCGTGTCGGTCACCGCGTTGTTCGGCGCGTAGCGCGACGGCGGCTGCATCGTCCCGGCGTTGGGCAGGCCCGCCGGCACGAGGCACTTGTGGCCGAACTCGTTGCACTGGAAGTTCGACGTCGGTCCGTACGTCGAGGCGAGCTGCGAGCTGGTGGGGTTGAACAGTGGGCTGCCCGTCGGCGCCGAACAGTCGTCCTCGTTGGTCAGGAGCACGATGGCCAGGATGGCGTTCGGGCGCAAGAACCCTGCGTTCTGCGTCGGGGGTGCCTTGCCGTCGGCGCCGAGGGCGCGCGCGACCGACGCCAGCTGGTGCTCGAAGCCGCACCCGGTGGCCCCGAGGATGGCGATGCACTGGAACACCGTGGTGATGTCCTCGGTGCCGAAGTTGGTCTGCGGCGAGGCGCCGCCGGTGTCGGTCAGGAACGTCGCGCCGGTGGCGAGGCCGGTCGCCGTGCACGTGCCGGTCGGCGCGTATTTGAAGATGCCGTTGTCGCCAGCGACGCTGCAGCCCATGATCGACGAGCCGTCGCCCGCGCCCATGTCCGAGCTGACGACGGCGACGTGCAGATCGGGCAGGCCGCCGGGTAGCCCCTTGAGCACGTCCATGAAGCTCGGCAGGTTCGTGCGGAGGCTGGCCTGTCCCGTCTCCATCGACGAGGAGTCGTCGATCATGAACAGCAGGTCGACCTGGCGGGTCGGGGGCGCCGCCCCACCGGTGCCGGTCGTGCCGCCGGTCCCCGTCGCGCCGCCCGCTCCCGTGGTACCACCCGCGCCCGTCGTGCCGCCCGTGCCGACGGCGCCGCTCGTCCCTCCCCTCCCCGCCGCACCTGCGGTGCCGCTCTGCCCTCCGCCCCCACCTGTCCCGGCTGGGCCCCCGCTGCCGAGCGTGATCGACAAGCCGCCGCACCCCGCGGGGAGCATGACGACCGTGCCCGTCGCCGTCGCGACCGTCGCGCCCGACGTGCTCGCAACCAGCGTGACGTCGACCCTCTGGCCCTTCGGGTAGCCGGTCGGGAAGCCGATCTCGATCGTCCCCTCGGCAGTCCCCGGTGTGTGCGAGACCATCGCCCCGGGCGCCGACGTGGTGCCGGCGATCGTGACCGACGCGCTGACGGCGTCGGCGTTGACCGCGTCGCCCCTGAAGTGCACGGTGACGAGCAGCGTCCCCTGCTTGCAGCCGGACGAATCGCACCCCGCCAGCTGCGTCGTCGCCGCGACCGCGCCCAGGAGAACGACGCCAGCGGCAGCGAGCCCCAGCCCCGACGACCGCACCATGCGGCCCTTCTATCACACAACGACAGGAGCGGATGGCGCTCCCTCACAAGCAGGTGCTGATCCTGTCGACGCAGATCCACGCCGTGCTGTAGCAGGCGCAGCTCTTCGTCGCGTACTGGCCGCTGACGAAGTCGTCCCGGCAAGCACCGCCGGGGCGATCACCGCCGCAACGATCAGCGCGAGCCGGACCCTCACGCCGGCTCAAGTGATGCCGGCGTGAGGCCGTGGCTCAGTTTCCGTCGGTTACGGGAAAAATCCCGGCTGGAACAGGTCCTTGAGGTCGTTGGCGCCGGCCACTGTCGGGAGCACCGGCAGGTTGAAGATCTCCTCGACGGACTTGAGCAGCGAGCTGTGCGTGTAGGCGACGGCCCCCGCGTAGCCAGGCCTGACGTGTGGCCCGATGGCGTAGAACGCCATCAGCGGGCTGCCCCCCTCCGGCTCGTCCCAGACGATGAAGATGACGCCGTTGTGCGCGTTCACGTAGTTGATGAGCGGCGGCAGGTTGGTGGCCAGCCACTGATCACCGGTGGCGATCACGTCCGACGCCGACGACGGACACGACGGGTCGCCGTGCATGTCGTTGCAGACGTTCGGGACGATGAAGTTGTACTGCGCGACCTGACCACTCGCGAGCGACTGGGCGAAGCCCGCGCTCGTGAACGGCTGGTGGTGGGCGGCGCAGAACGCGTTGCTCCCCGACGGCGGGCTGCCGGCCACGTCCTGGAAGAACACGAACGGATCGTGCTTCGCGGCGTAGAAGCCGGTCGAGCTCACCGGGCAGGTGCCGCTGCCGATCCCCTCCATGATCCCCATCCAGGTGACGGGCGGGCTCGCCGCCTGCATCTGGGTCACGAGGTGGGCGGTGCTCTTCGTGCTGTTGCCCGACGACGAATCGCCGTCACCCGTGAAGGTCACGTCGCTGAACTTGTTCGTGCCAGCCTCCATCCAGACGTAGTGAGGCTCGCTGGGAATGGCGTCGGGCAGCGGATCGCTGAACGCCGTCGCGTGCGCGTACTGCGCGATGAGGCCGTTGAGGTACGGCGCCTTGCTGTCTCCGTAGATCGCGGAGGCAGGCTCGTTCTCCATGGCGATCACGAACACCGACTTGATCTGGTTGCCGCCGGTGGGCGGAGGCGGAGCCCCCGTCCCGGCGCTCCCGGTGGTCCCGGCGGTGGCGGTGGCGCCAGCGGCGCCGGTTGCCCCGGCCGTGCCGGTCGTACCCGTCGTGCCCGCCGTGGGCGTGGTGCCGGCCGTGCCCGTGCCGACGCCGCCCGCGGTGCCGGTCGTGCCTACGCTCCCGGCGGTGCCGGTCGTGCCTACGCTCCCGGCGGTGCCGGTCGTGCTGGTGTCACCCGCGGCGCCCGTCGTGCCGGCCGTGCCGGTCGCGCCCGTGGTGCCCGCGGCGCCCGTCGTGCCGGCGGTGCTGGACGCACCCGCGGCGCCCGTGGCCCCTGCCGTCCCGACGCTGCCCGCGTGTCCGGTCGAGCTCGGGGTCCCGGACGTGCCGCCCTTCCCGCTCGAGCCGGCCTGGCCGGTCGAGCCGGCGGCCGTTCCCGCGCCGCCGGAGCCCGTGCTCGCGCCAGCGCCGATGCTGCCGCCGTTTCCTTCGCCTGTCGGGCTCCCGCCTCCACCACCGCAGCTCGCCGCTACGAGGCCGGCGACGGGGATGAGGGCCAGGCCCAGGTTCTTCCACGCAGAGTTCGACTTCAACTTTGCCATGCAGCTGGTACGGGACCCGGGCCGGTTCCGGACGTGTCTCTGCTCGAGCTCGAGGCTCTAAACCGGCGTCCCGGCGGGCGCCTCGGCGGCCAGGCGCTCGATGCGCTTGAGGATCTCGCGGGCGCTGAGGACGCGGGCGAAGGTGTAGAGCGCGGCGGTCGCGCTGCCGTCGAGCACGGCCTCGCCCACCCGGAGGTCGCGGCTCGCGGCGAACAGAATCCGGTCGCGCAGCCCGGCCTGCACGAGCTCCACGCGGCGCCAGACGGCCTCCCGGCTCCAGAACCCGAGCAGCTCGAAATGGACGCGGGCGCCGTCGCGCGCGCGCACGAAGGCGAGATCGGGGACGCAGAGCCCGGCCCCCGGCAGATCGAGCACCGCCGGCTCGCGATCGATCCGCCAGCCGCTGTCGAGCCGCTCGAAAGCCTCGACCAGCGCGGCGATCTCATCTGGGACAGGGGCGGGCGCTTCCGAGGCGTCCGCCGCGATCCCGTGGCCCGCCAGGCGGAAGCGCAGCGGGCGGCGGTCGGCGCCCCAGCGGACGTCGGCGTCGATCGACCAGGTGTCGCAGGCCGCGATCGCCGGCAGCGCCAGCCCGAGCTGGAGGCCGTAGCGCGTGCTCCCCTGGAACAGGCTGAACGGCCCGTCGAGCTCGATGCGGACGGCGTCGGGCGCCGGGGCGGTGATGGCCGGCAAGAGGCGCAGGAACTTCAAGGTGCGGAACAGGTGGCGGTAGATCGCCGCCTGCTTCGCGCGCACGACGGCGGTCACCTTGGTCGCCCGCAGCAGCACCGCCTGGGCTGCGGCGAGCGGGAAGCCGGCGGCCAGCGCGGCCGGCGGCGGCGCCTCGACGGCGAGGAGGCGATGCGCGCCCGGGCGGTCGGCGTAGAGCCCCGCCTCGACGCTGGCGACGGTCGTCCCCCGCTCGGCCGCCACCGCGCCGAGCACGGCGGCACGATCGAAGGGGGCGGTCGCCGTCGCCGCGCGACGGGCGGCCGCCGCGCGCAGGAAGACGTCGCGCCGCAGGAGGCCGGCGGCCTCGGCCTCGGGCTCCTCGAACCGGCAGCCGTCGACGATCAGCTTGGCCACGGCGGCGGCCAGGCGCCGGTCGGCCGCGCCGGGCTCGGTGCCGGCCTGCTCGTCGAGCGCGGCGTCGAGCGCCTCGCGCGGCTGCCCGACGTGCGCCCGCGCCGTCGCCGCCAGCGCCGACGCCAGCGCCTCGACCTTGCCGGCGTCGTGCGCGGTGAGGCGGAGCTCGCCGCCGTGGCGGCGGACGCCGACGAGATCAGCGGTCAGCATCAGCGGTACGCACTGTGGTCGCGCCGGCGGGCGCTGGTGAAGGTCTCGGCCGTCCCCGCCGTGACCAGCTCGTAGAGCAGCGCGCGCTTGCCGGCGCGGGCCCGGAGCACGCGCCCGAGCCGCTGCACGTGCTCGCGCACCGAAGCGCTGCCGGAGACGACGATGGCCACGTTCGCCTCCGGGATGTCCACCCCCTCGTTGAGGACCTTCGACGTCACCACCGCGCCGTAGCGGCCGTCAGCGAGGCCGGCCAGGATCTCGCTCCGCTCCCGGACGCGGGTGACGTGCGTGATGATCGGGATCAGGAACCGGCGCGAGAGCTCGTACGCCGTCGCGTTGTCCTGCGTGAACAGCAGCACCCGATCGTCGCGGTGGCGATCGAGCAGCAGGCCGACGTAGTCCAGCTTGGCGGGCGCCGCGAAGGCGATCTCGCGCTGGCGGCGGTAGGCGGCCATCGCCCGCCGCCCGTCGTCGTTGCGGGCCGAGCGGATCACGAAGTCGCTCCATCCCGAGGGGCTCGACATCCGGATCCCGTTCCGCGCCAGGAAGTCCCGGTAGATCGCCCGCTCCTCGTCGTGCAGGCGCCGGTCGGCGGCGCCGAGCTCGACGCTCAGCCGGACGGTGTCGTAGGGGGCGAGGTAGTCGCCGGCCAGGTCGACGATGTCCTTGCGGTAGACGATCGGGCCCACCAGCTCGTCGAGATCGGCGTGGCGCCCGTCGGCGCGCTCGGGGGTGGCCGTCAGCCCGAGCCGGAACGGCGCCACCGCGGCCCGCGCCGCCAGCGCGTAGGCGGCGCTCGGCAGGTGGTGGCACTCGTCGAACACCACCAGGCCGAACCGGTTGCCGAGGTGCTCCATGTGCAGGTACGCCGAGTCGTAGGTCGACACCGTGAGCGCCTGGATGTCGTAGTCGCCGCCGCCCACGACACCGACCGGGACGCCGAAGGTCGTGCGCAGCACGTCGTACCACTGTCGGACGAGATCGAGCGTCGGCGCCAGCACCAGCGTGCTGCGGCGCCTGTCATCGATGGCCAGGCACGCCACCCACGTCTTCCCTGCGCCCGTCGGGAGCACGACCACGCCGCGGTGCTGCGCCGCCTGCCAGGCCGCGAGCGCCTCCGCTTGATACGGACGCGGCGTGCGGCGCACGCGCGCCCCCTCGGCGAGCTCGGCGTAGCCGCGGGCGCGATCGTCGACGGTGAGCCCCTGCTTGCCGAGCGCCCGGCGGAGAGCCGCGTAGGCGGAAGCGGGCGCACGGAAGCAGGCGGTGCGGGGGTCCCAGAGGCAGCCCGGCGGGGCGGCCGCCTGGGATGGCAGCCCGGTCAGCTCCAGCGTCCCGCCCCGGAACGAGAGCGTGAGCGTCGGTCCAGCGGGCGCGGCGGCCGGCGGCGCGGCGAGCGTCGTGGTTATGTCCGGGGGGGCGCTCAGGCGTCTTGACCGAAACGGAACCGAAAGGCGCCGACGGTCACCTCGGCGGCGCCTTCGAGCCCGAGCGTCCCGGCGTTGACCACGAGGTCGTAGTTCGCGGGGTCGGCGAGATCGGCGCCGTAGTGTTGCTTGTTGAAGGCCATTCGCTCGCCGTCGATGCGCAGGATGGTCGCCTGGGCCTTCTCCTCGGAGAGCCCGTCGCGCTCCACGATGCGCGCGACGCGCGTCTCGAGCGGCGCGATCACCCGCACGCGCAGCGTGCTCCGGCGGTCGAGGATGAAGTGCGCGCCGCGCCCGATGATCACCGAGCGGCCGTGATTGGCCAGCGTCAGCACCACCTTCGACAGGTTGTGCAGGTAGTCGCTCGGGGCGAACACGCCGCGCTTGATGAGGCGACCCACCCACTCGGAGATACCGTCCTGCACGCGCTCGTCGAGCGACTCGACGATCTGCCGGCGCACGTGCGCGGCCTCGGCGATGTCGTGGATCAGCTCTTGCGAGTAGTAGCCGACGCCGAGCCGCTCGGCGACGAGCCGCCCCATCGCCGCCCCCCGCGCCCCGTACTCCCGCGAGATGCAGATGGTCGGGTGCTGGAGCGCCCGCCCCTCGAGGCGCTTGCGATCCGCGATGCGCCGCTCCTCCTGCCAGCGGAGGATCTGCTGGTTCACGAACTGATCGATGCTCCCGATCATCGTTTCCCTCCTCTGTTCACCGCCGGCGCGCGGCCCTTCGCCGGAACCACGCGCGAAGCAACCAAGCTATCGCCGCCGGAATGAGGGGTCAATAGCGGAGGCGTCGAGTAGGCTCGACGGACATGCCGGACTTCCACCCGGACTTGCACCCGGAGTTGCGCCCCCCGGACCTGCGCCCCCACGAACGCCTCCTGCGCGCGACCGCCTCCCCGACGCAGGCGGGCGACTGGGCGCTCGTGCTCGCGGCGGCGGGCATCCCCCACCGGGTCGAGGAGGGGGGCGGGCGCTTCGCCCTCATCGTCCACGCCGACGACGAGGGGCGCGGCGCCGAGGCGCTCGCCGGGTACGACGAGGAGGGAGCCCCCGAGGTCGTCCCGGCGGCCCCCGATCGGGGGGGGAGCCCGCTGGGCGTGCTGGCGGCGATCGGATTTTCCGCGATGTTCCTGGTGACGGGCGCGGCGGCCGGAGCCTCGCGCTGGTTCGACCTGGGCGCGGCCTCGGCGGCGCTCATCGCCCACGGGGCCTGGTGGCGCGCCATCACCGCGCTCACGCTGCACGCCGATCTCATCCACCTCGGCGGAAACGTCGTCGCGTCGCTGATCTTCATCTCGGCGGTCGGGCGCTGGTTGGGAACGGGCCTCGGGGGCCTGCTGATCCTCGCCTCGGCGACGGCGGCGAACCTCCTCACGGCGGCGGTCCACCGCCAGGCGTTCGTCTCCATTGGGGCGTCGACGGCGACGTTCGCGGCCCTCGGCCTCTGCGTCGGGCTGCAGGTGGTCCGGCGCCTCAAGCTGCACACGCGCCGCGGCTACGTCTGGGTGCCGATCGGCGCCGCCCTGGCCCTCTATGCGATGACCGGCGTCGGCGGCCCGGGCACCGACCGCTTCGCCCATCTGTTCGGCATCGGGGTGGGGACGGCGGTGGGCCTCGGCGCCGCCTACGCGCAGCTGTCGCGCGGCTGGCAACCGCCGCGCGCGGCGGTCCAGGCGCTGCTCGGCGTGCTCACGGTGGGCGCCGTCGCCGGCGCCTGGCTGCTGGCCTTCGGCGCAGCGCGCGGTTGACGGAATCACGGCATTCGGGGAGCCTCGGCAGGCCGTGCGGTCCCCTCCCGTAGCCCGGATGGCCGTAGCCTGCCTCCCGCTCCTCGGCGCCTGTAGCGGCGCCGCCGCGGCCGGCGATGCCGGCCTCATCTCGATCATGAACGGGGACGGCGCGGGCGGCGCCGGCGGCGCGAGCGGCGCCGCGGGCGCGGGCGCAGGCGCGGGGGGCGCCGGCGGCGGCGACGCGAGCGACGCCGTCCCGGCCCCGGACGCGCCGGCCGACGCCGGCAGCGCCCCGACGGCGGCCCAGCTCCTCGCCCTGACCAAGACCTGTGCGAGCGTCCAGTCGGCCCACGCCTACGCGACGGACGACGGCGCGCCGATGAACGTCGACATCTGCGGGCTCGACGGGGCCGTGTTCTGGACCGCCGACATGGACGTCGACTGCGACGGGCGCAACGTGGGCGACGGCAAGTGCCCGGGGGACGACTGCTGCTACCTCCCGGCCACGGCATTCACGACCAAGACCGGGCAGTACCTGGCGGCCTCGGTGACCCCCTACGTCGTCATTCCCACCGACTTCCGCCCGCCCGGCCTGACCGGCGGCAACGTCGTGGCCGTCATCTATGGCGGCAAGGTCCAGTACGCCGTGTTCGGCGACACCGGCCCCGACAACATCATCGGCGAGGCGTCCTACGCCTGCGCGGCCGCGCTCGGTATCGATCCCGATCCCCTGACCGGGGGCACCGACGGCCCCGTCACGTACATCGCCTTCCTGGGCTCGGGCGCCATCCCCCCCGATATCGAGGATCAAACCGCGACCCGCCAGCTCGGCGAAACCCTAGCCACCCAGCTCCTCTCCCACTAACCCCTTCCTGTCACTCTCAAAAGGATCGAAGGTGGGCTCCGCCCACCGGAGACAGCACCTGACGAGCCGGATCCGGGATCGGCTCTCGTCGTCCGGAGGGGGGCTCGTGGGGGGCCGTCCGCGGCCCCCCACGCTCAGCCGCCCGCGCTGCGCGCCGCCAGGCCGCGGGCGGTGACGCTCCGACTCCGCTCGCCCAGCGAGGCGCCGAACCGCGCCGCCGCCGCCCGCGCGCGCGGCAGGGCGACGGTGAAGGTCGCCCCCATCCCGGGCTGGCTGTCCACGGTGATGGTCCCGGCGAGCGCGTCCACGATCTGCTTGGCCGACCAGAGGCCGACCCCGATGCCGCCGTAGTTGCGGCTCGAGACCGCGCGCTCGAAGCGGCCGAAGATCCGTTCGTGATCGCAGACCGCGATCCCGACGCCGCTGTCGCGCACCAGGATCACCGCCCGGTCCGCGGTGGTCTCGACGGCGATCTCGATCGGCTTCCCCTCGCCGTACTTGATCGCGTTGGCAACCAGGTTGCTGATCACCTGATCGACGCGGCCCCGGTCCCAGTAGCCGATCGCGGCGATCGGCGCGCGCACGACGAGCCGGGAGCCGAGGCGGGCCGCCTCGTCGCGGAAGCGGAGCCCGACCTCTTCGGCCACCTCGGCGAGGTTCACCTCCTCGAGCTCGAGCTCCAGCCGACCGGCGGCGATGCGTGAGGCGTCGAGCAGCTCGTCGACCAGCCGGTGCAGCCGCGCGGTCTGCGCGTCGATCTTCTCGACGCGCGCCAGGAGGCGCGGGTCAGCCCCGAGCTCGTTGCGCCGGGCGAGCCGCAGGAGGTTCGCCACCTCGAGCCGGAGGGAGGTCAGCGGCGTGCGCAGCTCGTGCGATGCGACGGAGAGGAACTCGTCCCGCGCGCCGAGCGCGCCCTCTGCGTAGCGATCGCGCTGGCCCAGCACCCGTTGCTGGATCTTGGGCTTTTTACCCTTCACGGCGTCACCTGGGGCCGCGGAGGGCTCGACCCCGGACCCACCGCCGTCACTCCTCGGCGTGGGCCGGCGCCTGCCTCCCCGCGGCGATCACCGCGAGGTGCTGCGCGCGCTGGAGCGCGAGGCGGTCGACGTCGATACGCCGGAACAACCGGCGCCCGCTCACCGTCCGCATCGCCGGCAGCCGGCCGGAGTCGGAGAGAACGCGGACGGAGTCCGCAGACAATCCGAGCACGCGCGCGGCGTCGCTCGGCGTGAGGAGATCGTTCGGATCCAGACTGTTTGACATGGCACGTCCTCGTTCCTGGAAGCCTCTCGAAGGCAGCAAATACGTTTTGTAATCACGGCCCGAACGGGCGCAAGGGGACGAGGCCCAAGAGGCGGGTCGAAGCCGGATCGAAGGCGGGCCCAAGCCGGCTCGGCGGCGGCCCCAAACCGGCCCGGCGAGCGCCCAGCGGGCGCCGAGCGGGGAGACGAGACCCCACCGCCAGGCCCAGGCCGGCGCTTTCCAAACCACCGAAACCAGACGAATCCGTGTTACAAGGGTGCTTTCCCGGAGCCTTCACTACCCTTCGAGGCAAGCATCGGCATGAGCAGGTCCCGGTTCTCGATGTTGCGTCTCCTCGCGACAGTTCTCGTCCTCGCGTCGGCCCTCCTCCTCGCTCCCCGGCGGGCCTCTGCGGACCCGACCGACGAGGCCGTCGACAAGATCACGCAGCTCAACAAAGACGCCCTCACCGCGTTCGCCGCCAAGAAGTACGACGACGCGCGGAAGCTCCTCAAGCAGGCCCTCGACCTGGCGTCGACGGCGGGGCTCGACAACCACCCGATCAAGGCGCGCACCCACATCCACATGGGCGCGGTGATCATCGTCGGCTTCAACCAGCGCGAGCTCGGGATCAAGCAGTTCAAGAAGGCCCTCGAGATCCAGCCCGACATCAACCTCACGAAGGCGATCGTGACGCCCGATCTCACCGACGCGTTCGCCGAGGCCAAGAAGGCCGCGGGGGCCGCGGGCGCCCCGGCGCCGGGGCCCGGCCCCGCGACGCCGCCCCCCACCGAGGCGCCCGAGGCCAAGCCCGAGGCCGCGACCCCGCCGCCGCCAGCGAAGCCGGCCGCGCCCGCGGAGGGGGAGGTCCCCGCGAACGGCCTCACCCACGAGGCGGTCACGGAAGCGAAGCAGGGGAGCGCCATCTCCATCACCGTCGAGGTCTCGGCCGATCTGCAGTTCGACAAGCTGGTGCTCGCCTACCGGCCTGACGGAGCGGCGGAGTTCCTCGGCCGCGAGATGAAGCAGGTCTCCGACGGCCAGTACGGCGCCGAGATCCCCAACACCGCCACCGGCGGCAGCGTCGTCGCCTACTACATCGAGGCCGAGGACGCCGACGGCGGCGCCGTGGCGGCCCGCGGCTCCGTCGACAACCCGCTCGTCATCCACCTCGCGGGCGTCGGCGCCGCGCGCCATCGCGAGGAGAGCGAGGAGGACGAGGACGAGGAGGAGCCGGACAACCGCTACTACGCGGGCGTGATGCTGGGTATGGGCTTCGGGTGGGCGTCCGGCAACGGCGACACCAACCACGACGTCCAGATCAACCCGGCAGGGTTGGCCCTCGCCGGGGCGACGCAGATCTCGCCCGAGTTCGGCTACTGGGTCAGCTCGTCGCTGCTGCTGTCGGTCCAGCTGCGCTACGAGGTCATCACCGGCACGACCGACATCTACTGCTCGGGGATGAGCAGTCCGCCCCCGAACCAGTGCACGGATCCCAACCGCGTCTACCACGCCGCGAACTACGCCCTGGCCGGTTTCGCCCGCGCCGCCTGGATGTTCTGGGACGGGAGCGTGCACCCGTTCTTCTCGCTGGCCTTGGGCGTCGGGGACATCCGGCACACCGTCGACTTCCACCGTCAGAACGTCGCCAACTGCGGGCCGATGCACAACGAGACCTGCGTCGACACGATCGCCGGGGGATGGATCCTGCTCGGCCCGGGCGCCGGGCTCGTGTACGAGCTCTGGGATCGAACGTCCATCGTCGCGCAGCTCAACACGACCCTCGGCTTCCCCACCAACTTCACGTTCAACGTCGACGCCAACGTCGGCGTCGCGTTCGGCTTCTAGGCGCCTAGATCTTCACCAGCTCGACGAGGGCGGCGAGGGGGATGAGGGTGGTCTCGCCGGCGCGGGCGAGCTCGTCGCCGAGCTCGCGCAGCGCGTTCTGGGCGACGTGCGTGGCGAGGATCAGGTCGGTGTGCTCGGGCATGGGGAGGAAGGGCGCGCCGGTGGTCCCGTCGAGGTAGGCGCGCAGGAAGGATCCCGAGACCCAGCGGCGCCAGGCGTCGCCCCAGGGGGCGGCGATGGCGCGGTCCTCGGGGCGGACCACGCCGCCGTCGAGCCAGACGTGCCGCGCGACGTCGTCGAAGGAGCGCAGCATGCCCGCGACGTCGCGCAGGGCGGTGTGCTTCCGCCCGCGCTCGGCCAGGGTGTCCACCGGGATACCGTCGAAGTCGATGAGGACGAAGTCCTTGCCGGTGAACAGCGCCTGCCGGAGCTGGTAGTCGCCGTGGACGCGGATGCGCAGGCCCGAGAGGCGCTGGACGAGGTAGGGCTCGAACAGCGCGAGGAGGCGCGGGTACCCGCCGAGGATGCGGCGGGCGAGCTCGGCGGGCTCCGGCGGGAGCCGATCGATCCGCGCCCGCAGGAGCCGCAGCGTCCGCCCGAGCAGATTCCGCATCGACTGGTACTTGCCGCGGCGGTCGAGCGGCGTGTAGGGCTCGGGGGCGAGCCGGGGGTCGTCGCTGTCGGCGCCGAGCGCCAGGTGCATCTCCGCGGTCCGGCGGCCGAGCAGGACGGCGAGATCGAGGTAGGTCCCGATCACGTCGCGGGCGGCGGCGGGGACCTCGGCGCGGGCCAGCTCGGTGAACGCGAGCGGCGCGGCCGGCGCCGCCTCCTCGCGGTGTCGGGTGAGCACCCGCTCGAAGAAGCGGCCGAGCTCGGCGTAGGCGTGCGTCCAGGCGGTCCCCTCGTTGGGGACGTAGCTCTGGAGCACCGCCAGCGTGCTCGGCGCGCCGCGCGGGCGCCGGTAGCCGACGAGCCCCGCGAGCGCGGGCGACAGGCCCGGGGCGCGCTCGTTCAGGACCCGCCCGAGCTCGAGCTCCGGGCTCTCCCCGTCCTCGAGCCGCCGGAACAGCTTGAGCAGGTAGCGATCGTCGTAGCGGACGGCGGCGGCGGCGTGCGCGCCGCTGATGTTGGTCGGCTCGCTCTCGGGGATCTCGAGAGCGACGAGCGGCACGGCCTCGACCGTGCCGCCGGCGCCGAGCGCGCGGGCGCGGTCCCGGATGGCGACCAGGAGGGCGCGCGCGCCCGAGGGCTCCTCGGTGGCGTCGACGAGGGTCGCGGCTCCCGGGAGATCTGAAAGCCGGAGCTCGGCGACGATCGCGTGCGGCGAGAGCGTCCGCCCGTCCGAGACGACGGCCAGCGGGAGCACGTACCGGTCAGTCTCCCGATCGGCGTACTCGAGGCGCACCACCAGCACGTAGACCTCCCCGAGCGCGACGGCCTCGACGAGGCGGACCGACGTGATCCGCGAGCCGCGCCCGCCGAACCAGCGCCGCGTCTCGAG
>Ga0306921_10003099_pt1 | contig 16808 bp, 15 predicted proteins | sample sta12Cox44000080_FD_203760 | JGI IMG/M metagenome (GOLD analysis project Ga0306921, IMG submission 203760) | Lab enrichment of tropical soil microbial communities from Luquillo Experimental Forest, Puerto Rico - statoxic.12C.oxic.44.000.080 (v2)... | ecosystem: Environmental > Terrestrial >...
GATCCATCGCCGCCGGGCGAAAAGGCCCAGTCGAGCGCGGCGCGCAAATTGTCGATTTCCCGAGCATAATCGGCCAGCCATTCGCCCGCGGGCCGCGCCGCCGCTTCACCCTCAGCGCGCTCGAAAAGATTACGGTAGTACTCGGCGTGGCGGTGCGCGACCGCTTCCCATTCGCCGCTTTCGGCGAGCCTTTCAAACGCATAGGCGCGGGTGGTTTCGAGCAGCCGCAGGCGCGGCTCGGTTTCGGTCGTTTCCACGATGGCGAGCGATTTTTCGACCAATCCCGCGACGGCGTCGATGACGTCGCCCTTGAGGAGGCCAGGATCGGCGACGACTGCGCAGGCTGCATCGAGAGTGAAGCCGCGCATAAAGATCCCCAAGCGGCGCAGCACGGCACGCTCGCCGTCGGAGAGCACGTCGTAGCTCCAGTCGAGGGCCGCTCTCAGCGTTCGATGCCTCGGCGGACCCGACCTGCGGCCGCTTGTCAGAAGCCGAAAACGATCGTCGAGATGTGTCGCAAGACCCCGTACCCCGAACGTCTCGATACGAGCCGCGGCCAATTCGATCGCCAACGGTATTCCATCGAGCTTCAGGCAAATCTCGGCAACGATCGGAGCGTTCTCGTCGGTCAGTTCAAATTCCCCCAGACGCTCCGCGGCGCGCTCGACAAACAGCTCTACCGCGGGAAACGCAAGCGCTTCGGCGGCGCCGAGAGGGGTCGATGGGGGGCCGCTCGCCAGCGGCGGCAACCGCTGCACATATTCGCCTTCAACCCGCAGCGGCTCGCGGCTCGTTGCCAGGATGTGGACGTCTGCCGCACCCCTGAGGATGGCCACGGCGAGGCTGGCGGCAGCCTCGATGACGTGCTCGCAATTGTCGAGCACCAGCACTAGCCGGCGATCCCGGAGCGCACCGACCAGGCCCGCAACCGGATCATCGGAGCGAATATCGAAACCGAGCACCTGCCCGATGGCACTGGGGACCAGCCGCGCGTCGCCGAGCGGCGCCAAATCGACGAACCAGACCCCATGTTCATAAGTGTTGACCGAGGCCTCGGCCGCGGCGATGGCGACCGCGGTCTTGCCGATGCCGCCGGGCCCGACAATGCTCAGGAACCGGTGCCGTGGTAGCCGCGCCACGATCCGGCTTGTCGCATCGGCGCGTCCGATCAACCGGGTGAGTTGCTGCGGCAGATTATGATTTTGTCTCGTCGGCGCGGTCGCCAGTGCTGCGGCTGCAGGCGCCTGTGCGACACTGACCGGGGCGACAAAGCGATAACCCTGGCCCGCAGACGCCGCGATGTAACGCCTGCCTCCGCGTCCATCGCCCAGCGCCCGCCGCAAGGCGCCGACCTGGAATTTGAGATTCCCGTCCTCGACAAAGGTGCCCCGCCACACCCGGGCGATCAGCTCGTCTTTGCCGACCAGCTCGCCAGGGCGCTCCACTAGAGCGGTCAAAATATCAAGCGCGCGGCTGCCCACACGCACAGGATTGTCGCCTTCCAGGAGAAGTCGCTGTTCTGGAAAGAGCCTGAAGGGGGCGAACGAGATAGAGCGCTCGCTTGAGGCAACCGATGTACCCGCCATCACCGAACGCGCTCAGGCATGGACAATTGCCAGCTCGTCCAGCAGCCGCTTCGCTGCTTGCAGATCGGCGGTGCCAAATCCTTCGGTGAACCGCTGATAAATCGGCGCCAGCAGTTCGCGCGCCTCACCGATGCGGTCCCGGTCGCGCAGCAGGCGGGCAAGGCTCGTGGCAGCGCGGAGTTCCCAGGACAACGCACCTTGTCGGCGTGCCCAGTCGAGCGCTTGCCGAAAAAGATCCTCGGCCGCCGCCGCGGCTTCGGGCGCGCCCTGCAACAGCAGAAGCTCGCCCTTGACGCGCAGTAACTCGGCCATCGCCCAATGCTCTGCAGTGCGCTCGGAGCGCGCGATTTCCTCCTCGATCGCGGTGTTCTGCCCGGCACGGCCCAAAGCGTCTGCCATCAGGAACGCGATGAGCCGAAAGACGGCGGGCCCGGTCTCGCCGAATTCGTCGAAGCCGGCGCGCAGCAGCCGCAATCCGGTGATGACATCGCCGCGCTGGATGACGAGCACTCCCTGAAAGCTGCGGGCACAGGCGCGCCAATGGGCCAGTGCATACCTTGTCGAATGGTCGAGCAACATCGTCCCGTAATGTTCCGCCGCAGCCAGATCACCGGTCAACAGAGCGAGGCACGCCGAGTGGGCCAGAGCCTGACATAGTGACATTGTGTGGTTAGCTGCGCGAGCGTCGTCCACGCTGCTGTGGGCCGTGCGCGTCGCCTGATCCGGAAATCCCTGCAGCCATAGAACCCTTGCAAGAAAAACACTCATCCAGACCCGTTGGTCGGTCCGAAAGCGAATAATGTGCGACGTTTGGTCGGGGGTGACGTAACCGGCGAGCACGTGTTCCAGATGGCGCCTCGCGCTGGGCAGGTCGCCGAGGTAATGCTGCGAGATGCCGATCATTCCCTCGCCGCTCAGCCGATCGTTCCGGTCGGGTCGCTCCGCGGCCAACGCATAGAACCTTTGCGCTAGTTCGAGAGCAACGCGATGCCGACCGCTGGCGGTCTGATAAGCCCACAGGCCGCACAGCGCCCGCAACCGATACTCGGCGTCGTCAAGGCTCTCCGCAATCTCAAGGGCCCTTGTGTAGGCCATGCTGGTCTCGGGGCTGGCAGATGCAGCCACTGCGGCGTGGAGCTTCATCTCATGGCGCGCATCCTGGCTCGCTCCGGCCCCGAGAACGGCGAGCGCTCGCTCGGCGCGGCCGCGGCACTCATCAAGCAGCGATAGACGCATCCACAGAGGAACTGCAGCGGCGGTCAGCGCTACCCCGATCGATCCATCGCCGCCTGGCGAAAAGGCCCAGTCGAGCGCGGCGCGCAAATTGTCGATTTCCCGAGCGTAATCGGCCAGCCATTCAGCCGCGGGCCGGGCCTCGGACTCGGTTTCGGCCTTCTCGAACAGATCTCGGCAAAATTCGGCGTGGCGGTGCGCGACCGCTTCCCGCTCGCCGCTTTCGGCGAGCCTTTCAAGCGCATAGGCGCGGGTGGTTTCGAGCAGCCGCAGGCGCGGCTCGGTTTCGGTCGTTTCCGCGACGGCAAGCGATTTTTCGACCAATTCCGCGACCGCGTCGATGACCTCGCCCTCGAGAAGGCCAGGATCGGCGACGACCGCGCAGGCTGCATCGAGCGTGAAGCCGCTTATAAAGATCCCCAAGCGGCGCAGCACGGCGCGCTCGGGTTCGCAGAGCACCTCGTAGCTCCAGTCGAGGGCCGCTCTCAGCGTCCGATGCCTCGGCGGACTCGACCTGCGGCCGCTGGTCAGCAAGCGAAAACGGTCGTCGAGGTGCGCCGCAAGACCCCGTACCCCAAACGTCTCGACCCGGGCCGCCGCCAATTCGATCGCCAGCGGTATTCCATCGAGCCTCTGGCAGATGTCGGCGACGAGTGGGGCGTCCTCGTCGGTGAGTTCAAATTCCCCCAGACGCTCTGCCGCGCGCTCGACAAACAGCTCTACCGCGGGAAACCCAAGCGCTTCGGCGGCGCCAGGATGGTCCGATGGAAAGCCGCTCGACAGCGGCGGCAACCGCTGGACCTGTTCGCCCTTAACCCGCAGCGGCTCGCGGCTGGTTGCCAGGATGTGGGCGTCTGCCGCACCCTTGACGATCTCCGCGGCGAGCGTGGCGGCAGCTTCGATCATGTGCTCGCAATTGTCGAGCACCAGCAACAGCCGGCGATCCCTGAGCGCACCGACCAGGCCCGAAACCGGATCATCGGAGCGAATATCGAAACCGAGCACCTGCGCGACGGCGCTGGGGACCAGCCGCGCGTCGGCGAGCGGCGCCAAATCGACGAACCAGACTCCATGTTCATAGGTGTTGACCGAGGCCTCTGCCGCGGCGAGGGCGACCGAGGTCTTGCCGATGCCGCCGGGCCCGACAATGCTCACCAACCGGTGTCGTTGCAGCCGCGCCACGATCCGGCTGACGGCATCGGCGCGTCCGATCAACCGGATGAGTTGCTGCGGCAGATTATGATTTTGTCTTGTCGGCGCGGCCGGCAGTGGTGCGGCTGCAGGCGCCTGTGCGACACTGACCGGAGCGACAAACCGATAACCCTGGCCCGCAGAAGTCGCGATGTAGCGCCTGCCACCGCGTCCATCGCCCAGCGTCCGCCGCAAGGCGCCGACCTGGAATTTGAGATTTCCCTCCTCGACAACGGTGCCCCGCCACACGCGGGCCATCAACTCGTGTTTGCCGACCAGCTCCCCAGGGCGCTCCACCAGAGCGGTTAAAATATCAAGCGCGCGGCTGCCCACACGCACCGGGTTATCGTCCTCGAGCAGAAGTCGCTGCGTCGGAACCAGTCGGAAGGGGCCAAACGAGATCGCCTGCTCCAAGGCGCCGACATCTTGGACAGCCATCACCACCGCCCCAAGCTCGCCCCCGCAAATGCGGGCCTCCGCATTATGTCGCGAGAGGGCTGGGAGCGGATGAGATTTCGTGTGAATTTTCTGGTCGGTGCCGAGCCCTTGCAATTTCCCAGGGCGGTTCTGGCGCCGTTTTTGGCAATCCCGATTATTTCCCGGTTATCGTCTTTTTTCCCGGTTACGGCTTGCCCGAATTCCCGCTTTCACTAACCCGCGTTGCACCGTTAACCATCAGAGTTGTCAAATTTTTTGACCATGATTCGAGCGATTTTCCCGTATCCGAATAAATTAATCCGGGAATTTGCGCGCTCGGCCTCTGGTTGTCGAACGAACTCTTCTTCCAACCGGTCGGCCTCTCGCTCCAATTCCGCTGCCGTCCGTAAGCGCGCCTCCCAGATGACGGGATTAGCGGCTCCCTCGGCAAATGCCCGATACCACGCGGCAAGCTCGCGTAGCTTACGCGGCTCTTTTGGTCTGGCGTCGCTCATGCCGACCGTTGTCACCGCGCCCTCGCTTCGGCAACCGATTTGTTCAGGCTGACCGAGAGAGCGCGCACGAGATCGGCGCAGCTGATGATCCCGACAATGCGGCCATCAGTAACCACCGGGACGCGCTTTATGCGGCGCGTCGTGAAGATCTCGGCAATTTCTCGGAGGTTGGTCTCCTCGCTCACCGTGATCACCGGCGCAGACATGACGGCTCGCGCGTTGTGGTTCTGAGAGCCCAACCAGGCGAGAAGCTCGGGAGCTAACGGCTCGCCCTCAGCGAGGACCTCCAACCAGGACTGTCGCCAGGCCTCGCGGGCGGGTCGGTCAGGACGGATCAGATCGGACTCGCTGACGATGCCGATCGGCGCGCCGCTACTGTCGATTACCGGTACCGCGCCGATGCCGTGCTTGACGAGAAGCGAGGCTATCTTTCGCACCGGCGTGTCGGGGGTGACCGATACCACGTCGCGGGTCATCATATCGCGCGCAATCATTTTGCTCTTCCCGGGTGGTGACGCTCAGTGGGATCAGGCCGCCGCGCGTTTCCGTTTAGGCTTGATCGAGGCTGCGGCCGTGATGCTGCCGGCGGAGAGTTCGATGATCTCGCCGGTAATCTCCTCCTGGCGCAGGCGGCGGAAGCTCGCGACGAGCTCGTCGAGCTTGCGACTGACATTGCTGCGCGCGGCGATCATCGCTCGCATGCGTGCCTCGTTTTCAGCGGCGAAGGACAGCATCACCTCCTCGCACAGCTGGGCGTAAACGTACTCCTCGGCGAGCTCGGCAAGGAGCTGCTCCGGGGGAAGCGTCGTAATCGGAGGGATTGCGCGCGGCGGCACCTTGAAGCGCGCGAAGTCGAACGGCAGCAACGCCCGTTCGACGATTTCGATCGTGGCCGAGGGTGCGGGCGCGGCGTGCACCACGCTCACTCGCGTCGCCTGGCCTTTTTCGAGACGCGAGTAAAGTGCGTCGGTGATCCGACTGGCCAGCATCGGCACCTCTTCGGCGTGGGCCACCATCGGTGCCGACCAACCGAACGCCAGGCCCCGTTCGGCCGCGACCATCGCGCCGCGGTTGCCGACGACGAGCAGCTCGGCCGAGCCCGATTTCAGATAGTCCTCGGCCGCATCGAGAACCCGCTCGTTGAATGTGCCGGCAAAGCCCTGCTCGGCGCACAGCACGACGACTACGTGTCCTTCCTTGTGTTCGTTTTTGCGCGGTTGCGGCTCGGATTCCGGAGCGAGAGCAAGCGCCTGACCGATCGCTGCGCCGATCGCCGCGGCATAGGCGCGGATGCCATCGAGCCGGCCGCGCGCCTCGCGCGAGCGGGCCGCGGCACTGCCGCGCATCGCGGTGATCACCGCCTCGAGCTGGTGGACCGTACCGATCCGGCCCTCGACCTCGCTGAGCTTGCCGCTCATGACGCGGCCGCTTTGGGCTCGAGACCGGCCGCGAGCTCTTTGGCGAGATCGCCGACTGCCGAGACCAGAGCTGCGCGCGCCGCGTCGTCCAGGGTCCCCGTTTTTTCGACCGCCGTCACGCTTTCGCCCGCATGCGCGTCGAGATGCGCCGCTACATGCCCCCGCACCTCCTCTATGACCTTCGCCGGCAATGGATCGAACACCCCATCGGCCAGAGCCGCGAGCAGTGCCACCTCGTCGACGAGACGCAGAGCGGCGAAACGAGGCTGGGTGATCAGGGTTCGGATGCGCTCGCCGCGGGTGATCTGCGCCTTGACGCGGCTGTCGGAAAGACCGCCGAAGCGGGTGAACATTTCCAATTCGAGAAATTGCGCATAGTCGAGGCGGACACGTCCCGACACCTTTCGCATGGCCGCGGTTTGCGCCTTGCCGCCGACCCGACTGACGCTGAGGCCGACATCGACGGCCGGGCGCTGGTTGGCGGCGAAGAGGTGGGAATCGAGCACGATCTGCCCGTCGGTGATCGAGATCAGGTTGGTCGGGATATAGGCGGAGAGATTGCCGGCATCGGTCTCGGCGATCGGCAATGCGGTCAGCGAGCCGCCGCCGAGTTCGGGCGACAATTTCGCCGAGCGCTCGAGCAGGCGCGAATGCAGGTAGAATATGTCACCGGGATACGCCTCGCGGCCGGGTGGCTCGCGGGTCAGCAGCGCCAACTCGCGGTGGGTGGCGGCGTGCTTGGTCAGATCGTCGACGACGACCAGCGCGTGCTGGCCGTGATCCCGGAAATATTCGGCGATCGTGAAACCCGCGAAAGGCGCGATCCACTGCAATCCGGGGGAGGCCGCTGCCGAGGCGACGACAAAGACGCAGCGTTCGGGGGCGCCATGCTGCCGCACCGCTTCGATGACCCTCCGCACCGCGGTCGCGCGCTGGCCGATCGCCACATAGACGCAGACGACGTCCGTGTGCTTTTGATTGATGATCGTATCGACGCCGATGGCCGTCTTGCCGGTAGCCCGGTCGCCGATGATCAGCTCGCGCTGGCCGCGCCCGACCGCGAACAAGGCGTCGACTACCAGAATGCCCGTATCCATCGGTTCGGACACGAGATCGCGTTCGATAATCGCGGGTGCCGGGCGTTCGACTGGCATTTCCGCTTCGGCCTTTACCGGCTCGTCCCGGTCGAGCGGCCGGCCGAGCGGATCGACGATGCGGCCGAGCAGTCCCGGTCCGACCGGGACCCGGACGACCTCGCCGGTCCCCGTGACCCGAGATCCCGCCTCGATGGCCTCGCCGTCATCGAGCAGGACGGCTCCGATCGAATCGGCATCGAGGGTCAGCGCGAAGCCCATTCGCCCCCCGTCGAAGCGAAGAAGCTCGCTGAGGCAGCAGTCCGGTAGACCGGAGACGAGAGCGATCCCGTCGCCGACGCGTTCCACCCGGCCCACTGTCTCGGCCTGAGGGGCGAGATCAATCCGAGCGACGGTCTCGCGGCTGCGCGCGAGCCAGGGGTCGTCGAGAGTGTCAGGCAGCGTCTGTGTCATGATAAACCAACCCGGATTTGAGGCGAATGAGATCGGCACGGAAGCTGTTGCGCACGACGGCGTGCGGGGCTTCCAATTCGAGGCCGGCGATCAGTTCGGGCTCGACGGTGACCTCGAGTAAAACCGGATGTCCGAGTACACCGGCGAGCGCTTTTCGGCAGGCCTCCACCTCCTCCGGGGTGACCGCACGGGCAGCCGTCAGACGGACCGACGCGCCATCCGCGCCGACTGATGCTCGGGTTCCCTCCGGGAGCTTTGCCAGCCCAGTCGCGATCCCATCAATGAAAGCCGCGACGCGCGCCTCATGCGGCAATCGATCGAGCAGCTTAGTTGCGATATCAACGGCAAGCCGTCCTGCTCGATCCTCGGCGGCGAGCGCCTCGGTGCGGCGTTCGGCTTCGATCTCGGCCTTGGCGGCGGCGCGAAGCTTGTCGACCTCGGCTTGAGCCGTCACGAGAAGGGCTGATTTTGCGGTGGCCGCCTCGGCTTCGGCTACCTTCAGCGCCTCGCTGCGATGCTCGGCAAGGCGTGCGGTCGCTGCCGCCGCCTTGTCGCGCTCGTTCTCCGCCGCCGCCTTGGCGGCTTGCGCGTCGGCGAGCAGCTGTCCGGCCGCCTTCTGCCGCGCCGCGATGGCACTGACCACCGGACGGAACAGAAAGTGGGCCAATAGCCAGATCAGGACGAGGGCGTTGACCGCCTGCAGCCCTAGCGTCCACCAGTCGATCTGCATCGGGGCCTGCGCTTACTTCACGAACGGATTGGCGAAGAGCACCAGCAGCGCGATCACCAGAGCGTAAATCGCCATGGTCTCAATCATCGCCAGCCCGACAAAGAGGGTGCGCGACACGGTGCCGGCGGAATCGGGCTGCCGGGCGATCGCATCCATTGCAGAGGCGACAGCGCGGCCTTCGCCGAGCGCCGGCCCGATGGCGCCAAACGAAACGGCCATTGCGGCTGCGAAAATGCTGATTAGTTGGATCGCGTTGTCCATGATGTTGCTCACTTTCTGTTGGGGGTGGTGGGAGATTCTTGCCGTCCCTCGGCAAGCGCGGCGCCGATGTAGACCATTGCAAGCACGGTGAAGATGTAGGCCTGGATGGCTCCAGTCAGCAGATCGAGGGCCATAAAGGGGATCGGTACGAAAAGACCGGCCAGAGACAGCACGATCGCGCCAATAAAGACGCCGCTCATCACGTTTCCGAATAGACGGATGATCAGCGAGAAGGTGCGCGTGAACTGCTCAGCGATGTTGAGCGGGATCATGACCCATGTCGGCTTGGTAAAGGTGGCGAGGTAGCCGGATAGGCCCAGCGCCCGAACGCCGTAAAAGATCGTCGAGCAAAAGACAATCGCGCCTAACGCGGCATCCGTCTCCAGATGTGCGGTCGGCGCCTCGATACCCGGGATCAGCGACGACCAGTTGGCGATGAGTATAAAGATGAAGATCGTCCCGATCAGCGTGCGGTAGGGACCAGGGTCGACCTGCATCGTATCGCGGATCTGGCTGTCGATGGCTCCGACGAAGAGTTCCAATATGGTCTGGGCTTTCGACGGCATAAGAGACAGTCGGCGTGTGACGGCGATGGCGAACAGGGTGAGGAATGCTATAATCGCCCAGGTGACGATCACCGGCTCGGTGATCGCGACCGGCCCCATGTGGAAGAGCGCCGTGGTTTGTAGCGGTGAGTTCATCGCGAGCCTCCAAGGCGCCACAGCAGTAAAGGCCGGGCCAGTAGGAATCCGAGGGCGCCGGATAGCAGTGCGGCCAAACCCAGCAGCCGCGCGAGCAATGTCAGCACAGCCACAGCGACGGCGATGCGCCCCAGTTGCAGAGCAATGGCCTTGCCCGCTGCGCCGGTCGTAAAAAACTGCGTATTCCACCATAGCGAGGAAAAGTGGAACGCGCCGACAAGGAGGCCTGCAATCAGCCCGACTACAATCTGACCGGCCAAACAAACCTCCATCATTGCCTGAGCCCCTGGTGATGCATCCACCTCCAGGCCGACCAGAAGCCGAACGCCGCTCCCGCCATCAGCAGAGGAGCAGAGAAAAAGATCCCGGTTCCGAGGGTTCGGTCGAGCCAGCGGCCGAGGAACAGGCAGAGCAGTGTCGGCACAACGATAGTCCAGCCGAGAATGCCGATCTGGCCGAGCCGCGCGCCGAGCGAGGGTTCGGGATCGGCACGACCCTCCGCCTCGCGCTCGGCGGCTTTTTGCGCGACGCGTGCTAGGCGATCGAGTTCGGCTCCCCTCACGACTCGGCCTCCCGCTCTACCGGTGCGGCCAGAGCCGGATTGGGGCGCAGATATCGCACGAGCTGACGGACTGCGAGCGCATGGAGGCGGATCTGCTCGACCCGCGCCTTACGGTCGGCCTCGAGTTCCTGCGCCCGTACCGCGCGCACTTTTGCTTCGAGCTCACCGAGTGAGTCGCCGACGACTCCTCCGCGGCATGCGACGGCAACATCGCGGCCCGATGCAACGGTGAAGACACCGCCGCGCACGGCACAGAAGCGCGCAGCGCCATCAGCGGTCCGCCAGCGCAGGACGGAGGGGACCAGCACGGTCAACAAGTCTGCATGACCGGGCAATATCCCAAAGCTGCCACTCTCGTCCTCGGCCCGAACCGCCACGACATCATCGCTTTTGACGAGAATTTGCGACGGCGTCGTGATAGTGAGATGAAGGGTTCCGTTCATTGTGCCGCCGCCGGCTTCGTTTGTGCTGGAGCGGGTTGTGCGGCAGCATGCGAGGCCTTCTCCTTGTCGCGCGCCTCGTCGAGCGTGCCGACCATGTAAAGTGAGCTTTCCTGCCACTCGTCGCATTCGCCGGCGAGGATCGCCTTGCAGCCGGCAATGGTGTCGGCAACGGTGACGGAGCGGCCGGGGACGCCCGAGAAAGCCTCCGTAACGGCAAACGGCTGCGTAAAAAAGCGCTGCAGACGCCGCGCGCGCTCGACAATGCGCCGGTCCTCGGCGCCGAGCTCCTCGATACCGAGTAGGGAAATCACATCCTGCAGCTCGCGGTAATGCTCAATGTTGCGGCGAACTTCGGTAGCGACGGCTGCGTGCTCCTCGCCGACGACAAGCGGATCGAGCAGGATCGAGGACGACGCAATCGGATCGATTGCCGGATACATGCCCTCGGCGGCCATCTGACGCGACAGCACGATCATGCTGTCGATATGCGCCGCGATCGTCGTCACGGCGGGGTCGGTGAAATCGTCGGCAGGCACGTAGACCGCCTCGATAGCGGTGACCGACACGCCCCCGACCGAGACGATCCGCTCCTGCAGAGCGGCCACCTCGCTCGCCAATGTGGGCTGATAACCGACCCGCGACGGCAGGCGTCCGAGCAGGCCAGACACCTCCGACCCCGCCTGGACAAAACGAAAGACGTTGTCCATCAGCAGAAGCACGTTCTGGTGACGCTCGTCGCGGAAATACTCCGCCATCGTCAGCGCGGTCAGCGGTACGCGCCAGCGCGCGCCCGGCGGTTCGTTCATCTGTCCATAAACGAGCACTGTGCGCTCGAGAACGCCTGACGTGCGCATATCGAGCAGCATCTCGTGGCCTTCGCGCGAGCGTTCTCCGACACCCGCGAACACCGAGATGCCTTTGTAGCGCTCGACCATGGCATGGATCAGCTCCATGACGAGCACGGTCTTGCCGACCCCGGCGCCCCCGAACATTGCGGCCTTGCCGCCTTGCGCCAGCGGCGTCAGCAAGTCGATCACCTTGATGCCGGTCGAAAAGAGTTCTGTCGCACCGCTCTGCGCGGCAAGCGGCGGCGGGCTCCGGTGAATCGCGCGGCGCGGCACATCGGCAGCAAAAGGCTTGCCCTTATCGCCAATCGCACCGGTGAGGTCGAGCAAGCGGCCGAGCACGGCCTCGCCGACCGGCACCTCGAGCGGTCCCCCGGTAGCGTGGGCGACGACGCCACGCCGAAGTCCCGCCGTAGACTGCAGGGCAATGGCGCGAACCGTCGCCTCGTCCAAATGCGATTGCACCTCGGCGATTATCGGGGCGCCCTTGTCTGGCGTGATGACCAAAGCATCATCAATCGGCGGCAACGTGACGCCTTCAAAGGCGACATCCAGAACCGCCCCGCGGACCGCGGTCACCCCTCCGTCTATTGCTTGCATCTGTTCCATATAGTTTCCAGCGACCCTGGCTATCTCAGCAGCAGTCGAAAAGGCTACGGCTGCTGAGGGTTGCGGAAATTGATCTGCCCCAATGTCGTCTGACGAGGCTCATGATGTAAGAGGGTACCCGAGGGAATTGGCCCACCGCCTTAACGGAGGTTAAAGCCGGTGCGCGGTAATTGCCCCAGGATTGGAGGCGCACATAAGAGCGCAACGCTAATCAGTAGAGTCCGGACGTGACTACGCCGCAGCGCCAACCAGCTTGCTCAGGCGGGGACGAGATCGTAGGCGGTGGCAGTGAGGGTAAACATCCAGTCCACGCGCGCCAGACCACGGTGCCGGGTTTGATCCAGCTCTTCAACGCTGAGGACGCTCGTGGACGCCACATCCGCGTCATCAATGGTGGAGAACTGGCCGACGCGATCAAGGTCGCGCTCGCCAACCACAATGGTCCAACGCTGATCGAATGTGTCGCATCGATCGCGACGACTGCTCGTCCGACCTCATCTCGTGGGGCCGTATCGTCGCAGCCGCGAACGCGCGTCCGCCCCGGCCACAATAAAGCTCTCGTGATCGCTCGGCATAGGCTCGCTGCGACCACTGAGAGGCTAGGTACACAATGGTTCTTTTCTAGAGGAGAGATGAAAAATGTCGAAAATGATGCAGGCGGCTGTCGTTGAGAGCCTCGAGAAACCGCTTGTGCTCCAGGAGCTGCCAGTTCCCGAACCAGGACGAGGCGAAATCCTCGTGCGCATCGAGGCGACCGGCGTCTGCCACACCGATTTACATGCCGCCAAGGGAGACTGGCCAGTGAAGCCAAAGCCGCCCTTTATTCCGGGCCACGAAGGTGTCGGCCACGTGGCTGCCCTTGGGCCAGGCGTGCGCGGCGTCAAAGAGGGCGACCGGGTCGGCGTTCCATGGCTGCATACGGCCTGCGGCGCTTGCGAGTACTGCCGGACGGGTTGGGAAACGCTCTGCCGGTTGCAAACCAATACGGGGTATTCCGTCAATGGCACCTTTGCCGAATATGCCTTGGCCGATCCTGCCTATGTCGGGCACCTCCCAACGAAGCTGGAGTTCGGCCCCGCAGCGCCCGTCCTGTGCGCCGGGGTCACGGTCTATAAAGGATTGAAAGAGACCGAGGTCAGATCTGGGGAGTGGGTGGTCGTTTCTGGCATCGGCGGGCTCGGTCACATGGCGATCCAATACGCCAAGGCGATGGGCATGCATGTCGCGGCCGTCGACGTCTATCCGAGCAAGCTCGATTTGGCGCGCAAGCTCGGGGCTGATCTGTTGTTGGACGGTAAGGCCGACCCGGCCTCCGAGATGCAGTCGAAGATTGGGGGTGCGCACGGCGTACTGGTTACTGCCGCCTCGTCGAAGGCGTTCGAGCAGGCATATGGGATGTTACGCCCGCGCGGAACCATGTCCTTGGTCGGGCTACCTCCCGGTCGTTTCGAGCTCCCGACTGTGGAAACGGTACTGCAACGCATAACGGTGCGCGGATCCATTGTTGGGACCCGCCAAGATCTGGAAGAAGCGCTCGCCTTTGCCGGAGAAAGGCAAAGTCACCACGCATTTCTCGTGGGACAAGCTCTCCAATATCAACGCGATCTTCGATCGCATGGAACATGGCGGCATCGATGGGCGCATCGTTCTGCGCATGCGTGACATCGAGCCGAGCAAGTAAGCAGAGAAAGGGGAATCATATGGTCCAGACCACTAACACTCATGGCAAGGAACACCTTACCGGATTACCGCGCACCGGCTTTAACCTCCATTAAGGCGGAGGGCCAGTTCTCTCGGGTACCCTCTTACATCATGAGCCTCCTCAGACGACATTCGGGCAGATCAATTTCTGCAATCCTCAGCGGCCGTAGCCTTTTCGACTGGTGCTGAGATAGCCAGGGTCGCTGGAAACTATATGCAACAGATGCAAGCAATAGACGGACGGGCGACCGCGGTCCGCGGGGGTACCGCGTGGCGCCACGCTCCGTAGTCGCCCTGTTTTCACGAACCAGCCCTGTTTTGGGCAGCGCTAACCAGGAGCACAAGGATCATGAGGACTGCGATGAGAACCGACGAGCCGCTTCAGTATGACAACGCACTCTCTGCATACGGCAGAGCGCGTTCCACTGTCGAGGGGGCACCCCTTAGTCCCGACGAGTTGAGCAAGATCGACGAATACTGGCGTGCCAGCCTCTACTTGTGCTTGGGGATGCTGTACCTCCAGGACAACCCCTTGCTCCGTGAGCCGCTCAAGATCGAGCACATCAAGCCACGCATGCTGGGTCACTGGGGCTCGGATGCTGGCCAAACCTTTACCTACATCCATTTCAACCGTCTGATCAAAAAATACGACCTGAACGCGATCTACGTCTCTGGGCCCGGGCACGGGGCGCCCTCGGTCCTGTCCCAGGGGTACCTCGAGGGAACATATTCCGAGATCTACCCAGACAAGAGTGAAGACCTAGCCGGACTGCAGCGCTTCTTCCGGCAGTTCTCATTCCCGGGCGGGATTGGCAGCCACGCGACGCCCGAGACCCCCGGCAGCATCAACGAGGGCGGCGAGCTGGGCTACTGCATCTCGCACGCTTACGGGACGGTCTTTGACCATCCGGACCTGATCGCCCTGACCGTGGTGGGCGACGGCGAGGCCGAGACCGGCCCCCTGGCCACGAGCTGGCACAGCAACAAATTCCTCAACCCGATCCGTGACGGGGCGGTGCTGCCGGTGCTGCACCTCAACGGCTACAAGATCAACAACCCCACGCTGCTGGCCCGCATCAGCCACGAGGAGCTGGAGGCGCTGTTCGTCGGCTACGGGTACACCCCGTATTTTGTGGAGGGCAGTGACCCCGAGAGCATGCACCAGGCAATGGCCGCCACCCTGGAGCATTGCGTCCTCGAGATCCGCAAGGTCCAGCAGGAAGCGCGGCAGAATGGCAAGGCCTTCCGGCCGCGCTGGCCGATGGTCATTCTGCGCAGCCCCAAGGGCTGGACGGCCCCGCGCAAGGTGGACGGACACTACCTGGAAGGCTTCTGGCGCGCGCACCAGATCCCGCTGCCGGACGTCCACTCCGATCCAACTCACCTGCAACTGCTGGAAAAATGGCTGCATAGCTACGAGCCGGAGAAGCACTTCGATCAGACGGGCCGGCTCATCCCGGAACTGCGGGCGCTCCCACCTCAGGGGAATCGACGGATGAGCGCCAACCCCGTCGCCAACGGCGGGCTGCTCCGCAAGGCCCTGGACATGCCTGACTTCCGCACGATCGGCGTCGAAGTCAAGAAGCCAGGAACAACCCAGGCCGGTAACGCCGGCTTCCTGGGCGCCTTGACGCGGGAAGTCATGCGGCTGAACAAGGACACCTTCCGGCTCTTCGGGCCGGACGAGTCGCAGTCCAACCGGCTCGACGCTGTGTACGAGGTCACCGAGAAGGCGTGGCTCGGCGAGTACTTCCCCGAGGACGCCGACGGCGGCCACTTGGCCCCCGACGGGCGCGTCATGGAGATGCTCAGCGAGCACACCCTGGAAGGGTGGCTGGAGGGCTACATCCTGAGCGGCCGGCACGGCCTGATTAACAGCTACGAATCGTTTGTCCACGTCATCGACTCGATGGTCAACCAGCACGCCAAGTGGCTGGAAAAGTGCAACGAGCTGCAGTGGCGGGCAAAGGTCTCCTCGCTTAACATCCTGGTCAGCGGCCTGGTCTGGCGGCAGGACCACAACGGGTTCACGCACCAGGACCCCGGCTTCCTCGACGTGGTGGCGAACAAGAGCCCCAGCGTGGTGCGCATCTACCTGCCGCCCGACGCCAACTGCCTGCTCTCGGTCGGCGACCACTGCTTCCGCAGCCAGAACTACATTAACGTCATCATCGCGGACAAGCAGCCGCAAGACATGCAGTACCTGGACATGGAGGCGGCGATCACCCACTGTACCAAGGGCCTGGGCATCTGGAACTGGGCCAGCAACGACCAGGGGACGGAGCCCGACGTGGTCCTGGCGAGCTGCGGCGACGTGCCGACGCTGGAGTGTTTGGCTGCTACCGCCCTGCTGCGGGAGCACCTCCCCGACGTGAAGGTCCGGGTCGTGAACGTCGTGGACCTGTTCAAGTTGCTGCCCAGCACTGAACACCCGCACGGCATGACGGATCGCAATTTCGAGGCCGTCTTCACGCCGGACAGGCCGGTGGTCTTTACCTTCCACGGATACCCTGGGCTGATCCACCGACTCACCTGCAGGCGGCCGAGCCAGCACAACATCCACGTGCGCGGCTACAAGGAACACGGCAACATCAATACGCCGCTGGAGCTGGCCATCCGCAACGAGACCGACCGCTTCACCCTGGCCATAGACGCCATCGACCGCATCCCCCGCGTGCGCCTGAGCGCGGGTGGCCTCCGCGATGAACTGGCCAACCAGCGGATCGCGTGCGAACAGCATGCTTATCGGTTCGGCATAGACCGGCCCGACATCACGGCCTGGAAGTGGCCGTTCTGAGGGATTTTTGACGATGAGCCACGATCTCGAAGGCATCGCGGTAACGCTCGTCGCCGAGGGTAAAGGCATCCTCGCAGCTGACGAGACGGTTCCCACATTGACGAAGCGGTTCGACACGCTCGGCATTTCGTCGACCGAGCAGAGCCGACGCAGCTACCGCGAAATGCTCTTTACCGCGCCGGGTGAGGCCGAGTTCATCAGGGGCGTCATCCTGCAAGACGAAACGATCCATCAAAAGAGCTCCGACGGAAC
>Ga0306921_10003104_pt1 | contig 16782 bp, 17 predicted proteins | sample sta12Cox44000080_FD_203760 | JGI IMG/M metagenome (GOLD analysis project Ga0306921, IMG submission 203760) | Lab enrichment of tropical soil microbial communities from Luquillo Experimental Forest, Puerto Rico - statoxic.12C.oxic.44.000.080 (v2)... | ecosystem: Environmental > Terrestrial >...
GAGGCTGTTGCTTATTCCGCCGCTTCTAGCGCGCATCAACGCTGAAGAGAACCTCCTGCATTGGCAGTTTGGAGATGAATACAACACATATCGCTCTCATACGTGGCGATTAATTCCCGGGGTTTACTAGCGGATTCTCAGGGACAAGCTCGCACTATTTGAACGCTTTCGAGTGTCCCAGCGATACCGAAACTGGGCTGTTGGAAATACGCGAAGTGGCTCTTGTTTCCCTTTTCACCACCTCAGAAGTTTGGTGCGTAAAACATGCATTAACAATAGGAGGCGAACATGAAGAAAATAATTGTCACACTCGGCTGTTTGCTGATTGCCCCGCTGGCATTCGCCCAGCCGAGTTCGAAGGATAAGAAACAAGGAGCAACAACAACTGAACCGATAGAGGTAACCGGAACGATGATCAGAACGATGATTGCGGAGGGTGCGGCTGCCAGTTATCAGCCTTGCAAAACGCTCGTTGTTCTGCAGGAGAATTCGAATAATCCGGCCCGGTATGTTCTCAACGGGCGTGGTCACGTTGTGAACAAGGCAGGGGAAATCGTCCAAACGGCGATTAAACCTGGCACTCGCGTGCGTGTCTATTACGCAAACATGGGCGACTTGCGTATGATTGATCACGTGGTCGTTGTGGACTGAGTCGCACACGGAAGAAGATAAGCCGCAGGGTTTACGAAACCCTGCGGCTTTTTTGTGTGTCAATCAGATAACGCGTCAGACCAAATTTGCGTGACATCAAACGACGCGTTTGAACAAATTGGTGCGATGGATCTTTCAACTGTTGCGAATATTGCAACTGCTCTCACGGTACTGACAGCTGTCGTTTTCGGATTGATTGAGATGCGGCGCGCGCGCAAGGAGCGAGAGGAACGAGCAGCATTCGTGGCAGTCCAGGCGATTTTGACGCCAGCGTGGATAAAATCGATGACCCTGGTGCAGGCAATTGCCGACGGTACGACGCCCTCTGAAATCGAAACGGATCCGCGTCTTTTTCAGGCGGTCCAGTCCATAGCTTGTATTCTGGAATCGCTAGGGTATGCGGTGTTTGCGCGCATGGTTCCGTTGAACGTAGTTGACGAACTGCTGGGCGGTACAGTGCGCGTCGCCTGGCGCAAATTGCGCGGCTACATCGAATACGAACGTGAGCGCGCAGGTTCCCAAAAAAATTGGGAATGGTTTCAATGGCTCGCCGAACAGGTGGACCGGCATAGCAAAGCGCGAACAAGTCTGACCCTCGGCGCGCATGACGCTTACCGCGACTGGCGCCCCTAATTTATAGCCTTCCTGTGGTTCCTGAGTGCTGATGCGAGTTTAACGAGGCTCTCCCGAATCTGCGTCGGTGTCCAAGCCGCGAATCCAAATACGAACGCCGGCTTCAGCTTCGCTTGAATGCAAAAAAACGAGAGCGCCGAAGGCCTTACGCCGATTTCAGACGTGATATGCTTGATCATTTCGAAGTCTTCCTGGCGTTTCAACCAGGCGACGATGTTCAAACCGGCTTCGGGAACCTGCAAAGTGAAACGGTCACCAAGCAATTCATTGAAGTGTTTGATAAAAAAATCTCGCCGCTCCGCATATATCTTTCGCATTCGCTTGATATGACTGAGGAAAAACCCCTCGGTGATAAAACGCGCGAGCGTTGCCTGTTCGATCGGAGACGAGTGTTGATCCATCGCACTTCGGATCTTCACAAACGAATCAACCAGGTGCTCTGGCGCAACGATGTAGCCCAGACGCAAAGAAGGACAGAGAATCTTGCTGACTGTGCCTGCGTAAATCACTCGACTGGCGTTATCGATCCCTTGCAATGAAGGGAGTGGTGGCCCGACGAAGCGAAACTCCGCGTCGTAGTCGTCCTCGAAAATGAATGCGTTGTGAGCACGCGCGAAATCGAGCAAATCGGTCCTACGCTGAAAGCTCATGGTAACGCCGAGAGGAAATTGATGGGATGGCGTTACGTAGATCATCCTCGGCAATGGTTCTTTTCGCGATCGCGCAATCACGACTCCCTGCTTGTCGATCGGCTTAGGAATTACCTTAACGCCGGCCAGAGTAAGAACTCTTCGGGTCTGTTGATAACAAGGGTCTTCAATCCATGCGGTCTCACCGGGATTTAGCACGGCCATTGCGCTGATCAGCATCGCCTGTTGCATACCCGCTACGATCACGATCTGATCCGGGTGACAGCGCGCTGCTCTGAAATCGCACAAGTACGCTGCAAGTGCCTTGCGCAGGTCGACGTCGCCGCGATTCGACGAATAGCGCAACAGGTTAACGCCTTTTTTGGCCAGAACCTGAGCTCTAAGACGTTCCCATACGGCTATTGGAAATTCGTCGACTGCGGGAATGCTCGCCACCAGCGAGACGCCTGGTCCCGCGCCCGTTGCCCCGAGGTCAAACTGATTTCCAGCGCGTCCATCTGGAATTGCTCTTACCCGGTCTGAGATGCGAACTGGACGCTGAATTGGTTGATCGGTTTTCGTTTGGTCCGCGGTCAAAAAGCTTTCCGGAAGAAGATTCGCGACGAATGTGCCGGACCCGGGTTTTGAACAGAGGTAACCTTCAGCATGAAGTTTCGAAAGCGCGAGTCTAACGGTCGATCTTGAGATTCCCCGGTCTGTTGCCAGAGTTCGCGAGGAAGGAAGTCGCGACGAGCCATCGCTGAACCTGCCCGATTTCAGTTCGTCGCGAATTTGGCGGTATAGCTGTTCGTGAAGTGGTTCGGTTGCCGTACGGTCAAGCCGAATCATCTCAAATGCTATGATTGACCGGCGGCGACGCTTCTGCGGACGGGATTTCCTCTTGGGCATGCTAATTGCGCTAATTCCCCGCTGATTACACTTTCATTTGCGGTTGTATTCTCAAGAGCCTGAGCTGCGTTCGTCTAGAAAACAGATTTCAGTTTATCACGGCTGATTCTATTGTCTTATGGCACAAGATTCTTAGGGTTCGACGAAGAAATCGGGCTTGGCTTCTTGGTTAACCGGATAAACACTTTTTTCAGAAAGACTAAATGTCTGCCATTTTTGACCGCATTCTTCCGCTAAATCTCGTCGCCAACACGGCGATTTTCTATGTCGCAGCGCGGCTTTACTTGCTGCCGTTGGTTTCACGTGTTCGACCGCGACAAATCCTTGTCCCGATTCTCCTTTTGCATTCAACGCGACATATGGGGATGATGTTCCTCACTCGCGGCGCTACGTATCCGGGAATGCCGCCTGAGTTCGCTTACCCGGCAGCTTTTGGCGATTTGGTAACGTCGATAATGGCCGTCGTGGCAATCCCGTTCGTATTACGCGGTTCCGTCTTTGCCAGACCGCTGGTGTGGGTTTTCAATGTGTTTGGAACCGCTGACCTGCTCGTGGCAATCGTGACTGCAACTATTTACAATGCGCCCATAGCAATGGGACCAGCTTACTGGATTCCGGCCTTCTGGGTGCCACTGTTGTTGGTGACACATTACGTCACGTTTATTCTTCTCCGGCGGGGCGGTTCCCTCTGAGCCGTCTGGTGGTGATGCGACCGTGGCGTTGATCGATATCAAATGACTAGACGCAAGGAAATCACGAAAAGGTCGGCGCAGCCGCTGCGATAGCACCGATGGCCGCAGAACCGTTAGTTACTACATATCTGGAAATGCGATCGCGGGATCAATTGCGGCCGAAACGTGCGGATGCGCGTTTTGAAGTGCGTGAACAGACGCGAGGCGATTGGCGGTTTAATCGGGACCTTTATTTGCGTGTCGGCGAGCAGTGGGACTGGACCAACAAACGACCGTGGACGGATGACCAATGGAAGGAATACGCGGCGGCGCGTGAGTTGCGGACGTTCGCGGGATACTATGACGAGGCTCTCGCTGGCTATTACGAACTCCGGGGGGACAGGGAAGGCGGAATCGAGATCGCTTACTTCGGATTGTTGTCCGAATGGATCGGCCGAGGGTTCGGCGGCGCGTTGCTAACCAGCGCAATCGAAGGGGCGTGGCGGATCGAGCCGAAGCCCTCACGTGTGTGGGTGCATACCTGCAATCGCGATCACCCGCAGGCGCTCGCGAATTACCAGGCGCGCGGGATGACGGTTTACAAAGTTGAGGAAGAGTAGCGGGACACTCCGTTTCCCCCGGAGGCTGGCATTTCCTCTCCAGAACGGACCAGACTCACATCCCTCCAGCCCGAGGGGCTGCGTTTATGGGCGAAATGAAAAAAATTCAAATTTTTTGAAATGTCCGGCTTTAAAATCTTTAGAAAGAAATGAACGAATCAAACGAATGGTCGATATGACAAACATGGTAGCAGACAACAGTATTACCGAAACACCTGAGCTCACTGGTCAATTTATGGTGTTTCCGAACAGCTTTGGGAGCGAAAACGCTGCGCAAAAGCCGCTGTCCCGAATGTCGCGCGCGCAGCTTGCTGCGTTTTTGAAAGCCAAATCCGGCAATGCCCCGAGCGCCCATTTCGTTACCCTTCCTGCCGACCCGGCACCACCCACGCCTGAAAAAGGTCTGGCGGTCGGTGTGTTGAAACAGGCCGCGTACGATCTGCGCCGTTACCGAACGGCCACAAAAGCCGCCGATCGGGAACTGTATCTCGACGCTCAGAGTTGGGTGACGGCATATGATTCTTCCTGGCCGTATTCGTTTATAAATGTTTGTAAATTGCTCGATCTCTGCCCCGAAACGGTGCGTGCGGACCTCCTGTCCGACGCGTCACTAGGAGCATGTCATTACTGGATTCGGCGTGCAGGTCGTCTTTCCAGAAAACTGGGCGCGTCGGTCGTTCGGGCTTTTGAAAGCCGCCGAAATCCGGAATCCCTGCAGGGCAATCAATTGGCTCCATCTATCTAATATGAAAAACGTATTGAGTTCTATATGGCGGTCGCTAATTCGCGCGACCTATCGGAAACATGATCCGTTCCTCGTTTACAGCATAGCTTCCTTTAATTCTGGCGGCGGGTGGAAGGAATTTCTTCTCAAGGCGTCGCTGCAAAACACATAATCAAAATGAAATTCTCTACCGAAGCGATCGTGGCAGCGGCTGTAGCGATAGTGTTCACACTCTTGAGCGTCGGTGCGATCGCAACGCAGTAGGAGGAGGGGCCTGCGCGTGGTGGACAAGACGCGTATGTGGCCGCAAGCAATGTTAACCTGAGGCCAGGTCGCCTCATGCAACACGGACGTCCTTGGCTTTTACTAAACGGGAGCGTATCCCGGCGGAACTGGCCCTGTAAGGGCAGGCGTGGCGCCGGTATCCCTGCGTTAGCAACGGCCTGTTGCCACTACAGAAACCGCCGGGCGATTTTATTCTCGCAAAATCAAGTCTCGTGGGCCACGCTCTGTGGCCACGAAGGCAATCCCTGGAACTTTACAGGAGGGCGGTGCTTCGTTTCAAACGACGCATTGGACCGTGGTGTTTCGTGCCGGGGAACCGGATTCAGAGGCTGCCGCCCACCAGGCGCTTTCCGGATTTTGTGAAGCGTACTGGCCGCCGCTTTACAGTTTTCTTCGCCACCGCGGTCATTCCTCCGCTGATGCACAGGACTTGGTCCAGGGTTTTTTCGCTCAACTGTTGGAACAAAACACATTGAGCCGGGCGGATCGCCAGAAGGGTCGGCTTCGCACATTTCTCCTCGGATCGCTGGAGAATTTTTTGTACAACGAGTATGACCGTGCCCGGGCGCTCAAGCGAGGCGGGGGTCGGCAGGTTCTATCGATCGAGGAGCATCTGCCCGAAGCCGAGGCGGCGATGTTGGCGACCGTTCATCTGAGCGATGCCGGTTGCTACGATCTTGTGTGGGCGTCGAATGTCGTTTCACGTGCATGGAAGAATTTGCAGAACGAATTTGAAGCGGAAGGCAAGGTTGAGTGGCTCGAGGAATTAAGGCCGTTTATGGCCGGCGGCAGCGCCAAGCCGCCTAGCCAGGAGGAAGCGGCAGGTCGATTAGGGGTGCCAATCGCAACTCTGCGTACGTGGCTTTCGCGTCTCCGGCAGCGATTCCGCGAATCGTTGAGAGCAGAAGTGGGCAGTACGGTTTCGGATCCGGCGGACATCGATGGTGAACTGCGCCATCTGTATCAAATCCTGATGGCCTGAGGTGGCCTTTGCGACATGGACGACATCAGCGTTGGCCTCGGAACCCCAAAAGCGCAAAGTGAAACCACGGAGACCTGCGCGACCTGTGGACGACCTCTGACTCGATGTGGTCCCAACGGCGAATGCCTGCGGTGTCTCGTTAGCCTTACCTTCTTCGGGGATGGCGAGCAGCCGGAACCACCGACGGCACGCGGAAGACTAACGCCTGGACCATTGAGATACGCCCACTTTGAAGTAGAGACGGGAGCAGACGGTTTTCCGGTTGAACTTGGTGCCGGAGCAATGGCCACAACTTACCGCGCCCGCGATACAGTTTTGAACTCGCTTGTTGCTCTCAAGGTCATCGATCGCAAAGTCGCGCAGAATCCCGGCGCCCGGTCTCGTTTTCTGCGCGAAGCGCGTGCGGCGGCAAACATTCATCATCCAAACGTGGCTCGGGTGACATATTACGGCGAACAAGATGGCGAGTGTTTCTACGCGATGGAATTGGTGGAAGGCGAAACGCTCGAAGCGCGTGTGCGTCGTGATGGACGAATGCCGCTCAGCCTCGCATTGGATGTGATTGAACAAGCTGCACGCGCCTTGGTGGCTGCAGAAGCCTGCGGCGTCGTGCATCGGGACATCAAGCCATCGAACGTCATGCTCGAATCCGATTCAACCGGCGCGCTCCGGGTAAAACTGATTGATTATGGAGTCGCCAAAGTTATGGGGCCTCAGACGCAATCAGGCGCCGAGCAAACACATGCGGGTTTCATCGGTACACCGGCATTTGCCAGTCCAGAGCAGTTCGCAGGCGCTGGACAATTGCCGATTGATACACGTTCCGACATTTACTCGTTAGGCGTTACGCTCTGGTATTTGCTTACCGGTCGCACACCATTCGTTGGGCGCACAATGGAAGAAATCCGTGCCCGGCAAACTGGCGACCTGCCGTTGGAACAGCTCAAGGGACTGCACCTCCCGGGTCGGGTAGTCGCGCTGCTGAAATCGATGCTGGCCGCGGACCCGAACAACAGACCGCAATCGGCGCGCGAGTTACTTCTTGCTGTTCACAGCTGCAACGACAGGTTTAATCCTGAAGCGCGTTGGCGACGCAGGAGAGCCATCATCGTAAACGTAGCTTTGATATTGGCAATCGCAGCCGTTGCATGTGGGACGTGGCTATATCAGCGTTTACGGCCCTTCACTCCCGAGGAACGATCGATCGCTGTGCTGCCTTTCGAAAATCTCAGCAGCGACAAAGAGAACGCTTATTTTGCCGAGGGAATACAGGATGAAATCCTGACGCGTCTATCCAAGATCGCCGATCTGAAGGTGATCTCGCGCACTTCCACGCAGCATTATCAAAGCGCGCCGAAAAACCTACGCGAGATCGCAAAGCAACTTGGCGTCGCTCACATTCTGGAAGGCAGCGTACAGAAGAGCGCCGACACTGTCCGCGTCAACGTGCAACTGATCAAGGCGGCCAGTGATTCACACCTTTGGTCGGACACGTTTGATCGCAAGCTGACCGATATTTTGTCAGTCGAAAGTGAGGTGGCCAAAACAATCGCCGATCAGTTACGCGCCAAACTCAGAGGTGACGAACAACAAGTCATTGCTGCCAAGCCTACCAGCAACCCTCAGGCTTATGATTCCTACCTGCGCGGCTTGGCTTACACGCTAAAGACGGCATTCACACCTGAGAACTCACTTGGAGCGCAGAAATACGTCAAAGAAGCGGTGCGATTGGACCCTGATTTCGCTCTGGGCTGGGCCCTACTCTCTTATGTAGATGCGAGTGGGTATCTTACACAGAGTCTTCAACCAACCGTCGCTCTCCGCGAAGAAGCGCGCGAGGCAGCGGAAACGGCCCTGAGGCTGCAGCCGAATCTTGGCGAGGGTTTGTTAGCCACGGGTTTCTATCACTATGCCTGCCTGAAGGACTATGACACCGCCTTGAAATATCTTGAGCAGGCAGAGCGCGTCCTACCCCAAAGCAGCCGGGTTCTTCAAGGCCTGGCGTTTGTTGAAAGGAGGCGAGGCAACTGGGAGAAAAGCGAGGCGTACTTTCAGCAAGCCGAGAAAGTGGATCCGCGCAATGTTAACCTTCTTTCGCAACACGCGCGTTCCCACGTTTGCCTTCGTCGTTTTCCCGAAGCGCTCGCGAAGCTTGAGCAGATCCTCAACATCTCCCCCGACGACATAGACACGGTTGTGCTAAAGGCGCGAATCGCACAAGCGCAAGGCGACCTTCCGCGCGCCGCGGCACTTCTCGCCCCTCTCCGGCTTGGAGTCGGCTACGTGAACGCATTGGAAACACAGGTTTACCAAGCTATCTTGGAGTTGCGCCCGGGACCGGCGATTGCTCAGCTAAAGGAGATACTAGCAAAGCCTGATCAAACACTGGGGTTTTACGTTGGCGAACTCCGCTTTTGGTTAGGTTGGGCACAGGAAGTAGCCGGCGATCACGCCGCCGCGCGCGAAACCTGGAGTCAGGCTCGGACCGAACTGGAATCCTTCCTTAAGGAACAGCCTGAAAATTTTGTTCTAATAGGAGATCTCGCGCTTACAAACGTGGCTCTCGGTGACAACGCCTCCGCGCTGGCTCTGACAGAGCGCGCGATGGCGATGATTTCAATCCAAAAAGACGCATTGACCGGTCCCAGACCGCTCGAAATTCTTGCTCGTGTCTGCGCGCGCGCAGGCGATTCCGACCGCGCAATCTCCACTTTGGAGAGGCTGCTTTCCATCCCGTACGAAGCGCCCTTAGCTGCAAACCCGCCGCTCACACCTGCGTTGCTTCGACTGGATCCAATGTTTGAACCGCTCCGCAACGACCCGCGCTTTCAGAAACTCGCGAACGCGCAGCGGTGAATCCGACGAGGTTCTTCTCCGAGCTAAAGCGGCGCAACGATTCTCAGGCTCTCTTCGAACAAAGTGGCGCCGTCGATGGAAGTCCATCTGATGATGGACCGGCTGACGGGCAAATCGCGTGGATTTGGGTTCGCCACAATGAACGACGGTGCGCAAGGCAACGCCGCGGTGAGCAATAGGGCGAGAGCGAAAAGTCATGAAGCAAAAACAGAAAATCTAATCAAAGAATGACGTGACATCGGCGGAATTTTGTCATTAACTCGAGCGCCATCGTTAATTCGTTTTTGGCGCTAGGAGGAGAACAATTATGAAGCCGAAGAAGTTAAAGAAAAGGATCCAGCAACTGGAGAAACGTCAGCGAGAAGAGTCAGAGAAACTGGCCAGGTTAAGACGGAAACTGCAACAGGCGGAGTCGGCAAAAGCGTTGAAAGCTGCGAGAAAATCGGCTGCCCGCGCTACTGCGCCAGTTGCAAAGAAGTCTGCCGAGTCAACAGCCGGCGCGAAGCAACCGACCAGTGCTAAGAAACCCAAGAGGAAACTGAATCTTTCACCGGAACGTCGTGCTCAACTTGCTGCCGCGATGAAAGCCCGGTGGGCTGCAAAGAGGGCCGCCGAGGCGAGTCATACGACCTCAACGGATCAAAATTCCCCGCTACCACCATCTCAACCTCCGGAAAACAGATCCGACGGCGTCTAGGCAGAGTTGCAACAGTCAGCCTCGGTAGCGGCGCGACGCAGAATTGTCGCATCGTGATCGTACGGGCCCGCCGGAGCTACGCCTTTCCACTTAATTCTCTTATCGGAACACGAAAGGCGTGCACAAATTCACGGCTGTTTTTCCTCGTAAAGTTTTTGGAAAACCGGATCCGCGCTCAACGGGTCCCAGATTGGATCGAGCCTAAGAAGGGCCGGCGTGATGGGCGCCGGGCTATAAAGCCAGCCGTCGTACGGTGTTTGTAACAGTCGCGTCAGAGTTGAGATCGCACGGGTATTTTCGCCGGTTATCGTCTCAACTAACGCTAGGTTCTCTTCGAAAGCGGGTCCAGATAGCCGATCTTTGTTGCTCGGCAAAAGCGTGATTGCGCTCTGCGCTTCGTTGAGGGCTGACTCCTTCTGGTCGAGCAGGGCATAAGCCACAGCCAGCGCTGCTGCTACGAACGCGTTTTCTGGCTGTTCGTTCCTGAGGGGCTCAATCGTGTTGCGTGCTTGTTCAGCGAAAGCTTTTGCTTGAGCGTTGTCGCCAGCGACGCGGTGGACCAACGCGTTCCCCAACTGTTTACTGCCCTTGTCGATCCCAGAAAGAAGGCGGAGTCGATCCTGTCGGGCTTGCACCCACCGGATGGCCTCGGTGTGATTTCGTTCAAGTCTCCATTGGGTTAGCTTGATTCGAACGGCCACATCCGAGTTCGTATCTGGATTTACCTGTGCAAGTAATTTAGCGGCCTCGTGCAGATTACCTTGGGCCTGGTAGATGCTGGCTTTTAATGCGATTATAGACACTTCATTAGGGAGAATATCCAACGCCCGATCGTAGAGCTGTTCCGCTCTCGGGAATTGTCGAAGCGCGGCATATGTAAATGCCACTTCCGTCAGTAACGCCGTGTTCCGCGGATTGAGGGCTAGGCCCCGTTCCCAATAGGCGATACTTTCGTCCCAGTGTCCCTCGCTTCGCGCAATTGCTGCAAGGGCATATAAGACCTCGCTGTTACCCGGCAATTTTTTGCTAACGCGTTCGAAGGTGGCTTTGGCCAACCCGTCATCATGTAGCACCCAATATTGGTAATAACCTGTGAAGAGCAGGGTTTCGGGCGCGTTCGGTTGCAGTTTCTGCGCATTTTCTAAAGCTGCCTTCGCAGCATCGCGGCGAGCGACAGTTGTGTCGCGACGGTTAGAGTAAAGAAGTGCGTGCACACCGGAAAGTCGCGCCCAGGCGAGCGCAAAATTCGGGTCAAGCCGCACCGCCAGGTCATAAAAATCAATGGCTTTAAATAGAGCATCGCTCGAGTAGTTGCTGCGCGCTTCAAAAGCCAACCCGCGTAAATAAGCATCGTAAGCTTCCGGATTGTTTGTGGGGTTGGCAGCCAACGCCTGCTCTTCACCACCGGTCAGCGTTGCTTGCAACGATTCCGCTATTCCCTTCGCGATCTCGCTTTCGACTGCAAAGATGTCACTCAAGTTTCGATCATACGTTTCGGCCCAGAGTTGCGAACCGGTTTGCGCGTTAACCAGGTGAACATTAACCCTGACCTGCTTGCCTGCTTTCTGGACGCTACCTTCAACAATGTTTGCTACACCAAGCTGCTTCGCGACCTCGGCAAGATTGCCCGGTTGACTCTGATATTGCTGGGTGGAAGTGCGCGAAATGACTTTCAAATCCGCAATCTTAGCCAGACGCGTCAGGATTTCCTCCTGGATGCCGTCGGCGAAATAGGCGTTCTCTGGATCGCTGCTGAAATTTTGAAATGGTAGAACCGCGACTGATTTGTCGACCTTTTCTCGGACTGCCCGCGGCAAAATAAGAAATCCAGCAGAAGCGGAGACGATCACGCCCGCGGCGATGAGCAAGATGAGATTGCGACGCCGGTGGGCGCTGGGAGCAGGAGTCACCTTGATTCCTTGCGGGGTTATGTCGAATACCCAGGCGAGAACAAGCGCGACTGGAAAACCGATCAGCAACAACACGATCAGGGCCCGGATCGCCGAGTTGGAAATGTCGAAAACCGGAAGTACCTGGGCCAGACCCTGGGCGAGCGCCCAACTCGCAACGATGTACGCGATCGCCGAGCGATAAACTTTTCGCCGCTTCAATTCCTCAAAGAAGCCGGTCATGATATAGATGGGCCCAATCTGACCATAATCTCGTGCGGGTGTCCGACAGGCAAATATGTATCCAACGGCGGAGTGCCCCAACCACTGACGGTGGTTGTAATGATGTGCAGGAACGCGAGATTCAGACCGCCTCGCGATAGCACTGGCGGTGATATGACCTTGCACTTGTCCGACCTGGCAGGATTCATCGGTGTTCTGCTGATCGTAGCTGCGTATTTACTTCTGCAACTGGATAAACTTCCAAGCTCGTCGCCGAGATATTCGCTTCTGAACGCAGCGGGAGCATTGCTGATAATTGTTTCACTGGTTTTCAAATTCAATTTATCAGCGTTTATCGTGGAGGCGTTTTGGTTTTTGATCAGCGTGCTAGGGCTATGGCGATCGCTCGTTGCCAGAAAACGAAACCTGTAGGGGAAGCTGACAGCTTCCCTGCAAATACAGTTCAATTCTCGACATTTCTTGTGGAGCCGGTCACAATGGCGCCGTGATGATTCGCCAAAGCGTTCTGCGAATCCTGTCATGTTTTGTTCCGAGCGCACTGCTGTTCTTGTCGCCCATGGGTCAGTCTTCGGCCGCGACTTTAGGTGACCTGAAGCAATTGGAGATCACTTGCTACGTTCCGTCGTATTTGCCCCAGGGACTCCGGTTGAAAAATGTCGAAATCACGTACGACCAGATCCAGGAGAATGAAGATCACAACCATCCCCTGCCACTTTACTCAATCCAATATGGAAATGGCTGGAACGCGACATTCACAATCGAATCAGCGCGGGAAGGTATCGGTGACCGGAACGTCATGGCCGACGAGGAGAACGCAGAAGAAACTGAAATCAAGTCGCCTTTCGGGCCGATGTATCTGATTTACCGGCCAAAAGGCAAAGATGGCCGCAAAGACGAAATCATTGCGAACTGGGTAAGCGACCCAAACATGAAAAATGAAAAAAACAAAGCTCCGGATTCCCATCCGGTTCTCGGCCGGTTTCATGGATTTTCTGCAACCGGAATTACGGTTCCAGAGTTCACGAAGATCATTCAATCACTTCACCCGATCGGGGGTGACAAAGCTCCCACGTCGCTGCCGACCCCCGCGACTAATGCACCAGTCACGGAAACGTCTTCTGCCGGAACGTCTCTGCCTGCGCTGAAGATTCATCCGAAAGTCTTCAATATGATCGATTGCTGGATCTCGGATTCGGAGAGTCCGGTTGCTACGGAGATCAATCTGAATGCGGTAGAGAAGAATGGAAACCAGTTCAATGAAGATGGCCTGAAACAAGATGGCGACTGGCTAGTTTACTCGTTGCCGGACACCGGCGGATTCATGCGCTATCGCGTGCTTGAGGCGAAAGGCAATCGTTACAAAGTCGAGTATCAGGAAAACGGCGGCGGCACGCTTACGACGGCGTCCACAATCGAATTTGAGATTGATAAGAGGCACATTCGCCGCAACGGCAGCCCGATGACCGTTCGCGTGCTTCGAGTGTCATCCTACACTCAAAAATAAGCAAGATTGCTGTCGCGTCGTGTGTGCTAATTATCCCGCGATGATGAAGAAAGACCTGAGAGCATTTGGATGTGTCGTTCTTGTGGTAGTAGCGGCGACATTGAAATCTGCGAGCGGGTAAGCGGTAGCGGACCAAAATACTGTCGAACGTGAAATTCGCGGCTGGATTGATAGCTGGACGAAAGCGTTCAGCGCTAAAGATGTTAACCGCGTGATGGAGCTATACACGGATGCTGCCCCCAGCAGGCTTTGCGGATGCCCAATATCAATCCAATCGACCGAAGAGAGCGAGATCGATCGAATCTGCCATCGCTTTGTATCCTACATCATTAGGATGGAGATGGTCTTTTGAAGCGAACCTCGGCAGCAATCTGGTGGGATGATCTGGATCGCGAACGACTGCGTCGAAGTCGATTATGCCGTCGAATGCGTCCCCGGCCCTGATCCATTTGTTTACCGTCTCCCGAACCGATTCCTTTGCGTGGGAATAATACCCGGGAATGTCTACGCCTTCACACGGCGTAATCGTGGCGCCAATCACTTTGATGCCTCGGGCGTGTGCACGCGAAATCAATTGCCGGTACGCATCGATGATATCCTGAGCGCTTGGTGTTTCAGCGGGATCGGCAAGATATTGGCCATCCATTTTTGCGCCGGCAAAGCCGATGTCATTGATCCCTTCGAGTAGCACAATGTGGGTAACGCCGGGTAAAACGAGTGCATCGCGGTCGAAGCGTGCCAGAGCACTTACGCCGAATATGTCGGTATCGCGCAACAATCGATTGCCAACAATACCCTCATTCACGACCGCCAAAGTCGAGCCTTTTGATATTTTCGCGATGCGGCGAATCAGATTGTTCGGATAGTTGTTGTCCGCATCGACTGTCGAACCGTCACCATCACTAATTGAATCTCCAAAGGCTACGACCAGGCGGTTCGAGGACTGCGCAGGAACAAGAACCGCCGTTACTGAAATCGATCCTGTCGATAGCGCCTCTGGGTCGATTTTCTTTTCGTGAGTAAAGTCGCCGTGTTGTGAAAGCGCCGCGTGCTTAAAGGCGAATGCGTGTAGAGTAGGGTTGGCTAGGCGCTTCGGAAAATAGATGCTAATACTGATCTCGGCACCAGGCGCTAATGGAAAGCTTATCGCGTCACTGAGCATGGGCGCTCCAGCTGGAATCTCGATCGAATTACGCCCTTCAAACGTGACGTTTTGAATCGATTCTTCTTTGATACTCGAGGCGTCTGTCGGGATCGCGACAGTAGCCGCGCCGATTAAAAGAGGCGATGAGCCGAACTCATTCGAGAAGCGAAGCCGGATCTGGCTTCCGCCAATCGATGCGCGTACGCGTTCACGCACCGTTTGATTGTCGATATTGAGTAGAGGCTCGCGGGGGTTCGGAGTGCCGGATTGCGGACTAGTTGCCCAGGTTGCGATCCAGGTATTCCTCGAAACCGCAACGAGTTCGGTAGCAAACAAGAATAGACAGATCGCGACGCTATTTGTTGCCCGATTCATGGACCTAATGCTTGGTCGACGTTACCCCCACAGCTCGCTGGCGGGCATTCCGATTTTTCCATTTCGATAATGAAGCCCGTAATCGCGATCGTGCGCAAGGAGTAGGGGACCGTCGAGGTCGACCCAGTCCGCTTCACTAGCGAGGACGCGAGCGGGAGCGATCGAGAGGGACGTGCAGACCATACAACCGATCAGTATCTTGAAATTATTTTCGCGAGCGCGCTGATACAGTTTCAGCGCCTCTGTTAAGCCGCCGGTTTTGTCGAGCTTAATGTTAATTGCTTCGTACCGATTCCTGAGACGGGCAAGATCGGCAGTCGTGTGGCAACTTTCGTCGGCGCAGACAGGGATCGGATGGTCGAGGGTTTCGAGCACGTCGTCCGCGTCGGCAGGAAATGGTTGTTCAATCAGCTCGACTCCAAGTTTGTTCAATTCCGAGACTGTGTTTCGATAATGACGAGGCGACCATGATTCGTTGGCGTCGATAAGCAGACGCGCGTTTGGCGTCGCTACGCGCACAGCTTCGACACGCGCTACATCGCGATCGTCACCACAAAGTTTCAACTTGAGAATTGGCAAATCGATAGTAGCCGCGGCGGCATCTGCCATTTTTGCTGGCGCATCCAGACTGATTGTGAATGATGTCTCGACTCGATCAGCAATCGGAATGTTGGCCAACTCCCAGGGGTGTTTGCAGGAGCGTTTCGCTTCCAAGTCCCAGAGCGCGCAGTCCAGCGCATTTCGCGCCGCGCCGGCCGGGAGTAACTCCGGCAGTTTATCGCGATCCAAAGCGGTGAGGTTCGCGATGGCGTTGATCTGCGCCAAAACGGAATCGGCACTTTGACTGTAGCGCGCGATCGGTACGCCTTCGCCGCGCCCGGTGTAAGTTCTATCACTTACAATGGCGATTACGACAGACGCTTCTGTGCGGCTACCGCGTGAAATCCGGAACGGGTGATTCAGCGGAAAAATTTCCTCCCTGGCGTCGATTTTCAAAGTGCTGAGTGATACGTGACCGGCGGCAACATGCCAAACGATTTCAAAATTGAACGGTGACCCAGCCGAGGCTGTCTCAGCTTCCACTATGACCAAACTCATTGCGCTAGTGGCGGCGGGCGCATTCGCAGCCGGAACAATGTTTGCGGGCGAACATGGCGATTGCGCGAAGAAGGCTGGGAACGAAGGGAAGATGGCCTGCACGGCCTCTTTTGCGAGTCTCAACCTGACCCCAGATCAAAAGACGAAGATGGAGACGGCGATGGCCGAACATCACAAAGCGGGGTGCACGGAAGCAACGGAGGCCAAGCTCATGAAGGATGTTCAAGGCATCCTTACTCCGGAGCAGTTCGCGAAGTTCAAAGCGGAGTGCAGCAAGAAGGAGAAGGCAGGGGCCTAAACACGTTGCGTCACAAGCGGCGGTCGCCGCCGTTACTATCTGTAGGAAATCATGATCGCGCCCGCTTCGGTGGGCGCGACTTGCGTACGCACGTTACTTAGTTTGCGGGCGGCCTATAGGGCTGCCATTTGTCTTCAGCTGCTTCCCATTGCCGGATTTTGCCGGAGCGGCGATAAACGCGGTAACGATCAATAGCAGGACTTGTTTCAGGATCGCCGCCACATTTGGAGTTGTGGATTTCGCGAAGAACGAATTCAAAATAAGCGTTGGTAGTTTCTTCGGTGCCGTACGAGATGCAGTCCCATGAAATTCGTTTGTCATAGACATGGTCACGCTTAAGTGTGCGCTCGAGTAGATTCAGGGCAGCATCTTCATTCAGCGGATGCGACCGGGAATTAGCTGAGGCGGCGATTGGTGAAATCAAAATCACCGCGGTAGCCGCGATTGCATCAAGCCGAAAAAGGGAGTTCATAGACCTAACGAACTATTGTTAGCCGTTCGCCCACGTTTCATCAATCAACAGTTTCAAGTATTGGCAACTGGGAAGGAAATCTTCATGATTCAAATCATGAAG
>Ga0306921_10003108_pt1 | contig 16776 bp, 13 predicted proteins | sample sta12Cox44000080_FD_203760 | JGI IMG/M metagenome (GOLD analysis project Ga0306921, IMG submission 203760) | Lab enrichment of tropical soil microbial communities from Luquillo Experimental Forest, Puerto Rico - statoxic.12C.oxic.44.000.080 (v2)... | ecosystem: Environmental > Terrestrial >...
TCCGACTTGCATGTCTTATCCACGCCGCCAGCGTTCGTTCTGAGCCAGAATCAAACTCTCCGTTAAAAACGACTCGGTCCCCGTGAGGGAAACCGAAAGCTTGAAGATCTGACTTTTTCATTCCTGAATCTGTAGCCGTCGCCTTGTGGGCGACGCTGACGCTTCGCATAGCGAAGCGGCTACAAAATCCAGAGTTTGTCCGATCTAAATCTTTGATTTCAAAGAAGATCGACAGATAACGCACAATTCAATGTTTGCTGACTTTCTCATCGACGGATTTCCACTCGGGAACCCGTGACCACACTGTCAAAGATCATCCTTCGCGTACACGGCAAAGCCCAACTCCAAACAATCATCGACTGCAGAGAATTGGCTTGTCGAGCCAGAGAAGAACACCGATTCCGCTGATGGAACCAGTCCCGCCGTTTCGCGGGATAAATAGATTAGCAGACTCCAATCGCGAGTCAATGAGAATTTAGAAAACTTTAGATATTTTTAGGGCATGGCAATCCCTCTCTGGCAAGCTCTTTACGACCGGTCCCCAAACATAAGTGACCCGAGAACACCGACAACCTTGATTCGGGTCCAGGAATTGCCTTGACCTGTTATCTGCTTTTGTGATTGGCTCACTTCAAGCTTGTACACTTCTAAAATGAAAGCGATCGCATATCTAATTCTGTGCCTTGCTCCGCTGGCAATGGCCGAGGCCAGTCAAGATGCACCCGTACCCGGCAAGGTGACGCTCGTCTATTTCTGGGCAGCCTGGTGTGGTCCATGCAGAATGGTTACGCCGGCGCTCGAGAAGATGGCGGCAGCTGATGCCGATATTGCGCTGCGCAAGATCGACCTCACCGAGCCGCAGGAGTCATACGGCATCGATAAGCTTCCGACAGTTAAGGTCTATAATCGCGGAGGCAGTCTCGTCGGTACTGTTGTAGGCGCGGACGTCGACAAGATCAAGAGTTACGTCGCGCAGGCGAAGAGTTGATCTCAACGTTAGTAGCCACGCCCGCGCCGCTTTAGCCGCGGTCTGTGAACGCCGTTGTCCCGCTCCCAACCCTCAACCACGTGTCCGCCGTGGCCTTCGCGCAGGCGGCTCAAGTCTCACCCGTATCGCATTTCTTGATCACGTACTTCACGTTCTGAGCGGGCGGACGATTTCCGTACGTCCTCGTAGTCGTTCCGATTTTGATCCCGCCAACTTTTTCCATGGCCTTTTGGGAGCGAATGTTTTCTTCTCCGACGAAGAACACAACGCTCTCAACAAACTGGAACGCGTGATGCAGCAATAATCGTTTCATTTCCGCGTTGTATTGGCCGCCCCAGTATTTTCGCGCAAGAAATGTCCACCCAATTTCGATCTCCGATCTCTCGGCATCATAACCGTAAAACCGCGTGGAACCGATGATGCGTTGGGTCTGCCGATCGATGATGACAAACGCGCCGCTGGATTCCAGTGCGCCTTCGAAGAAGACTCTGAACACATCCTCCTTGCAACGGTCCGGCTCAGGATGCTGCTCCCAGATCAGGAAATCCGACGCAACCGCAAAGAGCTCATCCCAATCATCAGTTGCGAGTGGCCGGAGCTCGAGAAGTTCGCCCTTTAGATGCGGTTGGAGATCAAATGCCATCGCAACCACGAATTGGCACGAATGAACCCGAATTCAAATCTTTCGCTGAACAATCTGGGGAGCAGACGCGGCTCGCGTGTTGGCGAGGGCGGCTCGCCATCGCGAACTTTTGCGGATTACGTTAGTACGCCACCCGAGATAACACGGACATCAGATCGCATGGGCATAGTGTCATTCCCGCAAACGGACAGACGCTTATTCATGATCACGAATGCAAACTTCTGGGGAGGGCACGCGGCTCCCGTACTGGCGATGGCGCCCGCATCGCGAACTTCTCTGCGGGATTCCAACCATAACCGATACCAATAAAGACTAATGATTTCGCTGTTGCGTACGCCCTCCTCAGGGCATTTCGAATATCTGCCATGAGTCGTTAGGCGTTCATTTCATCGTTGGCGCCGGTTCACGCCACTTGGGCAGTGGTGCATCTTCGGTAACAATTTTCGCACTTCTGTGCTGGCGGCGTCGGCAAGAAGATCCTCCTGAAGGCGCCGCCGGTCGCCGAACAGGAGATTCGACGCCCGCTGATCGACGATGTGTCGCGCGAGCAGATCGAGTGCGGAGTCCACGTCGCACAGCCCCTCGGCGTAAATCAGCCGGTCCTCTCGTTCAGCTGCGGAGCCTTCAGGCTGGTGGAGAAGCCGCCCGAAATACTGGCACGCTGCCTCGCGATACCGCGGCTGGTGAGCACCGCAGATTACGACGTACATGCTGGCCCAGCGCGTCTCGCCAAGATCGTTGCGCCATCGTCCGAGGAGCGCGTCCAGTTGTTCGAGCTCGATGCACACGGCCAGTTGTACAGTCTCGAGCGCTTGGGACGCAAGTGCGCGGACGTGGTCGTGGAGGCGGTCGAAATCAACCGCGCCTTCGGCGAGAACTCTGTCGACCAGCGCACGCGCGCGGCACAACAGTTCGTCGGGCGCTTTCATTGTGGGTGAGCAGGAAGCACCACTCTGTGAGGAGTTGATGATCGCCTGTGTCTCCTGAATCTGGGCGCGCTTTTCGTGAAGCTCGCCCCTGGTCAACTCGCTGAGACGACCGCTTCCATTTGCCATGAGTGTGAGTTGGACGCCAAACGCCAGATGGCCGAGTGTTTTGAGCTCGTGGTAGCGGGCTGGTATGACCTGCTCCCTTTGTTCCCCGCCGTCGCAGAGCAGCGTCGCATCGTCGCCGATCAGAACAATTACTGGAACATTCTCGCCGAGCTGCGCCAGGACCTGCTCCACGAGCCGGGTGTAGGTCTCATGGAAGCTAACGTTAATTGCGGCAAACGGTTCGTTAGGCGGCGGGAGGTTCCGTGCCGCGGCGAGCTCGCGCTGCGTGTATGAGTTAGGCAGCTTCATCGAATCCTAGCGCCCCTATACAGCGCCATATGTTCATCCCTCAACAGTCATCCCATTGCAGCCTTTTCTAAGGCGGCGATGTCGATCTTATCCATTTCCATCATCGCTTTCATGACGCGGTTCGCCTTCTCGGCATCTCGATCAGCCAACATATCGCCGAGAAAGACCGGGTTGACCTGCCACGAGAGACCGAACTTGTCTTTGAGCCAGCCGCACCGCCCAGTCGATCCGCCGTCGGCGGAAAGTTTCTCCCAGAAATGATCGATCTCATCCTGGGTCTCGCAGTTGACCGAGAACGAGATTGCTTCGGTGAACTTGAACTGCGGGCCGCCGTTAAGCGCCACGAAGTCGACTTTGTCGAGCGTGAATTCCACCGTCATCACACTGCCATTTGGTCCCGGGCCATCCTCGCTATAAAGCGTTATCTTCCCGATCTTCGAATTCTTAAAAATCTCGACGTAAAATTTAGCTGCCTGCTCCGCTTCGGAATCGAACCATAACAAAGGATTTATCTTTTTCATACAACTCAGTTTAACCGCCGCATCTATCAACCCTCAATACTCAACTCCGTAAAGGAGCGTGGCTCCACAAAGCTTTGCGCTCTCAACTACCCTGCGCTTGCTTATTAGCGTCCAACGCAGCAAATTTGCGCGCCGAACAGCAAAACCGGTTCCGGCATAATGAACAAAATTGATTTCGCAATCGGCATTGGCGGCGAGAACGGCCAGGGGATCGCTTCCACTGGGAACATTTTAGCGCTTATCTTTGCGCGGCGCGGACTGCACCTCAACGCCTACAACGCTTACCAGTCGATCATCCGTGGCGGTCATACCTTTCTGACAATTCGCGCCGGCGACGGACCAGTCCGCAACATGGGCGACAAGATCGATGTTTTCATTCCGCTCAATCAAGACACGATGGATCGGCACCTGCATCTTTTGAAAAGCGGCGCATGCGCGGTTTACGACAAAGAGAAGGTCACTCCTGGGACGGTGGCTAATGGTGTCCAACTCTGCCCCATGCCGATGAAGGAGTTGACCAAGGGCAACAAGTTGGCGGTCAATACCGCTGCTCTCGGCGCGACGCTCCAATTGCTCGGGATAGAATCCGAACCGCTCGAGACGGTCATTTCGCGGCAATTTAAGAAGAAGGGCGACGCGATCATCGCCGAGAATGTCACTATCGCTCGTGCAGGGTACGATTACGCGGCCCAAAATTTCACAGCCTTTCCCTGGAAAGCACCTCTAGGAACCAAACCGCTTGGAATAATTACCGGCAACCAAGCCATCGCCATGGGTGGAGCGGCGGCAGGCGTGAAGTTTTACGCGGCGTACCCGATGAGCCCGTCCACCGGCGTGCTGATGTGGATGGCCGCGCACGCGCGTGAGCTCGGCATCATGGTCCGGCAGGTCGAAGATGAGATTGGCGTGATGAACATGGTGATTGGCGCAGCCCACACCGGCTGCCGCGCCATGTGCGCAACCAGCGGTGGCGGGTTTGCACTGATGACCGAGGCCGTCGGGATGGCTGGAATGATTGAGACGCCGATTGTTTGCATCGATGTGCAACGCGCCGGACCGGCGACAGGCGTTCCAACCAAGACCGAACAAGGCGATCTCTGGCAGGTCCTCGGCGCTGGGCAGGGCGATTATCCGCGCATTGTTGTCGCCCCGACGAATCAGTTGGATTTATTTCACACGATTCCGGAGTTGTTCAATCTCTGCGACAAATATCAATGTCCTGGTCTGGTGTTGTCCGATCTGCTGATTTCCGAAGGAACCGCGAGCATCGATCCAGATGTTCTGGACTTCCAAGTGAAAATCGACCGCGGCGAATTAATTCTGCCTAACGGCAACGGAGACGGAGCGAATCCAGCCAGCGGCTACAATGACAAGGCGTATCTGCGTTACAAGAACACGTCGAGCGGAATTTCTCCGCGTGCGGTGCCGGGCGTGCCCGGTTACATTTTTACCGCAGCGACCGACGAGCATGATGAAGACGGCACGCTCATCAGCGATGAATTCACCAATCCGCAAAAGAGGCGGATGATGGTGGAGAAACGCGCCCGCAAAATGCAAGGTGCGATCAAGGACATCGCGCCGCCCAAACTCGTTGGTTCGGAGCAGGCCGATGTCACGCTGGTGGGTTGGGGCTCGACCGCGGGTGTAATCCGGGAAGCGGTGGAAAAACTCGCGGGCGAAGAAGGCATCGTGGCCAATCAGCTCGCTATCAAATGGATTGTGCCGCTGCACGCTGCGGAAATCGGCGCCACTCTACGGCGCAGCAAGAATGTGATCATGGTTGAGAACAATCAGAGCGGCCAGTTCGCGCGATATCTCCGGAGCGAAACCGGTTTCGAGGCGCACGGTCACATCCGCAAATACGACGGCGAGCCGTTCATGCCGCACCACATCGTCGAAGCAGTGAAAGCGCAGTTGGCAGGCCAGACTCGGCTATCGGTTCCTGTCCATGAAGTCAACGCGTAACAATGAACGATAATCGATCTAACGATTTAACGAATTTGTCGGTGTAACGATCTAACGATGTAACGCTTCAACTCTTTAACACTTTGACGAACCTATGACCGCACCTGCAGCACCACCTGCCACTACTGAATCCGGCAAGCTCACAAAAGAAACTTACCGTGGCCGCATTCATCCTGATTGGTGTCCCGGGTGCGGCGATTTCTCCGTGCTCGCCTCGCTTCAAGCCGCTGTGTTCGAGCTGGGGTTGCAGCCGCATCAGGTTTGCGTCATCAGCGGCATCGGCTGTTCATCGAATCTGCCAGGTTACATCAACACTTACGGAATGCACACGCTGCATGGCCGCGCCCTCGCGGTTGCGACCGGCGTCAAACTTGGCAACCACGAATTGAAGGTGATTGGCGTTGGAGGCGACGGCGACGGTTACGGAATCGGCGGCAATCATTTTGTTCACACCATGCGGCGCAATGTCGACCTTACTTACATCGTGATGGACAACCAGATCTATGGTTTAACCACTGGCCAGTGCTCGCCCACTAGCGTCAAGGGAATGAAAACAAAGAGCACGCCGCACGGAAGCGTTGAGAACCCGATCAATCCGATCCCGATGGCAATCGTTGGCGGTGCCACCTATGTGGCGCGCGCGTTCAGCGGCAAACAGAAACATATGGTTGAAATGTTCAAGGGTGCCATTCAACACAAGGGCTTCGCGCTGGTTGACGTTTTCAGTCCTTGCGTCACTTACAACAAGGACAACACCTACCAATGGTTTCATCCGCGCGTCAAAATGCTTGAGGAGCAAGGCCACGACCCGACCGATTTCCACAAGGCGGTCGAGCGCGGTTACCAGTGGGGCGAAGAAATTCCCATTGGATTGTTCTGGCGTCGGACTGATCTGGAAAGCCTGGAAGATCTCGAGCCGGTATTGCACACCGGTGAAGGCCCGCTCGCTTTTCGTCCGCTTGGCATTTCGCCGGAACAATCTAAGCGTCTAATCAAGGAACTGCTGTAGTGGCGGCCGTGTCGACTGGAGTTGGTTCTTAACAGTTTCCAAAGGTCTAGCAGTAGGCGCTGACCGCGGCCTCTTTCATTCGACGTTGGGCGTTGGACGTTCTGCGTTTTCCGCCTCTTCCTGTAACACTCAACTTCCTGGTCGCGCCGTAGCCTCGCGCGAAGGCGGATCAACCGTCTTTTTAGCCGCCTTGGTCCAGGGCTTCTTCAGTCCCCAAACTATCGCGTTCTCCGCTTAGTTCACCTTGTGGTGCCGGTGCACCGGAGCGCTGCTCGCCCGGACGCGGCTCTGCCCGCGTAAGCCTTTGTCCCCGACGTGAGAAGCCTGGGGTTTCGACGGCGAGGCACACGCAGCCGGTTCCTTCGGCACAACCCTGGCAGCAATAGGTCTCGCCCTCGTGTGTATATCCTTCGCCAGGCCACTCATTCTTGAGCATTCTGCAACCGGGACACGCCGGCAATGGAATGGAGCTCACCAACGAATCGGTTTCATCGATTTCTATCAGCATAGTTTCCTGTCTCATCTCTCGTGGACCGCCTTTCATAAAATAGAAATCGCTTCTAACGCTACTTTTGCGCGGATCCGGGGGAGTGGTTTCTACGGCGACTTGGTCTGGGCGCCGTCGCCGAGATGAATTCCCTTACCGATCTGCGAAAATCTGCGTAATCTGTGGATGCAAACCCGGTTCCAAAGTCCTTCAATCAGTTGTTAGGCTTCTTTTTCGGAATTGTCTGGAACGACGGAATCGATTCGTCGATGACAACCCACGGCAATTTATCTTCAAGGAAGATCGCTTTCTGCGGCGCAAACGGAGTCGGATCATCGAGCGACGCAATTGTGAAATCGATCGTGTCGGAATCTTTGTTGTCCTCGAAAAACAAATGAGTACCGCAACACGCGGCAAACGAGCGAATCCGGTTCGCGTACGCAACCTTGCGCGGTTCACCCTTTGTCACGACCAGATCCTGCCGCCGCACTGATCCCCACTGCACATAAGCCGCACCCGCGCTTCGCCGGCAGTCGACGCAATGACAATCGACCAACGCAGATGGCCGACTCTTCACCACGTATCGTGTCCCGCCGCACACGCATCCACCAGTTATTTCCATAAACTCTGTTTACCAGAACAATTGAATCAGGAAACCAGGAATCGAGGAAAGGGATTTCCGAGATAGAAGGTAAAGCTGCGAGGGTAGCAGCGAGTGAGAGCGGGAGCCGAACGAGTTTCAATTCACTCGATTGAATAGTTGTAGCCGTGGTCGCTGACCGCGGCCGCTTCCCTCAGGAACTCTGGAATGCAACGAATGGGACGAGTGACATAGAAGGCAAAGCCGCGAGGGTCGCGGCGATGGAATGGAGCCGCGGGGGACGCGAGCGACATAGATGGGCAAACCGACAGGTCGAAATGGGCGGGAGCACATGAGTCAGTTGGATAACGACAGAGTTTCAACGTAGGAACCAAATTCACGATTTTCCTGCTCTCCTTAGCGATCAGTTGCTGCTTTTCCGCGTCAGGTTTCCGCGCGGGCGACGCAGCTGGTTACATCGGAATTCGAAAGATTTCGCGTATCTAAACCGCCGTGCTCTTTGTCTTTCTTACTGGCCACGCGTGCTGCCGGTGCCGCCTGTGGTTGGTTTGGATTGGCGCTTAGCACCGCGGCCACCTCTGACGTCTTTTACAGGTTGGAGGTCACGAATTATGGCCTCTCTGATATCGTTTTTGAGTCGGCGCCAAACGGATCGCATCACGTTGACGTTTGGCCCTTGTCTATTCTTGCTCAAACAGCCCCCCATTTATTTCGTGGCAACGTTTTAGCGACGAGCCCCGGTCAGAGCAAGCTGAAAAGCTGCCTGTGTGCATAACCTAGTGCGAACAAACCGATTATCGTTCTTTGTAAGCCAGTGCACGGGTGACGACGAAAATCTAGCGAGTCACCCGCCCGTTCGCTCGAGAAGAAATTGTATACGAGGACTTGCGGTCGTGAGGTGAGCCGTCATGTCGAGGTCGGCGGCGGCAACAAAAGTACTGGGCGCATCACCGGCGCCGGGCTTATTGCCGTTCGCCCGAACCACGCAATTTGCTGTCGAAGAATTCGGCGGCGGCGCGGTAGGCGCGGATCCAATCGCTCCAGCGGAGCAGGTCGTGAATTTCGTCGGGGATGATTAGCTCTTCGAACGCCACTTTTTGGGCACGCAGTTTTTCGACCAGATCCGTGGTTTGCTGGAACGGTACGTTGCGATCGTCGTCGCCGTGGACAAACAGCACGGGACATCGCCAGTTCGCGACGCTTGCGACTGGTGAAGATTTGAAAGCGAGCTCGCGCGCTTCTTTGATGTCGGGCGCAACCTCCGCGTTCGTGGCCTCGGCTTCTGCGGCCCACATCGGCAGGAAAATCGCCCAGTCGTGCACGCCGTGGAAATCGACGCCGGCTTTGAAAATATCGGAGTTGCGCGCCAGACCCATGGCGGTCAGAAATCCGCCGTAGGATCCACCCCAGAGACCGATCCGCTGTGGGTCAACGTTGTCGAGTGTTTGCAAAAATTTCGCGCCCGCGACGACGTCCTGGTATTCGGATGCACCGCGCCACACTGACTTTGGCGGCTCGCGAAAGGCGCGCCCATACATGATGCCTAACCGGTAATTCACCGAGAGCACCGTGTAACCTTTGCTCGCCAGATATTGATTCATTGCATAGGCGTTGTGGTAGTACTGCATGTAATGAAACCCGAGCAGCATCTGCCGGATCGGTCCGCCGTGCGTGAAAATGAGAGCGGCGCCGCGTTCTTTCTGGTTCTTCGGTGTGAACAGTTGTCCGTGAATTTCGAAGCCGTCCGCGGTCTTAAACACGACCTGTTTTGGCGTGACTAACTGCGCCTGCGGGAAATCAGCCGGAATCGCATTCTTCGCGATCAACTCGCGGCCACTGCTCGTTAGGCGAAACGGCATCGCGGGCGAAGTCGCCGTTGAGCCCAGACACAACACCGTCTTTCCATCGCTGGTCTCCACCGGGTTCCACTCGATTGTTTCGCCACTCGTTAGGGCCTTTGGTTCGCCGCCTGTCGCATCCACGCGCCAGATGTGCCGGCGGTCGATGTCGTTCTGATTCGACGTGTAGAGAATGCTGCGCTTGTCTGCGCTCAACGCCACGTCTTCCACATCAAAATCGCCAGGTGTGAGGAGCTGAGGAGCTCCGCCGGTAGAGGCGATCGAGTGAAGGTGGTTTCGTCCGTCTTTCTCGCTCGCGAAGATGATGCGCCCGTCATTCGTGAATTTTAGTGATTCAAACGCAAACAGCGGCAGCGAATCTTCCATGGAGTCGCCGCTATGAAAGAGTTCGCGGCCTTGGCCGCTTTGCGCGTCTACAATCCAAAGCGCCCACGGTCGGGGGAACTCGGGAATGAGGGGCCGTTTGAATTCGACTCCGGGCTGGCGAATAAACGCGACCTGTTTGCTGTCGGGTGACCAAACTGGATTGGCGTCACGATTCGTGGTCGGCGCGAGATAAGTGATCTTCTTTGTCGCCAGATCGAGCACGGCGATGAACGAGTGGTCCTTGCGGTTCGAGCGAAACGCGACCCGTTTTCCGTCCGGCGACCAGCGCGGTGTCTCGCTTTCGCCTGCCAACTCATCGAACTGCTCCGCCTTTTTCTTGCCGTCGGTCAGCGCGATCCAAACGTGCTTCTTCCCCGGCCAGACAACGTTCTTCCCGTCCGGCGATACCTGCAGATCCTCACACTCTTCCTCGTTGCAGCCAACGTCGCCGAGCAACCGCGGCTCACCGCCGCTCACGTTTATCGCCCATGCCTGCTGCTTCGGCATTTTTGTTTGGCTTTGCGGATTTGCCGACGTGCCTTCTTTGTTGATCTCACTACCGCGCGCGTAAACTACCGTTTTGCCATCCGGCGTTAATCGCACGCTCACAATCGCTTGGCCATCATCTCCTTTGTAATGCGTAACTTGTAGCGGCACGAAATCAGGCGCGTCTGCCACCCAGATGTTGCGCTCGCCTTTGTTGTCGAACACCCAAGCCACGCGCGGCGCACGTGACGCGCTCGTTAGGCCATACGGGAACGGTGCACTCAGCACCTGCTCCAGGGTGAACGCCTCGGCAAAACAACAGACCTGCAAAAGAACTGAAAGGATAGCGACACAACGGAAAGTTTTCACGGCGCGCGACTTTAATCGCGCTCGCGTGCACAGCAAAATAATTGAATCAGGAAAGCACGAACTCGGGAATCTGTGTCATTGGGCGTTGGACGTTGGGTGTTGGGCGTTGAGCGTTTTCTGCTTCGCAACTTCTTCTCCTACTGCCTACATCTCACTTATACATCGGCACGCTTTATCTATGTGTGGGATCGAACGCGTATCCCTGAGCCACCTCATATACCTGCGGTTTTTAGCGGAGCGATACGTCCAGACGGTGATGCAGTGACGATGAAAAAATTGAATGGGAGAAAACGCTTTCCCAGCCATTTCGGTGGCGCGTCAACACCACCCGAATGTCCTGCCGCTTGAGGGCGATATCGACCTGCACGTATCGCCTGCCGTCACAGAGTCCCTTAACGCAGTGATCAAGAAAAAACCGGAATGGGTAGTGATAGATCTTTCCCGCGCGACTTTCATCGACAGCGCAGGGATAGCGGCCCTTATTCTCGCCATGCAAGAAGTTGAAGCGTATGGCGGGAAGTTTTTCGTGAGTGGCCTGCAGGAAACCTTGCGCTCGATTTTCGAAACTTCGCGGCTTGATCGAATATTTCAGATTTTCCCAGATGCAGACGCTGCTCTGGCCGCGAGCGGAGCATTCAGCCCAGCAAAACGAATCAACACCGTTTGAAGTCTACCGCGAGATAATCGCCAGGCAGCATGGGGAACGAGTGAGTTTCAATTGAAAGCGGCGAAATTCTGGAGACGGCCTGCCCACAGGCCGTTTTTCGTTTCATGATCAACACGAACGACTTCGAGTATGCAGACGGCCAGGTGAAGGGAGTCGACATCACGTCACAAAAAAAGACTATCGAAAACTGAGAAGTGGCCTAACAATTTGGACTGAGAGCATTGGGGCGCCATGAGAGTTGCGGAACAATTCCGACTTATATGAAAATCAAACTCAAAGTCCCTGCCGTCGCTCTGATGATGGGCGCTGCACTGGGGTGCGCGACAGGACTCTCATTGTCGTGCACAAAACAACGAGCGTCGGCACTCAAGCCAATCGATCAGGCTGCTCTGCAGACCATGGTGGAAACGACCGCCAAGGAACTCATGATACCTGGCGCCGTGGTTCTCTTGCGCAGACCCCAAGGCCAATTCACCGCCACCTACGGCACCACGTTACTAGGGGCGACAACTCCACCCCGCGCTGACACTCACTTCCGGATCGCCTCGAATACCAAGACGATGACAGCCGCGGTGATCGTGCTGCTCGCCCAGGAAGGCAGGCTCAGTTTTGACGATCTGGTCTCAAAGTACGTCCCGGGCGTGCCGAACGGCGACAAGATCACCATCACCGAACTGCTGAATATGCGCAGCGGCCTTTACACGTACGACGACGACCCCGAGTTCTGGACGGTCCTCGAGCGTGACCCGACCAAGGTTTGGTCCCCAGCCGAAGTGCTGGCGATCGCCTTCAAGCACCAGGCCTACTTTCCACCCGGTACGGATTTTCACTACTCCAACACCAACTATGCGCTGCTCGGCCTCATCGCGGAAAAGATCGACGGGAAACCGCTGGCCAGTTGTTTCCAAGAGCGTTTGTTCGGACCACTGGGCCTGAAGGACACGCTGCTGCCCGCCAGCACCTCGAACACCCTTCCCGATCCCTACTCGCACGGCTACTTGTACGGCGGCTGCTCCTTCCGTAACCTAACGGACAAGCCGTACCCACCCGACATCCAGGCCGCGGTCCGCGCCGGAACACTCGAGCCTGACGATTGCACCGCCCAAAACCCTTCATACGCCACGGCGGCCGGGGGCGTCATCTCGACCGCGAACGATCTCGCCACCTGGATCCAGGCACTAGTCGGCGGCAAAGTCCTCAACGCCGACTATCAGCGCCGGTGGCTCGACAGTGTGCAGCCTGAGGTGGCGAGCAAGCCCGAGGGTCAAAAGTACGGGTACGGCATCAGCCAATTTAGCTGGGGACCGAACACGATTTATTTTCACGGCGGCGAGATGCCCGGCTTCAATTCGAAAATCAGCTACGACCCAACCAACCAGCTGACCCTCATCATCTGGACCAATCTGACTGTATCACTCGACGGCTAGCAGACGGCCAATACCCTATTCGTGAAGATGCTCGATCACGTCTATGCGGTGTCACCATTGCAATAAGCGCAGGCCTCAACGGCCGAGCAAGCAGTAGCGAAACCGAACATTCGCGCGAGCCGTTTGCAACGAGAAAACGGCGAGAAGAGATTCAAATCACATGAGTGCGAAATACCCGACCATTAACCCCAAACGGTTTTCCGGGATTGATGGATATGTTGGAAACACGCCGTTGATTCGACTGCGGCGGCTGTCCGAATTGACCGGATGCGAGATTCTCGGAAAAGCGGAATTCATGAATCCGGGTGGATCGGTGAAAGATCGAGCCGCATACGGAATCATCACGGGCGGTGAGAAAACGGGTCGGCTTAAGACTGGCGCAACGATCGTTGAGGGAACTGCCGGTAACACCGGGATCGGGCTTACAGTGATTGGACGGGCGAGGGGATATCGCACCGTGATTGTGATTCCAAATAATCAGTCGCCTGAGAAAATGCATTTGCTCCGAACACTCGGCGCGGAAGTCAAAGCGGTGCCGGAAAAGCCGTACAAGGATCCCGAAAACTATAATCATATCGCGCGTCGTCTTGCGGAAACGCGCAGCTGGTTTTGGGCGAATCAATTCGATAACACCGCTAACCGCGACGCGCATTATCGCAGCACCGGCCCTGAAATTTGGAAACAAACCGAAGGCAAGATCACAGCGTTCGTTGCTGCTGTCGGCACCGGCGGCACGCTTGCCGGTGTGAGTACATACCTCAAGGAGCAAAATCCGAAGGTTCAAATTGTGTGCGCTGATCCCTATGGCGCGGCGATGTGGTCGTGGTTTACAAATGGCAATTTAGAAACGAACGACGGTGATTCGATTGCGGAAGGAATCGGTCAGGGACGCGTCACAAAAAATGTCGAAGGAATCAAGGTCGACACCGCTTATCGTGTTCAGGATCAGATCGGCCTAACGATTGTTTGCCAACTGCTGCGCGAAGAAGGCTTGTTCCTTGGTTTATCAAGCGGCATTAATGTTGCCGGCGCCGTGCGCTTCGCTAAAGAATCCGGCCCGGGTCAAACGATCGTCACCATCCTTTGTGACTCGGGCCACAAATATCAATCAACGCTCTTCAATCGCGACTGGCTCACTTCCAATCATCTCGATCCAGATCTTCCGTTGGAATCGGTCCTCGACTGTTAACCTGAAAATTTGAATCAGGAAATCAGGAACCCTGTCGTCCCGGAGAGCGACTTGGAAAACGCGAAGATTATTCTACGGACCGGCGGCGGAAAGAGAGGCGAAGACGAAATCGAGATATCTACTACTTGTTGTGATCCCAAGGAAATCACAATTCAACGGTCACTCGATTACTTCACAAAATAGCTGTTACAAAAACAGAACTCGCTTCCAATCATCTCAACCCAGATCTTTCCGTTGGAATCGATTGCCGACTGCTAATCTCAATCAAAACCACGTCCGTATGAAACTGCCGAAATTCGGCACGAGATCGCCGGCAGCGTGGACGAGCATGAGGGCAAACAGATTTTTCGTTCGCGCCCAGATTACGCCGAACGTGATTCCGCTCATCGCCAGAACGACGATCGAATAGGGAACCGCATCCAACGCACTTGGATGCGGGCCGAGTCCCTCTAATTCACCAGCATGGCGAAAAATAAAACCGGGAGCGTGGGCCAAACCAAAAATGAGGGACATGAGCACGATGCCGCTTATCTCGGATTTGAATGCGGCAGCCATTTGCGACTGGACCAAAGCGCGAAAGAAAAATTCTTCGACTAATCCCACCTCAAGCAAAAGCCAAATGAAGCAGAGTGGAAAACCGACGAGCAATTGAAAGGCAGTAAAGTGTTCACGCCGAAACGCGGCGCCCCCGCCGCTGACGAAATATTGAAAAGCAAGGAAAGCTCCACCCACAACGATAACAACCAGCAGATGACTTGCGCGCAGTGCGCGCAAACCTTCGCGCTGAATCCCAAAATCGCGAACTCGATAACCGAAACAGAATCGAAAAATCGCAAACGGAATAGCAACGAAAACGAACAGCTTTTTCGCCAAGGCAATGACGAATTTAATCTGCTGAGACTCAGTCCATTCCCTGGGTAAATGTTGGTCGATCCACTGCGGGCCGCCGATCAGATAAAGCGACACCGCGACCACATATGCGACAAGCACAATCAATTCGGGCGCTCTCGAACGAATACAAATCGAGAGCGGAACAGCATGGCGAGTTGTAATCCAAGCGATGAGCGGCAACACAATTCCGAAAACGATGAGCACAACCACGGCGCCAGCCGGGTCGAAATCCTTATTGCCCAAAAGCGTCGCGAAGGCGCCGCAATAAAGAAGCAAGCCAGCGATTAGAATGAATTTCCGGGACGAAGTCTGCGAGTGGGTTGTAATTTGCATCTGTGTTGGATGCAAACCAGGCCGCTCGTGGATTCAGGAGAGCGTTACCTTTTGATTTTCGCCTTTGGTGGATGTTTCACGTGGCGAAAGTGGCGACGGTATTGGCCAGGGCCAATTTTTAAGGTTCGTTGAAAGACGTTGCGCATCGAGTTGACGTTCCGGAAGCCGCATTCACCTGCGATCATTTCCATACTATTGAGACTTTCTTCCAGGCGACGGCGAGCTGCCTCGACGCGCAGACGCTCGACAAACTTTGCGGGCGTGGTCTTCATTTCCTTCGTAAAGATGCGCGCGAAATTGCGCGGACTCATGGCCACGTGCTCTGCCAGTAATGGCACGGTCAGCGGTTTGTGCAGGTTATCGAGCACCCACGCCTCCAATTCGCGCAACGGTTTTCGATCCGTGAGTTGCAGTGATAACGCTGCGCTGAACTGCGATTGGCCGCCGGGTCGCCGCAAATAGAGCACCAGGTTGCGCGCAACCTGCAGAGCGAGCCGCGAACCGTGATCTTCCTCGACCAGCGCCAGCGCCAGATCCATTCCGGCTGTAACCCCGGCGGACGTGTAAACGTTGTCGTCACGGACAAATATTGGATCAGCATCGACGCGCGCACGCGGCGCGCGTTTGATTAACGTCTGACACCAGTTCCAATGAGTCGTGGCGCGACGACCGTCGAGCAAATCGGCGCGGGCCAGGAGCATTGCGCCAGTGCAAACCGAGCCGACTCGACGGATTCGTCTGGCAATTCTTTTCAACCAGCGCACGGCTTCCGGATTAATTTCGTTCTGTTCGATCGCGTCGCCGCCGGCTACGAGCAGCGTATCGATCTTTCCGCGCACTTCGCGAAAGGTCTCATCCGCGGTGATGCGCAGCCCGCAATTGGCAATTAGCGATCGACGCGAAGAAACAGTCGCGACTTCGACCGAATAAATCGGCGCCGATCCTGGATTCTCCCTGGCGTGCATTTCCGATGCGCGGGCGAAGACTTGAAGCGGTCCGACCAGATCGAGAATCTCGACGCCAGGTCCAGCCACGAACACGATGCGCCGTGTCCTCGGTTCGAATGGCGATTTATTATCGTTAAGTACGCGTTTCGATTTCAATTGGAGGAGCCGGATGCTCCCGATTGAGGCGCGGGGGCGACAAATTTATCTGGAGCCGCGTCGAAAGTTTTTTTGTCGTCTTCCGAGCAGAAATAATAAGTCGCGCCCTTAAAAACAGATTTCGGCGCGATCTTTGGATCGACATCCATACTGCACACTGCGCAAAGCGGATGCTCGGCGGTGGAGAGAAGTGACGTCGCGTACAGCTGATTTGAATCAGGGTTCGTCCAGCCTTCTCCTTGATATTCCAGGTTGTAGGCCGTCTTCTTGGCAACCTCGCGACCGTAATAGCGTTCGACCACACGGAGCGCGAGATCGATTCCCGAAGAAAGACCGCCGGCAGTTGCGAGATTTCCATTCTCGACAAACCGCGCACCGCGCTTGAGCTGAACGTCCGGGAATTGCATCGCGAAGCGTCCAAATGCGCCGTGATAGGTGGTCGCGGATTTACCGTTCAGCAGCCCAGTTTTCGCCAGAACAAATGCGCCTGTGCAAATCGACATGGTGACGTCCGTGGTTTTCGAAGATT
>Ga0306921_10003111_pt1 | contig 16773 bp, 13 predicted proteins | sample sta12Cox44000080_FD_203760 | JGI IMG/M metagenome (GOLD analysis project Ga0306921, IMG submission 203760) | Lab enrichment of tropical soil microbial communities from Luquillo Experimental Forest, Puerto Rico - statoxic.12C.oxic.44.000.080 (v2)... | ecosystem: Environmental > Terrestrial >...
CGGGTCCGCCTCTCCCGGACAATCGCTTGCATGTGTAATGGTGCCTCCGCCATGATTCCCCTCCTCTTTAGGTCTCTAGGTCTGATCTCTATCCACAGCGATGCAAGTATATCGTATTAAGATGCATTTTTATCGCACGGACAAAGGGCATCCGCCACTTGACAGATTGATATATATCGTAAGACGATACTATTTGAGGTTATCATCCTTGCGCCAAGAGAATGGTTTGACGGCAGCCGATTACCGCGCCTTGGCCGAGTTTCGCTACCAGATCCGGCGCTTCCTGGCGTTCAGCGAAAACGCCGCCGGCGCCGCCGGAGTGGAGCCCCAGCAGCACCAGCTGCTGCTCGCCGTGCAGGGCATGCCGGCGGGTCACAAGGTGCGCATCGGGGACCTGGCGGAAAGGCTGCACATTCGCCATCATAGCGCGGTGGAACTGGTGGGGCGCATGGAGGCCAAGGGGCTGCTGGTTCGCGTGCCGGGCGAGACCGACCGTCGCGAGGTCCATGTCCGGCTGACACCCCGAGGCAGCCGCCTGCTGCGCACCCTCACGGTGATTCACCGCGAAGAATTGCGGCGCGCGGCGCCGGCATTGGTTTCGAGCTTGCGCCGCGTCTGCGAAGCAAAGAAGCCGGATCGAGCAGCGAGGTCAAGGCCCGGCCTGGTGCGGCCCGGGCTGGCCTCGGGACCGAGGCAGTGAGCGAGCAACCTATGAATTTACGCCAGACAGTCCAAGAGTGGTTCGAACCGCGGAGGCCGGGGGACCGCTCCCAGCGCCTGGGCGATTTCACCACTACCTGGCGGGTGGTTCCCATCACCCTGCTGGCAACCGTGATTGCAATCTTTAGTGCATTTGTCGCCCTGGCATTGCTGCGGCTTATCGGCCTGTTCACCAATTTGTTCTTCTTTCAACGGGTGAGCACGGCGCTGGTTTCCCCCGCCGGCAACCACCTCGGCTGGCTTGTGGTTTTCGTTCCCATGATTGGCGGCCTGATCATTGGTATCATGGCGCGCTATGGATCCGAGCGCATCCGTGGGCACGGCATCCCCGAAGCCATCGAGGCCATCCTGCTCAAGGGTGGAAAGGTCGAGCCGCGGGTCGCCATACTGAAACCGCTGTCGTCCGCCATCTCCATCGGGTCGGGAGGCCCGTTCGGCGCCGAAGGTCCGATCATCATGACCGGCGGCGCATTCGGGTCGATGATTGCGCAGTTCTTTCATCTCACCAGCTTGGAGCGACGGACGCTGCTGGTTGCCGGCGCCGCCGCGGGAATGTCGGCCACGTTTGCATCGCCACTGGCGGCCGTCCTTCTGTCGGTAGAGCTGCTGCTTTTTGAGTGGAAGCCACGAAGCCTGATACCCGTGGCCGTGGCCAGCGTGGCCGCGGCCGCGACTCGCCGCTACATCATCGGAATGGGACCATTGTTCCCCACTCCCCCCCACGCCGTCTTCATTGGACCGCAGGGGCTATTGGGCTGCGTCCTGGTGGGCCTGCTGGCGGGTGCGCTCTCGGCCCTGCTCACCCTGGCTGTCTACGCTGCCGAGGACGCTTTCCAGAAGCTGCCGATTCACTGGATGTGGTGGCCAATTATCGGGGGTTTCGTGGTCGGCCTGGGCGGCCTCGTCTTCCCGCAAGCGCTCGGCGTCGGTTATGACATGATCGGGGCGCTTTTACAGGGCGGTGTCGTGCTCAAAACCATTGCCGGCATCCTGCTGGTGAAGTCGATCATCTGGGCGGTTTCCCTGGGTTCGGGAACATCCGGCGGCGTGCTGGCTCCGCTGCTGATGATGGGCGGCGCGCTCGGTGGACTGATGAGCGGCTTTCTGCCCAACGAAGGCCTGGGGTTCTGGCCGCTGGTCGCCATGGGAGCCATTCTTGGCGGCACCATGCGGTCGCCCTTCACCGGTGTGGTATTTGCGGTCGAGCTGACACATGACGTGAACGTCATCCTGCCGCTGCTGCTGGCATCGGTAATTGCGCACGCCTTTACCGTGCTTAGCTTGCGCCGCTCGATCCTGACGGAGAAGGTTGCCCGCCGCGGTTACCACCTCAGCCGTGAATACGCAGTTGATCCGTTGGAGATCCTGTTTGTCCGTGAAGTCATGCGCCCGGACATCGTCGCTCTGCCGGCAGACGCGACTATTGCCGATCTGGCGGAGTCGCTGCATGATGCCCATAGCCCCCGCCGGCAGAGCCTGTATCCCGTGGTGGATGCCGACAAGAAACTGGTGGGCGTGGTTCCTCGTCACCAGCTTCGCGAATTGGTGCAGGAGCAGAATGGAAGGCGGCTGGCTGAGGTGGTGAAGCGCGATCCCGAGGTCGCCTACCCGGATGAACCCTTGCGGGTCACGGTTTATCGCATGGCGGAGACCGGCTTCACCCGCTTTCCAGTGGTGGAGAACGATGGATCGCGGAGGTTGGCGGGAATGGTTTCGCTCGACGATTTATTGAAGGCCAGGACCCACAATCTCGACGCCGAGCGGCGTCGGGAACGGGTGCTGCCGCTGCGCTTGAAGTTTCTTTCCCGCCGGAAAAACCCATCCCCCGTTTAGCCGGCAGAGAAGGACCCTCAGCCCTCGTCCACTACCCCCAGCAGCTCGCTCATCTCTTCGTAAAGAAACCCTTCGCCCGGTCGATAGGGCTGGACCCACTTGCCATTAATCACAAACTGCGGGATGGCGCGCTTGCCGGTGCGGCGCACCACTTCGTCGGCTGCTCCCGGCGTGGCCTCGATGTTGATTTCCTGAAAGGGAATGTTGTGCTTCTCGAGGAAGCGCCTGGCGGTGCGGCAGTCAGGACACCAGGGAGCCGAATATATCAGCAGGGCCATCCTTGTACTGATGATAACCGATACTGATGATAACCGAGCCGCTCGAGGATTGTCCGACCCGGTGCCTCAAGACAACAAATGAAAAACTCACAGGGAAGCGTCGCCGCTCCCCTGGGGGGTAGTTCCCGTTAGTTGCTGTAGAGCAGAACGCCCTCGACCTTCTCCTCGCCCACCGGCCGGTAGAAAAGCTGGTCGTTCTCGAGGTATACCTCGATGAATGCCGGACGCTGTTCGAAGGTTCCCTGGATCAGCGCCTCGGACAGAGGGTCCTCGATGTACTTTTGCAGGGCACGGCGCAGGGGCCGCGCACCGTAGCTGCGGTCGGTGACGGTCTTGTTGAGGATCCACTTCCTTGCTTCCTCAGTCACTGTCACCGTGATGGCGCGCTGCGCCAGGTTCTGATTGAGCTGGTTCACCATCAACTCGACGATCTGGATCAGGTCAGCCTCGCTGAGCGCGTTGAAGATGATGATCTCGTCCAGGCGGTTCAGGAACTCGGGGTTGAAGGTTCGCTTGACCTCGTTCCGCACCATCTCCTCTACTTTGCTCGAAACCATATCCTCGGCCTCGGACTGGAAGCCTAACCCGGTACGTTTCTGCAGGTGGCGTGCGCCGATATTGGACGTCATGATGATGATTGTGTTCTTGAAGTCCACCGTGTTGCCCAGCCCGTCCGTAAGCTGGCCGTCTTCGAACACCTGCAGCAGGATGTTAAACAGGTCGGGATGCGCCTTCTCGACCTCATCCAGCAATACCACTGAGTACGGCGCCCGTTTGACCCGCTCCGTCAGCTGGCCACCCTCCTCGTAACCTACATATCCCGGAGGAGAACCGATGAGCTTGGAGACGGAATGCTTCTCCATGAATTCGGACATATCGAAGCGGACCAGCGACTTCTCGCTGCCGAACATGAACTGCGCCAGGGTGCGCGCCACTTCTGTCTTGCCGACGCCGGTCGGACCCAGGAAAAGGAACGAGCCGATCGGTCGGTTGGGGCTCTTCAGGCCGGCGCGCGAGCGGCGAATTGCCCTGGCCAGTGCGGTAATCGAGCGGTCCTGGGAGATGACCCGCTTGTGTAACTCTTCCTCAATGCGCAGCAGCTTCTGGCTTTCTTCTTCCTTGATTGAGGCGATAGGCACGCCCGTCCAGCGCGAGACCACGTCCTCGATGTCTTCGCGCCCCACCACCCCGGTGGAGGACTCGTCAAGGTGGTACTTCTCGCGCAAGGCGCGCAGGTTGTCGCGCTCCTTGCGCTCCTCATCCGAGTAAAAGCGTGCCTTCTCGAACTCATGGTTCGCGATGGCGTTTTCCATGCGATGCACGATGAACTTTATTCGCTTCTGTACCTCGGTAATGTCCTCCGGCAGCGAAGTCTGCCGCAGCTTCACGCGTGCCCCGGCTTCATCGATGAGATCGATGGCCTTGTCAGGCAGGAAGCGGTCGGGCAGGTAGCGATTCGAGTGCGACACCGACATGGTGATCGATTCGTCGGTATAGGTAACGGCGTGAAACTTTTCGTACCGCTCCTTGATGCCGAACAGAATCTTTACCGCGTCCGCCTCGGTCGGGGGTGGTACCTTCACCGCCTGGAAACGTCTTTCCAGGGAACGGTCCTTTTCGATCGACTTGCGGAACTCTGCCGGCGTGGTGGCGCCGATACACTGGATCTCGCCCCGCGATAGGGCGGGCTTCAGGATGTTGGCGGCATCAAGGGAACCCTCCGCCGAGCCGGCGCCGACCAGGGTATGCAACTCGTCGATAAAGATGATGGAATTCTGCGACTCCATCAGTTCCTTCATGATCGTCTTCAGGCGCTCTTCAAACTGGCCGCGGTACTTGGTGCCGGCCACGATCAACGACAGGTCCAGCGCCAGGATGCGCTTGTCCGCCAGGAATGACGGTACCTCTCCATCCGCGATGCGCTGCGCCAGGCCTTCGACGATCGCCGTTTTGCCAACCCCCGGCTCGCCGATCAGTACGGGATTGTTCTTGGTACGGCGGCACAGAATCTGGACCACGCGCTCCAGTTCGCCGTCGCGGCCCACCAGCGGGTCGAGTTGGCTGTCCATCGCAGCCTGCGTCAGGTCGCGGGAAAACTCCGACAACAGGGAAGACTCACGATTGCGTTGCGAGGGCTGGGCCTTCTCCTGCGAGGTACGCGATAACTCTTCCCGGATGGTCGACAGCCGCAGCCCGCGCTCGTGGAGAATTTCCGCCGCGAAGCACTTCTCCTCGCGCAGCAGTCCCAGCAGCAGGTGCTCGGTCCCAATGTGCTTGTGCGAGAGCCTCTCGGCTTCCTCCGCCGCGTAGGCCAGTACGCGCTTGCACTCATTGCTCAGAGGCAGGTCCACGGAGGTCGATACTTTTTCCCGAATGGTGGTGTGAGCCTCGATCTGCTTGCGGATAGACTCCACCGAAGCGTGGGATCGCAAAAACCGGTTGGTAAGCGCCTTATCCTCGCGCAACAGGCCCAGCAGCAGGTGCTCCGTCTCTATGTACGGCGAACCGAACTGGCTGGCTTCGTACCGCGCAAAGAAAATGACCCGCCGAGCCTTTTCCGTGTACCGTTCGAACATTGGACCTCCCAGGCTCCGCCCACCTTACCTGCTCTACATCGGCAGACTCTGCGAAGCCTCTTGTGACCGCATCGAGTTTGGCCTTCGGCCTCGTAAAACATAAGACCGAATCATAAGATCCTCATTGCCGGATCTCAACTACTTCAAACCCGCACGGCTCCTGCGCGTTGCATTTACGCAGAAAGCGATTGCGGCGACACCTCCACCACCTTCCCCCGTTCCAGATGCAATACCCGGTCACAGCGCCGGGCGAAGGCATGGTTGTGGGTAACGATAAGGGAGGTGAGCCTGTAATCCCGATGTAATCTCGCAATCAAATCAAATACCGCGTCCGCTGTCCGGTTATCCAGGTCCCCGGTTGGCTCGTCAGCCATGAGGACCCTTGGCCTGGTTACCAGCGCACGGGCCAGCGCTACCCGTTGCTGCTCTCCTCCAGACAATTCACCGGACCGATGACTAGCACGGTCCGCCAACCCCACTTCCCGCAACCAGTGCAGGCCTTGCCGGTCTGCCTCTTTTCGGCCCGTACCCCTCATTAATAACGGAAGGGCCACGTTCTCCACCGCGGTGAACTCGGGAAGCAGATAGTGAAATTGCCAAACAAAACCAAGCTGCTGGCTGCGAAACTCCGCGGCTGCGTCCTCGCTCAGGCTTCCCAAGTCGAATTGGGCGAAGTATACGTCACCTGCGGAAGCACTATCAAGAACTCCGAGAATGTGCAGCAAGGTACTCTTTCCGGCACCCGATTCGCCAACGATCGCCAGCATCTCCCCCGCCTGGACCTGAAACGACAAATTCTCAAAGAGCACCAGTTCCGACCCGCCCGAGCGGAATACCTTCTTCAGGTTGCGCACTTGCAACAACGCGGGCTGTTCGGTTAGATGCAATTCTCCGCCTCAAGTAGCACTATCTCGCCCGGCGCCCTTCCCGCGCGATGCCGGGAGTGTTCATCGAGCGCCCTTCTGAAATTAAAGCATGTCGCCTACGCTGCCGTCAGTGACACTTCCGCCACACTGCCGGACTAGGAGTCAAATTACGACGGAACTGGTCGCCTATTCGTAGCGCAGGGCCTCGGCAGGTAACACGCTTGCCGCTGACCAGGATGGGTAGAGCGTGGCTATGAACGAGATGCCTATGGCAACCAGGGAAACCAGAACCGCATCCCACAAACGGGGTGCAAAGGGAACATAGTCGATGGAATATACCTCGGCCGAGAGTGACAGCAAGCGGTAATGTGCGGCGGCCCAGGAAATGGAAAAACCCAGCACCAGCCCGATAACCGTGCCGATCACTCCGATCAATACTCCCTGGTACATGAAGATGTGTCGCACCTGTTTCCGCTTGGCGCCCATCGAAACCAGCACGGCGATGTCGCGGGTCTTCTCCATAACCATCATGATCAGCGAGATCAGGATGTTCAGCGCCGCTACAAAAACGATCAGCCCAATGGTAATGAAAGTAACCACCCTCTCCAGTCTGAGCGCCCGGAACAAGGCACGGTTCTGCTCCATCCAGTTGGTGGACATGAACCCCTTGCCCGCGACTGCCTCGAGCTGGCGGCCGATGTCTGCGGCCTTGTAGATATCGTCGATCTTGAATTCCAGCACCGAGACCACGTCGCTGAGATCGAACAGGCGCTGCGCGTCGGAGAGGCGGATGAAGGCCCAGGTATTGTCGAAGTCGTAAAAGCCCGAGCTGAAAATCCCCACTACTTTGAAGCGCGCGTACTTGGGAACGATTCCGAACGGCGTCAGCTCCCCTTGCGGACTGGTTGCCGTAACCACCGAACCAATGGTCGCTCCCAGCTGGTCAGCCATATCTTTTCCCAGCACGATCGGGGCCAGGGAAGCCGTCGCCTGTGCCGCGGGAGAATTCGGTTCGTCTTTGCCCGGTGCCGCCGGGCTTCCCGATCGATCCGGCGCGGACAATGCCGCCGCTGATCCGACCTTGATGGCATCCAACAGGTCGCTCACTTTCTTCTCTTCCGAGGGAATGATGCCCTTCAGCACCGCTCCCTGGGCACGTGCGCCCCGGGAGATGAGCACCTGCTCGTAAATCGCCGGCGCCCCGGCCACGACATGCGGCTGTTTGACCAATTCGGAGAGTAGTGGCCGCCAGTTGCGAATGCCGTCAGCCTCGATCCTCATCAGGTTAATGTGGGAAGAAGATCCGAGTAGTCGATCCTGCAGCTCCTGGCGAAACCCGTTATTGACGGCCAGCGCGATGATGAGGCTGGCAACACCGGCTGCGACCCCTACGATCGAGATGACGGTGATGACCCCGATAACCGCCTGGCGGCGCTTGGCCCGAAGGTACCGCGCGGCTACGAACAATTCGAATTGCATCGAAATAGGCGCCAGCCGCGGCCCTCGACCGGCTGAAACTCATTGTAACGAAATACCAGCCGGCGGCCCGCTAAGCCGGGAACCGGGGCAGCAGCGCCGGCACCTGGTCCCGATACCGCCGGTACGCGTCGCCGAAGCGTTCTTCCAGTTCGCCTTCTTCCTGGCGAATCATCATGGCTCCGGTTATCGCCCCGAATGCCAGCAACAGGCAGAGCGCAATCAATCCTGTTCCCACCGTCCAACCCATCACCTCGCAGAGATGGCCGAGGTAGATGGGATGGCGCACCTGGGTGCGGATTCCGCTGACAACCAGTCTCTGCTCATGCTGGTTCGGCTCCAATTCCGCCAGCCCGGAAACCTGCGCTCGCTCGAAACCCAGCGACGCGGAACGATAAATCGAAAACCCGGCGAGGATGAACATCACTCCCAGCACCCAGGGCAGGTTGCTTTGGTAAAGATGAAGATGCCGGATCGGCCAGCACAAGGCGAGCGCCGCCGCCGCGAAAACTCCCCACAGCGGCATAATTGTCCAATACGCCCGGCGGCCGGACTTGCGCCACCTCCGCCGGAAGCGATGAAACACCAGCCAGAACAATGGGATGGTGCAATAGACCGAGCCGATCACCAGCCCTGCCATGTCGAGCGCCGCGCCCGGTATCACGTCCGCCGCCATCTCAGTGCGAGGAACCGGAGGCCGTCTTGACCACGGTCTTGGCTATACCGGCGTTGTCGTACTTGTCGAACACTCGCACCACAATCGTATGTTCGTCAGCCGGGTCTGATTTCGAATCCGCCGGCGCGGGCAAGGGCACAATCAGGTCGTAACTCTCCACCTTGTAATCCGAGATTTGTCCCACCGGCTCCACCGTCTGCCAATCGTCCGCATCGATGGAATATTCCGCACGGCTTATTGCGGAAAAGCTGTCAGTGGCCCGGAAGGCGAGGTGCACCTTGTTGGCCTCAAGGCGCATGTTGGTGAATTCCACCCGCGGAGGAGTATTGTCCACCTCAAAACGATCGCTGATCTTCTCCCCGGTTAGGGCCTCGCTGGGCGAATGCGACGGTTCGTCGGAGGCGACGATCCGAACTTCGTAGCCTCCATCGGGGAACAGGTCGGAATCCAGGTTCGCATAACGATCCGACAAGTTGTCGCGCAACAGCTTCCATTGTTTTTCACCGTCGCCGCGGTAGTACACGTTGTACACCAGCTGGTCATCATTGGCGTCGTGTGCCCTCCACTTCACGGCTATCGAGCGTTTGTCAGGCACACTCGGAACGGGCGCTTCGTAGGCTCCCGCCTCGGCGATGGTATTGCTGGTCCGGGTGGAGGACGGTACCCGGGCGCCCACGCTGACGGAAACTTCATCGATCTCGGGGGCGACATTCTTGGGCAGGTAATAAAGCGTTACATACTCGACTTTCGGCGCCGGATCTCCGGTACGCAGTACCGCCTTCCACTGGACGAAACGCGCCGCAGGCACGTCGGGAGGAAGATCCCTGGCCAGCTCCACCTTCTTCCAGGCACTCCAGTTGCGGTCGGGATTGTCCAGGTTGCCGCTGCGCACGAATAGCTCAAAGCTGCCCCAGCCGCGCACCTCTGCCCGTCCCCACTTGGAAAAGATCCGGGCGTCGAACACGTCGCTCTCGTAAGTGCCTTCGGTCACCGGCTTGGCCCCGACAAAAAAGACTTTCCCCAGGTTGCTGGTGGCGGCGTACACTCCGCCGGCGGCCGCGGGAAGCAACGCGGTTACCTGGTTGGCGCTTGCTTTGGCCACGTCGCTGTAGCCGTTGTCGCGAATCGTATAGAGCTTGCCCTTATTGCCGGTGCCTGCCAGCAATCCGCCCGATTGCTCGAACGCCAGCGCGTACACCACATCTTCCTTCGACGACCAGATGGTCTTCGGCGCTCCGTCGCGGGCGATGCGATATACCTCCGATCCGCCTACGTTCGCCGGGTTGGGAAATGGTACCGCTGCGATAGCGGGAGCCGCACCCACCGCCGGTGGCGGAGCCTGCGGCACGATCACCACTGGCGGCGGGACCACGGGGACAGGACCGGCGGGGGTGGTGGCTGCCGGCGGGGTAGGCGGGCGCTTTTCACCCACACCCGCGGCGTAGATGTCGCCCGCCGCGTCGATCGCCAGGGCGGTGATTTCCTTCTTGGGAGCGCTGTACAGCACGAAGCCCTCGCCCTGCGGCGATATGCGGTACACCAGTCCGCTACCGTCGGTTCCGGCGATCAGATTTTCCGCTTTATCGAAGGCCAATACCCGCACTTGCGCCTCATCGCTTCGAAAGAACACCGTTCCCGTGCCGTTCGGGTTCACGCGATAGATCTCTCCCCGATCGCCGGTGCCGACATAGAGATTGCCGTGGTGGTCGACGGCCAGTGCCCAGATGTACTTGCTCCTGGGGTCAAAAAATGGCGTGGCCTCATACGAGGGATCGACCGAGGGATCGACGGCGGTCGCTGTTTTTTCCTCGGCTCGGCCGCGGTGCACGATCTTGTACACCCTGCCGTCCGGCGACGTGGCGGCGTAGATTGCCCCGTCAGGAGCTACCACCACCGCCTGGACCGACAATTCCTGGGGGGCGAAGATGATACTCGCCTTGCCATCGCGCGCGATCTTGTAAACCCGCGCAGGAGATCCCGCCGCCGCATAAACAGCGCCGTCAGCATCGGTGGCAAGCCCCCACAAGTAGCTGGACGGCGAGGTATAAAGCGAGCTGACCTCCGGCGCCAGTGATAACCCTCCCTCGCTGGCGATGGCGACGCCGCGCGCCGTCCCTTTTTCCAGTTCGTCATATCGGCTCTGCTGCCAGGTCCGGGTGCCTTCGGCCGTGGCCAGCAAGCAACACCCGAGGCAGATACAAGCCACTCGAAGCATCGTCTTCATGGTTTACGAATCGGGCGGAACAGAAAATCTTCGACGCCCGAATATGCTGCGTAAAACGGATTCTGCACCGAAGCGCCAGTATTCTGTTCCGGTCTCCCACATCTCTCCTCGCAACTCACCCGGTCAGCACTGCACCGTCCCTGACAGCAGCGCAAGCGGTCCCGAGCGCGTCCGGGATGGGCTAGGTCTTCCCCTTCGCGCCGGGCATCACTTTGTCGGAGGAGGGTTGGCCGCGAACTCGCCTCACACTTGCAATATCCAGCCTACTTGATATTCAGCGTAAGGACCTGCGCGCCCGAGACCACGTAATCGACGGGTGCCGATACCTCGTTGCTGGCTGATTCCGCCACCACCACCATGTCCTGGGTACTTCGCAATCCTTCCATCACGTTGATGATCGATAGCGGCAACGTAGGCATGACACTATCGCTCACCATGGCCTGCGGACTTGGTTCGAGCAGCGACACGTACACCCGGGAGTTGGAATGTTCTTTATTCAGCAAAGCAATGGTTGAGCCCAACGGCAGCCTGCGGCTGAGCGCCGGAGGAATCCGGCGCAGCCGGTCAAGCGTCTCCCCATCACTGACCAGGATACGCAGTGTGCCTTTCGGTGTGGACGGCGGGATCGTCAGTGCAATCTGCCGCAAAATACTCTCGCCGCGGTAAGGACGAAGCAAGGTCTCGATGGTAATGGTGTCCCCGGGACGCGCCTCCGTGCCATCCGTGCGGGCATTTTCCAGGCGGGCTGATCGTCGCTCCGGCACCAGCTCAAAGTTCAGCTCCACCCCTTGGATCCTGGGCGTGTCATAAGGATTCTCATAGATGCGGCCGAAGCGTTCACCCACGGAAACGGCAATACCGTAGGCGGTGGGTGTAGCGCCGTCGGCGGGTGCGAACATGCTCTCCACTCCCAGCTTGGGATAGCCCTGCACCGAGATGTTGCCACTCAGACGGTAGGAGGTGTCTTCACCGTACTCGTTCATGCCGTGAAGGGAGTTGAAAACCGTGGCCATCATCGCCACCGGGGTGATCTTGGGATTGTTCAGCACTTCGTAGTGGAACTGCTTGGCCCGTTTGGCGCCGTGAAAGCTCAGGGTGACGGGAATCAACTGCGGTTCCCGGTCCAGCCGACCCATGATGCCGGTGCGACGGTCCTGCACAAAGGCTCCCGCCGGCTCCGTAGAATTAACGATCTTGAATGAGTTCAACGGGGACGCCAGGGTGGCCAGCACCGTGGCTTTCGTCATCGGCATATCGACGCTGCCCGACTGCAGCAGAGGATGCCCGCAGGCCAGCAAATGGGTGGCATCCACATAGGTAACCGTGCAGGTGCCGGCTATGCTCATATCGCCCCGCACCAGCACCGCGCTTACCGCTGAACCGGCTTCCAGGGGCTCGGGCTGCCTCTGGCTGCTCACCGCTCCTGCGCCCATCACCGGCACCACGCCGGCACTGGCGAACTGCCCGGCGAACAGCTGCATGGTTTCCTCGGTGAAGCCGCTGAAGACCAGTGGCGTTTCAATGGGCTTCAGTAAATTGGCATACCCTGCAGCCGTATCCAATCCCGCCTGGCCGGGTGCTGCGGTCCGCTTGGCGGCGGAAGTCGTTCCCGATTGCACCGCATCCAGCTCTGGCGTCTTGTCAAATTCACTGATCTCCATCATCGATGCTGCCGGTGTGATTCCGACGATCGGCTCTTTCGAAAATTCACCGATCCGATAGGCGATTGCGCCCACCAGCTTGCTATCGATGTAAACCGGGCTCCCGCTCATGCCGGCAACCACTCCGGTGTATTCCACCTTGGCTCCGTGCAAACGGGCCAGGATCACATCCGACTTGGGTCCTGCCATGTTGGGCAAGACGCCAAGGATTTCAACCTCCATCGGCTCCGGCTTCACCCCCTCGAACACCGTGTACGCCACGCCGCGCATACCCGGCTTCACCTGGTCGACGGTCATAATTTGGGTTTTGGCGGGAGTTATCACCGCGGCCGCGGTCAGAGATAAGAACCCGACCAGAGCCGACGAAATCGCGCTGCGCAACATGGCTGCCATCCCGGCCTTGCCCCCCAAGGTGAAGGCCTCTCTCGCCTCGGTTGTGGTCCCCTCACCACGCTGATTCAGGTGTGACCGGGGGAGCATTCGGGCGCCCTGGCGGGCGCGACTGTTCGTTTCTTTTAGGGTTACAAACGTCAAGCCGACCTTGAGCACCCCACCATGGACCGAGGGTGGATTTATACTAGCAGAGAACTAAGCCGATGACGCCTTCTGTAAATTGCAAGCTTGCAGAGAAGCACCGCTGCCGCCGCTTTCGCCCGATGTCGACATTCCTCATCGTAGCGATGGTTGCGGTTGGCTGGTGCGTCTCCATGAGTGGTCAGTCGCAAAGCTCCGGCCAACAGAGCTCAGCCCAACCCCCCCAGAAGCCCGACCAAACGCCCGACGAAGCCGGTGGTCCGGGCGGCGACGTAGGGCCAATGGCGGTACCGAAGAAAAAGGACTCGGCCGACGACACCCCGGCTCCCCCCAAGCCGAAAAAGCAGCCCGACATTCCTGAATATTCGCTGCATGTGGATGTGCCCGTGGTGTCGGTCGATGCCCGGGTTGTCATGAAGGACGGCCGGCCCATTGCCCTGCCGCCGAACGTGGCCAAGGACCACTTCAAGATCCTCGAAGATGGTGTGCCGCAGAAGATCCAGACCGTGACCCAGAGTGAAGCGCCGATTACCGCCGTACTGCTGGTGGAATTCGCCGCCACCAACTACAACTTCATGTATGACGCGCTCAATGCCTCATATATGTTCGCCTCCAACCTGAAGCCGATTGACTGGGTGGCGGTAGTCCAGTTCGACATGAAATCCCACATTCTGGTGGACTTCACCCAGGACAAGCAGGCCATCTTCGGGGCGCTGAACACCTTGCGGATTCCCACCTTTAGTGAAACCAACCTGTGGGACGCCATGTATGACACCCTCGACCGCCTGGATCGCATCCCCGGCCACAAGGAGCTGGTCATCGTTGCCAGCGGACGCGACACCATGAGCCATATGACCTTCGACAAGATCCTGAAAAAGGTCAAGAGCACGCCGAATGTGACCATTTACGCCGTTACCACGGGAGAATTCATGCGCGTGATGGCGGAAGCGCGCTACGGAAGCAATCCCGGCTTCGGCTCCGCCAACCTGGACTACCTTATGGCCGACAACCAGATGAAAACGTTCGCCCAGCTCACGGGCGGACAGTGGTATGGGCCGCGTTTCGTGGGCGAACTCCCGGAGGACTTCAAGGTGATCGCCCAGGCGATCCGCAATCAGTACACCATCACTTACCAGTCGACCAATCCCAAACAGGATGGCACCTATCGTAAGCTGAAAGTGGAACTGGTCGGGCCCGATGACAAGCCGCTCACCATCAAGGACGAAAAGAACCACGACGTCAAGTACCAGATCGTCGCCCGCGACGGGTACACGGCAAAGCACGAGGTTGAATAGGCGTTGTCCGCTTCCCCTGCGGAAGTCATAGCCATTCACTTAACCCAGGCCATTGGGGCCAATGCTTTTCCTGCTGAGCGCTACTGGGGGCACGCGGTGCCCATCCGCTTCTGCCATGATTGGCAAGGCAAGAACCGGGATCCGCAACGGCAAACCGAGGTTCGCCTTCTGTGGACCAACGCGAAGCTCTACGTTCGTTTTCGCTGCCGCTACCGCACCATTCACATCTTCCCCGATGCCGGGATCAATGGCCGCAGAAACCAGCTCTGGGAACGCGATGTCGCGGAAATCTTTCTCCAGCCCGACAGATTCGGCGAAAAGTATTACAAGGAGTTCGAAGTCAGCCCCCATGGGCAATGGCTGGACCTGGACATCTCCCCGCGAGGACTGGCGCACCTCGCCAGCGGCATGCAATCACGGGTCGAGCTGAACCGTTCCCGCCGGGTTTGGACAGCCGATCTGGGAATTCCCATGCCTGCTCTGACTGCGCGCTTTCTGCCCGCCAGGTCGTGGCGAGTGAACTTCTTTCGTTGCGAAGGAACCGGCCGGCTGCGCTTCTATTCCGCCTGGCAGCCGACGGGGACGGCGGAGCCGAACTTCCATGTGCCCGAGGAATTCGGCCGGCTGCGCTTCGAGCCCTGATTCCACTTGGGTACCGCTGCGCCGGTTTCCTTTGCCACTACTTTGCCATCACCAGCTTGGCAATCGTCTGTAACTGCATATTCGACGTGCCCTCGTAGATTTTGCCGATCTTCGAGTCGCGGAAATATTTCTCCACCGGATAGTCCTTGGTGAATCCGTAGCCGCCGTAAATCTCCACGCACAGCGACGCCACCCGCTCGGCTACCTGGGAACAGAACAGCTTGGTCATCGCGGCTTCTTTCACAAAGTTCATCCTGGCATCTTTCATCCGCGCGCTGTTGTACAGCAGCATGCGCGCCGCCTCGATCTCGGTGGCCATTTGTGCGATCTGGAATTGAATGCCCTGGAAGTCGGCGATCGGCCTGCCGAACTGCTTGCGATCCTGCGCATATTTCACCGCGTGCTCCCAGGCCCCCCGCGCCAAACCGATCATCTGCGCACCAATGCCGATTCGCCCTTCGTTGAGGGTTTCAATCGCGATCTTGTAACCCTTGCCCACTTCGCCCAGCAGGTTCTCTTTGGGAACACCGCAGTCGGTCAGGATAAGTTCACAGGTGCTGGAGGCGCGAATGCCCAGCTTGTCTTCTTTTTTGCCCACGCTGAAGCCGGGAAAACTCTTCTCCACGACGAACGCCGTGATGCCCTTGTATCCCGCCGAGGGATCGACCGTCGCCAGCAGGATGAATAGCTCCGCCTCCTTGGCATTGGTGATCCACAATTTTTGCCCGTTGAGGATGTACTGGTCGCCCTTCCGCTCGGCGCGCGTCTGCAAGGCGAAGGCGTCCGAGCCGGAATGGGCCTCGCTTAGGGCATAAGCCCCTACCGTGTCGGAGCACATGCGCGGCAGGTAGCGCTTCCTCTGCTCCTCGCTGGTCCAGCGCATCAGGGCGTTATTCACCAGCGTGTTCTGCACGTCGACGATCACTCCCACCGAGGCATCGACGCGTGACAGTTCCTCGACCGCGAGGATGGCCTCGAAGAACGTGCCGCCTCCCCCTCCGTATTGTTCCGGCACCTCGATGCCCATCAGCCCCAATGCAAAGAAGTTCTTTATGAGCGACGGCTCGAACACCCCCTTCTCATCCATCTCTCTGACGTGTGGCCTGACGGTCTCGTCGGCAAACTGACGGACGGTGTCGCGAAACAAAACTTCGTCCTCGGTCAGGGCAACCAGCGGAGCAGGAGAAGCCTCGGCGGCGGTGATGTCGGACATAACCGGACCTCAAATCTGGATTACGAAACCCTCGATTCTAGCACCGCCGTGCGCCTGGCGCTCGGGCCCCAGCGATCCTATTGGCTGTGCGGTGAATTGTTTCGTCAACCACATCATGAAGGGCATTGGCAGGTTACCGAGGCGGATTTCGACATGTGGAAGAAGGAACTGGCGAATGCCCGGGCAAGCTTCAACTTCTATCCCGCGCTTACCCACCTGTTTATGCCCGGCTCGGGATCGAGTCCGGCCAGCCTGGAGGACTATTCGCTGGCGGGAAATGTTTCTGAAGGCGTAATCATGGACATCGCCCGCTGGATCAAGAGCACCGCGGCGGCACATAGCGCCTAACGCCGCGACTCCGGCTATTCGCTGCGCAAAGCCTGCACGGGCTCAATCGAAGCGGCTCGCTTGGCGGGTATCAATCCCGCCACCAGTCCACATGCAGCCAACAGCGCAGCCGCCAGGCCGACGGCCACGGGGTCCCAGCCTTTGACTTCAAATAGCTGGCTTGATACCAGCCAGCCCGCCAGCAGGGCCAGCGGAATGCCGATGAGTAACCCGACCGCCACCTGGCGAAACGCGCCTCTCAGCACCATCCTGATCACGTTCGCGCGGTTGGCTCCAACCGCAACCCGGATACCGATCTCCCGGGTACGCTGCTCGACGCTATAGGCCGTCACTCCATACAGCCCGATCGACGCCAAGGCCAGGGCCAGCAATCCGAACAAGGTTGTCAGCCTGGCCAGAAGCCTCTCCTGGTTCAGGGCCTCGCTTACCTG
>Ga0306921_10003112_pt1 | contig 16772 bp, 16 predicted proteins | sample sta12Cox44000080_FD_203760 | JGI IMG/M metagenome (GOLD analysis project Ga0306921, IMG submission 203760) | Lab enrichment of tropical soil microbial communities from Luquillo Experimental Forest, Puerto Rico - statoxic.12C.oxic.44.000.080 (v2)... | ecosystem: Environmental > Terrestrial >...
AATGACGGGATTCTCGCTCAATATGGGGATGGGTCCGATCCTGGTTTCGGGAGTTTTGCAGGGGTTTGGACTAGGCTTTGTGTTTACCCCGCTCAGCATCGTGACTTTCTCCACCCTGCCGCGGCAGAACCTGACCCAGGGAACGGCGATCTTCAGCCTGACGCGGAATGTCGGCGGCAGCGTCGGCATCGCCATCGTCGAGGCGCTGCTGGCCGAGAACACCCAGATTGTCCATTCGCGGCTCGTCGAACATTTGCGGCCGGACAACCCGCTGGCTCAGGCCCCCTACCTGATGCCACCCTACAGCCTGGCCACCCCATCCGGGATCGCCGCACTCAATGCCGAGGCGACGCGCCAAGCGACGATGGTTGCCTATATCGACAATTTCAGGCTGATGATGATCATCGTGATCATCAGCCTGCCGCTGTTGCTGCTGTTGCGCAGATCGCGTCCCGCTGCCCCCGAGGCTACCGCCGCCGCCGAGTGAAGACCGGCCGGCTGGTGCGCTGCGCGGTGCGCCGGCAACTACCCGAACGAGGCGATGATCTCGCGATAGGCCGCCTCGGGGAAGGCCTTGAGCGTCTTCGTCCGTACGCTCCCGAGCGACCCGAGCAGCAACATGAAGCGCGCCGCGACGGCATCGTCGGGGGCTTCGTAGATCGCGGCCAGATCATATTCGCCCATTGTCATGTAAACCGATTTGAACTCTCCCCCCATGTCGACGAGCGCCTTTTTCGCCATGTCGAGCCGCCGCGGCGAGTCCTTCACTTTCTGGGCGCCCTTGTCGGTCCAGTTGGCGAGCATGATGTAGGTGGGCACCCTTCCCTCCCTCGTTTAGCGTGGCGCACCCGCCGATTCGGGCGCGTCTTGCCTGACGCTTGCCACCAATTTAGCGCAGTTTTCACCGGACCGGTACGGGCTGGCAGACTTCCTCCTCCGCTTGCGATAAATCGAGATGCAGACTTGGGGTGAGACTGGGCGTGAGAGGGGTACGATGGCATCTCGGTTGGTGGCTCGCCTGTCGTCGGCCATGCTCATATTCTGCGTGCTGGCCGGGCAAGCCGCCGCCGACGCGACGACGGCGAGGCCCGCGGCGCGGTGGCAGGTGGTTCTCGCCGCCGGCGACGATGCCGAGCCGGTGTTCGACAACGCGACCCGCGCACTGAGCCAACGGCTGGCCGCTGCAGGCGTGCCGGCGGCAAACATCCACCGTTTCAGCGCCAGCCCTGGCGAGCTGGGAGCGGCGGTCGAGCCGGCGCTCGCCGGTGTCCTCTTGCAACGCATCGCGGCGCTGCCGGCGCGGCCGGGAGATCGGTGCCTGATCTTTCTGACCTCGCATGGCGAGCATGGTGCGGGTCTGTGGCTCGCCCGCTCGAACGCGGCGCTCAGCCCCGACGAGCTCGCTCAGGCGCTGTCGCGGGGATGCGCGGCGGTGCCGACGGTGGTTGTCGTCTCCGCCTGCTACAGCGGCGGCTTTGCCACCGGGAAAATGACCAAGCCCAATCGGATCGTGCTGACTGCGGCGCGCAACGACCGCCCGTCCTTCGGCTGTCAAGTCCGTCGCGTCTACAATTTCTTCGACGAATGCCTGCTCGGGGTCTTGCCGAAATCCGTGACCTGGCGCGCGGTGGCCGACCAGTCGAAAGCCTGCGTGCGCCGAATGGAGCGTGCGCTCGGCGCGCGGCCGTCCGAGCCCCAATCCTATTTTGGTACCGGCGTGGCAAATTTGGATGTCGGCTTTTGAGCCTCAGCGCGACACCACGATCGGCACGTTCCCTTGCCGCCCGGTGATGTTGAGCGCGACGTCGCTGTCGTAGCGCCGCAGCAGCAGATCGGCGGTCCCGTGCTTTGTCTGTAATCCGCGTAGATGCAGTTTGTCGAGGAATTCGGGCAGCACCGGGTAATCGAAGTGTATTGCACCCGTGTCCCGATCGAAACCGATGCCGAGGCTCGCCTGAACCAGCCCGAATACCGCAGCACTCGCCCAGGCCTGCGGTATGCACGCCACCGGATAGAGTGTCGGCGCGTTGAGCCGGCGCCACGGAAAGCCACAGAACAATTCGGGCAGCCGCCGCAAATCCATATAGCTCGCTGCTTCGAACAGCCCCCGGAAGATCTTGAGCACCTCGTGCTTCAGGCCGTAGCGGGCAAGACCCAACGCGATCAGCGCGTTGTCGTGCGGCCACACCGAGCCGTTGTGATATGACATCGGATTATAGCGCGCGGCCGAAACCCCGGCGGTCCGTACCCCCCATCCGGAAAAGCAAGCCGCGCCCAGCAGGGTTTGGGCTACCCGCCGCGCATGCGCGGGCTCGGCGATCCCGGTCAGCAGCGCATGACCGGCATTCGAGGCGACCACCCGGCACGGCTTCTTGGCCCCGTCGAGCGCCAGAGCATAGGTCGACAGCTCCTCGCACCAGAACGCCGCCTCGAACTGTTCTCGCAAGGCTGCGGCCTGTTGCGAGAGGGCGATGCTGGCGGTCGCCTGACCCAGCGCCGAAGCCAAGTCGGCAGCGTGCTGCTTTGCGGCATAGACGTAACCCTGGACCTCGCACAGTGCGATCGGGCCGTCGGCCATCTGACCATCTTCGTGGAAGATCGCGTCGTGCGAATCCTTCCAGCCCTGATTGACCAAGCCGCCGGCGTTCTTGCGATGGTACTCGACAAAACCATCGCCGTCCGGGTCGCCGTGAGTATCGATCCAATTCAACGCCGCCTGCACATGCGGCCACAACGCCCGCACCGTCTCGAGATCGCCCGTCCGATTGAAGTATTCGCCGGTGAGCCAAACAAACAGCGGTGTCGCGTCAACGCTGCCATAGTAACGCGCGAAGGGGACCTCGCCGAGCCGCGCCATCTCGCTGTCGCGCATTTCATGCAAGATCTTGCCGGGCTCGGCATCGCTATCGGGGTCGATCGCCGATGCCTGGGTCGCCGCCAGAAACCGTAGCACGCCCCGCGTGATCGCCGGATCGATCCATAAGGTGAACAGCGCGGTCACCAGACCGTCGCGTCCGAATGCGGTGTTGAACCAGGGTATTCCGGCGAACGGGTAGGGACCGTGCTCGGTCTGGGTAACCAGCATATAGAGGTCGGCGACCGAGCGGCGCGCCATCTCGTTGAACAGCGAGTTCGAGCTGTCGAGGCTCGCCGCGCGCCCGCTCGCATCCCTGAGCGCCCGCCGCGCGGTCCGCAGCGAAGTGTAAAAGCTGCGGGCGACGGCTTCGCCCTGGCTGCGCGAACCACAGGCGACGCGCAACACGACCCGCGCTCCCTGGCCCGGCGCGAGCGACAGCTCGAAAAGCGCTCTTGCATCGTCGAGACCGGTCGGCGCTGGCTCAAAGGCGAGGGTTGTGACCCGCTCCACGCCATCGAGGCCGAGATAGCGCAGCGCGACCGATGCATCCGACCGTCGTTCGGTCGATAGCTGGCCGCGACGTGCCCGCTGCCGGCCGCGGACCTCGAACAGATCGGCAAAATCGGCGCCAAATTCGATACCGAAAGTCAGATCGTGTGAGTGCACGTCAAAATTGTGTATCAATATGCGCTCGTAGCATGCGGCATTCCAAATAAACTTCAAGCGATTGACATGAATTAGCTCGCCGCGCAGTCGGCGGGCGGGCATGCCTGGATTGGCGAGATCGACCCGCAATACCGTATTGTCCTCCTGCACATTCGAACTGAGGAGCAACAGCGGTGCATTGTCGAGGCGGAGCTCGAGGCGTGACAGATAGCGCGTGTCGTGGTGGTAGAGCCCGTCCGCGCCGCCATTGACGGGGTTGATGTCGCCGCGCCGGTCGAATACCGCGAAAGTGTGGCCGTGCTTGAGCGTGCGCAATCGCCGCTCTTGAAACGAGACCGGCGATTCGATGTAGAACGGCGACGCTCCGCCATCGCCGGCCGGCGCAGCGGCTGGCTCGGCGAGGCCGGTATCGACTGGCGGATCAGGCAGCGCTTGCCGCCATTTGCGCGATCGCCGCGGAACTCACGACCACATCCATGGTGCGCCGACGAAGCAGCGCCTCGTATAGCTTGAGGTAGTCGCGTGCCATTCGCTCGACCGAATAACGCTCCTCGAAGCGGCGGCGTATCGCGGCCCGATCGAGCGCCTTCGCGCGCGGGACCGCATCGACCGCCTCGTCGATGCTGTCGACGATCAAGCCGGTGATACCATCCTCGACGATTTCGGCCACCGCGCCCCGCCTAAAGGCGATCACCGGCGTCCCGTTGGCCATCGCTTCGATCAGCCCCAGGCCAAACGGCTCCGGCCAATCGATCGGAAACAGCAGCACCGCCGCATCGCCTAGGAACGCTGCCTTTTCGCCGTCGCCGATCTCGCCAACGAATTCGACCAGCGGATCTTTGAGCAGCGGCTTGATCCTTGTCTTGTAATAGGTCCGGTCGACTTTGTCGACCTTTGCCGCAATCGTCAGCGGCATCCCGGTGCGGCGGGCTATTTCGATCGCCCAATCCGGCCGCTTCTCCGGACAGATGCGGCCGATGAAGGCAAGGTAGCCGCCGTCGCCGCAGCCGGCATTGTACAGACCCGATGGCAGACCGTGATAAACCGTGGCCTGCCAGTTTGCCCAAGGTACCGGGGTGCGCTGCGCGTCCGAGATCGATACCAGCGGCATCATCGCAAACTCGCGCAAGATCGCCGGAACATGCGGCAGGTCGAGGCGGCCGTGCACTGTCGTCAATGTCTTGGCCCATTGCCCAGCGAACAAGGGAAAGTGGAGATAGTCGGTGTGAAAATGAACAATGTCGAACGCATTGGCGGCCTGCAGAACGCGATAGAGCGAGATAAAATGATAAGCCAACCCGTCGGTACACTGGGCATCGAGACGCAATGCCCGCTCGCACGGCGCTCGCAGTGCAGCCCCGGTTTGCGAGTCGCCACTGGCGAACAAAGTCACCTCATGCCCCTGCCGGACCAGTTCTTCGGTCAAATACGAGACAACCCGCTCGGTACCGCCATAAAGCTGTGGTGGGCAGCTCTCGTACAGAGGTGCAACTTGCGCAATTTTCATGGTGCCCAAGAGTCCCTGAGATTAGGCCGTCGAACTGAACAAATTCGATGCTTAAAAGTTCCCAGGCGGCGCCCGCCGGCATCGGTGAGCGCACGACACCGGCGCCACGGTCGCCGAGATGCCGCGATGACGGCCGTGCGCATCTCGGCCGCGGTAGCGGTCATCGCGTTTGCCCGGCCGGCACTTTCGCAAACCGGGATTGCCGAGATTTGGCGGCAAACTCAGTGGGGCGAAACCACCGACGCGTTGCTCCGGCAATTCGGCGCCGAGGCGACGAAGCTGCGCCAAGCCATCGATTTCGGCGACAGTTACGCGGCCATGGTTATCCCCAGCCGGATGATCGGGAGCGTGCCGATGGTGGTGTTTTTCCAGATGGACAAAATCACCCACGGCCTACGGCGTATCCAGCTCGAGCGGCCGCGCCGCGGTGTCAACCCGCCGGCCTTCCGCGCGATCTTGGCGGCGCTGCAGACCGATCTCGGTCCTCCGGACCGGGTCTGTGCTGTCCCGGTGCTTCCGGCGAGCGGCTATCAGACCGCGGCCGAAGCGGTATGGCGGCGCGACGGCACCGTCGTCAGCGCCATTTTTCGCGACACGACCCTGCAGGCGTTTGAGGGGTGCCTCTTCGGCCCGGCCAGCGGCTCGTGCGGGCTAACCGGCCAGCTGTTGGTGCGGATCGGCCCGCCCTCTGATGACGGCGATCCCTGTTCCCTGGAACGGCCTCGCGGTCCCCGAAGCGAGCGGCGTTAGCGGCCGGGATCCTGTCGGTCGGTTAAGGGGTCCGTACCAGCTGGCCGCGGATCTCCCCGCCTTTGTTATCCGCCGTGTGGAGGTTTACGTAGGTCCTCCCGGCCTCCAGATCGGAGATCTGCCCGTCGGTCAGCGTTGCCGACCCCTTGATCGGGCTCGCTATGCTGCCGCTGAACGGCACCAGGACGCCGGCATTGGCTCCGGCAGCGGCGGGACCGTGGATATGGCCGGCTGTCGGGGTCAACCCGGTATAGGTTACCGTCCAATCCAGCGTCTTGGAGGCGGTGTCCAGCGCCGCTGTTGCGGTGCCCTTGGCCGCCGTGGCGACCGGCGGCTCCTCGCTGGCACCGCTGAGATCGGCCTTGAAGTTGATCTGCTCGGCCCGCGCGACCCCGCAACTCAGGAACGCCGCGACAACACCCAGAACCAGCGACGGAGCATGGCGCATCTTCTCCCTCCCGTGACACGTTATCCGGCTACGGAGACTAGTTAATGTCGGAACCGACAAGAAGCCGAAAAATCTGGGCGGATCGCGAGCAGCCGTTCAAATATGCGCGAGCCGGTGCGCGATCACTCATACCGGTGTCGGCAGTCGCTCCTGCATCGCTCGGGAGCGGGCGGCCTGCGCGATACCGAGCATCGCTTCGCGGCAGATGGTCTCGGCTGGCAGCCCGGTCAGCTTCATATGCACCTCGGCTTGCGCGATCCGGTCGAGCTGACCGCGCAACCCCGCTTCGTTCCACAGCACCAGCTGGCGTTTGAAGCCGTCCTCCTGCCGAAAGAAGATCGGGGGACGGGCGGTGCGCACCACCTCGGTGACCGAGGCTCCTGCCGCCACCCGGACAGCGAGCACATGCAAGCGATGCAGGTGGCGCAGCATCGCACGGACAACCGAGACGGGCGACAGGCCCTCCTGGAATATCCGATCGAGCACCCGATCGACCTTTGCGGTGTCGCCCTCGGCTGCGGCCATGACCGCGTCGTCCATTGCTAGCGCCGCGGTGTCGCCAATCGAGAGGGGCACGTCATCGAGCTCGACGCGGCCGCCGTCGCCCGCATAGAGCGCGAGCTTTTCGAGCTCGGCGCGGGTCAGCAGGCGGTCGCTGCCGAGATGCTCGACGAGATATTGCATAGCCTCGCCACTCGCGGTTATTCGATGGGCCCGCAAGCTGTCGCGGATCAGAGCGGCGCGGTCGCGCGGCGTATCGGGATAGCAGCCGATCGCGGTCGCGTGCGGGGCGTTGTCGAACACCCGGCGCAGCGCCGACGATGCCGCTAGGTCGGTCGCCTCCACGACGATGAAACCGTCGCCGGGAGCGTCACCGAAGAAGCCTGCGAACAACCCGGCGAGGCGATCGGCGCCATCGCGCACGCGAATTACCCGCCGCCCGCCGATCAGGCTCATCTGGGCTGCTTCGTCGGCCAGCCGCGCCGGGTCGGCGGCGAGGGCAGCGGCGTTCAGATCGGCGACCCGGAACGGATCCTTCAAATCCGGACAGACGCCGCGCGCCAGGGTGTCGGCGCGCTCGCGTATCAGACCCGCGTCCGGACCGTAGAGCAGCACGGCGCGAATCGCCGGATCGGGCTGTTGCAGAAACGCGGCGACTCGCGCGGCGGGGAGCTTCATGGCGGCTCAGGCGGGCTTGGCGCTCTTCGCGGCCACGCGGCGCTGCATGAAGAGGGTGAGCCGGGTCACGATCTCCTGGTCGAGTTCGGCGACGGATCGAACGCCGGCATCGTCCTCGCCGACCACTGTCGAATACTGATTGGGGTTGAGATCGAATGAATTGGCGACGTGGACACTGTTGGTCAACAGAACGCCGCCGGTCTGGAGATCGACTAGTTTGAAGGTCGCGATGGCGTCGATCTGTCCGAGGGTCGCCAAGCCTTGCGATTGGATGCCGAAATTGCTCAGCGTGACCCAGAGCGTGGTGCCCAGGCGATAGCGCGCGGGCGTCGGCTCACCGGTCGGGTTGAGCGAATTGCGCAGCGCGATTTCGAGCCGCTGGCCGATCCGTTCGGGTATCGGGTCCACCTTGATCGCGCGCAGCTCCTCGCTCGCCGCCTCGGGTTCGACATCGGCGTAGAGCGGCGTCCAACCGCAGCCCGTGAGCAGCTGCGCCGCCGCAACCGCGAGCGTGATCAGCATGCGGGATTTCATCGCGTTCGGGTCAGGCTACGATGTTGACGATCCGGTTCGGCACGACGATGACCTTGCGCGCCGCATGACCGTCGAGCCAGCGCATCACTTGCGGCAGCGCAAGCGCCGCGTTTTCGACGGCGTCCGCCGCCGTGTCGCGCGGGACTTCGAGGGTCGCCCGCAGCTTGCCGTTGACCTGGACGGCAAGGGTCACCTGCTCGTCGCGGGTGAGGGCGGGATCGAACGAGGGCCAGGGCTGCTCGGCGAGCAGCCCGCTGCCGCCGAGCTCCTGCCACATCTCCTCGGCGAGATGCGGCATCATCGGGCCGATCAGGCGCGCCAGGGTTTCGAGCCCCTCGCGGAGGACCGCGGGCGCACCCGGGTCGGTCGACGGGAGCTCGTCGAGCGCGTTGGTCAATTCGCGAATCCGCGCCACCGCGCGGTTGAAGCGAAATTTGTCGAGATCGTCGGCGACCGCGGCGATGGTCTTGTGCATCGTCCGGCGAGCTTCGGCGGCCGAGACCGACAGGGCGATCGGCACCGGCGAGCCTGGCGGCGGCAAAGCGACGGGCGGCTCGCTGACCATGCGCCATAGCCGGTTGACGTAGCGCCAGATACCCTCGATCCCGGTCTCGGTCCATTCGAGGTCGCGCTCCGGCGGGCTGTCCGACAACAGATAAAACCGTGCGGTATCGGCGCCGTAGGTGTCGACGATTGCGTCGAGGCCGACGACGTTCCTTTTCGACTTGCTCATTTTCTCGTGCCGGCCGGCGGTCACCGGCCGTCCGGCCGCATCGACGAAACCGCCGGCGGCGTCGGTCTCGACCTCCTCCGGAAAGAGCCACTCGCCGTCCTCGCTCTGATAGGTCTGATGGCAGACCATGCCCTGCGTGAACAGCCCGGCGAACGGCTCGTCGCGATCGAGATAGCCGCAGCGCGTCAGCGCCCGGGTAAAGAACCGTGAATAGAGGAGGTGGAGAACGGCGTGCTCGACGCCGCCGATATACTGGTCGACCGGCATCCAATAATCGACCGCCGGCCGCTCAAAGGCGACCGGTGCGCGCGCCGAGCAGAAGCGCAGAAAATACCACGACGAGTCGAAGAACGTGTCCAAGGTGTCGGTTTCGCGTTGCGCGGCTCCGCCGCAGTGCGGGCAGGCGACATGTTTCCACATCGGGTGGTGGTCGAGCGGATTTCCCGGAACCTCGAAGCTGACATCCTCGGGCAACTTCACCGGCAAGTCGCGCTCTGGAACCGGAACGATCCCGCATACCGTGCAATGGATGACCGGGATCGGGCAGCCCCAATAGCGCTGCCGCGACACCCCCCAGTCGCGTAGCCGATAGACGGTGGTGGGCGCACCGCGTCCAAGCGCTTCGAGCTTTTCAGCCGCCGCGCGTTTGGCCGCGGCGACCGGCAAGCCGTCGAGAAAGCCGGAGTTGAACGCGGTGCCGTCTTCGACATAGGCGGTCTCGCCAATCGTGAAGCTGGCCGGGTCGGTGCCGGGCGGCAATACGACCGGGATCACCGGGAGCCGGTATTTTCGGGCGAATTCGAGATCGCGCTGGTCATGCGCCGGGCAGCCGAAGATGGCGCCGGTGCCGTATTCCATCAGCACGAAATTCGCGACCCAGATCGGGACATGGCGGCTCTGGTCGAACGGATGCACCGCCTCGAGCCCGGTCGCATAGCCGCGCTTCTCGGCGGTCTCGATCACCGCTTCGCTGGTGCCCATGCGGTTGCATTCGGCGATAAACGCGGCGAGCGCCGAATCTGCCTCGGCCAGCCGTAGCGCCAGCGGGTGGTTCGGCGACAGCGCCAGAAACGAGGCGCCAAAGAGGGTGTCCTGCCGGGTCGTGAAGACCTCGACATTCTCGTCCCGTCCGGCGATCGCAAACAGGACGCGCGCCCCCTCCGATTTGCCGATCCAGTTCTCCTGCATCAGCCGCACTCGCTCGGGCCAGCGATCGAGGCCGCCGATCGCCTCGAGCAATTCCTGGGTGAAGGCGGTGACGCGCAGTGACCACTGCGCCAACAGCCGCTTCTCGACGATCGCATCGGAGCGCCAGCCGCGCCCATCGATCACCTGCTCGTTGGCGAGAACCGTATTCTCGACCGGGTCCCAGTTGACCCAGGATTCCTTGCGATAGGCGAGGCCGGCGGCGAGAAAGTCGAGAAACATCTTCTGCTGGTGGCGGTAATACTCCGGGTGGCAGGTCGCGATCTCGCGCGACCAATCATAGCCGAACCCCATGCGCTCGAGCTGCGCCCGCATCGTTCTGATGTTCTCGTGGGTCCACACCGCGGGGTGGATGTGCTCGGCCATCGCCGCGTTCTCGGCGGGCAGGCCAAAGGCGTCCCAGCCCATCGGGTGGAGCACATTGTATCCACTTGCCCTCCGATAGCGGGCGACCAGGTCGCCGATCGTGTAGTTGCGCACATGCCCGACATGGAGCTTGCCCGATGGGTAGGGATACATCTCCAGGACGTAGTATTTCGGCCGGCCCGGGTCGGCAGCAACTTCGAAGAGCCGCCGTTCGCGCCAGCGGCCCTGCCATTTGGCTTCGCTTTCTCGAAAATTGTAGCGTGACATGATCTCTTGGGGACTTCCTTTGGTTCTGCCCGCCCGCGGACGCCGGCATCCGCCGGATTATTTTTGACTCTGGATGGTCGCCATCCACTCGCGCTTGAGCTGCCGTGCCCGCTGCAGGATCGCGTTTTCGAGATCGGTCTCGACCTGTCGGGCGATCGTGGTCTCGATCCAGTTTCCGTCGCCGAGGCGAGCTTCGCGCGTTATCGTCACCGCCAGCGCATCCGACCGCAATGTCCGGGCCAGAACAAAGACGTTGATCTTGTAGCGTTCGCTTGGTTTGTCGGGCGGCGAATACCAATCGGTGACCAACGACCCGGTGAGCGGATCTTGCGAGGCGAAGGTGGCGAAATTCAGCGTGTCCAGGGCAGCCTGCCACAAGATCGGGCTCACCGTGCTCCCGGTTTGTGGGCCGACCTGTCTCTGCGACTCCTTCTTGGCCAAGCCGAGGATCGTCCAGATCGACGCCTCGGTGTCGATTTCTTCGGGTTCGCTCGTCGGAACCTGCTGCGCGCTCGCCGCTGCCGGCAGCGCGCTCGACGGGGTTTCGGCGCACGCTCCTAGTGCCAACGAAAGACTTGCGGCAAAGGCGACCGGCAAGCGGTAATGGACAACGGGCATCCCGCGATCCTTGGCGTTACGGCGTCCTCACGGCCGGAGCCAGAGAACGGGTCTTGTGCCAGGAATGGAGCCGCTATGGAAGGGGTTATCGCCGCCAATCTCGCCGCCGTCCGCAGCCGGATCGAGGCCGCCGCCCGCGCCGCGGGCCGGGCGCCCGACAGCGTCACCCTCGTCGCCGTCGGCAAGACCCACCCGGCGGCGAGCGTGCGTGCCGCGCTCGAAGCCGGTCACCGCGTCTTTGGCGAGAACCGGGTGCAGGAGGCGCAGGCCAAGTACCCGGCGCTGCGCGGGGCGTTTCCCGATCTTGCGCTGCACCTGATCGGGCCGTTGCAGACCAACAAGGTGCGCGATGCGGTGGCGCTGTGCGACGTGATCGAGACCGTCGACCGGCCGCGGCTCGCCGAAGCGTTGGCCCGCGAGATGGAGCGCAGCGGCCGCCGCCCGCCCTGCCTGATCGAGGTCAATACCGGCGAGGAGCCGCAAAAATCTGGGGTTCTGCCGACCGTGGCGGACGATTTCATCGTCGAGTGCCGCGACCATATCGGTTTGCCGATCGTCGGCCTGATGTGCGTGCCGCCGCTCGACGAGGAGCCGGCGCTGCATTTCGCGCTGTTGCGCGAGATCGCCCGGCGCACCGGGCTCGGTCTCCTCAGCATGGGGATGAGTGCCGATTTCGAAAAGGCGATCCGTTTTGGCGCCACCCATGTGCGCGTCGGCACCGCGATCTTCGGCGCCCGCGGCGGATCACACTAGCGCCGCGGCCGAGGAAGGCTGTAACCACCCCTTTGAGATTGAGGCGCACAAAGAGGGCACGCGTCTCATTTATGAGGCGAAAGACATGAAGCTATAGCCCTTTCTCATTGTGCGGCTGGCCCGAGTCTGCCACTCCGCTTCGTTCTGGTCGCCGCGACTGGATCCTGCCTCCCTTCAAGAGGCATCCCTGAATCAAAGCCTTCGAGCCTGACCAAAAAAGCCTACATGGCCTAATCGTCGGCAGCAGAGGACGGCTCTCGAAACCGTCAACGGCAGCTCAGCCTTAGCCGCGGGAACTGGTCTTCATGCCCCACAGCCGACCCTGCTCAGATGGAAGGGGCCCGTAAAGGCGGAGGGCACGGGGCGCACGGTGCCGAGCATCATTCTTTCACTGGCGTAAGGATGGGAGCACCCTTACCCTTCAGAAGTACCACGACGAACCGGGCCGGGCTCCGTGTTGTTGGCGTTGCGCCCCACGACGTGAACATCGGTGGGCCCCTCGTAGAACGTCAGCCCGGCCTTGAGCGTGACGGCCGGTTGGCCTTTTAGCCGAATGATGATCTGGCCTTCGAGCACGTAGGCGAACGCATGGGCATTGTGCCGATGAACCACATCCTGTGCGCCCGGCGGATGCGACACCTCAATCATGCGACCCTCCTTGCCCGGGTAGTCCGCGAGATCGATCGCGAACAGTTCCTTCACGTCTGCGGCTTCGGTCGGAACGGCTGTGAGCAGCAGAAGTGCCGCCAGAGAAACGTGGAAGTACAAATTAGGTCTCTTCATACGTTGTTCCTTTCAGCATCACAGTCGGGACACGCTATCGTAGAATCAATGACTCTAGATTCTCCGTCCGAGCTTTGACGCGAAGTGCCGAGGACCTGCCACCCAGCTCGCGCCAGCGGGTGTGATCTGTGGGTGTACCCCGGAGCAAGATCAGGCTTTTGACTGTGAGCGGCGGAGCCATTCGTCGAGGCCGATATGGCCAAGGCGCGCTTCGCCCAACGCACTAGTGAGCGCTCCTCGACGCGGCCGCCGAAGTATCGGGCCTCGGGGTCGCGCACGACCACACGGGTCGCCGACCGCCTTCAGATAGCGGGCGACGATTTCGTTGAACGGTGCTCGTTCCGGGCCGGCGATTTCGACGATGCTATTTCGCGGTGCCGCGAGCGCCACCTCGACGACGATAGCAGCAACGTGGTCCGCTGCGATGGGCTGGAACAGGCCGGGCGAGAGCCTGACCACGTTTCCGTCCGTACCTTCAGCGGCGATGCCACGGAGGAAATCCAGAAACTGGGTCGAGCGGATGATCGTATAGGGGATGCCGGAGGCCTCGATCAGTTTCTCTTGGGCGATCTCGGCGCGGAAATAGCCATTGTCAGGCATCCGGTCGGTTCCGACGATGGATAACGCGACATGGTGCCGGACGCCCGCCGCAGTCTCCTCCGCGAGAAGGTTGCGCCCGCGCCCGGAGGTCTCGAAGAACTCCAGCACAGCCTTGTCTTCAAATGACGGTGAGTTGGTGAGGTCGATTACCACCTGCGCGCCGGCGAGGCCTCTTTGAGGCCCTCGCCGGTGATGCTGTTGACACCGCTCTTGCGCGAGGCGGCGACGACCTCGTGACCGCCCTGGCGCAAAATGGCGACGGCCTTCGAACCGATCAGGCCGGTGCCCCCGATGACGACGATCTTCACGGGCTACCCCCGCTTGTCGGCGACTCAATTGGAATTCCCCGGATGCTTGCCCTGATAGCGGCACCAGGACTATACGTGCGACCACGTAGGCGGCGATATTGCTAAGGCGTGACGGGAATGATTCTGGTCCCGGGCTCAGCCCTGCATAAATGCCGCATTTGCTGCGCGGCAGGATGGCGCCATGAACAGCCTCGTATAAAGATGATCGCCTATCCGCGATTGTAAAATGCCTTTTAAGGAGGTACGAAACCGGCCTCCGATTAGGCAATTGCTATAAATCTGTTAGGTACTCGGATCGGAGTTCATTATTATCATGGCCATACGGATCAAGTCCGACAGGCTTCGCGCTTGCAGCTTCTCGATGATATGGGCGCGGTGCAGCTCGACCGTGCGAAAGCTGATGCGGAGGTGGTGGGCGATGGCTTTGTTGGGTTCGCCCGCGGCCACCAGCTCGAATACTTCACGCTCGCGGGGTGTCAGCGACACCGCGCGGGTTTGCAATGTGGCGCGTTCGAGACGCTCTTCATACGCCCTGTCGTTCCAACGCAGTGCTCGTTCGATGCTTTCGACCAGGGCGTCCTCGCGCAGCGGCTTCTCGATGAAATCGAATGCCCCGGCCTTCATTGCTGCAATCGCCAGCGGGACAGTGCCGTGGCCGGTAATGAATATCACCGGGATACGCCAGCCGCGAAGATTGAGCGTCTGCTGGAGCTCCAGTCCGCTCATCTGAGGCAGTTGTATGTCGAGTAACAGGCAACCGCTTCGCCGCGGGTGGTAATCTTCGAGAAACGAGCGCGCCGACGGAAACGCTTCCACAGAATACCCAGCGGCGCGCAGCATAAATCTCAGGCCTTGCCTGACGCCGGCATCATCATCGATGACGAAGACGGTCTTATCCGGCATCAGCGCTCGCTTCCGCTTTCGGCCGTCGGCAGATCAACGAAGAAGATCGCGCCGGAAGGAAAGTTGGGCGCCATCCGGAGGCTGCCGTCATGCGACTCGACAATTGAGCGGCTGATCGAGAGCCCCATCCCCATGCCTTCCGGCTTTGTCGTTACGAAAGGTTCGAACAGCCTGCTCGCCACCTCAGTGATCACGCCGGGTCCGGAATCGGCAACAGAAACTTGGACCATATGGCCGTTTTTGTATTGGGCCGCCACTACAATCGATCGCTTCCGGCTGCCAGCGGTCGCAATTGCATCTATGGCGTTTCTCAGAAGGTTCAGCAGCACCTGTTCGATTTGAATGTGATCGGCCAAGATAGGCGGCAAACCGCGATCAATCCGTGTTTCGATTTCGACCTCGTTTTGCATTGCCTCGACGCGAGCAAGACCGACCGCGGCGTCAATCAGCGGCCCTACCTCGACGAAAGCTCGTCGCCATGCTCCACCGCGCACAAACTCACGCAGTTGGGCAAGGACATCGCCTGCGCGTTCGGCCTGTTGCACGACTTCCGAAACGCCCTCGTATATCGTCGCAGGTTCGGGCGCTGGCCCCGCCAGAAGGCGAAGACAGCCGCGCGCATAGGCGGCAATCGCTGTCAGAGGCTGGCTGAGCTCGTGCGCCAAGGCCCCGGCCATCTCGCCGGCGAGCGAGACTCGCGAGACATGCGCCAGCTCAGCTTGGTGCTGGCGGGCTCGAGCCTCGACCTTTCGCCGAAGGGTGATGTCACGAATGATCAAGGTATACAGCTCGACAACGCCCGAGTCGTAACGCCCGACGCTGAGCTCGATCGGGAATACCTGACCATTCGCCCGCCGGGCATTGAGTTCCAAGACTCTCCCGTCGGCAGAGCGTGAAGATACGATCCGGCTCATCAGCGGAAGCTGATCCGGCACGGCACCGATGAGTTCGTCGATATCGAGCCCGATCAAGAGATGGCCGGGTTGGGCAAATAGGCGTTCAACCGCCGGATTTGTCGATTGGATTTTGCCGTTAGCATCGATCGTCAAGACGCCATCTCGTGCTGTATTCAGGATAGTAGCGCGGCGGGTTTCGCTTTCGGCAAGGGCACGCGACAAACGGTGTCTTTCGCTTACCACCGCGCCGAGCATCAGACCAGTTGTCGCCACCGCGAGCATTAACAGCTGAAAGTCGCGAAGTGTGGCCTCCGATTGGTCCTGAAGCTGGAGGCCTACGATCAGCCCAATCTGGATCCCGAGCACCGCCCAGCTGGTAGCGGTGAGGCCACGACGCACAGCAATCCAAATGAGCGGCAAAAACAAAACATAGAAGAGCCGAAAAGGTTGCTTGGTGACGACCCGCGAAAACACTAAAGCAAGTGCCACGGCAATACACGTCGCCTGCGCGACAATCTCGCAGAGCTGAAGCCAGAGGCGATTGTGATCGGCGGGTGCGGAGTATTCCTTCGACCGGGTCAAGGTCAGAAGTGGAGGCACAATTACGATAATGCCGATCGCGTCACCGATCCAATAATGAACTACTGCGTCTGGAAAACCGCTCCACGGCACGACCCCGGCGGCGGCATAGGTCGCCACATAGCCGCACGCCGCCAGCCCTGAACTGGTGATGGTCAGTACAATCAACAGAGCAACATCGGAAGCCTTGTGGAGGCTTGCCTCGAAACCTAGATGGCGCAAAACTGCGGTGGCGCCTGCATAACCACCAGTGACCGTGAGCGCGGCAATGACTATCGTAGCCGAGGGAAGAGACACCTCGGCAAGCGTCGCGGCCGATAACAGCTCTGCTGTAAATACCGCCGGGGACCAGCGCAGCCCCTTGACGATAAGCAGCGCTACCGCGAGACCCGCACTGGGGCTCCATGGCGTTATCCCGATGCCGTGCTGAGCCTCGATAAAGCTGAAGCGATCTAATGTCAGGTAAAGAGCAATGTACCCAACGGACAGCGCTAGGACCGCCCCGGCCCGATCGATCCGAGAACTTGCCGGGGCTGCCCACACTGGCACGCGCGGAAGATCTTTAGCGGCCTCTTCGCCTATCATGTGAGCTATCCCGATAATCAAGTCGCCGTGATGTCCTCGTACTTTCGCAGTCGCGCCGTCGCTCAATCGAGCGTCGAGCTCATAGACCATCGCGCGCATGACATCGATCCGAAGAGCCCGAGCGAACCTCGATCTCGCCAGCGTGAGACCATTTAAACTCTTCTGCCCTCCAATTTGGACACGTTGAGAGCCTCTCCCTATACGTAGTCACACGTATTCACCCCGGGCGAGCCG
>Ga0306921_10003117_pt1 | contig 16765 bp, 13 predicted proteins | sample sta12Cox44000080_FD_203760 | JGI IMG/M metagenome (GOLD analysis project Ga0306921, IMG submission 203760) | Lab enrichment of tropical soil microbial communities from Luquillo Experimental Forest, Puerto Rico - statoxic.12C.oxic.44.000.080 (v2)... | ecosystem: Environmental > Terrestrial >...
TCACGTTGGAAGCGATCGCTGTATTCCTTCTACTTCAACTGATCAGTCGTCCAGTCTGGTTCATCGCCTTGTCGGGCCTATGTTTCTTCGCCTGGGGAGAGATTTTTTCGCTGTTCCCCTCCATAACCGGAGATTTGTTCGGCAGGACGTGGGCGACCACAAACTACGGCATTGTCTACACTGCCAAGGGCGCAGGCGCGTTTTTCGCTGGTATCGGCGCGGCCTGGATGTTTGAAAAAACGGGCTCCTGGAACAAGGTCTTCTGGGCCATGATTGCCTGCGACCTTATCGCCGCGTTTCTGGCTTTGTTCTGGCTGAAAGGAGTGGCTGCCCGCACGGTGCAGGCATCACAGAGCGCTGCTCCAGTGGTCAATGTGACGGAACCGATAAAGGCGTCCTAGCTGTGGGCTGTGCGTTCTCCTGGTACCGAGCGTTTGGGGTGGGACTTTGGGCTTGTTTCGGACGAGACTCCGCGTGAAAGAGCCCAGAGTCCCAAACGGAACAAAGCGGCAACTTCGGAATTTGACGAAATTTCGCGGAATGCTGAGGGCCCGGGTTACCCCGACAGGTGGCCGTCATGTTCCGGGTCATACAACCACCGCAAAGGTGGCCGGTGCTAGTTGCAACTCCGATTTCTAGGTTATGCATTATGATAGTTGACGGAGGATCCTGTAAGTCGAATTCTCCGGCCCATGGTGCAACGACGTAAATTACTGATTCCCTTCGCGCGAAGAAATGTCAAGGTTGCCAATTTTGGCAGGGTCGGCAGATTTCATTGCCCATTTTTTGCACGATAAAAGATGAATCTCGGGCTATCTGTGCCAACACTGACAAGCAATCGACGAGCATCGCATTCACGATTTCGAGGCGGCGGGCGGGCATTAGCCTGCCCGTAGACCGAGTCGGATCGCCGTTCATTTGTCGAAACTCTTCAATATCCGGTGACGTAGCTTACCAAGTTCTCGATTCAAAAAATGGCCGCGGCCGAAGAATGGCAAGACCGGGGCGCGTCGCTTCTCGACCTTGCCGCGAGCTTCCACTAGTCGCGCGTCGTCACCGAACAATTGCATTGCAGATTCCAACTTGTCTAACGCTTTTTCACGCCTTCCCGCTAATGCGTACACCTCTCCTAGATTTAGGTGGAACTGGATCTCTTTAGGATTTAGTTGCACGGCTGTTTCGCAAAGATCCGAGGCTTGGTCCCATTTTCTTTGCGCGCGAGCAATCGCCAATCCTAGAAACGAGATGTAATAAGCATTGTGCTTGTCACGTTCAAAGGCACGCTTGAATCTCACGAGAGCTTTTTGGGGATACTCGTTCTTGAGTAGCTTGATTCCTTCTCGAAAGTCGACCATAGGGTCGACCTCTTGAGTCGCTACAGATCCGACGTTCATGGGGGTCCTTTGGATGTGACTCTTACGATGTGACTCTTTACATCGAATTTACAGGGGTTTTTCGCGTGAAGTCCACTGGTTCCATGGCCAGTGTTGAGCAAAATGTAACCGGTTGCAGGGGGGCGGCACCAGTGCACGCATACGCAAGCTTGGACCTTCCTGGTTCCGCGACGCGGACGGGCGACGCCCAAACCTACAGCCTCGCGCTTCTTGAAATCGAACTGATCTCCGCAAAAGCCCCGCCGTCCTGAGCTTCGGATTTAAGTGTGGACGGTCACGATGATCACTTTCAGCCCACCGGCCCGGCCCACAAAACGGATAAAATCGCCTGTCAGCGTAAGCCCCGCGTCCGCGGTCGAGGCGATAAGCCATTCAGCTTTTGCAGCTTTTCGCGTTCCCCCCTTTAGCGCGTACCAGCGCGCTTCGCGCGCCCCGGCCGGAGTTCCCTCAAGCTCTCATGCAACTGTCTCTTCATGTAATAGAGGGAGCGATCCGCCCGAGAAAGGAGTGTCTCGATTGTCTCTCCATCCTCAGGGAATACAGCAATGCCGACGCTCGCTGAAATTGGCGGTACTTCTTCGTCCTTTGCGACCCGATCCCGGATTCTCGTTGCAATCTGCTCGGCACTTTTGGCCGTCGTCTCGGGCAGAACCACAGCAAACTCATCGCCACCATATCGCGCCGGTGTGTCTACCCCACGGCAATAAGTCCGCAGAACCTCGCCCAACCTGCACAGCGCGCGACTGCCCACGACATGACCGTAGTTGTCATTGATTCTCTTGAGGCCGTCCAAATCAAACAACAAGATTGCAAATGATCGGCCGGTTCGTCCGTACCTCTTGATTTCCAAGTCGACCGCACCAAGCAGCCGCCGATAGTTGGCAAGCCCCGTCAGCGGATCGGTAACCGCCAACTGGCGCACATGCTCCTCTGCCCGCTTGTGCTCAGTGGTTTCTGCAGCCAGGGCCAGACTTGTTGTAGCCACGATACCCATAAACGCCTGCAACAACAGTAACGAGGTGTTTTGCGACTGCCTCGAAAAAGGACCAAAGCCGTGCAAAGTGCCCCAGGTCGCAATCACTGCCAAGAAGAAAGTGGCAGTCGCCGCCTTCCGGCGGCCAAATCGGAACGCTGCCCAGATGAGAAAAGGAATGCAGAGGTATTCGAGGGGATAATCTTTCACAAGGGAATGGAAACGATCACCAAAAACAAAATATGCAGTAAAGAACAGCCCCAAACACAAGAAACCTAGCTCAATGAGCTGATTGCGAGACCACTTCAAGCTGGGATTCTCTCGCCATAAGAGCACCAAAGGAGTCACAACGATCACGCCGACGCCATCCCCTAACCACCATGTGCACCAAATGGCCCAGTACATCGACCAGCTGGCGAATCCCCCCAATGCCAAGGTAGTGACGCCAACGGTAGCGCTGACCGTGGTGCTGACCATTGCTGCGAGGAAGGCAAATCTGAAAATATCCTGCGCTCTTTCAAAGAAGCGCCCACTTGCGGCGAAGCGGTTTACCAGATAACAACCCAGCATTCCCTCAAGGGTGTTTCCAATGCTGATAGCGATTGAAGTCAGCGCAGAGCCAGCCGTTGTCAGGTTGGCCAGGAACGCCCCAAGGAAGATCGCTGGCCAGATCTCATAGCCAAAGATAAGGAGCGCGGTAAGGCTAATCCCGCTGGGAATCCATACGGCGGTGGCACTCGGGTTTACAAAGGCAAACTTGAGCCCAAGCTTCGCTGCGACAAAGTACGTTAGTGCAACGACCAAAATTGTGGCAAGCTTGCCACGTTTCTCGCCCATGGCTTTAGTTGGCTCTTGGCTGTGCCATCTTCATTGTAGGCTTTCAACTTCATCTCGCGGCCAATTTTAACTACTAGGTTGCCCGGGAAGTAACCTGCGGGCCTCTGCTTCCATTGAGGCCGGCCCAGCATCTCAAGCGGCGTGCCTTCTAGCTCGAAAGAAGGGCTCTTTGTAGTCCGCTTGCACGCGCACCACAAAGAAGAGCACCGTGCGAGGGAGAAATAGGTGGAGACACGATACAACTCACCTACACCGAGCGGGATTTCTTCCAGTTCAATGGAGGAAGTTCAGAGTTCGTTACGCCCTGCAAGTATGCTTTCGCGTATCTTTCTGCCCGATCTTTTCCCTGGTCGATGTCATCAACTGATTCGGATGGTGCGATCCAAGTTTTTGTGTTTACGTTGTAAACAGAGGCTTGCGCTCCACTTGGAGTCTGCTCGGAAAAAAGCCGCAGATGTTCCTGGCCCACAATCACATCGGCCCAGACCCCTTGTTCTAACATTGGAACTCCAAACGAAGTGAGATTAGCGAAACGAGTTTATCTCGAATCAGCTGACCTCTCGACCGTTTCTTGAACCGGTCGCCTACAGGTAGTTACGGGTACCAACATCCTTGCGCCGCGGGGCGGCCGCATGCAAGGTTTGCCGGCAAACTCGGTATCACGGTGAAAATTCGCTTAAGGGGACTTGCGAGAGAACCTTGGGGTTCCCAGAAACAACAGATTCGGATGTTTTTTTGGCAACCGCGGCAGCTGGGCATGGTCAAGCAATCGAACGCAGGTCTGCTCGGCACACCGCGAAGCTCCCGTAACCTACGGACGGTCACATAAGCCGCCGTATTTGGCGTTTTTTAGGTGAGTTCTCGTTTGATGCTTTCCCTTATTTTGCTTGGCTTGCGCACCGATACCGGGACACCTTCATGCTCGCACGCGGTGCGAGCCTTTGCGACATCCCAAACGGTTTTAGGGACAGCTTCCCCGTTGACCTGCTTTCGCGCGGCGCCTCACTGTATGACGTGGCCAAGCTGTTGGCCGACACCGTGGACACGGTTGAAAAGCATACGCGCCTTTTGTTCGACAGCTCGAGAGCAGGCGCGGCGGATCATGGAAACCGGCGAAGGACTCGAGATAACGCGCACACAGTGGGCACAAGGCACGGAGCAAAAAGCCACGACACACTGAAAAAAAGAGAGAGAGTGGCGGATGAGCCTGTAAGCCGGATTCTGTGGGGCACCCGCTCTTGCGAGCCTGCGCCACGACGATCATTCCTCTAGTCCAGGCCTCGCGGCATGGATCGAGCGACCTACCCGAGGGTTCATCCTACGGTGGGCTTTCGCCGCACTGAAGGGAGTGCGTTTTCAAGCGCACTCAGCGAGCCGGGCTAGCTCTCCCCTCCTATTTGGTCTTGCACCGCGCGGGGTTTGCCTTGCCTCCGTCATTGCTGGCGGAGCGGTGGGCTCTTACCCCACCTTTTCACCCTTACCTGCGCTGCGTTCCATTCGAAGATGTCCCGAAGGTTTTCCTCCGGGCTATCACCGGGATACGCTCCGCCGGCGGTATATTCTCTGTGGCACTTTCCGTGAAGTAGCCAGTTCTGGCCGCATCCCCTGGTGTTACCAGGCGCGCTACCCTACTTTGCTCTCGCAAAGTGGTGTCCGGACTTTCCTCCCGCCAGCCCTCCTCCACCTTCCGGTGAACTCGGGCTGGGCCAGCGATCGTCCAGCTCACCCGCCATGAGTGATTATACCGCGCTGACTCGTCGTAGCGCAGGCTTTCATGCCAGGGTTTTCAGGAAAGAATGCACCGCTACCAAGTCTGGCTATGCGGCTGCGCCGTCCATATCGTATTCCTATTTCACTCCAAGCAGCTTCTCAAACTCTCCTTCCGTCAAAATCGTTACACCAAGTTCTTTCGCCTTGTCGTACTTCGATCCGGGATCCGTCCCCACAACCACATAATCTGTCTTCTTGCTCACCGAACCGCTCACTTTTCCGCCGTGTTGCCCGACCAGCGCTCCCGCCTCTTCCCGTGAACGATTCGCCAGCCCGCCCGTGAACACAAACGACTTCCCTGCAAGCTTGGTGCTTTTCAGAACGCGCTTCTCTGCCCTCGGTCGCACCCCAGCCTTTTCCAGCTTCTTCAAAAGCTGACGATTGGCGGACTCGGAGAAAAACTCCAGAATTCCCGACGCCACTTTCGGCCCAACCTCGCCAACTTCGTGCAATTCCTCTTCCTTTGCCGACGCTAGCTCTTCAATCGAAGAAAAATGCTCTGCCAACAGCTGCGCTGTCCGCTCGCCCACAAACGGAATTCCCAAGGCGAAAATCAGACGGTCCAGGCTGGCTTTCTTGCTCGCTTCGATTTCATCCAGCAGATTCTGCGCGGATTTCTCGCCCATCCTTTCCAATTCCGCCACGTCTTCAAGCTTCAGCGAATACAAGTCCGCGACTTCCTTTACCATTCCCTTTTCGACCAGTTGGTCCACGATTTTGTCGCCCAGCCCATCGATGTCCATCGCGTGACGGCCGGCAAAATGCAGCAGCGATTCGCGTCGTTTTGCCGGGCACGCCGAATTCACACAGCGATACGCAACTTCCCCTTCCACTTTATGAATCTTGCTGCCGCATTCCGGGCACACCTTCGGAATACGAAATGGCCTGCGCCGCGCGCCTTCCTTTACAACCTTCAACACGTGCGGAATCACTTCCCCCGCGCGCTCAATCAAAACCGTATCCCCGATCTGCAAACCCAGCCTTTCGATTTCGTCCATATTGTGCAGCGTGGATCGACTGACCGTGACGCCTCCAACCTGTACCGGCTCGAGCACGGCCACCGGCGTCAGTGTTCCTGTTCTTCCCACTTGCACGATGATGTCGTTCACTACCGTTTGCTCCTGCCGCGCAGGATACTTAAACGCGATCGCCCACCGTGGCGCCTTCGCCGTAAATCCCAGTTCGTTTTGCAGCGCCGTCGAGTTAACCTTGATCACCACGCCGTCAATTTCGTACGGCAGCTTCTCCCGTTTTGCGTCCCAAGACTCGCAGTATTTGATGATAGCCTCAATCCCGTCGCACAGTTTCCAATCGTCAGAAGCGCGGAATTTCATCTGCTTCAGCGCCAGCAGCGATTCGGAATGCTTGGCGAACGGCACCTTTCCATCCACGTACAGGTAGTACGCGAAAAAATCCAGCCGCCGCTGCGCTGTGATCGACGGGTCCAGCACGCGTACCGACCCCGCCGCCGCGTTCCGTGGATTCACGAAAATCTTCCCACCCGTTTCTTCCTGTTGCCGGTTCATCGCTTCGAACGACTTCCGCGTCATTATAATTTCGCCGCGAACCTCGAAATCCGCGCGAAGCTTGGATTTCTTCAGCGTTTCGTCATCCACTCGCAGCGGAATCGAGCGGATCGTCTTAACGTTCGGCGTCACGTCCTCGCCCGTAGTGCCGTCGCCCCGGGTCACACCGCGCACCAGCATCCCATCCTCGTATTGCAGAGATATGCTCAGCCCGTCGAACTTGTGTTCGGCGATGTATTCAATGACCTGCCGCCCCGCCCCTTCCCTTACGCGTCGATCCCAGTCTCGCAGCGCATCGTAGGAAAGAGCGTTGTCGAGGCTCAGCATCGGCCGCGCGTGCTTCACCGTGGCGAAACCCTCGCGAGGCGTGCCCCCCACGCGAACGCTCGGCGAATCCGGCGTCACCAGCTGCGGATTCTCCGCCTCCAGGTCCTTCAGCCGGTTCATCAGCTTGTCGAATGCCGCGTCCGAGATCTCCGGCTCGTCCTTCACGTAGTAAAGATATTCGTGCCGCCGGATGTCTTCGCGCAGTTTCTCGATTTCCCTTTGTACTTTCCCGTTGGCCTTTGCCATTTCCGCCTTCGCCATTCGAGCCTCGTTGTCGCCCGCTTTCAGACCGCACCGTATTATATGCGAGCCGGGGTGTGGCAGCTTCCGTGTAGCACACGCCTTTCTGCCGTCATGAGTTTTGATCAGCCGAAGCTCATCCCACCGACATCTTTTTGTAGTTCGTCGAGCCGAGCTGCCTAGGTTTGGGCCATGCTAAACTCCGCCGACTATCCGGGGTCAACCGAGGTACTCGAATATCGTGCCGCTATTCCCATTCCTTCGAACCCTTCGATGACAAAGTCTTGTACCACTCCCACGGCGAGTCGATGAGAAAGCAATCAGTGCCAGAGCAATTCGAATGACACTTCCGGACGGGAAGCACAAAGTTTCCACTTAATCCTCTTCATTTCTTTTGGTGAGACTGGATCAGGCCAATGAAACGTGGATTGTCCTTCAAAGCATCGAAATTCGGTGTGTCCTGCAGCATCTCGGGCGAGACCCCAAAGGAAACTGCTTTTTCGAGCGCATCCAGCGAGCCCTTGATGTCGCCCAGTTGCTCGTAAGTTATGCCGGCATTGAACAGCACGTCCGGGTTTTTGGGCTGAAGGCGAAGTGCGGCTTCAATACTGCTTTGCGCCTCCTTCTTTTCCCCACGCATGGCGTGATAGAACGCCAGACTACTCAGCAAGTCAGCGTCGTTCGGGTTGAAGTGCCTCCGCTCTTCGCCCAGGCTGATTGCCTTCTCATACGCCGCGGAGGCTTCCTGGCGTCGACCGGGGGTCCAATAGTATGCGTCTCCCAGGTTGCCCCAAAACACATAGTTCTTCGGATCTAACTTGACTACCTCTTCGAAACTGGCAGCTGCCTCGGCATAGTGTCGCATCTGGAAATATGCCGACGCCAGGTTCGAGCGTGCATTCGCCGTCGGCCGAATGCTCAACGATTTTTCAAGCAGTGGGATCGCATCCGCATAGCGCCCCTGCAGTACCCGGACCCCTCCGAGGTTGGAATAACCTGTGAAACTGTCCGGAGCGAGCGTCACCACCTCGGAAAACATCTTCGCGGCTTCGTCATAGCGCGCGTGTACCATGTAGAACAGTCCGAGCCAGTTATAGGTCGCCCAATAACTGGGGCGCGCCGAAATCGCTTGCTTATAGGCTTGCTCTGCTTCGTCCAATCGCCCGAGCCTTGCGTAGGAGGTCGCCAGGCCTCCGTACGCATCATCACTCGTGGGCTCCAGTTCCAGCGTTCGCCGATACTCACCGGCCGCCTTTTCGTACTCGCCCCGTTCAATAAATGCTCTGCCGAGGCAGGAGTGCGCTGCGGCTAGCCCCGGGCCACTCGCCGCGGCCTTCTTGCAGGTGTCAACGGCGGCATCCGCCAACTGCTGTTCGTGTGAGAGCTGATATTTTCTCCAGTACGCTTCCCCGAGACCCGCCCGGGCCAGCGCATAACTGGGATCCTTCTCCAGTGCTCGTTGAAACAAAGCGATCGCGTTATCTACTTTTTCAGGCTCCACGTAGTCCTGCAGATACCCCCTGCCCTGAATATAAAAATCGTAGGCAGCCGGCTGCGCCGTGCCGTAAGCGGTGGCTCGTTGCTTTTCCTGCGGGGCGAGTTGCAGCTCCATAGCCCTGGCCACGTTCTCAAAGACCTCGTCTTGCAGCGCGAAAGGGTCGCTCGCCTCGGCGGTCACCGTCCCTCCGTTCACCAGATGGTGAGAATGCGCATCGACTAGCGAGTAATTCACCCGTACGTCGTCTGCCGCACGCTGAACCGTCAAAACCAGAACGAGGTTCACCCCGAATTGTGCCCGCGCGGCATCCACGGTGGTGACGTGCTCCGCCAAGGTTTCGCTCATTGGAATTACTGATAGGGAGTGCCGAGCGCTTAACTCGCCAAGCCGCGAGTTCAGCGTATCCGCGAGGCCGCTCTCAAACGCGGCTTGCGATGCGTCGCCGCTCGAAGCAGGTGGAAGCACGCTTAGCAGCAACTGCCGCGGCATTACGCCACCGGCCCTGCTCGCCGCACCTCTTTCGCGAAACATTGACACCCCACCCACAATCAGAAGTAAGAGCACTAACAGGGAGAGGATTGCCACCTTCGTGCTGCGAGACATGACCTTCGGTCTCGGCGCATCAATCACACTCTCTTTCGAAGGCGTCAGCGCTTCTAACGCAGCGCGCACCTCTCCCGCCCTCTGGTAGCGCCGCGTCGACTCCTTCTCCAGGCAACGGAAAATGACCGTCGCGAGATTGGCGGGCACCTGCGTCGGAAGCGGCCTTGGGGGATTGCGCAAAATCGCATTGCAGAGCAGGTAGAGATTCTCACCGTGGAAAGGCCTCGTTCCTGACGCCATCTCGTAAAGCACAACCCCCAGTGACCACAGGTCCGTTCGCGGTGAAACGGCGCTTCCGTCGATCTGCTCCGGAGACATGTAAGGCAGTGTGCCTCCCAAACCCGGCCGGTCGTCCGCCGATACGGTCTCAAGCGTTTGTCGGTCAAACTCTGCCGGATTGTTGCGGCGTGCGAGTCCAAAATCGAGAATCTTCGAGGCACCTTGCGGAGTAACAATGATATTCAACGGTTTTAAATCGCCATGCACGATCCCTCGGTCGTGCGCGTGCGCCAGCGCCGAAGCCAACTGCTCGCCGTAACGGAGAGTCGTTTCAAAAGGCAGGCCTCCCGGCCGGATGAGTTCCGACAGCGGACGGCCCTCCACATACTCCATCGCAATGAAAACCTCGCCAGCGTCTTCACCCACTTCGTAGATCGTGCAAATGTTAGGATGATTCAGCGCCGAGGCCAGCCGTGCCTCCCGCCGCAACCGATCGCTTACCACCAGATTATTTGCTGATTGCTCCGGCAGAAATTTCAGCGCGACCGTCCGCCCGAGCGTTGTGTCTTCTGCGCGATACACCACACCCATTCCGCCGCTTCCCAGCGGCCCCAGAAGTCGGTAGTGTGATATAAGTTCAGCCGGCACTACGAGTTCCCCGGGTTACACGGACCTGTCACGGAAGGCCTTCACGTCGTGGCGAGTTGCACCATGTCTGTCGGCATCTTACGTCGCGCTGGTAGTCAAGTCAACGCGCCGTATGCAAAATGAAAATGTCCGGTTTGAGCAAAGTAGAAATGTCCTTTCATGGATGGCCGGGGGGCCATGGAAACGGAGCGTATCGCCTTGAGCCAGCGAGAACGGGAGCGACTGAAGGTGCTGCACGAGGTAAAGCAAAAGCATTTGACGCAGGCGGAGGCAGCCCAGCGGCCGAAAGTGACAGACCGCCAGGCCCGGCGCCCCGTGCATGCGCCTTAAGACGCCACCGGGGCCTGGTCGCATTGCGCCAACGTTTTATTTGCCACATTTTTCGCGGATGCATTTGCTGTCGGCATTTTTCGGATACAATGAGTGTTTGGCCCAGACCTGGAAAAGATGCAAACGCAATTCGAAAACGCTTTGTTGATTCACAATCCGAACGCAGGCAATGGCGGCGACGGCCGGCGGCGCTTGCTCGATCAGGCCCGCCGTATCCTTTCCTCGAACGGCATCGAAGCTGAACTTGCCGAAACCGCTGGCCCGGGCCACGCCACGGAAATCGCCCAGCAGGCCACGCGCGACGGCCGCCAGCTCGTTATCGCCTGCGGAGGCGACGGCACGCTCAACGAAGTCGTTAACGGTCTCGCCGCCCACCAGAACGGCCACCGTGTTCCGCTTGCGCTTCTTCCGGGTGGCACCGCCAACATTCTCGCCAAGGAACTGGACCTGCCATGGGACATCCCTCGCGCCGCCAAACGTCTGGTAAACGGCGAAGTGCGTGAGATCGCCCTTGGCCTTGCTACTCCGCTCGAGAAGCCGGAGAAGCAGCGCTATTTTCTCAGTGTTGCCGGCGCGGGACCCGACGGCATGATTGTTTACTCGATCGACCTCGGCCTGAAGGCGCGTGTCGGCATTCTGGCGTACTGGTGGCAGGGTGCTCGTGAAGTGCTGCGTTACACGTATCCTCGGTTCCGCGTTCGCACGGGCGAACGGCAGATGGAAGTGACCCTCGCGATCGTTGGTCGGACAAAAAATTACGGCGGCCCGTTCAAGATCACAGATCAGGCCGACCTGTTCGAAGACCAGTTCGAAGTAATGGCCTTGACCACGCAAAGCGGACTGCGCTACCTCAGCTACCTCCCCACTCTTTGGATGGGTAATCTTCGCAAGGAGGAAGATGTCTACTTCTGGAAAGCGGAAACGCTGGTCTGCGAGCCCCTCGAGGCTAGTCCCGTGCATGCCCAGGTGGATGGTGAACCACTCGCGCGCTTGCCGATGGAATTCTCTATCGTTCCTCGCGCTCTCAAACTACTTGTTCCCAGCGGCACAGTCTCTTCGAATGGCGGTTCCGCGAAGTCCTAACCGTGGACATTCCGACTCATGCGCTTGCGTCGCTCGCTCTCGCGCGAGGATTTTTTCCCAGGCGTCGCTGGCCCATTACCGTTGGGATGATTTTCGCGGGTACCCTTGCCGACATTGACCTCGTCACCGCTCTTTTCGGGCCAGCCGCGTATTTCGTGGGACACCGCACCTTGACTCACTCCATCCTGGGCACTATCGCGGTCGTGGCTCTCGCAGTTGTCCTTACACGCTATCTTTCCCAAAAGCAGTCCGAATCGTGCCGCGTGATGCTGTTGGCAGTCACTTGCGCTGCCACGCTGCACCTGTTGCTGGACGTCGGCCAATCCGAAGGTGTGACCCTCCTCTGGCCTTTGCGTCACACCCGTTTCGCTGCAGACTGGCTACCCACCATCGATCCCTGGCTTCTCGCTGTTCTAATCGCAGGCATTCTCGTCCCTGAACTCTTCCTGCTGGTGTCTTCCGAAATCGGCGCAAAAAGCGCGTCGCCTCGCGGCCGCAACGGCGCGGTCATCGCTTTCGCGCTGATACTGGTTTACGTCGGGGCCCGCGCGATTCTGCATTCGAGCAGCACGGCATTGCTCGAGCCACGCACCTACCATGGTGAATCCGCTCGCAAAGTCGGCACCTTCCCGAACGCACTTTCGCTCGTTACCTGGCATGGCATCGTCGAAACTGAGTCGATGATTTGTTTATTGGAAGTATCCACCAGCCTGGCGAAGAGCTTCGATCCTGAAGCGGCGGATTGCGTCCATAAGCCCGAATCGTCCCCGGAACTGGATGCGGCGCAGAAAACGGCAATCGCTCAAGAATATCTGCAGGTCGCGCGGTTTCCCCGTGCCGCCGTAGCCAAAAGACAGGATGGGTTCGAAGTTGTCATTCGCTCAATGGTGGATCAGACTCAGAATGAAACGCGACACCGCGTCGCGGTAATAATTTTCCTGACCCCGCAATACGCGGTGATTGGCCAGGCATTTGTATGGCTGAACGACGTCCACTTGCGATGAACGCATGCCGCCATCAAATGCCTAGGTAGACGATCCCCTACCCTGCGGCGTCTGCGCTTTTGTCTCTCAAAATCAGCCGCGACAGACCATAGCTCACTAGCGCAAAGATGAGCACCCCGACAGCCACCTGCAGCTTGTGCTGCGCTAGAAACGGCATCGCATCATTTCCGTAGCGGATCGCCAGGTAACCAAATCCGAAATATCGGATCGCCCGTGCCAACGCTATCGCTGAAACAAAACTCGCCAATGGCACTTCAAACACGGCCGCGGCGAGTACAAAAGGCTTGAATGGGACAGGCGGCGGTAGCAACGCCGCAAGCAGCATTCCGCCAAATCCATTCTTCTCCACCCAGTCCCTGATTGCGTCTGCGCGCGCGCCCGCCTTCCTTTGAAAGAAGGCTTCCCCGCCTTTCTTTGCGATGTAATACAGAAGTAGGCATCCAAGCACGGATCCAATCATGGCCATGGCCGCATACAGCGGCATGCGCCCAGGGCGTTGGATGCTCAACTCGATCAGCAACAAATCGTTAATCACAGGAAACGTCAAGATTGAGGAATCGAGAAAGGAAATAAGAAACAGCCCGGGCGCACCCAGTGCTCCGGCGAACCCCACGATTTTCTGCTTCCAGCCGCTCAGCGGTGCCGCCAAGTACAATTCCTCCGTCGATTCGGATGTTCAGTGTAGCAGACGCCCTTTGGAGTGCGCTTCAGAGCAGCGTCTCGATCGCTTCCACAATCACGTCATACACACGATGCAATTCTTGAGGCTCGATCACGTACGGAGGTAAGACGTAAACCACATTGCCCAGCGGCCGCAATAGCACCCCTCGCTCCAGGAAAAATTGGTACAGTTTTGGACGCATCGCTGAAAGATAGCCCGTGTCCTTCGCGAGCAACTCCAGCGCGCCGACCGTCCCAATTTGCCGTGTATCCGCGACCTGGCGCATCTCGCGCAGTTGTCCAAGTCGCTCGCCATGAATTCTGGCAATCGTCGAAATACGGTCAAAAACAGGCTCGTCATCAAATATCCGCAAGTTCTCGTTTGCCGCGGCACAAGCGAGCGCGTTTCCCGTATACGAATGTCCGTGATAGAACGTGTGCGCCCGATTCTCACTACGGAATGCGGATTCCACTCGATCGGAGCAAAGGGTCACCCCCATCGGCAGGAACCCGCCTGTAATTCCCTTCGAAACACACATCAGGTCAGGCACCACGTTCGCCAGATCGCAAGCGAACATTTTTCCCGTTCGCCCGAAGCCCGTCAGCACCTCATCGCCAATCAGCAGCACCTCGTGCCTGCTGCACAATGCACGCACTTTCTCGAGAAATTCAACCGGATGTACGATCATTCCGCCAGCGCCTTGCAGCAACGGTTCTACAATCACGGCGGCAATTTGCGTTCCGCGGTCCGCCAGCAGGGCCTCGAGCTGTTGCACACACTCGATGTGGCAACTCTCCCGCTTCAGTCCGACTGGACACCGATAGCAGTACGCCGAGTGCACTCGATGCACCGGATACCGCATCAATCGAAACGGCTCGGTGAACGGCGATTCATCGCTTACAGACATGGCCCCGGCTGTGTCACCGTGGTAGCCGTGCTCGAGCGCCACAATTTCACATTTCTCTGGTCGTCCGAGGTTCCCGAAATGTTGCAAGGCCAGTTTCAATGCCACTTCTACTGCCGTGGAGCCGTCGTCGGAGAAAAACAGGTGCCTGAGTTCGGGGGGTACCCACTTGCTTAATCGCGTCGCCAACTCTTCCGCTGCATCATGGCTGAAACCCGCCAAAATCACGTGTTCCAACTTGTGGGCTTGCGCGGCAATCGCGGCGGCGATGCGTGGATTCGCGTGGCCATGCAGATTCACCCACCACGACGAAATGGCGTCCACGATTTTTCGCCGGTCCGCCAGATAGAGGTAGACGCCCTCCGCCTTCACCACTCGCAGCGGCTTCGGATCTAGCACAGCATTCGTGAAGGGATGCCAGAGCTGCAGCGGAGAATTCATTGCGCAAAGGCAGATCGGTCGAAGTGGTTCAGAAACACCTGCATCAGCGCGGTGCGGTGTATATTGGGCAGCTTTGGAATTTCACCTATAACCCGGACATGGCCGAACTTTTCAATGGTATCGCGGTTCTCGCGGTTCTGGTCGCCGATCATGACCACGCCATGAACCGGCAGTTCTGCCGCATGCAACGCCGCGAGCGTCAGCAGCGTGTGGTTGATGGTGCCGAGGCTGCTCCTCGTTGCCAATATCACTGGCAGCCTGAACTTCACCATCATGTCCAGCATGAACTGTTTTCCGTTGATTGGTACCAGCACGCCCCCGGCGCCCTCCACGATCAGCCAGTCGTTCAGCAGGCTCGCCGGAGCCGAAATGCGGTTCAGATCGATCTCCACGCCCGCCCACCGCGCCGCCAGGTCTGGTGAAACCGGCGGCACAAACTTGTAAACCTCTTCGAGCGTCCGGTCCGTACCAATTCCCGCCAGCCTCATCACCGTCACGCGATCCGCGCCCTCTAGTGTGCCCGTCTGTATTGGTTTCCAATACACGGCATCCAACGCCGCGCACAGCAGCGCGGACAACACGGTCTTACCCACACCGGTATCTGTACCCGTGATGAAGAAGTGTCTTCTCATGCGCGTCTAGCCGTTATTGGGATGACCTGGCGGCTCCGTTCACGCCACGCGGCCAAAGATCCCGCAAGGCTCTTTAATTGTTCTTCCGAAACCTGGATTGTAATCGATAGCCGCAGCCGTGCCCGCCCGGCAGATACTGTTGGCGGCCGGATGGCCCGAATCGCAAATCCCGCGCGCTGCAAATAAGCCGCTGCGCTCAGCGTGTCTTCGTTGTCGCCCAGAACTACAGGTACAATCTGGCTTTCACTTCCCGCCGTGTCGAATCCCTCGGTGCGCAGCAAACCGAGCAACCGCGCCGAGCGCCGGCGCAATTCCTCCCTTTCTTGTTCCATGCCATGCGCGAGCCGCATCGCGGCCGTGATCTGCTCTGCGAAATATGGCGGCAGGGCTGTCGTGTAAATAAAAGTGCGCGCGTGGTTGATCAGATGCTCCTTCAGGACCGCCGGACCACAGACAAACGCCCCAGCGCTGCCCAGCGCCTTCCCGCACGTATGAATGACGGCAAGCACCTGAGGCAGAATCTCCGCCTGCGCCACCAAACCACGCCCCAACAGACCGTGCACCGCCGTGGCATGCGCCTCATCCACAATCATGGCTGCGCCGTACCTGGCCGCCAGCGCTGCCATCTCTTTCAGCGGCGCGATATCACCATCCATGCTGAAGACGCTCTCCGTGACGATCAATCTCCGCCACGGCGCGCCCGCGTCTTGTCGGAGCGCATCCTCCAGGGCGTTAAGGTCGAGGTGAGCATAGATGACTTTGCGGGCCCCAGACAAGCGCATTCCATCAATAAGGCTTGCATGATTCAACACGTCGGAATAGACCACGTCGTCTTTTCCGACCAGCGCCGTCAGCAAACCGATGTTGGCCGCGTATCCGCTCGGGAAAAACAGCGACGCTTCGCTTCCGGCGAACTTGGCAAACTCCTCCTCGAGCTTGCGCCATTCTTCCGACTGCCCCGAGAGCAGCCGCGAACCGGTGCCCCCAACGCGTTGGGCGTTCAGGACCGCATGCGCGACCGCCTCGCGCAACCCGCGGTGCTCGGCCAGGCCCAGATAGTCATTCGAACACAGATTGACACCTTGGATTTCGGCGAGTGTCCGTGTCAGACTCTGGTCTTGCAGGGTCCGTAGACCCTCTCTCAGCCTGGCCTTCCACGTCGATAGAACGTCAGACCGCATGCGAGTCGAGGGGCTTCATGCCGAGCGTTTGCAGAAGGCGGTCATCTTCATCCACACCTGGATTCGGCGTAGTCAATAGCTTTTCTCCCACAAAGATGGAATTCGCCCCCGCCAGGAAACATAGCGTTACTGCCTCGGCCGACAATTGCTTTCGCCCGGCGGCCAGCCGTACCCTGGAAGCCGGCATCAGAATTCGAGCCGTGGCGATCGCTCGCACCATTTCCAGCGGGTCCAGAGGCGGCACCGACGCCAACGGTGTCCCTTCGACGCGCACCAGCATGTTAATCGGCACGCTTTCTGGATGTGGGCGCAACGTTGCGAGTTGGTGTAACAGTCCAACCCGGTCGCTCTCATTCTCTCCCATTCCCAGAATCCCACCGCAGCAGACGGTCATACCCGCTTTTCGCACGGCGGCCAGCGTCTTCAACCTGTCGGCATACACCCGTGTTGTTATAATCGACCCATAAAACTCTGGCGAGGTATCCAGGTTATGG
>Ga0306921_10003119_pt1 | contig 16760 bp, 27 predicted proteins | sample sta12Cox44000080_FD_203760 | JGI IMG/M metagenome (GOLD analysis project Ga0306921, IMG submission 203760) | Lab enrichment of tropical soil microbial communities from Luquillo Experimental Forest, Puerto Rico - statoxic.12C.oxic.44.000.080 (v2)... | ecosystem: Environmental > Terrestrial >...
TCGATGCGTCGACGCGCGAGATTGTGGCCACGGCCAAGCGGACGGGGGCGCAGGTCCGCGGCCCGATACCGCTGCCAACCAGGATCGAGAAGTTCACGGTCAACCGTTCACCGCATGTCGACAAGAAGAGCCGAGAGCAGTTCGAGATGCGCACGCACAAACGCCTGCTCGACATCGTCGACCCTACGCCGCAGACCGTAGATGCGCTGATGAAGCTCGATCTCGCAGCCGGCGTCGATGTCGAGATCAAGCTTTGAGACCGCGCGAAACGCGACAGGAATTACAGGACTTCTAACCATGCGCTCCGGAGCGATCGCCCAGAAGGTCGGCATGACCCGCATTTTCACGGAGGCCGGCGAGCATGTGCCGGTGACGGTGCTGCGGCTCGCGAACTGCCAGGTCGTCGCGCATCGCAGCACGGACAAGAATGGCTACGTCGCGCTGCAACTCGGCTCGGGCACCCGCAAGCCCGGCACGATGACCAAGGCGGAGCGCGGCCATTTCGCGACCGCGCAGGTCGAGCCCAAGCGGAAGCTGGCCGAGTTCCGCGTGCAGGAAAGCGATCTTATCCCGATCGGCGCCGAGATCACTGCCGATCATTTCGCGGTCGGTCAGTTCGTCGATGTGACCGGAATTTCCATCGGCAAGGGCTTTGCGGGGCCCATGAAGCGCTGGAATTTCGGCGGCCTGCGCGCCTCGCACGGCGTATCGATATCGCATCGCTCGCATGGATCGACCGGCGGCCGTCAGGATCCGGGCAAAACCTTCAAGAACAAGAAAATGGCGGGTCACCTGGGCGTCGAGCGCGTTACGACGCTCAACCTGAAAGTCGTGCAGACCGATGTCGAGCGCGGCCTGATTCTGGTTGAAGGTGCGGTGCCGGGACACAAGGGTGGCTGGATCACGCTGCGCGACGCTGTGAAGAAGAAGCTGCCGGACGGCGTTGCCAGGCCTGGAAAATTTCGCCTGCCAACGAGCGTGGCGGTGACGCAGCCGGCAGAGCCGGACAGTTCGGAAGCCGCAGCGACAGCCGATATGGACGGCGCCTGACATGGAGCTCAAGATCACGACCCTCGACGGCACGGCGGCGGGTACGGTCGATCTGCCGGACTTCATCTTCGGGCTCGAGCCGCGGCCGGACATCCTGCACCGCTGCGTGCGCTGGCAACTGGCGAAACGTCAGCGCGGCACGCACGACGTCAAGAACCGCAGCGAGATCAATCGGACCGGCAAGAAGATGTATCGGCAGAAGGGTACCGGTTCGGCGCGTCACGGTCCTGCCAAGGTCAATCTCTTTCGCGGCGGCGGGCGCTCATTCGGTCCCACGCCGCGCAGCCATGCCATTGATCTGCCCAAGAAGGTGAGGGCACTTGCTCTCAAGCACGCGTTGTCCGCCAAGGCGCGGGACGGCGGGATCATCGTCCTCGACAAGGCAAGCGTGCAGGACGGGAAGACCCGGACCTTGCAGGCAAATTTCACGCGGCTCGGGCTGACGAGCGCGTTGATCATCGACGGTGCCGAGCTCGATGCCAATTTCGCGCTCGCGGCACGCAATATCAGAAATATCGACGTGCTGCCGGTGCAGGGTATCAACGTTTACGACATTCTGCGGCGCCACACGCTGGTATTGACCAGGAACGCACTCGAGGCGTTGGAGGCGCGGCTGAAATGACCACAACCGATCCGCGTCACTATGACCTTATTCTCTCGCCGGTGATCACCGAGAAGGCGACCATGGCTTCGGAACAAAACCAGGTGATGTTCAAGGTCGCCAGGCACGCCACCAAGCCGCAGATCAAGGAAGCGGTGGAGAAGCTCTTCGATGTCAAGGTGAAGAGCGTCAACACCCATGTTCGCAAAGGCAAGGTCAAGGCGGTCAGGGGATCGGTCGGCGAGCAGTCGGAAGTCAAGCGTGCGGTCGTAACCCTCGAAGAGGGCCACCGCATCGATGTGACGACGGGACTGTGAGGCGGCGCCATGGCTCTCAAGACATATAATCCGGTCACGCCGAGCCAGCGCCAGCTCGTGCTGGTCGATCGCTCCGGACTGTACCGCGGAGCCCCAGTCAAATCCCTGACAGCGGGCAAGACTTCCAGCGGCGGCCGCAACAACAATGGCCGTATCACGGTGCGGTTTCGCGGCGGCGGCCACAAAAGGACTTATCGCAGCATCGATTTCAAGCGGCGCAAGTTCGATATGCCGGCAAAGGTCGAGCGCATCGAATATGACCCCAACCGCACCGGCTTCATCGCGCTTGTCAAGTACCAGGACGGCGAGCGTGCCTACATCCTGGCGCCGCAGCGCCTTGCCGCGGGCGATACGGTGGTGGCGGGCGAGCACGTGGATGTAAAGCCCGGAAATGCAATGCCGGCGGGAAACATTCCGATCGGCACCATCGTCCATAACATCGAGATCAAGATCGGCAAGGGTGGACAGATTGCGCGTTCGGCGGGAACCTATGCGCAAATCGTCGGCCGCGACGGCGAATACGTCATCCTGCGTCTCAATTCCGCCGAGCAGCGCCTCGTGCATGGCCGCTGCATGGCGACCATCGGCGCGGTCTCAAATCCTGATAACATGAACGTTTCGATCGGCAAGGCCGGCCGCAAGCGCTGGATGGGGCGCATGCCGCACAATCGCGGCGTGTCGATGAATCCGATCGACCATCCGCACGGAGGCGGCGAGGGACGCACTTCGGGTGGCCGCCATCCGGTCACGCCCTGGGGATTTCCCACCAAGGGCAAGAAGACCCGGAAGAACAAATCCACCACCAAGTTCATCATCGCTAGCCGCCACGTGCGGAAGAAGTAGGGGACGAGGCCGCCACCATGGCACGATCGGTTTGGAAGGGTCCATTCGTCGATGGCTATCTGCTCAAGAAAGCAGAAGCCTCGCGCGCGTCGGGTCGGCACGAGATGATCCGCATCTGGAGCCGGCGTTCGACCATACTGCCGCAGTTCGTAGGGCTGACATTCGGCGTCTACAACGGCCAGAAGCACATTCCAGTGCTGGTCACCGAGGAGATGGTGGGCCACAAGTTCGGAGAATTTGCGCCGACACGGATGTTCTATGGCCATTCCTCGGATCGTAAGGCGAAACGGGCGGCCGGTCCGGCCGCGCCCGGTGCGGCTCCAGCCGCGCCGGCGCCGAGCGAAGGCGGCGCCTAGAGCAGGAGATCGAGCATGGGCAAGAAATCGCGCGAGCGTGCGCTTGCCGATAACGAAGCAAAGGCGGTGGCGCGCATGCTGCGGGTCAGCCCGCAGAAGCTCAATCTTCTCGCGCAGCTCATTCGCGGCAAGAAGGTGGCGACTGCGCTTGCGGAGCTTGAATTTTCCCGCAAGCGCATGGCGCGCGACGTGCGCAAATGCCTTGAATCGGCGGTCGCCAATGCCGAGAACAATCACGATCTCGATGTCGACGAGCTCGTTGTCGCGCACGCGCATGTCGGCAAGGCGCTCGTGCTCAAGCGCTTTCAACCGCGCGGCCGCGGCCGCATGGGACGGATTCTCAAACCGTTTGCGAACCTTACGATAGTGGTGCGCGAGGGCGCGCCCGCAGCGTCGTAGGCACGCGTTACAGGAGTGGACCCATGGGTCAGAAGGTCAATCCAGTCGGCTTGCGGCTCGGCATCAATCGCACCTGGGATTCGCGCTGGTACTCCGGCAAGAACGAATATGGGCAGTTGCTGCACGAGGATATGAAGATTCGCGAGGAGTTGATGAAGGACCTCAAGCAGGCGGCGGTGTCCAAGATCGTGATCGAGCGGCCGCACAAGAAATGCCGTGTCACCGTTCAATCGGCGCGTCCCGGTGTCGTGATCGGCAAGAAGGGCGCCGACATCGAAAAGCTGCGCAGGAAGGTCACCAACCTCACGAAATCGGACGTCGTCATCAATATCGTGGAGATCAGGAAGCCGGAGCTCGATGCCCAGCTGGTCGCCGAATCGATCGCGCAGCAGCTCGAGCGGCGGGTTGCATTTCGCCGTGCGATGAAGCGGGCGGTGCAATCGGCAATGCGACTGGGCGCCGGCGGCATTCGCATAAATTGCTCGGGACGTCTCGGTGGGGCCGAGATCGCGCGCATGGAATGGTATCGCGAAGGCCGGGTGCCGCTGCATACGCTGCGCGCGGACGTGGATTACGGCGTGGCGACGGCTTTCACGACCTACGGGACATGCGGCGTGAAGGTCTGGATCTTCAAAGGCGAGATCATGGAGCACGATCCGATGGCGCAGGACAAGAAGCTCGCGGAAGGCGAGGCCGGACGGCCGCGTCGCGACGCTCCCTGAACGGACGGTTTGAAGGATAACAAGGGCCAGACACCATGCTGCAACCGATGCGCACCAAATTCCGCAAGGCGCACAAAGGCCGCATCAAGGGAATTGCGACCTCGGGTGTCGAGCTTGCGTTTGGTCACTTCGGGCTCAAGGCGCTTGAGCCGGAGCGCGTCACAGCGCGCCAGATCGAAGCAGCGCGTCGCGCCCTTACCCGGCACATGAAGCGTGCCGGCCGGGTGTGGATCCGCATCTATCCGGACGTGCCGGTTTCGAAAAAGCCGCTGGAGGTCCGCATGGGCTCGGGCAAGGGCGCGCCGGAATTCTGGGTGGCTCGCGTCAAGCCTGGAAGCATTCTGTTTGAAATCGACGGTGTCAGCGAGGCTCTCGCTCGCGAGGCGCTTGGGCTTGCGGCAGCCAAGCTGCCGATCAAGACGCGCTTCATCGAACGTATCGCGGAGTAGCTTTGGAGGGAATCATGAAAGCCGGTGACGCTCGCGGCATGACCCTCGATCAGCTCGAGGACCAGGTGCTCAAGCTCAAGAAGGAGAGCTTCAACCTGCGATTTCAGCGCGCAACCGGTCAGCTGGAGAACACCGCGCGGGTGCGTCAGGTTCGCCGCGATATCGCGCGCATGAAGACCATCGCGGCCCAGAAGCGGGCCGGACAGCCCCGCGCCGCGGCAACAGCCAAGCCGGAGTAAAGACAGATGCCGAAACGCACCCTGCAGGGAGTTGTCGTCAGCGATAAGCAGGACAAGACCGTGGTCGTGCGTGTCGAGCGCCGATTTACCCATCCCGTCATGAAGAAGACGGTGCGCCGAACCAAAAAATACTATGCCCATGACGAGACCAACCAGCACCATGTCGGCGACATCGTCTGGATCGAGGAGCGCCGACCGCTCTCCAGGCTCAAACGCTGGGAAGTGGTCCAAAGCGAGAAGAGAAAGGCCGTGTGATCCATGTGCGCGGGAATGTGCGCGGGATCGAAGCGGATGACGGGTGTCTCATGATTCAGATGCAGACCAATCTCGACGTGGCGGACAATTCAGGCGCGCGCCGGGTCATGTGCATCAAGGTGCTGGGTGGCTCGAAGCGCAAATACGCCACCATCGGCGACGTGATCGTTGTTTCCGTCAAGGAAGCGATCCCGCGCGGGCGGGTGAAGAAGGGCGAGGTGATGAAGGCGGTGGTGGTGCGGATTTCGAAGGACATCAAGCGTCCGGATGGCTCGATCATCCGGTTCGACCGCAATGCGGCCGTTCTCATCAATCCGCAGATGGAGCCGGTCGGCACCCGCATATTCGGTCCGGTTCCGCGTGAGCTGCGGGCGAAGAATCACATGAAGATCATTTCGCTGGCGCCCGAGGTGCTGTGATGGCAGCGAAAATCCGCAAGGGTGACAAGGTGATCGTCACGACCGGTCGCGATAAGGGCCGCACCGGCGAGGTAATCGAGGTACAGCCCGACCGTGGCCGCGCGCTGGTGCGGGGCATCAACATGGTCAAGCGCCATCAGAAGCAGACGCCGCAGCAGGACGGCGGCATCATCTCGAAGGAGGCGACGGTGCACCTGTCCAATCTTGCGCTCGCCGATCCCAAGGACGGCAAGCCGACGCGCGTCGGCTTCAAGTTCGTCGGGGAAGGCGAGCTGCGGCGAAAGGTCCGTGTTGCCAAGCGCTCGGGAGTCGAGATCGATGGCTGAGGTCGAGAACAAGGCGAAATCGAAAGCAGGAAAACCTGCGAAGTCTGAAAAATCGGAGAAGGCTCCGCGCCCCGAGAAGGGGGACAGGGGTCAGCAGCCGCAAAAGGCGCAAAAGGCGCAGAAGCCCGACAAGGCGGAGAAGCCGGCAAAGGATGCTGGAGAAGCGGCGGCGAAGCCGCAAGCGCCGCAGGAGCGCGTTGTCCCGCGCCTGAAGGTCTTGTTCGACGAAGTCGTGCGCAAGAAGCTGGCGCAGGAGTTCGGCTACAAGAACACCCTGCAGGTGCCGGTGGTCGAGAAGATCGTTATCAACATGGGGATCGGAGAAGGCGTAGCCGACCGCAAGAAGGTGGAAGCTGCCGCCAACGATCTCGGTCTGATCGCCGGCCAGAAGGCGGTCATTACCAAGGCTCGAAAGTCGATTGCCACCTTCAAGGTGCGTGACGGCCAGCCCATCGGCTGCAAGGTGACGCTGCGCAAGAGCCGCATGTATGAGTTCATGGACCGGTTGGTCAATATCGCGTTGCCGCGGGTCAGGGACTTCCGCGGCCTCTCGCCCAAGAGCTTCGACGGCGGCGGCAACTACACGCTCGGCGTCAAGGAGCACATCATCTTTCCCGAGATCGACTACGACAAGGCAGCCGACATCTGGGGAATGGACATCACGGTATGCACGAGCGCCAAGTCGGAGAACGAGGCGCGAGCGCTGCTGAGCGCATTCAACTTCCCGTTCCGGCAGTGAGGGAAATCTTCAGATGCGGGAAGCCAGGAGACATTGATGGCGAAGAAGAGCTCAATCGAGAAGAACAACAGACGGCGAAGGCTGAGCAAGAAGCATTCCGGCCGGCGCTCCCGGCTCAAGGCGATCGCGCGTGACAAGGGCAAGCCGATGGAGGAACGCTTCGCGGCGACGCTCAAGCTTGCGGAACTGCCCCGCAACTCGTCCGCAACCCGGGTGCGCAACCGCTGCGAGGTGTCGGGTCGCCCGCGCGGATACTATCGCAAGCAAAGGCTCTCGCGCATCGCATTGCGGGAGCTCGGCAGCAAGGGACTGATTCCCGGCCTCGTCAAGTCGAGCTGGTAAGGAGGTCGAGCAATGGCGATGAACGATCCGCTCGGCGACATGATCGCGCGCATTCACAATGCGCAGATGCGCAACAAGACCAAGGTCTCGAGCCCGGCATCCCGGTTGCGCCTGAGCGTCCTCGATGTGCTCAAGACCGAAGGATTTATTCGCGGCTATGCGGCTGTGGAGCACTCGAATGGGCGCAAGGAGCTCGAAATCGAGCTGAAATATTTCGACGGCGCGCCGGTGATAAGGGAGATTTCGCGGGTGTCGAAACCGGGACGCCGCGTGTATGCGTCGGTCAAGGCGCTGCCGCGAGTCAATAACGGGTTGGGCGTTGCGATCCTTTCGACCCCGAAGGGGGTAATGGCCGATCACGACGCGCGCGACCACAATGTCGGCGGTGAAATCCTCTGCACGGTATTCTAGATGGAATGAAGCAATGTCTCGCGTCGGAAAAAAGCCGGTTGCAATTCCGGCCGGAGTGAGCGCCAGCGTGGAAGGTCAGGTGGTCAGGGTCAAAGGCCCGAAGGGCACGGTTGACCTGGCGCTGCACGGTGACGTCTGCGCCAAGGTGGAGGGCAACGAGGTCAAGGTTGATCCGCGCACCGATACCAAGCGCGCGCGTGCGATGTGGGGGACCTATCGCTCGTTGCTCGCCAACGTCATCACCGGCGTCACCAGGGGGTTCGAGCGACGCCTCGAAGTGACGGGAGTGGGATACCGCGCGGCGGTGCAGGGCAAGAATCTGCAGGTGCAGCTCGGCTATAGCCACGATATTACCTATCCCATCCCGAATGGCATTACGATCGCGACCCCGCGGCCGACGGAGATCGTGGTCACGGGCATCGACGGTCAGAAGGTTGGCCATGTCGCTGCGGAAATCCGCGCCTTCCGCAAGCCCGAGCCCTACAAGGGCAAGGGCGTCAAATACGCGGGCGAATATATCTTCCGCAAGGAAGGCAAGAAGAAATAGCGGGAGCAAAGCATGCCGACGGTTGTCGATCGAACCAAGCGTCGAATGGCGAAGGTGCGGCGCAAGGTGCGCCGTGCGGCCGGCGGTCGCGCGCGACTGTCGGTTTTCCGCTCGTCAAAGCACATTTATGCGCAGGTTATCGACGATATCAAAGGCGAGACGCTTGCCTGCGCTTCTTCGCTGGAGAAGGAGATGCGCACAGCCCTGAAGACCGGCGCAAATATTGAAGCGGCCAAGGCGGTCGGAAAGAGCCTTGCCGCGCGCGCAGCGTCGAAGGGCATCAAGGATGTGGTGTTCGACCGCGGCGGTTATCTCTATCACGGCCGGATCAAGGCACTCGCAGATGCCGCCCGCGAGGGCGGCCTGAATTTTTGATGACGGCGGCAGATACCGGCGGAGGCGATCCAGCATGAACGGATTTCCGTCGTCCCTCGATCGCCGTCCGTCTTCTGATTGAAGGAACAGAGATATGGCACGTGAGCCCCGCGAGCGCCGGGATCGTGAAGAGCGCGACAGCGAATTCACCGACAAGCTGGTCCACATCAACCGTGTGGCCAAGGTCGTCAAGGGCGGGCGCCGCTTCGGCTTCGCAGCTCTCGTGGTCGTCGGCGACGAGAAGGGCCGGGTCGGATTTGGCCATGGCAAGGCACGCGAGGTGCCGGAGGCCATCCGCAAGGCCACCGAAGCCGCCAAACGGGGTCTCATTCGTGTTCCGTTGCGTGAAGGTCGAACGCTGCATCATGACGTGGCCGGTCGTCACGGTGCTGGCCGCGTGTTCCTGCGCGCGGCGCCCCCCGGCACCGGCATCATCGCCGGCGGGCCGATGCGTGCGGTATTCGAGACATTGGGAATGCAGGACGTGGTAGCGAAGTCGCTCGGCTCGTCCAATCCGTACAATATGGTGCGGGCAACCTTTGATGCGCTCGGCCGGCAGGATTCGCCGCGCTCCGTTGCGTCGCGGCGCAATATCAAGATATCGACCTTGCAGGCCCGTCGGCGCGAGGGCGGGGAGGGCGAGCAGGCTGCCGACTAGGGCATGCTGGGGAGAGCACATGAGCAAGACCGATAAGACCATCAAGATCCAGCAGACCGGCAGCCCAATCCGTCGCCATCGCTCGCAGCGCGCGACCCTGATCGGGCTTGGCCTCAATCGCATCGGGCGGGTCTCGGAGCTTCCCGACACCGCGCAAACCCGCGGCATGCTTCTGAAGGTCAAGCATCTGGTTCGCGTGGTCGAGGCAAAATAGCGCGCGCTAATGCAGGTACTTGCGCTTCAAAGAGCGGCACAATTGACAAAAGTGAGAACAGCGCGATGAAGCTTCATGAATTGGCCGACCGCGCGGGAGCGCGCAAGAAGCGCCTGCGCATCGGTCGTGGCATCGGCTCTGGCATGGGAAAGACCGGCGGTCGCGGCGGAAAAGGCCAGACGGCGCGATCGGGGGTGCGGATCAAAGGCTTCGAGGGCGGCCAGATGCCCCTGCACCGGAGGCTGCCGAAACGCGGATTCAAGAATATCTCGTTTGCGCGCAAGCTCAACGAGGTCAACCTCGACAAGATCCAGGCGGCAATCGAGGCTGGCAAGCTCGACGCGACCGCCACCGTCGATGTCGAGGCGCTGGTGAACGCCGGTGTGCTCAGGCGGGCGAAAGACGGCGTCCGGTTGCTGGGTTCCGGTGCCATCAAGAGCAAGGTCGCTTTCTCGGTCTGGGGGGCCTCAAAATCTGCCGTCGCAGCGGTGGAGCAGGCGGGCGGCTCGGTCACCATCCTGGCGCCGAGTCGGCCGGTCGGCGAAGGAGCCGCTTGACGGCTATATTCGACTCGGAGCTTCCAGCCCATGGTTTCAGCAGCAGAGCAACTCGCCGCCAACCTCAATTTCTCGGCGCTTGCCAAGGCCGAAGAGCTCAAGAAGCGCATCTGGTTCACTGTGGGGGCGCTCCTGGTCTATCGATTCGGGACCTACATTCCGCTTCCCGGCATCGATCCTTCCGCCTGGGATCAGATCTTCCGATCGCAGGCCGGCGGCATTCTTGGAATGTTCAACATGTTCTCCGGCGGCGGCATCCACCGGATGGCGATTTTTGCGTTGAACATCATGCCTTACATCTCCGCCTCCATCATCATCCAGCTGATGACGACCGTGTCGCCGACGCTCGAGCAGCTCAAGAAGGAAGGAGAGCAGGGCCGCAAGGTAATGAACCAGTATACGCGTTATCTCACGGTTCTGCTGGCAGCCTTCCAATCCTACGGCATCTCGGTCGGTCTCGAAGGCGCCGGCAACGTGGTGAGCGATCCAGGCTGGTTCTTCCGCATCGCAACCGTGATCACGCTCACCGGCGGAACGATGTTTCTGATGTGGCTCGGCGAGCAGATCACGTCGCGCGGAATTGGCAATGGCATCTCGTTGATCATCCTCTCGGGGATCGTAGCGCAGTTGCCTTCCGCCATCGCCGGCACCCTTGAGCTCGGCCGCCAGGGCGCGCTGTCGACCGGCCTCATTCTGGTGGTTCTTGTGATGGCTGCCGCGGTCATAGGATTCATCGTGTTCATGGAGCGCGCGCAGCGCCGGCTCCTGATCCAATATCCCAAGCGCCAGGTCGGCAATCGCATGTTCGAGGGTCAGTCCTCGCATCTTCCGCTCAAGCTCAACACTTCCGGCGTAATCCCGCCGATTTTTGCCTCCTCTCTGCTGCTGTTGCCGACGACGGTTGCCAATTTCAATGCCGGCAAGGGACCGGATTGGTTCGTGACCATCACCACCCAGCTCGGCCACGGACGGCCTCTGTTCCTGATCCTCTATGTTGCGCTCATCATATTCTTTGCCTTCTTCTACACCGCCATCGTGTTCAATCCGACCGAAACCGCGGATAACCTGAAAAAGCACGGCGGCTTCATTCCCGGCATTCGGCCGGGTGAGCGCACGGCCGAATACATCGACTACGTACTCTCCCGTATCACCGTTATCGGCGCTGCCTATCTTGCGGTTGTCTGCATTATTCCCGAGATGCTGATCTCGTATGCTTCTGTCCCGTTTTATTTCGGCGGAACGTCGCTGCTGATCGTCGTGAGCGTGACCATGGATACGGTGGCGCAGATCCAGGGCTACCTGCTGGCGCACCAATATGAAGGTCTGATCAAGCGTTCGAAGCTGCGGGGGCGGCGTAGATGAGATTGATATTGCTGGGCCCGCCGGGCGCCGGCAAAGGCACGCAGGCCCAGCGTCTTGTCGCCAAACATGGTCTGCTGCAGCTGTCGACCGGAGAGATGCTGCGCGCCGCGGTGAAGGCAGGCACCCCGGTCGGGTTGCGTGCCAAAGATATGATGGCGCGCGGCGAGCTCGTGCCGGATGATCTGGTGATTGCGATCGTTTCGGCGCGCATCGATGAGCCTGACGCGCGAAACGGTTTCATTCTCGACGGCTTCCCGCGCACGATGCCGCAGGCGCGCGCGCTTGACCGGATGCTCGAGGAAAAAGGGCTCAAGCTGGACGCCGTCATCGATCTCAAGGTGGACGAGAACATGCTCCTTGAGCGCATCGAGAAGCGCATCGCCGAGACCAGGGCACGGGGGGAGACCTTGCGTCCGGATGATGATGCGGAAGTTCTGCGGCGCCGGCTTTTGGCCTATCGCGACCAGACGACCCCTCTGGTTACGTATTATCGGTTGCAAAGCGTGTTGCGGCAGGTCGACGGCATGGCCGAGGTTTACGATGTGGGGCGCGCGGTTGATGACGCCCTGGAGCAGGCGGCGCATCGCCAAGCTCCCGACAAGCAGAGCACCTCGACGGGCCTGTACAAGGGCAAGGGGCGGGCAGCCAAGGGGGGGCAGGCGGCCAACGGGGAGCAGGCAGCCAAGGAGGAGCGAGCAGCCAAGAAACCGAAGGGTCAACGATCAGTCCGTCCGGCTGCAAAAGCCGGGGCCGCAAAGGCGCAAGGCAGCCCCCGAGCGACCCGTTCCCGCAAGGCTTCCCCCCGCAAAAGTGACCGCAGGCGGAGGTTGACGAAACGCAGTTGAATCCATTAATAACCCCCATCCAAGTTGAGCGTCGATCGATGCCATGCCCCGAGGAACGGGGAGGGTGTCGTGCTTTTGCTTGCGATTGGCGCTAAGAGGAGCGAGGAACTGTGGCCCGCATTGCCGGCGTCAACATACCGACCAACAAGCGCGTTGTCATTGCGCTGCAATATATCCATGGCATTGGTCCGAGAAAGGCCAATGAAATCATGGGGAAAGTTGGGATACCGGAAGCGCGGCGGGTGTCCCAGCTGACCGACCAGGAAGTGCTTCAGATCCGTGAGGTCATTGATCGCGACTACATGGTTGAGGGCGACCTGCGGCGCGAAGTGGCCATGAACATCAAGCGGCTGATGGACCTTGGCTGCTATCGTGGGTTGCGGCATCGGCGCGGCCTGCCCGTTCGTGGACAGCGCACGCATACCAATGCTCGCACCCGCAAGGGTCCGGCGAAACCGATTGCAGGCAAGAAAAAGTAAAGTTGCGGCTCGCGCATCCAGCCGGCGCGGGCGTGCCTGCGCCGCAGTGAAACCGGTACAGGAATAGGCTGTTGACCCCGCGGCCGCAGTGCCGCGCCCTTTAGAGGATCTGGCATGGGCAAAGAACCGGCCCGCGTCCGTCGACGCGAACGCAAGAATATCGCATCCGGAGTCGCGCACGTGAACGCGACCTTCAACAACACGATGATCACCATCACGGACGCACAAGGAAACACCGTTGCCTGGTCGTCTGCCGGCACCATGGGCTTCAAGGGATCGAGAAAATCGACCCCCTACGCAGCGCAGGTCGCCGCCGAGGATGCCGCCAAGAAGGCACAGGAGCACGGGATGCGCACCCTCGAAGTCGAGGTGGCGGGACCGGGCTCGGGCCGTGAATCGGCGCTGCGTTCGCTCCAATCGGCCGGGTTCACCATCACTTCCATCCGCGACGTCACGCCGATTCCCCACAACGGCTGCCGTCCACGCAAGAGGCGCCGAGTATGACAGACGATGTTCTCATCCGGCGGGCTCCCGAAGAGTCCGTCGCCGCCAGCAATTCCCACGGGGCGGAGTGGGGTGTGCGGCCCGCCGTCGCGCCGCGCAATGCGATGGGTGCCAATGTGACCATTCAAAAGAACTGGCAGGAATTGATTCGTCCGAACAAGCTGCAGGTAGCCGCCGGCGCCGACCCCAGGCGCGAGGCGACCGTTGTTGCAGAGCCGCTGGAGCGGGGTTTCGGCGTGACGCTCGGAAACGCGTTGCGGCGCATATTGCTGTCTTCACTGCAGGGCGCGGCGGTGCAGTCGGTCCATATCGACGGCGTATTGCACGAGTTCTCGTCGATACCCGGCGTTCGGGAGGATGTCACCGATATCGTGCTCAACATCAAAGACATCGCCATCAGGATGCAGGGTGACGGGCCAAAGCGAATGGTGGTGAAGAAGCAGGGCCCCGGCACGGTCACCGCGGGCGACATCCAGACGGTGGGCGACATCGTGGTGCTCAACCCGGATCTCGTCCTGTGCACGCTGGACGAGGGCGCCGAGATCCGGATGGAATTCACCGTCAATACCGGCAAAGGTTACGTGCCGACCGAGCGCAATCGGCCGGAAGATGCCCCCATTGGTCTCATCCCGATCGATTCGCTCTATTCGCCGGTGCGCAAGGTCTCCTATCGGGTCGAAAATACACGTGAGGGCCAGATTCTCGACTACGACAAGCTGACGATGCAGGTCGAGACCAATGGCGCGCTCAGCCCGGACGACGCCGTCGCCTATGCCGCGCGCATTCTCCAGGATCAGCTCAATGTGTTCGTGAATTTCGAGGAGCCGCGCAAGGAGATTGTGGCGGAAGCCATCCCCGACCTCGCGTTCAATCCGGCATTCCTCAAGAAAGTCGACGAGCTCGAGCTCTCCGTGCGGTCAGCCAACTGCCTCAAGAACGACAACATCGTCTACATCGGCGATCTGGTTCAGAAGAGCGAAGCCGAGATGCTGCGCACGCCAAATTTCGGGCGAAAATCGCTCAACGAGATCAAGGAAGTGCTGGCTCAGATGGGTCTCCATCTCGGCATGGAGGTGCCGGGTTGGCCGCCCGATAATATCGACGAATTGGCCAAGCGCTTCGAGGATCATTACTAGCCGCGCGCGGAGGACTGGCGACGGACGGCGGAATACAGCCATCCTTCGTCTGTCCCCTCGTCCGTCGCCTGGAGTCTCGACATGCGTCACGGTAGCGCCCATCGCAAGCTCAACCGCAAGCACGAGCATCGCCGCGCCATGTTTGCAAACATGGCCGTTGCTCTGATCAAGCACGAGCAGATCGTCACCACGCTTCCCAAGGCGAAGGATTTGCGACCGATCGTCGAGAAGCTGATCACCCTCGGCAAGCGCGGCGATCTCCATGCTCGGCGCCAGGCGATCGCGCAGATCCGCGACATTCCCATGGTGAAGAAGCTGTTCGATGTGCTCGGACCGCGTTACCAGTCACGCAACGGCGGCTATACCCGCGTGCTCAAGGCCGGATTTCGCTATGGCGACTCCGCCCCTGTCGCCGTCATCGAGTTCGTCGATCGCGACACCGCGGCAAAGGGGGTCGATTCCGGCGGCACGGCCGCGGAGCAGGAGCCGGAGGCTGCCCCCGTGCCGGCCTGACGCCCGCTGCCTCTCCGAGCTTCTCGCAACAGCGGCTTGCGCTGTCCTTGTCGTCTTTGGCGGCTTAATATCCGGGCGTCTCGCAACAGCGGATGTGCCATGGCTTTTCATCGTTCGCCATTTTTGCTGACGGCTGCCCTTTTCATCAGTCTCGCCGCAGCCGCACCAGGCTCGAACGCGCAGGAGCGCCGCCTGCCCGCCTCGCAGGAGGAGCTCCGGCTGTCGTACGCTCCGGTGGTGCAACACGTCGCGCCCGCCGTGGTGAATGTCTATGCCGCCAAGACGGTGAGCGTTCGCAATTCGCTGCTCGATGATCCGATCTTCCGCCGGTTTTTCGGTATGCCAGGAGGGCCGGGCGGGCTGGGAGAGCAGGTTCAACGCTCGCTCGGCTCAGGCGTGCTGATCGATGCCTCCGGACTGGTGGTCACCAACAATCACGTCATCGAGGGAGCCGATCAGGTCAAGGTCTCGCTATCGGACAAGCGGGAATTCGAGGCCGAGATGGTGCTCAAGGATTCCCGTTCGGACCTTGCGGTGTTGCGCATCAAGGCGCGCAACGAGCGATTTCCGGCGCTCGAATTCGCCGATTCCGATGCCTTGCAGGTTGGCGATATCGTGCTCGCAATCGGCAATCCCTTCGCCGTGGGTCAGACGGTGACCCACGGCATTGTGTCGGCGGTGGCGCGCACGCAGGTGGGCATTACCGACTATCAGTTCTTCATTCAGACCGATGCAGCGATCAACCCGGGTAATTCCGGCGGGGCGCTCGTCGATCTGACGGGTCATCTGGTCGGTATCAATACGGCCATCTTCTCGCGCTCCGGCGGTTCGCAGGGCATCGGCTTTGCGATTCCCGCCAATATGGTCAAGGTCGTCGTCGCGTCGGCAAAGGGTGGAGGCTCCACGGTCAGGAGGCCGTGGCTGGGGGCGCGGCTCCAGGCAGTGACCCCCGAGATCGCCGACAGCCTGGGGCTCAAGCGCCCCGCTGGCGCCCTGATCTCGAGCGTAAGCCCCGCGAGCCCGGCCGGCCGGGCCGGACTGAAAACGAGCGATCTGATCGTCAATATCGACGGACAGACGGTCGAGGACCCGAACGCCTTCGACTATCGCTTTGCGACCAAGCCGATCGGCGGAAGCGCCCGGCTCGGTGTCATGCGGGCAGGCAAAGAGGTCGCACTCAACGTGGCGCTCGAAGCTGCACCCGATATTCCGCACGAAGAGCTGGTTATTTCCTCGCCATCCCCTTTCCAGGGCGCCAAGATTTCCAATATCTCGCCGGCGCTCGCCGATGATCTGCGGCTTGATCCCGCCACTCAGGGGGTCGCGATTGTCGATGTTGCCAACGGCTCTCCCGCGCAGAGCCTGGGCTTCCAGCGCGGCGATCTCGTGCTCTCCGTCAACAATGCCAAGATCGCCAAGACGCGCGATCTCGAACGCGTCACCGGCCAGCAAAATCAAAGCTGGCGCATCATGTTCATGCGCGGCGGCGAGCAGGGGGCGGGAGGTCCGCAGTGCGGGCGAATCGAGATTCGATGCCAGGTCGGCGGAATGTTCTGCTCGACCGAGTCGGCTCCCGTGTCCTGCAGCACGGCGCGACGGGAGTAAGGCGTGCAGAGATCCGCAAGATGACGGCGCGCGCCAAGCGCGGGGGACCGAGCCTGTTTGCAGCGGCAGGTCTGGAGCGTGATGCGCCGCGCCCGCTTGCCGACAGGTTGCGACCGCACGATCTCTCCGAGGTGGTGGGGCAGGACCATCTGCTTGCGCGTGACGGCGCGCTCACGCGCCTGCTCGACACCCGCACGCTGGGATCGCTGATCTTCTGGGGGCCGCCCGGCACCGGGAAAACTACGGTTGCACGCCTTCTGGCGCGGGCGACCGACCTGCATTTCGAGCAGATTTCGGCAATCTTCTCCGGCGTCGCCGATCTCAAGAAGGTATTCGATGCGGCGCGCCAGAGGCGCGATACCGGGCAGGGGACGCTGCTGTTCGTCGACGAAATCCATCGCTTCAACCGCGCCCAGCAGGATTCCTTCCTGCCGGTGATGGAGGACGGCACCATCATCCTTATCGGCGCGACAACCGAGAACCCGTCCTTCGAGCTG
>Ga0306921_10003121_pt1 | contig 16757 bp, 11 predicted proteins | sample sta12Cox44000080_FD_203760 | JGI IMG/M metagenome (GOLD analysis project Ga0306921, IMG submission 203760) | Lab enrichment of tropical soil microbial communities from Luquillo Experimental Forest, Puerto Rico - statoxic.12C.oxic.44.000.080 (v2)... | ecosystem: Environmental > Terrestrial >...
CACAGCCCGAGCCCCTCCAGCCGATCTATTTGAATAAGATTCGGCATAATCTGGGATCCGGCATGCTGGCGCTTATGCCGATGTCGGCATAATCGGCACCGGTTTGCCGTGGAAACCCTGGTCCAGTGGTATCGGTCTGGTCAAGACGTGGAGCGCCGCCTGCCCGTGTTGTCGACGTACCTGGGACACATTCACGTGGCCGACACCTACTGGTATTTGAGCGCATGCCCCGAGTTGATGGGCTTGGCCGTTAAACGGTTCGAGAATTACTGGGAGAAGCAATCATGAAGTCCTCCGGCACGCTGGCTGCGCTGCTGGAGAGCTTTTTCACTCAACGTCTGATGAATCAGCGGCAGGCAAGCCCTCACACCATCAGTGCCTATCGCGATACTTTTCGCCTGCTTCTACAGTTCGCTCAGCAACGGCTGCACAAGGCTCCAGCCAAGCTGGCGTTTGATGAGATGGATGCGCCGTTGATTGCTGCTTTTCTGGATGATCTCGAGAAGAACCGTGGGATCACCGTCCGCAGCCGCAACCTACGGCTGACAGCGATCCGCTCCTTCTTCCACTATGCCGCTTATGAAGAACCGTCCCGTGCCGCTCAGATCCAACGTGTGCTGGCTATACCGGGGAAGCGCCACACGCGCAAGTTGGTTCACTTCCTGAGCCGTCCCGAAATCGATGCTCTGCTCGCAGCTCCCGACCAGCAGACTTGGCTGGGCCGACGTGATCACGCTTTGCTGTTGGTGGCTGTTCAAACCGGTTTGCGCTTGTCGGAGTTGACCGGGTTACAGCGAACCGACGTGGTCTTGGGCAGGGGAGCGCACGTCCGCTGTGTAGGCAAGGGTCGCAAAGAACGGTGTACACCCCTTGCTAAGACCGCCGTCGCAGTTCTGAAGGCATGGCTAAGGGAACCGCCTAAGCACCGCACGGAGGTGCTATTCCCCACCACTCGTGGCGATCGCCTCAGCCCGGATAGTGTCGCAGATTTGCTGGCCAAACACGTAGCAGTCGCCTGCAAATCTTGCCCGTCTCTCCGAAAAAAGCGCGTCACTCCGCACGTGCTTCGCCACTCGATGGCCATGGGGCTGTTGGAGGCAGGGGTCGATCGTGCGGTCATCGCTCTTTGGCTCGGCCATGAATCGGTCGAGACCACCCAGATTTACCTCGAAGCTAACCTCGCGATGAAGGAAGAGATTCTGGCAAAGACCACGCCTCTGGGCGGCGAGCCCGGCCGCTACCGGCCTGGTGACGAGTTGCTCACCTTCCTCCAAAATCTATGACCGAAATTATGCCGGGTGATCGTCCGGGCGGACGCGCTCCACCTCAACATTGACTAGCCTTTCGCTCTTCTTGATTTCCTGCACCCGGAATAATCCGGAACCCGGCATAGTGTCCGAAATAGTGTCCTGGGGTCATCTTCAGCTCTTCGAGAATTTGAGAGATCTGGGTCGCGTCCGATTGCCCGCACAGCTATCGCCGAACATCTGAACCGTCGGCGTCTACTGTCCCGCGGGCCAGATCTTGTAAAGACCACAGTACAATAGAACCGCTTGCCACTCGTTCCGCCCTATATCGAAGCCCTGCGGCCCTATGAGGCGGGGCGCAGCGCGGAGGCGGTCCGCCAGCAGTACGGCTTGACCCGGATCGCCAAGCTCGCGTCCAACGAGAACCCGCTCGGAACTTCGCCTCAGGCGCTCGAAGCCATCGCGGGTTCTTTCAAGAGCCTGAATCTTTATCCCGACGGCGGGCTCGGTTTGCGCGAAGTGCTGGCAGAGAAATTCGATCTCAAGGTAGACAACGTCATCGCCGGATCCGGCTCCGAAGGCATCATGTCCAACATCATCCGCGCCTTTTTGGGTGACCAGGATGAAGTCCTCACCACCGAAGCCGCCTTCATCGGTTTTCAAGTGCTGGCCCGCTCGCGCGGAGTGATGTACCGCACAGTCCCCTATCGGGAATGGCACTACGACCTGCCCGCGCTCGCTGAGGCCATCAATCCCCAGACGAAAATTATCTATCTGGCGAACCCTAACAACCCCACCGGCACGATCTTCACCCGCCAGCAGTTCGACGAGTTCTACCGGCACGTTCCAGAGCGCGTGCTGATTATCCTCGACGAAGCCTATTTCGAATACGCCAAAGACAACCCGCGCTACCCGGATTCGATGCAGTACCGCTACGACAACGTGATCACTCTGCGCACGTTCTCCAAGGTCTACGGCCTCGCCGGCGCTCGGATCGGTTATGGGTTCGCGCACCAAGAACTGATTCGCAACCTGCTCAAGGTAAAGCTGCCTTTCGAGCCCTCCACGCCTGCGCAGGCGGCCGGCATTGCCGCGCTTGCTGATAGGGAGTTCCTGCACCGCTCGCTTGAACTCAACGCGCGCGGCCTGAAATACCTGGCCGAAGGCCTGCGGGAAGCGGGGTTCAGCCTGGTGCCGCCGGAAGCGAACTTTGTGATGATGGTGCTGCCCTCCGAGCAGGAAGCATCTCGAATCTTTGAAAGCCTCCTGTCCCAGGGCATTATCGTCCGCCCCCTGCGCGCCTTCGGCCTGCCGCACTGCCTGCGGGTGTCGACCGGAACCGACGACGATAACCGGATCTGCCTGGAAGCGTTCCGGAGAACGTTGGGGAACCGTCCGTACCCTACGCCAGTTTCGTCTCGCCCATGAGGTGGAGATCCATGGCGCGGGCGGCCTTGCGCCCTTCCGCAATCGCCCATACCACCAGCGATTGACCGCGGCGCGTGTCGCCAGCCGCGAAGACGCCGGGCACCGACGAGATGTAGTTTTCGTCGGTCGCCACATTGCCGCGCGCATCGAGATTCACACCCAGTTGCTCGATCATGCCGTTCTGGACCGGCCCGAGGAATCCCATGGCGAGCAGTACCAGGTCCACATCCATGGTGAGCTCGGTGCCGGGCTGCGGTTCGAATTTCGGCGGCGGCCCCACGCGCACGGCGTGCAACTGATTCACGTTGCCGTCGTCGTCGCCGGTGAATCGAATCGTCGAAATGCTCCAGTCGCGGGTGCCACCTTCTTCGTGCGAGCTTTCCGAGCGAAGCTGCATCGGCCACAGCGGCCAGGGGGTGAAGGGCGACCGCTCATCAGGCGGCTTCGGCAACAATTCGAACTGCGTGATGTGCGCCGCTTTCTGCCGATGGCTGGTTCCCAAGCAGTCGGCGCCCGTGTCGCCGCCACCGATGATCACCACCCGCCTGCCGGTGGCAACAATTGCGCCCTCGTCCGGTACCGGGTCGCCCTCACAGCGTCGGTTTTGCTGCGGCAAAAACTCCATGGCGAAGTGGATGCCCTTCAGATGGCGCCCGGGAACATTCAAATCCCGCGGCTGCTCGGCACCGCCGGCCAGCAGCAGCGCGTCGAATTCCTTCTGCAGGTCCGTCGCCGGAATAGTTACTCCCACATGCGCGCCGGTCTGAAACCGCACTCCTTCGGCCCGCATCTGTTCCAGGCGCCGCTCGATGAGGTGCTTCTCCATCTTGAAATTGGGGATGCCGTAGCGGAGCAGACCCCCGATGCGGTCGTTTTTCTCGAAGACCGTGACGTCGTGGCCGGCGCGAGCCAACTGCTGTGCGGCCGCCAGACCCGCCGGCCCAGACCCGACCACCGCCACGCGTTTGCCGGTGCGGACCGCGGCCGGCTCCGGATGGATATAGCCTTCTTCAAACGCGCGGTCAATGATCGTCTTTTCAATTTGTTTGATGGTGACCGGCGGTTCATTGATGCCCAGCACACAGGCGGCTTCGCACGGCGCCGGACAGATGCGCCCGGTGAACTCCGGAAAATTGTTGGTGGCGTGCAACTGACGGACGGCTTCTTTCCAGCGCCCGCGATACACCAGGTCATTCCAGTCGGGAATGATGTTGGTCAGCGGGCAGCCGGTGTGGCAGAAGGGCACGCCGCAATCCATGCAGCGCGACCCTTGCGCGCGAATCTTGTCTTCCGGAAACGGGAGATAGATCTCAAACCAGTCGTTGATGCGCTCAGTGGGCGGACGCCGCGCTGGCATCTCCCGCGTGATTTCCATGAAGCCGGTGACTTTGCCCATCGTGGATGCGGCCTATGCCGTCGCCGCCAGCCTTTCGCTCAGCCGCGGCACCCCCAGCACGCGTTTGTATTCGTGCGGAAACACCCTCACAAAGCGCGGCAGCATTTCCGTCCATTTCTCCAGAATCCACTTGCCGCGCGGGCTTCCGGTGGCGGCCACGTGGTCGGCGATGAGCGCGTACAGTTGTTGCACGTCTTCGTCGGCTGCGAGGGGCTCCAGATCCACCGCGGCCGTATTGCAACGCTTCTCAGCGAAGTCGCCCTTCTCGTCGAGCACGTACGCGATGCCGCCGCTCATACCGGCAGCGAAGTTGCGGCCGGTTTTGCCCAGCACCACCACGAGCCCCTTGGTCATGTACTCGCAGCCGTGGTCGCCCAGGCCCTCCACCACCGCCGTAGCGCCGGAGTTGCGCACGGCAAACCGCTCGCCGGCCATCCCGTTGAAATAGGCCTCGCCGCTGGTGGCGCCGTAGAGCACCGTGTTGCCGATCAGAATGTTCTCCTCGGGCAGGAACGTGGAGTTGCGCGGCGGATACACAATCAGTTTGCCGCCCGACAGCCCCTTACCCACGTAGTCGTTCGCATCGCCTTCGAGCTCCAGGGTCACACCCTTGACCAGAAAGGCCCCGAAGCTCTGCCCCGCGGAGCCTGAGAACTGGAACCGAATCGTATTGTGCGCAAGGCCCGCCGACCCGTACTTGCGTGCGATCTCGCCGGAAAGCATGGCGCCCACGGTGCGGTGTACGTTGCGGATCGGCAGCTTGATCTCAAGCGGCGTCGCATTATCGATGGCCTCGCGCGCATGATCGATCAGGCGGTAATCGAGGGCCTGGCTCAGGCCGTGGTCCTGCGGCTGAATGCGCCGGCGCGCGATACGGCTGGGCGTCGGGGGGTTGTAGAGAATCATCGAAAGGTCCAGGCCTTTCGCCTTCCAGTGATCGATGGCGAGGCGCGCATCCAGCATGTCCACGCGGCCGACCATCTCATCGAACGTGTGAAAGCCCATCTGCGCCATGTACCCGCGCACCTGTTCGGCGATGAAAAAGAAGAAATTGATCACGTCTTCGGGCTTGCCGTGGAACTTCTTGCGCAACTCTGGATCCTGTGTTGCGATGCCGACCGGGCAGGTATTCAGGTGACACTTGCGCATCATGATACAGCCCATCGAGATGAGCGGAGCCGTCGAGAAGCCGAACTCTTCGGCGCCGAGCAGCGCAGCGATGGTCACGTCGCGGCCGGTCTGCAGCTTGCCGTCGGTCTGCACGCGGATGCGACCGCGCAGGTCGTTCAACACCAGCACCTGCTGCGTCTCCGCCAGACCGAGCTCCCATGGAACGCCCGCGTGCTTGATCGAACTGAGCGGCGAAGCGCCCGTGCCGCCGCTGTCGCCGGAGATCAGCACCACATCGGCGTGCGCTTTGGACACACCCGCGGCCACCGTCCCCACCCCCACTTCGGCCACCAGCTTGACCGAAACGCGGGCGCGGGGGTTCGCGTTCTTCAAATCGTAGATGAGCTGCGCGAGGTCTTCGATCGAGTAGATGTCGTGATGCGGTGGCGGCGAAATCAGACCGACGCCGGGGATCGAGTGGCGTACGCGCGCGATCTCCTGGTCGACCTTGTGGCCGGGAAGCTGTCCGCCTTCGCCAGGCTTGGCGCCCTGGGCCATTTTGATCTGCAGTTCGTCGGCATTCACCAGGTAATTGGTGGTGACACCGAACCGCGCGGAAGCCACCTGCTTGACCGCGCTGCGACGCAAGTCGCCGCTGGCATCCGGTTTGAAACGCGCCTCGTCTTCACCGCCCTCGCCGGTATTCGACTTGCCGCCAATCCGATTCATCGCAATGGCTAGCGTTTCGTGCGCTTCTTTGGAGATCGAACCGAATGACATGGCTCCTGTGGCGAAGCGCTTCACAATCTCTTTGGCCGGCTCCACTTCCCCGATTGGAATCGGATGCTGTGACTTTTTGATCTCCAGCAATCCCCGCAAGGTGCACAACTGCCGGTTTTTGTGGTCGATCAGGTCGGTGTATTCCTTAAAGGTCTGCGGGTTCTGCTGTGCCACCGCGTGCTGCAGCTTGGAGATGGTCAGTGGGTTGAACAGGTGATACTCGCCCCGTTCGCGATATTGATAGTTGCCGCCCACGGCCAATTCTGTGTCCGAATCGGTGACGGGGAAAAACGCATGCCGGTGCTTCAGGATGGCCTCCTGCGCCAGGACCTCGAGGCCGACGCCTTCGACCCGCGACACGGTGCCCGTGAAATACTTCTCCACCAGGTCCCGGTTGAGGCCGATGGCTTCAAAAACCTGCGCCCCCCGGTAGCTCTGGAGCGTCGAGATGCCCATCTTGGAAAAGGTCTTGAGTAGCCCTTTGTTGATCGACTTCTTGAAGTTCAGCAGCGCCTTTTCAAAGGTGATCGCCGGGGTGAGCAGGCCGCGCTTCACCATGTCTTCCAGGGTCTCGATGGCCAGGTACGGGTTGACGGCGCTGGCGCCGTAGCCGATCAGCAGCGCAAAGTGCATCACCTCGCGCGGTTCGCCCGATTCGATAATCAGCGCGACCTGCGTCCGCGTCTCCTCGCGCACCAGGTGATTGTGCACCGCTGCCAGCGCCAGCAAACTGGGAATCGGGGCGTAATCCGGGTCGATGCCACGGTCGGAGAGAATCAACAGAGTGTATCCCGATTTGATGGCTAGCGATGCGCGCCGGCACAACTGGTCGAGGGCGCGCGCCAGCCCCTTGGCCCCCTCCTCGGAGGCGAACAGCATCGGCAGCGTAGTGGCCAAAAAATCGCCGCGCGAAACCCGTCGCAGCTTTTCCAGGTGCGTGTTGGTCAGGATCGGATGCGGCAGCTTCAGCGTGTGGCAGTGCTGCGGCGTTTCGTCGAGAATGTTGCGCTCGGTGCCGATATAGCTGATGAGCGACATCACCATCTCTTCGCGAATCGGATCGATGGGCGGGTTGGTCACCTGCGCAAACAACTGCTTGAAGTAGTTGAATAACGGCTGCGGCTTGTCCGATAGACATGCCAGCGGAGTGTCGGTTCCCATCGAGCCGACCGGCTCCTCGCCCTTTTCGGCCATCGGGGCGACGATCAGGCGCAAGTCTTCATCGGTGTAGCCGAACGCCCGCTGGCGCGAGAGGATCGTCTCATGGTCGGTGCCGTGCTCGCGGCCAGGCTCGGGAAGCTGGTCGAGAGTGATCTGGTTTTCCCTCAGCCAAAGCTCGTAGGGGCTGCGGCGGTAGAGCGACCGCTTGAGCTCCTTGTCAGAAATGATGCGGCCTTCCGAGGTGTCGACCAGCAGCATCTTTCCCGGCTGCAGGCGGCCCTTCAGCTTGACGTTTTCCGGCTTGACCGGGAGCACGCCCGTCTCCGACGCCATGATAATCAAGTCGTCCTCGGTCACCAGGTAGCGTGCGGGGCGCAGCCCGTTGCGGTCGAGCGTGGCCCCGATCGAACGGCCGTCGGTAAAGGCGATCGCTGCCGGCCCATCCCACGGCTCCATCAGCGACGCGTGGTATTCGTAAAACGCGCGCTTCTCGGGATTCATGTGCGGGTTGCTCGACCAGGCTTCAGGAATCAGCATGGCCATGGCGTGCTCGATCGAGCGCCCGCCCATGATCAGCAGTTCGAGCGCGTTGTCGAAATTCGCGGAGTCGCTGCCGCCCGCCTGGATGATCGGAAACAGCTTCTTGATCTCGCCCCCGAACAACGGAGATGCCAGCACGGACTGCCTGGCGTGCATCCAATTCACGTTGCCACGCAGCGTGTTGATTTCGCCGTTGTGCGCGATGTAGCGGAACGGGTGCGCCAGCTGCCAGGTCGGAAACGTATTGGTGGAAAAGCGCTGGTGTACCAGACACAACGCGCTCACCACTTCCGGATCGCTCAGCTCCGGATAAAAGTTGGCGATTTGCGGCGCCAGTAACAGCCCTTTGTACACGATGGTTCGCGCCGACAGGGAAGGAATGTAGAAGAAGTCCTTGTCGGGAACGTCGGAGGCCGCGATCTCGGCCTCGGCACGCTTGCGTACGATATACAGCTTCCGCTCCAGCTCCTCCTCCGTCATGGCCTTGGCGCGGCCTACCAGGATCTGCTGGATGTACGGCTGCGACGCGCGGGCCACGCGCCCGATGGCGCTGCCGTCGATGGGCGTGTCGCGCCATCCGAGCACCGTGAGACCCTCCTCGCACACGATGCGCTCGATGATTCCCTCGCACAGCAGGCGCGGGTGCCGTTCCACGGGAAGAAAAGTCATCCCCACGCCATATTCGCCGGCCGGCGGCAGCGTAAACCCTAGCCTGGCGCACTCGCGCGCAAAGAACGCGTGGGGGATCTGGATCAGCACGCCGGCGCCGTCGCCGGTCTCCGGATCGCAGCCGCATGCCCCGCGGTGCGTCAGATTGATGAGAACCTGTATGCCTTTGACAAGGATGTCGTGCGACCGGTGGCCCTTAATGTTGGCCACAAACCCAATACCGCAGGCATCATGTTCCAAGCGCGGGTCATACAACCCCTGCGGTGCGGGGAGCCCTTGACGTACACGAAGCTCACTCATGCTATTCTCCGTGGAATAGCTCAGTCTAGCAACTTCCGTAGTATTAGGCAACAGAAAATATCGGCCTTCTAAAATTAGTCGGGCTTATGGTATGGTGGAGGCGTGGCCTTTTGGGAACTCAAGCTTTTCAGGGAAATAGCAGCGGCCCGCAGTATGAGCAAGGGCGCAACACATTGTGGGGTCAGCCAGTCAGCCGCTAGCCAGCATGTCCAGGAGTTGGAACGTCGCCTAGGGGTCACTTTATTCGATCGCAGCAAGCGCCCGCTTGAGCTGACTCCGGCTGGAAAAATTTACAACGACTTCTGCCGCGACGTGCTGCGGCGTGAAGAGGAACTCGCCTTAGAGCTCGGATCGCTCAAAGAACAGGTCGAGGGTGCGGTCGAGGTCGCCTCGATCTATTCGGTGGGGCTCTCCGAAATGAGCCACCTCCAGGAAGAGTTTGCCGCGCGGTATCCCACGGCCAGCCTGCACGTCGAGTACATGCGGCCGGAGAAGGTCTATGAGGCCGTGTTGAACGACACCGCCGATCTGGGACTTGTCAGTTATCCGGAGGCTAGCCGGGAAGTAGCCGCCATTCCGTGGCGGTACGAGCAGATGCAAGTGGCTGTTTCGCCGAGCCACGCGTTAGCGGCGCGAAGCGAAGTCTATCCCGCCGACCTCAACGGCCAGACCTTTATCGGCTTTGACGAGGACCTCTCAATCCGCCGCGAGATCGACCGCTTCTTCCGCGCCTCCGGCGTCGAAGTCCACCTGGCCATGCACTTCGACAATATTCAAACCATCAAGGAGGCCGTCGCCTTGGGCTCGGGCATCAGCATCCTGCCGGCGCGGACCATGCAGGCAGAGATCGCCCAGGGACGCCTCGTCGCCGTGAAGCTTCATGCACCCGAGCTCGTGCGGCCAGTGGGCATCGTGCACCGCAAGCGCAAGAAGTTCAACCGCGCCACCCAGGCGTTCCTGGAACTCCTTGCCCATCAGCCGGCGCCCAAGCCCGAACCGGTAGGCGTGTAGCGCGTGGCATATGCGACCTGGGAGGCCGCCCAATGCTATATGGGCGGCGAGGGCGGGACTCGCTCCAGGCTCAGCACAGTCATTTCGCTCACCGAGACCCGGGCGCGTCACCTCGCGAGACGGATCACCGGGGTCCTGGGGTTGTGATGGCATCCGCGTAGTCCGGATCCTAAGCCCACGCCGTTCTCGAGCCGCTGCGAGGTCCTTGCGATACTGCTTGACAAGCGCCTTTAGCTGTGTATACTGAGTATATTCAGATGAGCGGCGCGTTCGCCATTTCGCAATCCGACAAGCGGCCCATGTATTTCCAAATCATGGACCAGATCAAGCAACGGATCGCTGTCAGGGACTGGGCGGAAGGGCAGCCGATCCCCTCGATCCGCCAGCTTGCGGCCGATCTTCAGGTGAGCGTCATCACGGTCAAGCGAGCCTATCTGGAACTGGAACGGGAAGGCGTGATCGTAACGCACCAGGGCAAGGGTTCGCACGTGGCCTCGACTCCGGGTCTTGCGGTCAGGCTGCGCGAGCAGGAATTACGGCAGCACCTGGAGCAAGCCACGCGCCTTGCTCTGCAGCTTGGTATCGAGCCTCGTCAGCTGGAAGAACGGCTGCGGGAGGCCGGCGACCGTATCGCAGAGAAGGAGACCATATGAACCACCCCGCCATCGACATGAGCGGCGTCGGGAAGACCTATCGCTTTTTCTCCCTCGAGAACATCGAGCTCAAATTGCCGCGCGGCGAGATCATGGGCCTGATCGGGCCGAACGGCGCGGGCAAGTCCACGACGATCCGCATTCTCCTCGGGCTCGTACATCAGGACCACGGCGACGTGCGCGTTCTCGGTCACCCGATGCCGGCCGGACAGGTGGCGGCGAAGTGGGATATCGGTTTCGCTTCCGAAGACATGCGCCTCTACGAATCGCAGACGCTCGGCTGGCACATGCAATGGATGCAATCCATCTACCGAAACTGGGACAGCGGCTATGCTCAACGGCTCCTGCAACGTTTCGGGCTGCGCGCGGAGCAGAGACTCAAAGGCATCTCGCACGGGCAGCGAGTCAAGTCGACGCTCCTGCTCGTCCTCGCGCGCAAGCCAAAGCTGCTGGTTCTCGACGAGCCGACAACCGGCCTCGACCCGGTAGCGCGGCACGAGATTCTGCGCGAGCTGACCGACGTCATGCGTGACGAGGGCCGCAGCGTGCTGTTCTCCTCGCACAATACGCAGGATGTCGAGCAGATCTCTGACCGCATCACCTTCATCGACCGCGGCCGCATCATCGATTCGATGGATAAGGAAATGTTTCTGGACCGCTGGCGCCGCCTGCGGCTCGAAGCGCCCTTCGGCGTAACTTTGCCCGCGCTGCCGGGAGTTATCGGCGTGCGCCAGGAGGGTCGTATGGCGATAGCTACTACGAACGCCTTTAATCCGGGCCTCCCGCACGCGTACGAGCAGACCGGCGCAAGAGTCCAGCGCATCGAAAATATGACGCTTGAAGAAATTTTCGTGGCAAATGTAGAACGCAGCCGGGAGGAGGTGGAAGTATGAACAGGTCTTTGATCGGAGAGCTGGTTCTGAAGGACTGGCGGCTGTACCGCCCCATGATCCTTTCCTGCATAGTCGCCGGAGTGGGCGCGTTGGCGTTATCTCAATGGGGCAACGAACCAACCCTGGTAGTCGGCGCAGTGGGTTTTTTCATCGCCATAATTATGGCGGGAACGATGCTGCCGCTCGCCGGGATCATGACTGAACGGAAGAACAAACATCTTGCATTTCTGATGAGCCTGCCCATAACTTTCCTCGAGTACACAACTGCCAAGCTGATATCCACTCTGCTCATCTTTCTCGTGCCGTGGCTCACCCTGGTGATCCTGGCTATTTCCGTGATCGAGTTCCGCAACTTCGTTCCGCATGGAGTCATTCCGATGACCCTGATACTTTCTGGCCTGCCGTTCGTCGGGATGTGCATTATGATTGCGGCCGCACTGGTCGGCGAATCGGAGGGATGGGCAATTGCGGCGAACGTCTTCTGCCAGTCATCCTACGGCCTAACCTGGTACTTCCTCGACCGCATACCGGTGCTCCACAATAATGCGAGCAAACCGAAACCGGTTTGGGATCCGCTTACGCTGAACATTCTGGGCGGCGAGCTCGTACTGATTCTCGTGATTCTGGCGCTTACGTACTTCTTGCAATCGCGGAAGCGCGATTTCGTGTTCTGAACGCCCGCGCTGCGGAGATGCTGCGCAAGCGCGGCTAATTTGCAAAGCGAAAGGAAATGCCATGCGATACGTGTATCTTCTTGCTCTGTTGCCCTCGTCCCTGTTCGCACAGGATGGCGCGTCAATCTACAAGCAACGGTGTGCATCCTGCCATGATGCCCCCGAGGGACGCGTTCCCACCATCGCCACGATCAAACAGATGAGCCCCGAAGCGGTCTACATGGCGCTAACTAGCGGCGTAATGAAGAGCCGCACCGAGGGGCTGGCCACCCTCGATGTAATGGCATTGATCGCCTATATAGCCCCTACCGGAGGCGCCCAATCGGCCGCCGCCATCGAACCGACGTGCAAGGCTCCGGCGGCGTTTCAACCCGGCGCGGATTCTCCCCAATGGAACGGCTGGAGCACCAGCCTCAGCAACTCGCGATTTCAGGGCAAAGCTGCGGCAGCGCTGACGGCGGCCGACGTTCGTCGCCTGAAGCTTAAGTGGGCGTTCAATCTGGGCGAGGTGACAATTGCACGAGGGCAGCCCGTAGTGGTCGGTGGCCGCGCGTTCGTCACGTCCCAAACAGGCGTTGTGTACGCCCTCGACGCTGATTCGGGCTGCATTCGGTGGGGCGTCAAACCTGGCGGCGCGATCCGCTCGGGAGTGGCCTTTGGCGACGCCAACGGAAAACCGGTGATCTTTTTTGGCGACGGACCGAATGTCTACGCCCTGAACGCAGACACGGGTGAGCAGATCTGGAAGGTAAAGGCGGCCGACCACTACTCGGCAATGGCTACTGCCACGCCACGGTATTACAAGGGCGTAATCTATCAGCCGTACTCCTCATTCGAGGAGGCGCTGGGACCCGATCCCAATTTCGAATGTTGCACCTTTCGCGGCAGCGTGGTGGCCCTCGATGCCGCAACCGGCAAAAAGCTCTGGCAGACGTTCACCATCGCCGAGACGCCCAAGCCCACGCGCAAAAATGCAGCAGGGAAGCAAATGTACGGACCCTCGGGCGCTGCCGTCTGGTCGACACCGACGATTGACGAACAACGCGGAGTCCTCTATGTCGCGACGGGAGACAACTATTCGGACCCGCCAACTGCCACCAGCGATGCCGTGCTTGCGATCGACCTGAAAAGCGGAGAATTGCTCTGGTCAAAGCAAGTGACCGAGAGCGATGCCTATAACAATGGCTGTGTAGTTCCGGGAGGCACGAATTGTCCGGAATCGAAGGGCCCGGATTACGATTTCGGTCAGCCCCCCATCCTTGCGCAGTTGGGCGGCGGCAAACGTGCACTCGTGATCGGCCAGAAATCCGGCATGGTGCACGCGCTCGACCCGGATCGGAAAGGGGAGATCCTCTGGCAGACGCGCGTCGGCCAGGGAAGCGCGCTGGGAGGCAGCCAGTGGGGATCGGCCGCGGATTCCGAAAACATCTATGTCGCCGTCTCCGATATCGGCATCGGCGGAACGCCGGACCCGAAGTCGCCGCAGGGTTACCGGCTCACATTGGATCCGAACAAGGGTGGCGGACTCTATGCTCTCGATCTCGGGACCGGCAAAGTGAAATGGAGCGCCAAACCGGTGCCGTGCGCCGAAACGAAGACGGACTGTTCCCCGGCGCAGTCGGCGGCCGTGACGGCGATTCCTGGAGCGGTCTTCTCCGGCGCCGTAGACGGCCATTTGCGCGCCTACTCCACCTCAACCGGAGAAATCCTCTGGGACACCGACACCGCGCGCGAGTTCAGCACCGTAAACGGCAAGCCGGCTCACGGCGGCGCCATGGACGTGGCAGGCCCAGCTATCGTGAACGGAATGGTCTTTGTCAACTCGGGCTATGGACAGTGGGGAGGAGCGCCGGGCAATGCCTTCCTCGCATTTTCAGTGGATGGGAAATAGTCAACCGAACTTGTTACGGGAGGATGCGGAATGAAAACGTTCGACGAATGGTTGAAACAGGCTACTCGCGGTCTGACGAGTGGATCCGCCGATCGCCTGTGCGCAGAGAATCAGCAACACCATGACTCGCCGCTTGCGGCAGCAGCTCCGCAGCGCGCTGATCCCGCCGAAAGTTTCGCTATCTCCGTCGTTGGCGATGCGGACACTGCGAACTTTTGTTATCGCCGCGCCCTGCTAACCGCGATGGAATCAAGTATTCTTCGGCGGGGCGCGCGCCAAAGGGACTTCATAGTCTCGCATCCGTGGTTTCTTTTCTTGTTTCTGGCTGTCGCCTCGGCCTGCGTTCTCGCCAGCGAACTCCTGGTCATCGGCTGGGTTCGTCGAGGACGGCTGCTTCTCCCGCTGGGCTTGGGAGCGAAGCTAGCCGATGAGAACGTAGCCATCTGGGGTAGGATGTTTTGATGCGCTCATCGCGGACTGCGACCTGGATGATCCTGGGGCTCGCGAGTTTGACGATGATCGCTCATTTGTTCGTCGGGCCAGCATTTGGGTTTCATCGGGACGAACTTCAAACGCTCGATGACGCGCGTCACCTCGCATGGGGTTATGTTGCATATCCGCCGATGACTCCGTTCTTCGGGCGGTTGTCTTTGAATCTGTTCGGTATCTCGATCGTGGGGTTTCGGTTCTTTGCCTCACTCGCGCAGGCCGTGGCTTTAATCCTGACGGGACTTATGGCGCGCGAGATGGGTGGAGGGCGCCACGCCCAGTTGCTGGCCGCTGCCGCGTACCTTCCTTTTGCCCTCGGCGCCGGAGCGCTCATGCAGTATGTCTCGTTCGACAACGTCTGCTGGGTTCTGGCTGCCTATTCCGTTGTGTGTCTGCTCCAGTCCGGAGACCCGCGATGGTGGCTTGCGATCGGCGCCGCCGCCGGTCTGGGTATGATGGCGAAATATGCGATGGCGTTTTTTGCAGCCGGGATTTTCGTAGGTTTCCTAGTCACGGACGCGCGCCGGTACCTCGCGAACAAGTGGCTGCTCGCTGGTTGCGCGGTTGCGCTCGTCATCTGGGCTCCGAATCTGGCGTGGCAGGCAGAGCATCGATTCGTTTCACTCGACTTCCTGCGCTCGATTCATGCGCGCGACGTGAGTATGGGACGCGCAAAGAACTTTCTTCTGGACCAGTTGATACTCACAATCGCTCCACTCTGGATCGCGGGTTTCATTTATTGTCTGCGGGCGGTGGCCGCGAAGAGGTTTCGCGCAATCGGGTGGATGTACCTGTTTCTCTTCGCCCTGTTCCTGGCGGCACGCGGACGCGGCTACTATCTGATCGCCGCTTATCCCATGCTGTACGCCGCGGGCAGCGTCTGGTGGGAAGGTCGCCTGGCCCGGATTAGCGTGGGCCGCGCCCGCGGCAAGTGGCGGATAGCGTGGGCACTAGCTACCGCGTCTGCAGTGTTTGTGTGCGTCATCGCGCTGCCGGTTGCGCCGGTCGAATCCGCGTGGGGGAAATTCTCGCTAAGGGTGAGCGAGGATCTGCGCGAGGAGATCGGCTGGAAGGAGATGGTGGAGACGGTTGCCAAAGTTAGGGATTCGCTTCCCGCCGGCGACCGAGGGCGGCTCGCCGTCCTGACGGCGAATTATGGTGAAGCCGGGGCGATCGATCTGTATGGCGGTGAGTATGGTCTGCCGCTGGCGATCAGCCGTGTCAATTCGTTCGGAGAGCGCGGGTACGGAGCGTCGCCGCCGGAGACCTTAATGGTGGTGGGATTCCCGTCCGCTTACCTCGCGTTGCATTTCGCTTCGTGCAAGCTGGTCGCGAGAGTCCAGAATCGGTATGGCGTGGCGAACATGGAGACGAGATCTCCAGGTATTTTTGTCTGCCAAGGTTTACGCGAATCCTGGCCGGAGTTCTGGCGGGAGCTTCCACGGTACGCATGATTGGATAGGCACGCTGTTTTCTCATAACCGGTAAGTCCAGCCTCTCAAAACTCGGCCTCGAAAGCATGGCAAACGCCCACCATTCGCCCCCCCCGGATCGTGTTCGCAGCCAGTCCCAAAACCCTGCCCCAAAACTGGGTCTGATTTACCTGCCGAACGTCGAGCGAATTCATATGGGTAGTCCTACCGCGCGCCTCGCGCGCTTGCGGCTCGTCCCCAGTGGCTTGTCATCCGCTCCGGATAGGGTGCGCGCCTCCCCCCAACCGGATTCTCGCTTCGTCGCCACGGTTGTTGTTTTCTACACCGGTTGTCGTTCCGGCAAATAGTGTCGACGACATTGGGGGCTCAATGCGGCGGCTCAGTGCCTCCTCGGCCGGCGCCGCCTCGAACGAAGCCCAAACCAGCCGCGCGCGAAGCATCAACATTCGCCTGAGCAGCCTGGATATCCGCTCGAGCATTCCTCAACCGGTTGCCGACGTCTACGCGTTCGAAAGCGGCTTGAATTGGAAGGCCTGTGGTCGACAAGGGATCGGCCGCAAACAGACTGAGGAGGAGCTTGGATGGGGGTTGCCGGACTATAAGCCGGTTTCTGTACCCTTGCGGGCAGCAGTCATTCGTCTGGGCCGCCCATTGCTGAACGGCTCTAGCGACCTACCCGGAAGTCGAGCGGGACGGGCCGCCCCTCCTCCCCTATTTGGTCTTGCTCCGCGTGGGGTTTTCCCTGCCAGCGGAATTACTCCCGCCGCGGTGCGCTCTTACCGCACCTTTTCACCCTTACCGGGCATTGCTGCCAGGCGGTATTTTTTCTGTGGCACTTTCCGTCGGGCCTTGCGACCCGCCCGGCCGTTAGCCGGCACGCTGCCCTGCGGAGACCGGACTTTCCTCCCCCGGGAAGACCCGGGAGCGACTGCCCATCCGGCAACCCTACCCTCCCCATTGTCCCATGCCCGTACGGCAGCGCTTCGATTACAGTGGACAGATGGCCCTTGCTTCGGCCGCGATCGGCTTCCGGCTGCACACCGGATGGGCTGCCCTGGTGGTGGCCGCCGGCCGGCCAGGAA
>Ga0306921_10003123_pt1 | contig 16756 bp, 13 predicted proteins | sample sta12Cox44000080_FD_203760 | JGI IMG/M metagenome (GOLD analysis project Ga0306921, IMG submission 203760) | Lab enrichment of tropical soil microbial communities from Luquillo Experimental Forest, Puerto Rico - statoxic.12C.oxic.44.000.080 (v2)... | ecosystem: Environmental > Terrestrial >...
CCATCCAGCGAACCTGCGCTACTTGTGCGGATATTCGGGAAGCAACGGGCTGCTGCTGTTTATCGACGGAAGGCGCGTGTTCTTCACGGATGGACGCTACACACAGCAGGCGCGCGAGGAAGTGGAAGGGGCACGAATAGTCATAGCTCGCGGGTCCTTGCTCAACCAGGCCGCGAAACTCCTTGGCAAGTTAAGTTTGCCGGCGATTGGCTTCGAGTCGGACATGACCACGGTGGCGACGGCGAAGCAGATGAGGGAACTTACACACCGGCGGGTCAAATGGAGGCCAACCTCGGGACTGATCATGCAGCAGCGCATGATCAAGGATAGCGAAGAGCTCAAGCTCATTCGCCAGGCGGTAACACTGGGCGCGGCGGTTTATCGGCAGGCGGTCAGAATGGTTCGTCCGGGTATAAGCGAGGCTGAGGTTGCGGGCCGGCTGGAGTTGGCGGCACGCCGCTCGGGGGCAGAGGGGATGTCGTTTGCCACCATCGTTGCCGCAGGGAAACGGGGGGCTCTGCCGCACGGTCGGGCGTCCGAACAGCCGATTCCCAGGCGTGGGTTCGTGGTAGTAGATTCGGGTGTTATACTGCGGGGCTATTGTTCTGACATGACCCGTACCATCCATGTAGGTGCGGCGGGCCGAGTGGAACGAGAATGGTATGAAGCAGTTTTGCGAGCCCAACAGGTGGGAATTTGTGCGGTTCGCCCGGGTTCTACGGCCGGCGAAGTGGATAGAGCGGTAAGGGGAGTGCTTCGCAAGGTCGGGCTCGACCGCTACTTTACGCACTCGACTGGACATGGGGTAGGGTTGGAGATCCACGAGCCTCCCCGGTTAGGGCAGAAGCAGACGCAGCGGCTTGAACCGGGGATGGTCGTTACCGTCGAACCGGGGATTTACCTGCCCGGCAAAGGCGGGATCCGGATCGAAGACATGGTGGTCGTAACCGAGAACGGCTGTGAGGTACTGACCCCGGTGACGAAAGAGCTGATTGAAGTGGCACCATCGTAGGTGAAGCAGGCGGGGAGCAATCAGGAAAGGACGCGCGTCGTTCTACCAAAAGGGAGCGAGATGAATCAGAAAGAAATTAAAGAGCTCATTGAACTCCTGGTGGAGAACGACATCGCTGAGTTTGAAATGGAACGCGGCGATGTGAAGTTGCATATCAAGCGCGCCGGTGCCGACCATGCCCCACAGCTAGTACAGGTGTCTGCGCCCTCGGTGCAAGCTGTGCCCCTCGTGCCTGTAGCCGCCCCGTTATTATCGGCGTCGCCACCGCCCGTTTCGGCGGATGCGGCTAAGCCAGTGGCTGTACCTCCATCCTCGGCGGCGGATGAGGAAGCCAACCTGCACATTGTGAAGTCGCCGATTGTGGGAACGTTCTACGAGTCGGCATCGCCCGGTGCGCCGCCCTTCGTGGTCGTGGGCGACTCGGTGAAGGAGGGGCAGGTGCTGTGCATCATCGAGGCGATGAAGCTGATGAACGAGATCGAGGCCGACGCTTCCGGCGAGATTGCCAAACAGTTCGTAAATAACGGCAGCCCGGTGGAGTACGGCATGGCGTTGTTTGCCATCCGGAAGAGCTGACCAGCTTCGGGCGGCAACATCCTTATCGGTTCCGACCGACAAGAACCATTCATGTTCAAGAAGATCCTGATTGCGAACCGCGGTGAGATCGCCCTGCGCGTGATCTGTGCCTGCAAGGAGCTGGGTGTCAAGGCGGTGGCAATTTACAGCGAGGCCGACCGCAACTCGCTGCATGTGCGCTTCGCCGACGAGGCCATCTGCATCGGGCCGCCTCGGCTGAGCGAAAGCTACCTGAATATTCCCGCCGTGATCAGCGCCGCGGAGATCGCCAACGTAGATGCCATTCATCCCGGCTATGGTCTGTTGAGCGAGAACGCCAACTTTGCCGAAGTCTGTCGCGAATCGGGGATCAAGTTTATCGGGCCTCCGCCAGAAGTGACGCGATTGATGGGGGAGAAGGAAAAGGCTCGCGCCACCATGAAGAAGGTGGGAGTGCCGATTTTGCCGGGGTCGGAAGGCATCATCGCATCGGCCGACGAAGCCCAGGAGTGGGCACGCAGCATCGGCTTTCCCGTTATTGTCAAGGCGTCGGCCGGGGGCGGGGGCCGCGGCATGCGCATTATCGGCAGTGCGCAGGAACTTCCCAACCAATTCCATGCCGCGCAGTCAGAGGCCGCTGCAGCCTTTGGCAACGGCGATCTTTACCTGGAGAAGTTCATCGAGCGGCCGCGTCATATTGAGTTTCAAGTTCTGGCTGACGAGCACGGCAACGTGATCAGCCTGGGCGAGCGCGAGTGCAGCATTCAGCGACGCCACCAGAAGCTGGTGGAAGAAGCACCGTCGGTCATGGTGAACTCGGAATTGCGCGACCGGACGGGCGCAATCCTGGTGAAGTCGCTGTCTGACCTCGGTTACATGAATGCCGGCACCGTCGAATTCCTGATGGACGAAAACCGCAAGCTGCACTTCATCGAGATGAACACGCGCATCCAGGTCGAGCATCCGGTGACAGAGATGACCACCGATGTGGATTTGGTGAAATCGCAGATCATGATTGCCGCCGGCGCGAAGCTGGACGAGGTCATCAACGAGCCGGTGCAGTTTCGGGGCCATGCCATTGAATGCCGCATCAACGCTGAACATCCGAAGCGCTTTGCACCCTCGCCGGGGAAGATCACGGCTTTCAACCTGCCGGGCGGTACCGGCATTCGCGTGGATACTGCGGCCTATGCGGAAGGCGTGATTCCGCCCTACTATGATTCGTTGATCGCTAAACTGATCGCGCGCGGACGTGATCGCGATGAGGCGATCTCGCGCATGGCGCGTGCACTGGATATGTTCGTGGTGGAAGGCATCCATACCAGCATTCCCCTGCACCAGATGATCATGGCCGATGAGGACTTCCGGGCGGGCAACATTGATACCAAATATATGGAGCGACTCCTGGCGCAGGCCAATGAAAAAGAGGCTGTTAGCAAGTAGGCGGTTATGGCGAAGACCCTGCGGCTACCGAGACTGTACGCCATCGTGGATGTGACCTGCTTTGCGCCGCAACTGCGCACCACCAACTCCATCGTGGAATTTGCCCGCGACCTGGGAGAGGGTGGAGTCACCCTGCTGCAATACCGGAATAAAGAAGGTGCGACGCGGGACATGATGCGGCACGCGCGGGAAATCAAGCGGGTGCTCGAAGGCAAGGTAACGCTCATCATGAACGATCGCGCCGACATCTGTGTAGCCTCAGGTTATGACGGTGTCCACCTGGGTCAAGACGATCTGTCGCCTGAGGGCGCGCGACTGGTGGTGGGCACGCGGCTGGTCGGGATTTCAGCCCACAATTCCCAGCAAGTTAAAGAGGCTGATGCCAGTCCGGCGGACTACATTGCCATAGGCCCGGTGTTCCCCACGACCGGCAAGAAGAATCCGGATGAACTGGTAGGATTGAAAGGCGTAAGTGCGGCACGTGCGGCCACCCGGAAGCCGCTGGTGGCGATTGGGGGCATCACCCGCAGCCGGGCAAAGTCAGTGATTGAGGCAGGCGCTGATTCGGTGGCGGTGATTTCCGACCTGTTGAGCTCTCCCCGGCAGGCGGCGGAGGAATTCCTGCGGCTTTTGGTGTAGATTCTTGCCAGATACCTTCCCCACCCAAGAGGGCCATTGAGCACCGAAGTCAAGACTATTTCCCTTGCCAGCGACCAAAACACCTTAGTCAAAGGACTCGGCCTCACCAGCGCCACGACCCTGGTGATGGGCTCGATGATCGGCTCGGGCATCTTTATCGTGTCGGCCGAGATTGCGCGTGAGGTCGATTCGCCGGCGCTGCTGATAGCGGCGTGGCTGGTAACCGGTTTCCTGACCATTACCGGTGCACTGGCTTATGGGGAGCTGGCGGCGATGATGCCCCACGCGGGTGGACAGTACGTGTACCTGCGGGAATCGCTGGGGCGGCTGTGGGGATTCCTGTACGGCTGGACACTGTACCTGGTTATCCAGACCGGAACCATCGCCGCAGTGGGCGTGGCATTCGGCAAGTTCCTGGGTGTCTTTTTCCCCTCGATTTCCGCTAGCAATTGGATCGTCCACATTGCGCACGTGCCGCCGATTCCCCTTGGTCCGATGGTGCTGGGCAATATGGACGTCGGCCTGAATACGCAGAACCTGATGGCTGTGCTGGTGGTCATCTTCTTGTCAGTACTCAACATCTTCGGTCTGCGCACGGGGGCGTTGGTCCAGAACATCTTTACCTTCGCCAAGGCTGCGGCGCTGCTAGGCCTGGTAGTGCTGGGGCTGGCGATTGGGCGCAACCCGCAGGCCATCGCAGCCAACTTCGGCGTCAACTTCTGGCACAACGCGGGACTCGGCGCCCTGCATTCCGTTCAGGTGGGAGTGGGTGGACCGATCGCCCTGGTCGGCACCATCACCATCATCGCCATCGCACAGGTGGGCTCGCTGTTCTCTTCCGACGCGTGGAATAACGTAACCTTTACCGCCGCCGAGGTGCGAAATCCACAGCGTAACCTGCCGCTGGCGCTGGCGGTCGGCACAGGCGTCGTCATCTTTCTCTATGTGATGGCAAATTTCGTATATCTGAGCGTGTTGCCGCTGGCTGGTGATATGAATGCGGCAACCGTCCTCGGTCGTGGCATTCAGCATGCGTCGGAAGATCGCGTGGCGACAGCCGTAATGCAACAGATCTTCGGGGCAGGTGGAGCACAGATCATGGCCGTGTTGATTTTGATCTCCGCCTTCGGCTGCAACAATGGGCTGATTCTGGCGGGTGCTCGCGTCTATTACGCGATGGCCAAGGACGGGTTGTTCTTCAAGGGCGCGGCACGCTTACACCCCAGGTATCACACCCCGGCACATTCCCTGCTGATGCAATGTATTTGGACGTGCGTTCTTTGTCTCTCCGGCAGTTATGGGCAACTGCTGGATTACATCATTTTCGCGGTCTTGGTGTTCTATATCCTGACGATCACAGGACTGTTCGTGCTGCGAGTAAAGCGGCCGGATGCCCCGCGTCCCTATCGCGCGATCGGATACCCGGTGCTGCCAGCCATCTACATACTGATAGCTGGTTTCATTGATATAGTTTTATTACGCTATAAGCCACAGTACACGTGGCCAGGCTTGATCATTGTGCTGCTCGGTATTCCCGTGTTCTATCTATGGTCGGGTAAAGAAGAACCGGTGCAGCCGGACTTATAAATCGTTCACCATGGAAGACCTCGAGCAATTTTTCGCCTTGCATTAGGCGGATGAATGGGGCTAGCCGGATGTCGGATCTGTTTAGGACAAAGCCGCTTGAAGCACTGTTGGCGGAGGCGGATGAGCAGGGCTCGCACAGCCTGAAGCGCGAACTCGGGCCGGTTTCACTCGTGGCACTGGGCATCGGCGCGATCATTGGGGCGGGAATCTTTGTGCTGTCCGGTTTGGGCGCGCATTATGCCGGCCCCGGGCTGATGCTGTCGTTTGTGCTGTCGGGGCTTGGTTGTGCTTTCGCCGGCCTGTGCTATGCCGAGTTTGCGGCCATGATTCCCCTGGCGGGCAGTGCCTATACTTATGCCTACGCAACCCTGGGCGAGTTGTTTGCCTGGATCATTGGGTGGGACCTGACGCTGGAATATGCCATGGGAGCCAGCACGGTATCGTCGGGCTGGTCGAATCATTTTATTGAGTTCCTGAAGATCTTCCACATCCGCATGCCCTTGTGGCTGGCCTATGACCACTGGACTGGACTTCGCACCGCGGAAGATGCGATCGCGCGCCAGATGGCGGCGGCCCAGAACCCCCACTTGGTGGCTGGCACGCAGGCGTTTATCCGGGCGGTGGATGCTATAAAGGAGGCGCGCCCCGACGAGTTGGTGCAGCGTGCCCACGACTTGCTGGGGGCACCACACCTGTTTGGATTCGAGATTGGTATCAACCTGCCAGCCTTCGTTATTGCCTGCCTTATTACCGCCATCCTGGTAATCGGCATCAAGGAGAGCGCGCGGTTCAACGCCGGCATCGTGGCCGTCAAGCTAGCGGTAGTTCTGTTCGTGATTGCACTGGGATCGCGCTACATCAACAGTTCGAACTGGGGCAGCGACTGGCACGCGTTTGCGCCCATGGGTTTCTCCGGCATTGGCGCGGGCGCGGCGTACATATTCTTTGCTTATATCGGATTTGACGCGGTTTCGACGACAGCCCAGGAGGCAAAACGGCCACAGCGCGACTTGCCCATCGGCATCATCGTGTCGTTGGTGATATGCACCCTGCTGTATATCGCGGTGGCAGCGGTGCTGACCGGCATGGTGCCGTGGCAGGACGTAAATATCGAAGCACCAATTGCCCGGGCATTTTTGGACCGCAATCTGGTGTGGGCCTCGTACTTGATTACCTGTGGCGCCCTGGCCGGACTGACCAGCGTAATGCTGGTGATGCTGCTGGGCCAGACGCGCGTTCTTTATGCCATGGCGAACGACGGCCTGTTGCCCCGCCACTTCTTTGCCGCCGTCCATCCCAAATTCCGCACGCCCTGGAAGAACACCATCCTGGTGGGACTCCTGGCGGCGGTGGTAGGAAGCGTCACCCCGATTGACGATATCGGCAAGATGGTCAACATTGGGACGCTCCTGGCGTTCGTAATCGTTTGCATTGCGGTCATGATTCTGCGGCGAACCAATCCAGGGCAAGCGCGTCCGTTCCGCACGCCGTGGGTGCCCTTCGTGCCCATCATGGGCATAGTCTTCAATGGCTACATGATGTACAAGCTGGGCTGGATAAACTGGGCGCGACTCGTTATCTGGCTGATCATCGGTCTGGTGGTGTACTTCACATACGGGCGCCACCACAGCCGGGTACAGCACATGGAAGCTCCCGGAGACGCCGTGCCGGCGGACTGAGTTCCTTTTGGGTCTGTGCATTAAGAGCGCTCTTCCGAGATGGGAGAGCGTTTTGCTTTGGTCGGCAAGCAATGTCATTGCGCCGTGACACCGCTATCGCGCAGAATGGCGAACGTGAAAGTTCCCTTTAACCTGAAACTGATTGCCATCCTCCTCGGCCTGCTGGTCATTGTGGGAATTGCCGGCTTCCACCTCATCGAGGGGTGGAGCTACTTCGACGGCTTCTACATGGTCCTTACGACGATCACGAGTATCGGGTATGGCGAGATCCATCCCCTATCGCATGCCGGGCGATTGTTTAACAGCTTCGTCATCATAACCGGCGTAGGACTGGTGTTGTTGCTGGTCGGAGGCGCCTCCCGCACTTTGCTAGAATTCGAAATTCAATCGCTCTTCGGTAGAAGACGCATGGACCGTGAAATCCGCCGACTGACGGGACATTTCATTATCTGTGGGGCCGGACGCGTAGGGCGAAGTGTGGCGCGTGAACTCGCCCGCAGGCCGCTGCCGTTTGTCGTCGTTGACACCAGCGAGGAGAAATTGCAGAAGTACGCCTCCGAGGGCTGGCCTACGCTGCGCGGCGATGCCACCCAGGCGCCGGTACTGCACGAGCTGCGCATTGAACATGCGCAAGGCCTGGTCGCGGCGACTACCACTGACGCCATCAACATTTACATCATCCTCACGGCCCGAAGCCTCAATCCCAACCTCAAAATCATTGCCCGCGCCGCGGAAGAGGAGGCGGAAAAGCACCTGCTTACAGCCGGCGCGGATTCGGTAGTCTCGCCGTATCGATTTGCCGGCTACCGCATTGCCCAGACATTCATGCGGCCCAATGTAGTAGATTTCTTCGACACCGCCATGAATCAGCAACGTCCGCTGGAGATCGAAGAAGTCAAGGTAGGGAAAGGCGCGAGGTTTGCGGGACAAACGCTCGAAGGATCGCGCATCCGGCAGGAATTAGGCGTGATTGTGCTTGCCATCAAGGGCGAGCACACGGCGATGCGATTCAATCCTCCTCCGGACGAGGTAATTCACGAGGGCGATCACCTGATCGCCATGGGTGACCCCGACGGACTGCGGCGGCTGGAAGATTCGGCGTCATGAAGATCATCACTGCGGCGGAGATGCGCGACATCGATCGCGCCAGCACCGAGAAGTTCGGCGTCCCCTCGCTGACGTTAATGGAAAATGCCGGAAGCGCTGTAGCGCACTTCGTCGCGAAAAACCACCCTGATGCCCACCGCATCGCCGTAGTGTGCGGCAAGGGAAACAACGGTGGCGACGGATTTGTCGTCGCCCGCAAGCTTCATCAAGCGCAGCGGGTGGTCGAGGTGCTGCTTTTGGCCTCACCGGTGGAATTGAAGGGCGATGCCGCGGCGATGTTCGAACACCTTCCCGTGCGTCCCACTGTGATACAGACGCTGGAGGAGCTGCATGCCGAGTCGATCCGCAGCCTGACAAATTGCGACCTGATTGTGGATGCGGTGCTGGGGACGGGATTCAAGCCTCCCGTGAAGGGCTTGTACGCCGATGCGATTGCGGCGATGAATGTCAGCGGCAAGCCGGTGGTAGCGGTGGACATTCCATCAGGAGCTGATTCAGACGCGATGACCGCGCAGTCGGGCGACGCAATTGCCCGGGCGGACGCGATTGTCACATTCACCGCCCCGAGACCGGCGCATGTGTTCGGAGAACTCACGCTCGGGCCGGTGGTCGTTGCCCCGATCGGTTCGCCGGAGGCGGCCATCGAATCGAAGCTGAAACTCGAAGTGACCACGGCGCGCGATTTGTCGGGGCTGTTGCAGCCTCGTCCGCGAGACAGCAACAAGGGCATGTATGGACACGTGCTGATCGTCGGTGGGTCTCTGGGGAAATCCGGTGCCGCGGCAATGGCAGGCATGGCGGCGTTGCGCGCCGGCGCGGGATTGGTGACGGTGGCGACGGCGAAGAGCGTGCTCCCTGACGTCGCGGGATTCGCCGCCGAATTGATGACCGAGCCATTGCCGGAGACGGACGCCGGCAGCATCGGCATCGCTTCGATGAAGAGTGGCAAACTGCAGCAGTTGGCCTCGACCATGACGGTGGTGGCGATTGGCCCGGGAATCGGACGCCATCCGGAAACGATCGAGTTCGTTCGCGAAGCGGTGCGTTCGCTGCGGTGTCCGCTGGTGATCGATGCCGATGGCCTCAACGCCTTTGACGGCAAGACGGAGTTGCTCGACGGCAGCAAGCGGCCGCTGGTGCTGACGCCGCACCCCGGCGAAATGTCTCGGCTGGCGGGAATTTCAACCAAGGCGGTGCAATCCGACCGCCTCAGGGTGGCGCGCACATTTGCGAGCGAGCACCGGTTGGTGTTGGTGCTTAAGGGCTACCTGACGGTCATAGCATTGCCGGATGGGATAGCGTGGGTCAATCCGACGGGTAATCCGGGCATGGCGACTGGAGGCACGGGCGACATCCTGACCGGCATAACGGCAGGCATTCTGGGTCAGATGCCGAATGACGCTGCGCGCGCCGCGGCGGCGGCCGCCTACCTGCATGGTCTGGCTGGGGATGTGGCGGCCGAATCGATGGGCGAGCCTTCGCTGGTGGCGACCGATCTGCTGACCGGATTGCCGAAAGCTTTCCGGAGCGCCACCCGCTGGGCGCGGGAGAGCATGGTGAGGTTGAGCGGGTGACCCTGGGCCTTTTGCTGCCGTCCGGGGTGCGCGCTAGAGGTGATTCGAGCGGGGCTGTTTGCGCGCCGTCCTCGCTGCGGATGATGCAGCGAGAACCTCTCGCTATCCCGGCACAATGACGACACAGGAATACACAACCCGTTCAGCGGAGGAGACCATTGCCCTGGGGCGCGAGCTGGCTCCAACCCTGAGACAACTGCTCGTGATCATCCTGCATGGCGACCTGGGAGCGGGTAAGACCACGCTGGTGAAGGGTATTGCCGAAGGACTGGAAGCTGCGTCGCAAGACGATGTGACCAGCCCGACGTTCACCCTCATTCATGAATATCGCGGACCCGAGGTGACGCTCTATCACGTTGATCTGTACCGCATCGACACGCAACGCGAATTGGAGACGCTTGGTCTCGACGAACTCCTGGCAGAAGAGGGGAATGTGGTTGTGATCGAGTGGGGCGAAAAGTTTCCGCGGCTGGTGGCGGAATGCGATGCCGAGATATGGATTGAGCGCAAAGATGAGTTTGAGCGAACGGTTGTAGTGTGTAAGCGGGAGCGAAGCATCGCGAGTGTCTGACCTGAGCTTCCATCGCCGGGAGCCTCCGCTACCTCTACCGTGCGCACATCTCGAGCAGAATTGCCGAGGCGAGCGATACGGTAGCAAGCTTGCGCACTAGGCGCTCGCAATCAAGGGCGCGGAGTTGGTTCAAGGCGACCTGAACAGACGTGCCCTGAAAGGTTACTGCGACGCGGGCCGGATAGGCGTCGTGGTCATTGGCGCAACCATGGCCGTCCGCAAGAGCTCGTTCGTTTCGTTAGGAGAGATGATGAGGCAGGGTCGTGCCTTGTTGTCTCAGCGCCGCGAGTGGGATCGAGCGTCACCAGCCAGGCTTTGTCCGGGCGTGGCGAGCGCGCTGCCATTTTCACTGCTTGCGATTGAACTCGGTCGCGGACATTGGTTCGAGCAGAAGCCCGTCATCTTCCGCCGGGCGGGCATTGCGAAACGCGTGCGATCATCCTTGCCGCAGATGGCGTCCCGGTGAGATGACCAGGCGATCGTTCTCGAGCGACAACTGTAGAGTGCCTGCCAGGCCGCATTGTTCGATTATGGGTTTCGGAATGCGAACCCCGCGCGAATTGGCGATACGGACAAGTTCCGTCTCATGCTGTTTGCTCTTTTATTCGTAATTACATTGTGATTACAAGGCCCGCTCAGGGCGCAGGCCGGCTAGACGTGCACTCAGAACCCCATGATGTTGTATCCGCCATCTACATAGATGGTCTCGCCGGTGATGCCGCTGCCGCCTTCGCCGGCAAGGAAAACCGCTGTCGAAGCTACCTCGTTTACATCGATGTTGCGTTGCAGCGGAGACTTTTCGGCTTGGGTTTTCATCATCTCCCCCAGGTTGCCGATGCCGCGGGCGGCAAGGGTCTTTATCGGTCCAGCGGAGATAGCGTTGACGCGAATCCGGTGTTTGCCGAGGTCGTAGGCGAGGTAGCGAACGCAAGCTTCCAGAGCAGCCTTGGCTACGCCCATCACGTTGTACCTGGGAACGACTTTCTCCGCACCGTAGTACGTGAGAGTAAGGATGCTGCCGCCGTCGGTCATGAGCGGAGCCGCCCCGCGCGCCAGCGCCACCAGGGAATAGGCGCTGGTGTCGAGTGCAATACGAAAGGCTTCGCGGCCGGTCTGCACAAATTCGTCTTTCAGGGCCTCGGAGGGAGCGTAGGCAATGGAGTGCACCAGGGTATCGATCTTTTCGTAGTTAGTTTTTAGCTCTTCGAAAAGCTTGCCTACCTCATCGTCGCTGGAGACGTCGCACTGGAAGGCTCGGGCACCGGGCAGAGAGGCAATGAGGTCGTTGGCCTCCTGCTTAAGACGCTCGTTCTGGTAGGTGATGGCCAGTCGTGCTCCTGCCTGCTGCATGTGCTGCGCAATTGCCCACGCAATGCTGCGCTTATTGGCAACGCCAAATACCACCACCGTGCGCCCTTCCATGCGATTCGCCATGTAGGTGCGTCCTCCTCAGCTGCCTGAATTGGGGGGCTCAATGCGATGAGAATAGCAGCAGGCGAGTTCTGGTGTCTTGGGCTCCCAGGAACGCTGACTTTCCCAAAGCCTAAGGTTGGTCACCGCAGGCAAGGTGAGGCCTTGGAGAGTCCGCCTTTTCCTCTTTCTTCTCGCCCCCGCTGGGAATATACTCCCCGCAAATGTGAGGGCCCCACTTCGCGGAGGCACCATGGCGACGATCCGTGATTTGTTAGGTCATCGAACCATCCACTATATCCAGCCCCACCTAACGGTGCTGGAAGCTGCCGGTTATATGGTGGAGTGCAATGTGGGGGCCGTACCGGTACTGGATGGAACCAGACTGGTGGGCGTCTTTTCAGAGCGCGACATCATGAGCAAAGTGGTGAGCAAAGGGCGCGATCCATCGACGACGCACATCGCCGAGGTGATGAGCACAACGCTGCGCACCTTGGTGCCCGACTCGAGTTGTGAAGATGCCATGGTGATGATGCAGGCCCATGGCATCCGGCACCTGCCGGTATGCGATGGCAGCACGCTTGTCGGCTTTCTTTCGCTCCGCGACCTGTTGCGGCACACGCTCGAAGAGAAAATCGGCGAGGCGGAAATGATGCGCGCCCACATCCAGACTTCGGTGAGTTAGGCGGCTGCAGGTTACGCGCCGCGGTCGTCGCGGTGCTAAACTCAGTGGCGTCCCATGCACTTCCCGCGAGTAGTTGACCAGCTCCGGAAGATCGCGGGTCGCGATGCCGTTCTCGACCGTCCCGAAGACCTGATGTTGTACGAGTACGACGCAGGGGTGCGCAAGTGCACTCCCGCGGCCGTCGTTTTTCCCCAAAATACGCAACATGTGTCTGCGATTCTCAGACTGGCCAGCGCAGCCGGGTTTCCTGTGGTGGCGCGTGGTGCGGGAACGGGGCTGAGCGGCGGCGCGATTGCTCCCAAGGGCGGCGTGGTACTGGCCTTCGCGCGCATGAACCGGATTCTCGAAGTCGATGCCGGGAACATGCGGGCGGTGGTGCAACCCGGCGTGGTCAATCAGCAGTTGTCGGACTGCGTGGCGCATCTCGGCTTGTACTTTGCCCCCGATCCTTCCAGCCAGAAAGCCTGCACCATAGGCGGGAACGTGGCCGAGAACTCCGGTGGCCCTCATACCCTGGCCTACGGAGTGACAGTGAATCATGTCAGCGGATTGACAGTCGTGATGCCGGCCGGAGAAGTCGTACGCTTTGGGGGCAAGGCGGCAGAAAGCGACGGCTTTGACCTCACCGGATTTTTCGTCGGCTCGGAAGGCACGCTCGGCGTCGTCACCGAGATCACAGTCCGGTTACTGCGGCGGCCCGAGCGGATTGCGACGCTGCTCGCCATTTTCGAAACCGTGGATGACGGGGCGCGCACCGTCTCGGCAATAACCGCAGCCGGCATTACCCCGGCGGCACTCGAGATGCTCGACGGATGGACTTTGCGCGCCGTGGAAGCGGCATGCCAGGCCGGTTATCCGCTGGATGCGGGCGCGGTGTTGTTGATCGAACTCGAAGGCCTCACCGAACAAGTCGAAGAGCAGGCAGAGGCGGTGCGAAAGGTGGCACTCGAGCAGAAGGCGCGGGAAGTCCGCCGGGCGAAAGACGAGATCGAGCGCGGGTTGTTGTGGAAAGGTCGCAAGAACGCGTTTGCCGCCTTGGGAAGGTTGGCGCCTTCCTACTATTCCCAGGACGGAGTCGTGCCGCGCACGAAAATCCCGGCCGCCTTGCAGTTCATCGGACTCGTGGGAAAGAAGTATGGGCTGCGCATCGGAAATATCTTTCATGCGGGCGACGGAAATCTGCACCCCTTGATTTTGTTTGATCCCCGCAACCCTGCGCAGCTGGAACTGGTGCAGGCGGCAGGCGCCGAGATTCTGGAGTGGTGCGTGTCAGCGGGCGGATCGATCACCGGTGAGCACGGTATAGGCCTGGAGAAGCGTGACCTGATGCCGCTGTTGTTTACCGACGACGACCTCGATGTAATGCTGAGCCTGCACAACGCGTTTAATGCGGCGGGCACGCTGAATCCCGGCAAACTGTTTCCCACCGCCCGCATGTGCCGCGAGACCACAGGACCGTCCGCCAATCCTGTACTGTCATCGGAGGGCATGTGAAGGCTGCCGGTCTTTCCCTCGATGTCAGGCGCGAATTGTGCGTCATCTGTGGTGAGGAGCAGGTTCGCGAACGAGACGGTGGTCCGATTGTTGTCTTGCCGGCATCGGCGGAGGAAGTTGCCGCTGTCTTGCGACTTGCCAATGAGTGTCGCTTGCGGTTGTCCCCGGCGGGCAGCGACACGGCCATCAACCCTTCTGGAAAGCAACCAGATGTGGTTTTGAACACCACCCGTCTGACTGAGGTGGAGCATTACGATCATGCGGATTTGACGGTTGGGATTGGCGCCGGCACCACCGTGGCCCGGTTGCAGGCATTGGTAGGGGCTGAACACCTGTTGTTCGCGGCCGATCCGGCACTGCCGGACCGCTGCACAGTCGGCGGATTGCTGGCCACGGCCAGCCACGGTCCCCTGCGCCATGGTTATGGTGGCGTGCGTGATTATTGCATCGGGATTCGATTCGTCACCGGAGGCGCTCGGCGAGCCAAGGGCGGCGGAAGGGTAGTCAAGAACGTTGCCGGTTACGACCTCATGAAACTGTTGATCGGCAGCTACGGAACGCTGGCCGTGATCACATCCGCCAGCTTCAAGCTGTTCCCGGCTCCGCGGGAGACGAAGACGTTTCTCACCGAGTTCTCGGGCGCTGCTGAGGCCTTGCGATTTCGCGATCAGCTGATGCGCTCGCCTCTCTCGCCTATGTGCCTCGAACTGGTTTCTCCGGGCGCACGCAAACTCATGCGACCTGAGATGGCAGGCGATGCGTGGGTGATTGGCGTTCGGGCCGCCGGTAGCGACGCCGTACAGGCGCGGTATCGGAAGGAATTGGGGTCGGCTGTGACACGCGAGCTGGAGGGGGATAAGGAACGAATAATGTGGCGGGCGATCGAAGATTTCCCAGCAGCATGCGGGCAGATGAGTAAGGACGAGCGGCGGAAGGAAGGCGCCAGGAATGTTTGCATTCAGATCAGTGTCCCCCCGAGCGATGTGTTGCGAATCATCAACCTCCTAAATACCCCGGACGATCGCAAGAACGTAAGCGTTGGCTTTATCGGGCGCGTGGGTGTCGGCCACGTGCTGGCGGTCATCCAGATCAGCAGTGAAGAGCGGGAACCGCTACGGCTGGTGGACAATCTGCGGCGCGAATTCAAGGATAACCTTAGCGTGAAACTCGACTCGGCCAGCAAGCCATGGCCGATTCCTCCTGCTAACCTCACCGCTATGCGAGCCGTAAAACAAGCGCTCGATCCGGGGAACGTCTTGTGTGGAAGGGAGATTTTTTGAACCCGCCGTCGGTCGTCAGCGAAACGCCTCGGTCGAACTTCTCGCCGCATGAGAAGCCAGGCTGGGACCTCTACTCCCGCTGCGTTCACTGCGGGCTATGCCTCGATCAGTGTCCAACCTACCGCGCGCTCGGCACCGAGATGGACTCGCCGCGCGGACGGATTTACCAGATCGTACAGGTGGACGAGGGACGGCTGGCTCTGAGCGACACGTTTGTCACCCACATTGATCGTTGTCTCGGTTGCCTCCATTGCCAAACCGCATGTCCTTCGGGCGTTGCCTATGGAAGCCTGCTGGAGCGCGCGCGCGCGCAGATTGCCGAGAACTATCGGCGCCCGTTGCCGGCAGCGTGGCTCCGCCAGCACTTCTATGTGGACATACTGCCTTCCTTCCGCCGACTGGCGTGGCACGCCCGATTCCTGCGCCTCTACCAGCGATCAGGTATGCAATGGCTGGCTCGTGCGAGCGGCATCCTTAGACTCTTGGGCATGGCTGATCTGGATGCGCTCTCGCCGCGAATCGATAGCCAATTTTCCTTTGCCGATCTGGGGCGCGTCTTCCCCGCCGAAGGCGAACGGCGCGGCCGGGTCGCGCTACTCATCGGATGCGTGGCCAGCGTAGCATTTGCCGAATTGAATCACGCTACGATCCGTGTACTCACCAGGAACGGGATCGAGGTGCACATTCCGGAGAAGCAGTCCTGTTGTGGCGCCCTGCAATTGCATGCCGGCCTTATCGACCTGGCGCGCAAGCAGGCGCGGCGCAACATCGACGCCCTGCTTAGTCCCGGGTTCGATGCCATTGTGACCAACGCCGCCGGGTGTGGATCGGCATTGAAAGAGTACGCCTCCCTACTCCAGGATGATGCCGGGTACAGGGGGCTGGCGCTGCAATTTGCGGCCGGGGTGCGCGACATCAACCAGTATCTTGCAGACATCGGCCTGCGCCAACCGAAACGTAAGTTGAGCGCGCGGGTGACGTACCAGGACCCGTGCCATCTGGCGCATGCACAGGGCGTGCGCAGCGCGCCGCGGCAATTGCTGCGGCATATAGGTGCGGAAACGGTCGAATCGCCCCGGCCTGACTCATGCTGTGGAAGTGCCGGTGTATACAACATTGTGCAGAACGAAATCTCAATGAAGGTACTTGATGAGAAGATGGAATACGTAGCCAGCGTCCAGCCGGACATCATCGCGACCGCGAACGTAGGGTGCATGTTGCAATTCCGGGCAGGAGTTGGACGGCGAAAGATGCATGCCCGCGTAGCGCACGTGGTGGAACTGCTGGACGAGGCATACCGGCCGGACTGCGCTGACCCATCGCAGTGAGCCGGGGCAGGCCGGAACAACCGAAGTGATCATTCGTTGTGCCAGCTCACGCTCTTGGCGGGCCTCCCGGGCCGGTATCACGGTCTGCCATTTTTCCTTGATCGACAGATGGCGATGAAACTTCATGGGGCGCGATGGCTTCTTGAACTGTGGACGTCAGTGTTTCTGGGTCGTGAACCGGCGGCAGACAGGAGAAGTTCGTACAGACCAGGGCAAGCGATAGTTTTCCCCTGGCGGTCGGCAGATTGGGTACCGTTTCGGCCAGCGCTGGCGGCAAGTTCTGCGAGACTGCTTCGCTGTCCGTCAGGTGCACGACCGATAGATTCACCGCAAATGGAGCGGTAGCCGCTTTTACGAGCACTTCAGCCCTTTCATCTTCGCCCACCACAATC
>Ga0306921_10003125_pt1 | contig 16752 bp, 12 predicted proteins | sample sta12Cox44000080_FD_203760 | JGI IMG/M metagenome (GOLD analysis project Ga0306921, IMG submission 203760) | Lab enrichment of tropical soil microbial communities from Luquillo Experimental Forest, Puerto Rico - statoxic.12C.oxic.44.000.080 (v2)... | ecosystem: Environmental > Terrestrial >...
TGGTAGCGCCTCGAAAAATATCAAGGGAAAACAGCCGCGACGCCGCTGGTGCCGCGGGGCAGGCGGTTACCGCAGCTTGTGAAACAGACGTCGACATCGGATATAGGCGCGAGCGAAAATCGCCACTGCAGGCTCTATCCTAACGGATTCCTGCCGTCCTGCGGCCTTTTCAGTAAGTGCTTGCAGTGCTGAGACTTTCCCCTTTTTCCCCCGCTCACGACCGTCCGAATACGGACACTCTTATCCGACGCAGGACACATCGCGACCACCCAGTTGCGCCTGGCCGTCTCTAACCTGCTTCCGATTCAATAAGAAGCGAATGGCACGATTGGTTGCTCAGTTGCTCTTTTCCAAAGTGCAATGGATATCGCCCGTCCCGAATTGAAACAACAAAAACGTCGCCGCCAAATGATATGGTGCACTGTCGCTGTCTTAGTCGTTGCCGCACTGACCGTAGGTGTTGCCCGTCTGAAGCCGGCCGCTCCCACGGTGGAGCGCGCCACGATATGGACCGACACCGTAAAACGTGGACCAATGCTTCGCCAGGTACGCGGCCTCGGTACTCTCGTTCCCAGCCATGAAGATGTGCGGCAGATTCCCGCCGAAACCGAAGCTACCGTTCTGCGCATCATCAAGCTTCCCGGTTCACTGGTCGAGCCAGACACCATCCTGGTAGAAATGACCAACCCGCAGCTTGAGCAGGAGGCATTGGACGCGCAGCTCCAGGTCAAGGCCGCCGAGGCGGAATATCAGAGCCTGAAGGTGAAGCTCGACAGCGACCTGATGACTCAGCGTGCAGGAGCGGCCACCGTGAATGCCGACTACAACGAAGCGCAACGGCAGGCGAAAACTGATAAGGCGCTCTACGATCTCGGCGTTGTTAGCGGGCTGACATCGAAGGCCTCGCAAGGCAAGGCGGACGAACTCGAGACACGCAACCAGATCGAAGACGAGAGATTAAAGATCAACCAGAAGGCCATTGCTTCCCAACTCGCGGTGCAGCAGTCCAAAGTCGAGCAGATGCGTGCGCTGGCTGAGTTGAAACAAGAGCAGCTTGCAAAGCTAAGGGTGCGGGCGGGCGTCGCTGGCGTGCTGGTTGAAGTTCCCCTACAAGTGGGGCAGCACGTTTTGCCTGGAGCAGAGCTGGCGAAGATCGTCCAACCCAACCACCTGATGGCGGAGCTGAAGATTCCTGAAACCCAGGCGCGCGACGTTCAGATCGGCGAGCCGGCCTCGATTGACACCCATAATGGCGTGATTAGCGGCACGGTTAGCCGCGTTGATCCCGCCGTACAGAACGGAACGGTCACGGTTGACGTATCACTAACAGGTGAGTTGCCGAAGGGCGCTCGTCCGGACCTGAGCGTCGATGGAACCATCGATCTGGAGAAGCTGGAAAACGTCCTCTATGTCGGACGTCCCGCATTTGGTCAGGAGAACAGTACGATTTCGATGTTCGTGCTCGACCGCGAGGGCAACGGCGCCTCGCGCACGCAGGTGAAAACCGGTCGCGCATCGGTGAACTTGATCCAGATCGATTCCGGACTTAAGGAAGGCGACGCCGTCATCTTGTCCGACATGTCGCGATGGGACAACACCGATCGCGTAAAGCTTGAATAGTATTGGCAATTTTAATTCAGCCGTTGCACCGACAACAGAACGGAAAAAATATGAGCGAAGCAGTAGCCCCTCTTATCGAAATTGAAAACCTCACCAAGGTTTTCTATACCGACGAAGTCGAGACTCACGCCTTGGCTGGAGTTCATTTGTCCATCAGCAAGGGCGAGTATGTTGCTATGTCCGGGCCGTCTGGCTGCGGCAAGTCAACCCTGCTTTCCATCATCGGATTACTCGACACTCCGACTGAAGGCAACTACAAGCTGAACGGTCAGACTGTAGAGAACCTCGACTTCGCCGATCGCTCGCGCATCCGCAATCGCGAGATTGGTTTCATTTTCCAGAGCTTCAACCTGATCGGCGATCTCACGGTGTACGAGAATGTTGAATTGCCGCTCACCTATCGCGATGGCATGCCGGCTACGGAACGCAAGCGGCGCGTGCTCGAGTCGCTGGAACGGGTCGGTATGGCACATCGTCTGCGGCATTACCCCTCGCAATTGTCAGGCGGTCAGCAGCAACGTGTAGCGGTAGCGCGCGCGCTTGCTGGATCTCCCTCCATCCTGCTGGCTGACGAGCCTACCGGAAATCTCGACTCGCGCAATGGCGAGGCGGTCATGGAACTGCTGCAGAAGTTGCACCGCGAGGGCGCGACCATCTGCATGGTGACGCACGATCCGCGCTTTGCCGCCCATGCCGAGCGCGAAGTGCACCTATTCGACGGCAAAGTTGTAGCCGAGGATGAGCTTCGCCGGCTGATGCAGGAGACACAGTAGGCAGGCTGGTAGCTGCTAACTAGTGACTGGTCTTTTCGGGGAGGATGGTCCGTTTGTGACGTAATTGCGGTCAGCCCGCAGCAGTCGGTTGTAATCGAAGTGCAATCGCAGTTCAACCAGCAGTCAATTGCCAGTCACCAGCTAGCAGCCACCAGTGACCATCATGATCCGACTGAAAAATCTAGAACGCAGTTACAAAACGGGAGCAGGCGAGACATGGGTCCTTCGCCGCATCGACCTCACCATTCCGGAAGGCGCGTTTCTTACCATCATGGGACCCTCGGGAGCCGGCAAGTCCTCGCTGCTGAACGCGCTGGCGCTGCTCGATGACCAGTGGGCCGGCGAATACTGGTTCCGCGATGAAGCGGTCCACAAAATGAAGCGCAAGGAACGCAGTGAGTTGGCCAAGCGCAACATCGGAATGGTGTTCCAGAGCTATCACCTGCTCGATGACCTCACCGTGCAGGAGAACATCGATCTCCCTCTGTCGTACAAGGACATCGCGCGCAGCGAGCGACAGGCGATGGTGGCTGATACGCTCGACCGCTTTCAGATCGTGGCGAAGAAAGATCTGTATCCCAACCAGTTGTCTGGTGGACAACAGCAGCTCGTGGGAATAGCCCGTGCGGTAATCCACAAGCCCGCGCTACTGCTGGCGGACGAACCCACCGGGAACCTGCATTCCAGCCAGGCGAAGGAGATCATGGAGCTCTTCACCGAACTGAATCGTCAGGGTACAACCATCGTGCAGGTGACGCACTCTGACGTAAACGCGTCGTATGGATCGCGGACGATTAATCTTCGCGATGGCTGGTTGGTCAGTGACACCGGCAACACCAACTTCGCTCCAGCAGGTGAGGCGGTTCAGTCATGATCGAACCCCTTTCGCGATCGCCTCTACTGGTGACCTTGCTTAGTTCGATGCTGGTTAGCGCCCCAGCGCAGACCGCCGCGCCGGCCCCGCAGACGACGACCCCGGCGGTTCCCGCAACCACCGCCCCAGCCACGACCACGAACCGCCAGGTCCAGGGCCATATCCAGACTCCGCCGCAACTTGCGATGCCGCATACCTGGGAGCCATTCGGAGCATACCGCTCGAGTACGGTTCCGGAGCCGCAACTGACCAACTCGCCGCGGCTCGATCAGCTCATTCGCGAAGGCAAGCTCTACATTTCGCTCACCGACGCGATCTCGCTGGCCATCGAAAACAATCTCGACGTCGCCATCGCCCGCTACAACCTTCCCATCGCCGACACCGACATCCTCCGCACCAAGGCGGGAGGTTCATTCCGCGGTGTCAACACCGGCGTGGTGCAAGGCACCCCGGGTGGAGGCGTCGGAGGCTTTGGCACCGGCGCTCCCGGTGCTGGCGCCGGAGGCACTACGGGTGGTGCGGGCGGTGCCGGCGCCGGCGCCGCTGGACTGGTGCAATCCACGTTGGGTGTGGGTACTCCTGTGCAATCCTACGATCCGGCCATCACCGGTACCATGGGCATCGAGCACCTCACGCAGCCGCTCGCCAACCTGCAGCTTTACGGCGTGCCTTCTCTGCAGCAGAACACCGGCATAATGAATCTCGCTTACCAGCAGGCCTTCCCAACCGGAACCAGCATCGCTTTCGAATCCAATAACAACCGCCAGACTACGAATAGCATTTTCAGCAATCTCACTCCATCGCTCGGCTCCTACTACCGCTTGACGGTGCAGCAGCAGTTGCTGGCGGGATTCGGATTGGGCCCCAATCTTCGTTTTCTCCGCATCGCCCGGAACAACAAGAAGATTTCCGACATCGCCTTCAAAGACCAGGTGGTCGCCACCGTCACCCAGATCGCCAACATCTATTGGGACCTGGTGAGCGCCTACGAGCAGGAGCGCGTTACCGAGCAGTCTTTTTCTTTCGCGCAACAAAGTCTCGCCAACGCCCAGAAGCAATTGCAGCTCGAGGCAGTTCCGGCCATGGACGTGATGCGTGCCGAAGCGGAAGTTTCGCGCCGCGATCAGGACCTGCTCATCGCCAAGACCAACCTGCAACTGCAGGAATCGTTGATCAAAAACGCGATCACCAAGAACCTTGACGACCCGGTGCTGGAATCGATGCCCGTGATCCCCACCGACCGTTCCGATCCAGCCGACACGCAGGTCGAGCAGGCGGTGCAGGACCTGATCAGCGAGGCGCTGAAAGACCGGCCTGAGCTGGCCGAGTCAGACATCGATCTGGTGAACCGCCAGATCAGCCGCCAGGCGGCGAAGAACGCGTTGCTGCCGCAGCTTTCATTGGTCGCCTTCTACGGTGGTACCGGATTGGCGGGCGAGTTGAATCCTTTTTACTACACCACGAACACCTCCACGCTGCCGACCGGATTCTGGGGCGCTTTCGAGAACGCCTATAACGGCACCTCCCCCGATTATTTCGTTGGACTGAATCTCAATATTCCCATTCGTAACCGTGTTGCCAAGGCCGACCAGTATCGTTCCGAGCTCGAGTATCGCCAGGCAGAGCTTCGGCAGCAGCAGCTCAAGAAGCAGATTCGCATCGAGGTGCGCAACGCACAGTACGCGCTGCAGCAGAGTCGCGCTCGCGTGCAGGCCGCGCGCAAGGCCCGCGACCTTGCGCAGAGGACCTTCACGATCATGCAGAAGGAGCAGGAGCTGGGCGCGGGATCGACCTTCCAGACACTCACAGCGCAGCGCGACCTCGCCCTGGCCCAGCTCGACCTGGTGAATGCCAACACGGCCTACCAGAAGTCGAAAGTTGAGCTGCAACGCGCCACCGGCACCACTCTGGCGGATAATGGGATTCAAGTTCAGGACGCGGTCGATGGCATCGCGCCTTCGGGGGAGCAAGTTGGTCAGAGCACAAACCCAAACTAGCCGCGCGGAACACAGCGACTCTAGCAGCCGATCACGTGAGCCGTTAAGTGCCGGCCGCATCCTCGCCGCCGACGACCAGACCCACATCCTCGAAGCCATTGAACTCCTGCTGCGCCCCGAAGGGTTCGTGATCGACACGGCGAAGTCCCCGTCGGCTGTTCGCGAATCATTGGCCAGCGAGTTTTACGATGCGGTGTTGATCGACCTGAACTACACTCGCGACACCACGTCGGGCCAGGAAGGACTCGACCTGCTTTCGCAAATCGTCGCCTTCGACAGTAGCCTCCCTGTGATCGTAATGACGGCGTGGGGCAACGTCGGACTGGCCGTGGAAGCTATGCGCCGCGGCGCGCGCGACTTCATCCAGAAGCCCTGGGAAAATGAGCGCCTGCTCGCCATCATCCGCACTCAGGTGGAGTTGCATCGCGCCCTCCAGCGGACCCAGCATCTGGAAGCGGAAGCCCGGTTGTTGCGTGCCGAGGGGCGTCCTGACTTCATCGCGTCCGCGACCTCCATGCAGCCTGTGCTGCAAACCATTGCACGCATCGGCCCTTCCGATGCCAACGTACTGGTCACGGGAGAGCATGGCACGGGCAAGGAAGTCGTGGCGCGCACGCTGCACGCCTTGTCGGCGCGATCTGCCATGCCGCTGGTTGCCGTCAATACTGGTGCCCTCCCTGAAGGTACTTTCGAAAGCGAACTTTTCGGACACGTAAAGGGCGCCTTCACCGATGCTCGCACCGATCGCATCGGCCGCTTTGAGCTGGCGGACAACGGTTCCATCTTCCTCGACGAAATCGGAAACGTTCCCATGCGGCAGCAGGCGAAGTTGCTGCGTGTCCTCGAGACTGGCGAGATCGAACGTGTGGGATCGTCGCGCACCAAGCACGTGAACGTGCGCGTGATTTCGGCCACCAATTCGGACCTCGGCGCGGCGATTGCCGCAGGCCTGTTTCGCGAGGATCTGCTGTTCCGTCTAAACACCGTCGAGATCCATCTGCCCGCGTTGCGCGAGCGGCGCGAAGACATCCCCGCGCTGGCGGCGCATTTCCTCTCGCGCTACGCCACGCGTTACCGTGTGCAAGTCCGCGGATTCGCGCCCGCTGCGATGCAGATGATGATGCAATATGCCTGGCCAGGCAATGTGCGCGAGTTGGAGCACACCCTGGAACGCTCGGTGCTGATGGCGCACAACGATGAAGTGCAGGTCTCCGATTTAGGCTTGAACCTGCAGCGTCCGCAGGGGCAGAATTTGGAAGAACTCAGCATCGAAGAAGTCGAGAGCATCCTCGTGCGGAAGGCTTTGCAGCGCTTTCACGGCAACGTCAGCCAGGCCGCAGAGGCCCTTGGACTGAGCCGCGGCGCGCTCTACCGCCGCATGGAGCGCTATGGACTCTAGCTCGGGCAGGGGTTACCACGAACGTGACCGACATGCCAGCGAGCACTTCAAATCTTACCGGCTCCTCTACGAACGGCGCATCGCAATCTTTGCGGTTCTATCCGCGCTCCCCGGCATAGTCTTCGGTACCACACTGATTTGGCTCCAGCCGTGGGCGAGGGACGCTAGAATCGCGCTCATCGTACTCGAATTGTTTTTGTGGTTTATCCTCACCCTGACGTTGCTCGAGCAGATCGTCCACCCCTTGCAGACGTTGTCGAATGTGGTGAGTGCACTGCGCGAGGAGGACTACTCGTTTCGCGCCCGAGGCGCTTCACCCGACGACGCCCTCGGCGAACTGGCGCTGGAAATCAACATGCTCGCCGATATTCTCACCGAGCAGCGCATCCAGACCATCGAGGCAACCGCTCTTTTGCGCCGCGTAGTCGACGAAATCGACGTACCCATCTTTACCTTTGATCCGGAACACTCGCTGCGACTGGTGAACGGCGCAGGCGAGCGCCTGCTGCAGCAGCCCTCGGCCCGTTTGCTGGGCAGAACATCCGCCGAACTTGGACTCGACGCATGTTTTGAAGCCAGGAACGCGACCCTGGTTGCGTTACCCTACTCTACCCCGAACGCGCGCTGGATGGTGCGTAAGCGTTCATTTCGCCAGAACGGAGTTCCCCACACCCTCATCGTTCTATCCGACGTCAGCCGCGCCCTTCGCGAAGAAGAGCGCAGTGCCTGGCAACGCTTGATCCGGGTGCTGGGACACGAACTCAATAACTCTCTTGCGCCCATCATGTCGATTGCCGGCAGTCTGGCGACGCGACTTCCGCAACTCGATCTGCCAGAGATCACCAGGACGGATTTCCAGCGCGGCCTCGACATCATTGAGTCGCGCACTGGCTCATTACATCGCTTCCTACAGTCCTACCGGCGGTTGGCACAGATGCCATCGCCCAAACTTCAGCCGGTTGAACTCCGCCCGCTAGCTGAGCGGGTTGCGGTTTTGGAGACGCGGTTGCCGGTTCGAATTTCCGACAGTCCTGACCTGGTCTTGATGATCGATCCTGACTTGATCGAACAGATGCTCATCAACCTCGTGCGGAACGCGGTTGACTCGGCGCTGGAGCAGACACATTCGACCGCCGCCGGAAGTTCCGTTTCGCCGGTGACCCCGGAGGTGGCGCTGCGCTGGCAGCGGAATGACGCCGGTGTCTCACTCATTGTGGAAGACAACGGTATCGGACTGCTCAATCCCAGCAATGCCTTCGTGCCGTTCTATACCACCAAGCAGGGAGGCTCCGGCATCGGCCTGGTGCTCTCGCAGCAGATCGCCGAGGTCCACGGCGGCTCCATCGAGTTGGCCAACCGTAAGGACACGCGCGGTTGTGTTGTCACCGTCCAGCTCCCCTACCGCAGCTGACTCGGCGCCTGAAATCGTGACTGCTTACTTGCTGAGTGCGCGATCAATCGAAAGCGCGCCGGCGCCCTTGATCATCACCACCAGCGCCAGCGCAATCGCCAGCAGGTGATACTCAAACCCTTCACCTTTCTGCTGACCGTACCAGTTGACAAAGAATCCATAATGAATATGAACCATCAGTATCGCCACCAGCATGTTCATCGCGATGCCGAACGCGGCCACGCGGCTGAGTAGTCCGACAATCAGCCCCAGGCCGCCGAAGAATTCGGCGCAGATAGCGAGGAAGGCCAGTGGCGCCGGAATGTGCATCTGGGTGAAGAATCCCATGGTGGCGGTGAAGCCGAAGCCGCCAAACCACCCCAGCATCTTCTGTGCTCCGTGTGCGAAGAACACCACGCCCAGTACCAGGCGCGCAATCGTGTAGGTGAAATCGTTGGAAGTTGCGATCAGCTTGCGAAACATTGGTAGCTCCTTTCAGCGGCTCAATTCGTGGTTATGCAATGGCGAAGCTCAGCATAGACAAGTTCCCGTGCTCGAAGCCTTCGTAAATAGTGGAGACGCGGTCGTAACGCGGAGCTGAGCACCACAAATACGGGCCGAAGTGCTCAAAGGTCGGCACCGCCAGCTCCGCGTAAGGTGCGACTTCGCGAAATCGATTAGCACGGTGAGTTTCTTCCGTTCCACTGCGTCACGAATCCATTCATCGAAGTCGGCCGCCCACGAATCCACCGTGTGGTTGACATCTTCGAAGTGCACGAGGCGCAAATTGTGCACCACTCCACCGCTACCCATGATCAGCACTGCTTCTGCGCGCAGCGGGGCCAGCACCTCGCCGATGCGGTACAGATCTTCCGGTGCGACTTGCCAAGGGATAAATATTGCGACAACCGGAGTTTCGGCAACAGGGTACATCAGCCGCCATGGAATCCAAACTCCGTGATCGAGGCCGCGCTCTGCGGTGATGTTTGGCTCCCACCCGCCTTCACGGAGCGATCGGCGATCCGCCCAGCCAACTCCGGCGAGCCTGGAGCATCGTAGGTCAACTCGAGCAGTTCGGGAGCAAACCCACCGAAGTCGTGAATCGTGTTATTTCGTGCTGCCGCTGTGATGCCAAGTGCCGTGGCGCTTCCCCAATGTGCGGAAATTGCGACAATCGCACGCGGACCGACGCTGCGTCCGAACTCAGCCAGAGCGTCCTGCTAAGGTCCGCGCTGCATGGCCACCATGGGCGAGCCATGCGAAATGAAGACCGCCGGCATAGCCGTGTGGGCGTCGGGGGTTTTCACAGCGCCCCCACCTCGCAGTCTTGGCAATGGAAACCACATCAGCGTAGTGTCGGCCGTTCAGTGCAGACATCGTTGCCCCCGAGTGGGGAATTTCCTTGCCGCAATCCAAACAGACTTTGTAGGTGCGGCGGCACAGGGTGAAGGGACGCGATTGATTGGAATGGTAGCAACCGAAAAACATCTCCAAGGCAGAGAGCAACGACTGGCTCACAACATCCTCCTGCAACCCCGAGAAAGGAGATGTGTGTTATAACAAATGTTGTTGCGACACATCCGTTGCAGGGAATCGCTTGGCAGCCCAAGGGACCATCATCAGCAGAGGCGTAACTTGCTTCCGATCAATAGCTTAACGCGTTACTGGATGCGATTCAGCTTGGGCCACGAGCAGGGACGGTGTGGGGTGCCGGGGCATCTGCTGGACATGGCCGTGCGTAAGCAGCCTCCAGACCCTGTTGTGGGCAGCAACCCGGACCTGGCGGATGCGGGCCAGCTTCTGCGCATTCGACAACGAGGTGTCGCCGAGCACCGCGATCAGGTCGTTGCCTTCCCGCAGGAAGACCGACCGCAACGGCGGCTTCAACTCCTCCGAGAGGCCAAGTTGCTTGTCGAGCGCGGCCAGGTGTCCGTCGGCGAAGGCTTCGGGCGAGGACAGCATCTGCTGCGCGGAAGGCATGGTGCCGTTATTCTGCGCGTTGCCTACCAAGGCGAACAGCACCACGAAGAAGAGAGCAATTCGTTGCATAACGCAATTCCGTGAGTCTGAAGCGAAAAGACCTATCTTTACCGCGGCAAACCACGCTCCCGCCCCCTATGATACTCCCACCGTCGCCCGACAGATAAGCCTAGCCCGCGGTTACATTCTTAAATGGCTTGACGCGGTGGAGAGATAGGCTGTTTCTCCAAGCTCGAGAATGCCTTTTGTCTTGGACCTCAAGCTTATCCGTACCATCCGTGCAAATCCGTGGCCGCCTTGGTTTGCTCAGTGCCACGAACCCTCCGGACTACGGTTTCTCGCCCGCCTTGAACTCCGCCCATGGATTGCCCTTCATGTCGGGCAATATCGGGCGTTGCCACGCGAATTCCGGATGCTGTTTCAGGAACGGCTCGGCCAGGAAGTCTTCGCCGCAGGGGTATCCGGCGCGGGCTCGCAACGTCATGTTCTTCGCCATGGCGCTGTCGGCGGCTTCAGCGGTCACCGCTCCTTCCGGGCTGTACGGCGGGTTCTCCCATTCGGGTACGCCGCGAGGAGAGTTCGCAGTGTGGCCGCACAGCGAACGTTCATCCGCGTCTTCTTTCTTTTCGTAGCTGTCCCAATGATCGGCGAGAAACTTCTGCGCCAGCTCAACGTCGATCTGCCCTTTGTACTGGCTCATCAACTCATCCCAGCGCACATGGCGCGCATTCATCGAGTTGCCCATGTTTGTCGGATCGAAGACCGTCTCTTGCTTGATGAACTCCGGATCGCTGGGGAAATTCGAACCGACGAAATAACCGTCTTTCGTCCGCCACACGCGATGCATCTTGAGCCCAAGCTCGAAGCGTGCGACTTCGCCGGTCTTATTGTCGGCGAGCAGCCAGTCGTTGGCATAGCCTCCGTTGTTGCCGTCGAGCATGATTTGCACGTATTGATCGATCGAGCTGGCGTATTGCAGTGCCTTGCGGGCCCGCGCGAACTCCGGTTTGCCGTTGGGATCGAAAAGCGAGAAACCGGTGATCGTAGTTTCCGTGACCATCAATCCCGCCGAATTGATCCCGAAATCGTCATCGCTCACGATGATGCCGGGGAAGCCATCCTGGATAATGTGGTAGCCGTGCGTAGGCACGATGTCGTAGATGATGGTCCATCGGCTGCCGGTTGCGATGTCGGTCCAATTGCTGTGTGCGATCACCGGCCTGTGGTCTTTCGTCATCGATCCCGTCGCCACGAAAGCGCTGCAGTTGCCGGGAGCCGTCAACTTAGGCGCGTCGGCCCGCTTTTGCTGACGATTCAGCGACGGCACGTAGTAATCCGGAATCTCCTCCATGGCATTGAGGGCCACTACATCCCACACGTCCATGGCCACGCCGTGGTCCTTCAATCCGTCCGCAATGCCCTGCAACTCCTGCTGATACTCCAGGTCGATATGCGGCCAGAGAATGGTTTGGGCTACGTTGCGATAGAAGTTCCAATCCCGCTTGGTGCGGTAGGTATTGCGAAACTTGACCGCGCTAAATCCGTCCGCGATCTCCGGGGCCAGGAGATAGCCATGCTGATAGCCGATATCGGCTGGCGATCCTTCCAGATGAACATAAACCCATTTGCTCCGTTCGAAGCGGTAGGCGGGCTTCAGACGAGTTTTGTCACCTTGACCCGAAGCCTGCCTGGAAGCGGCGGCCAACGTGGCGCTGTCCATTGCGCAAATCACAAATGCGAACACAACCAACCAGCTACACCTTCTCGCCATTCCGACTCCCCAATCGCCGATGAGTAACTCGGTTCATAGCAGCTTATCTGGTTGCGGGGCTCGACTCAACTGCGGCTGCGAAGTCCCGGGCGACAGTCACACCAATTGAAACTTCTGAGCGATAATCCTTGGACATGGCCTCCACTCAACTTCCGTTCGCCAAAGTCATCGACCGGCTGGCACAGCTATACGGTGAGCCTGCACCGCCGGCGGTGACCGAGCCATTCGCGATGATTCTTTGGGAGAACGTAGCCTATCTCGCCAACGACGCAAAACGCGCGGAGGCTTTCGCGGAATTGAGAACCAGAGTGGGTCTGGCTCCGGGCGATATCCGCAAGGCCCAAGACAGCGTGCTTCTCGCGGTCGCCGGCAAAGGGATCGTTCCGACCAACACGCTGGAAAAATTGCGCCAAGCGACCGAGGTCGCGCGCGACTCTTTTGACGACGATCTGTCTTCGATCCTGGACGAGCCGATCGCCACCGCCAAGAAGGACTTGCGCAAATTCCCCGCGATCGGAGAGCCTGCCGCCGAGAAAGTCCTTCTCTTCAACCATCGCTACCCGTTTCTGGCGCTCGAATCAAATGGGCTGCGGGTGTTGGTTCGGCTGGGATTCGCTCCTGAGCGTCGCAATTATGCAACTACCTACAAAGGTATGCAGCGGGCTTTGGAGCCGCAGTTGCCGGACAGTTGCGAGCCGCTGATCCGTGCCTACCAATTATTGCGTGAGCATGGGCAACAACTCTGCAAGCGCGTCTCGCCACATTGCGGAAGCTGTCCGCTGCGGACGCATTGCGCGTACTTTAGTAACGTGGTCGGATTCCAAACTTAGGCACCGTGGGATCCGAACCAGATAATCAGAACAAGAAGTCGAAATCGAGCAGATACTTGCGGTCGTAGTTGCCAAAGAATGTTCCGTACTGCGGATCGGCGATATTGGAGTGGACTTGCAGCGGATTGGAGTGGTCGGTGAGATTCTGCACGGTCAACGTCAACCGGACGGCATGTGTTTCTCTGACTTGGAAGTCCTTGGCTACGGCAAGGTCGGCTGAAAAATACCGGGGAAAGCGGTACTGCGGCCCTGTCGTCTGCACCCATTGTTGCAACGCGTCGGTGGGCTGATACGGAAACCCGTTGCGCAGCTCCAGATGAGGATTGACCATGAACTTGCAGGGCAGCGAATAAGTCCCCCATAGAAGGAAACGGTTCGGAATCTCGCTGGGCAAGGCGGCTACGAGTCCGTTGCGCACCACGGGGTATGGAAAATTACCCAGATACGAGTTCGCACTGCTAATGTTGCCATATGCGTACTGCCGCACGTAGGAGAAGTAGAACTGGCGGTTGGACACCGAGCCTATTCGGGAAGTAAGCTCCAACTGCCGGGTCTGCGCCGAGCCGCCTGAGCCCAGCACCAGCGCGTGGCGATTGTCGACCTTCTCGGGCTGCAGCGTGATCATGCCCTCTTCCCAGCTCCGCAGATACTTGAGCCGCATTGTCAGCATGGGGCTGATCTGGCGCTCGCCTTCGACATTCCACGCCATGCTATACGGCGCGAAGTTGCCGGTCTTGTCCTCGCGATCGATGAAGGGGAACTTCGATTGCGCTGCCTGATCGGTCAGGTTGATGTAATGGATCGGGGGCCCGATGGGCAACCCGTCAGCGCCGTAGGTAGTGATTCTCTGCGAGGGATAGCTGTTGAACGCGTAAATGTCCAGCGGCACCGAATCGTAGAAGATTCCCATGCCTCCGCGAAACACTGTCTTTCCGGCATCCGGACTCCACACGAAGCCGCCTCGTGGTGCAGTGCGAGTGGTTGATGTGATCGACTGCGCTTCATAGCGCACTCCAGCGTCCACGGCCAGATGCGAGTTCAGCACCCAATGGTCCTGCACGAAGAATGCCGGCTCGAGGTCGGCGAGATCGAAGGGCGTGCCGCCCACGAAATCGATGCGCTGCAACCGTTGCCCGCTGGTGTTCTGGATCAGCACTGGGCGGGCGTAAAACTGACCCATGTTTTCGCTGTGACCGACGATCGATCCGATTTGAACCGTGTGCTCTCCCATGAAATGCAACGGCCGCACCGTGTAGTTCTCGATCCACTCGTAGCGGCTGGAGTTGCGTGATTCCTGGCTGAAGTAGTTCCCCGAATTGCCCGTCGGCTGCAGGACCATCAAATTCGAGTAGGCCTGCGGCCGGATGTCGCTGCTCACGCCGGTCTCCGCCAGCGTGCTCTGCAGCAGGCCGCCGCCCAGCGACCAGCGGTGCATGATCGTCGCGGTCGACTCGTGAAAGTCGCCGTTCGGCGTCACCGGTTGGGGGTCAAACGCGTTCAGCCCGACATAATCGAGACTGTGCGGCGCGAAGTGCAGGCTGACCGTCAGGGTCTGGTCCTTGTTAATCAGCCAGTCCACTTGGGTGAATGAGTTGATCGCCTGCGAAGTAGTTTGATTGTCGGGCCAGGGCAGCGTGAGGACCGATCGCTTGTAGAGCAGGTACTCCGCGCCTTCCAGGAAATACAGCTTGCCTTTGACGATCGGCCCGCTGAGGTTGAAGCGCGGAGTCGCGTCTTTCACGCCGTCAAGGTGGCCGCTGCGGATGCGCCAGTCGGGCAGTGGATCGTTGAGACTGTATTCCCATTTATCACCGCCTCGCCGCGTCTCGGCAGAGACGACGCCGGCGGTGAACTTGCCGTACTGCGCCAGGTACGGCATCACCGAAACCTGCACCGTCTGCACGCTGTCAATCGGAACGCTCAACCCAAAGTTGCCGGTAGCCGGATCGGTCACGTCTACTGAGTTCACCAGCAGCGCGCTGTGGTCCTCGCCGAAGCCCGCGATCTTCACGCTGCCATCCTGCCCGCGTACGATCCCGGGAATCAGCGGCAGTGCGTCCGTCAGCGTGACCGGACGCGTCGGGCTCTGCTTGGCCTGCACTGGAGACAGGCTTTGCGAGACGCCGCTGTCATCGGCAACCGGACTCGCGGGGTCTCCTTTTACGTCAACCGATTGTTGGCTGAGAGCCACCGAGTTCAATACCATATCGACCGGTTGCAGTTGCTGACCGGCGGTGACCTCGATCTCAGTTTCGGTGTTGAGGTAGCCCTTTTTGTTGATGCTGACGACGTACGCGCCTGAAGTCGACAAGGTAAAAGCGGCTTTGCCGGCAGCATCTGTCGCAGCCTGTGCAACCTGCTTGTCGGCCAGCATCACCGAAATGGTGGCATCGGCAACCGGCTGGTTCTTTTCATCAAGCACCGTGATCTGAACGGCCGAAGGATGGTCAGTAGCCTGCGCCAGGGTCATCGCAAGACAGCAGAACAGCGCAATCACGCCAAACCAGGCGGTGAGTCGCCGCAGCCCCAGCCGTTTGTCGAAGGCAGGGGCGAAGTGCGACGACTTTGCGATAAAATATGACATTCTTGTCGGTAAAGTTACGCCAATACACGCAACCCGGATTCCGACGTGACTCAGAAACCAAAGATGGGCACCGAGCGCAAGAATACTTAGACTATTGTAGATGCGGGTCGTTGCCAAAGCGCTCTAACCTTTTTCTTTCCCGCAAATTACGATCCTGTAAGTACGTCAGAGAGCCGAAAAGCAGGGCTGGGCGCCAACCAGGCGGACGGAGTATCGTCCGGCAGCAAACAGCTCTATTTTACCCAGGTATGCCCAAAGCGCTCCACCTATTTTCCAGGATTTGCGCAGCATGCAGTGGCAAACTCGGTGCCGCCGCGGCCTCATGAGTCGACACGAGGTTGTCAAAGATTTGCAAAAGGTTATGATCAACAGCAATCGTTCGCCGCGCTTCCGAATCGAAGTGCTATCAGGTGGACGCCAGAGTCATTTGGATCACGGGTTCCAGGACAACGGCCCTGGCGATCGCAATCAGGCGTTGCATCGCAACGCAAAAGGTCAGGAACTTGTCTGCACATTGCAATATCACGAGGTTGGCAGCCACGCTACTTCTCGGGCTGGTGTGCGCCGATTCCTGCCTGGCGCAGTCGTCTAACCAGGTAATGCCCCAGCCTGACCTCGATCGCGGATTCCGGCAGATGTACAACCTCGATTTCTCGGGCGCGCACAATACGTTTCACGGGTACCAATCGGCGCGTCCTGACGACCCGCTCGGCTTCGTGGCCGATGCCGCCGCCTATCTGTTCGCGGAATTCAATCGGCTGCAAATCCTCGAATCTGACTTGTTTACCGACGACCGCAAGTTCGACGACCGCTCCACGCAGACTCCTGATCCAGCTGTGAAAGCGGCATTCCAGGGCGAATTGGCTAAGAGCGATGAACTGGTCAGCAAGATTCTTTCGGCCTCGCCGGACAATGCGAATGCCTTGTTTTCGCGAGTGCTGGCCAATGGGCTGCGGGGCGACTACACCGCGCTGATTGAGAAGCGCAACCTCGCGAGCCTCAGCTACATGAAGACTTCGCGCATCACCGCGCAGAAACTCCTCGAGGTCGATCCTGCCTGCTACGATGCGTTTCTCGCTGTCGGCGTGGAGAACTACTTGCTCGGAGCCACCCCCGCGCCGGTACGTTGGGTGTTGCGCTTGACCGGTTCACAGACCGACAAGGATAAGGGTATCAAGCGCCTGCGTTTGGCTGCCGAAAAAGGATATTACCTGGCTCCCTTCGCCCGTTTGCTGCTCGCAGTCGCTGCTTTGCGCGACAAAGACAAGGACACCGCCCGCACGCTTCTGGCAGGTCTGGCAACAGAATTCCCCCACAACCAGCTCTATTCCAGGGAGCTCGCCCGCATTCCGTAGGCGATCACTCTGGCAACGCAGGTATCTCCCCGGTTCCGAATACCATACGTAAAACAGAATTATTGGCTCGCAATCCTTGACAGACTTTGCCACAATGCCCGGACGTTCTTAATTCTTCATTAACTATTACGAAAGCGTTGCAAGGGGAGCGGTGCTTACAGATCCGTTGGCCCCCGCTT
>Ga0306921_10003126_pt1 | contig 16751 bp, 9 predicted proteins | sample sta12Cox44000080_FD_203760 | JGI IMG/M metagenome (GOLD analysis project Ga0306921, IMG submission 203760) | Lab enrichment of tropical soil microbial communities from Luquillo Experimental Forest, Puerto Rico - statoxic.12C.oxic.44.000.080 (v2)... | ecosystem: Environmental > Terrestrial > Soil...
TGTAGCCAGGAAGGTGATCTGGCCAAAGGTACCGTCGCCGAACAAGGTGTCGGGTCCAGCGAAATTAGGATGGTTGAACACGTTGAACGCCTCAAAGCGAAATTCCAAGCGCATACCTTCGCGGAAGCGCGACATCGGAAATTCTTTGAACAGCGACATATTGACGTTCTTGTTTCCCGGCTGGCGGATGTGGGAATCTGTCCTCGGGGCGTTGCCAAAAGAAAAGTCGTCCGGCTGAGACACCACGCTGGCTCCGCCGTCCGGACAAGGCGCAACTTCGCACCCGTTGGCGAAGTAATTTGTGATCATGCTGTTCGTAGAAGTGTGGTTGACCTGCAATGGACCGCTCAAACTCGGTCTTTGTCCGAACGTTGGAATAGGCACCGGCGAAGCCAGTGCCAAAATGATGGGTCGTCCGGCGGCAAAACGCCAAATGCCATTCCATTGCCAGCCGCCAACGAAGGCGTTCAAGACGGGGTTCATGTCCGAGCCGAAGCGTTTTCCCCGGCCAACGGGAAGAGCATAGACATAGCTGAACTGCAGGACTTGAGGGATGTCGAAGGTGGACACAGCTCGTTCGGCTCGCAGATTATAGGGATCCTGCACGGCAATGGTGTTGCCTTGTAGACCGCCACCGAGCCAGGAGATGCTGTCGTCCGTAGCGGAGGCGTTGTCGATCGATTTGGAAACCGTGTAAGTGACCAGGAACTGCAGGTCGCTCGAGAAAAATTTCTCCACGCGGAACTGCGCCGCCTGGTAGATTGAATTCGCAATGGGAGGCGAATCACCTTGGAAATTGGTGAACTGCGGATAGGGCAGCAGTAGTTGGTATGCAGGAACTGTAGTGCCGGACAGCGGACTCAATGGATCGGTGATGTATCCGTAAAACGGGTTCGCCACCTGGTTGTTGGCCAAATTGTTGCCAATATCAGCCGGGCTCAACCCGTTCACCGCCGACGGAGGCAACAGGTCATTCTCGCGGAAGCCGCCCAGGTACAAATGCGTTCCCTTCTTGCCGATATAGTCCGCTTGAGCGACCATTTTCCATGGCAGCTCCTTTTGCAGGCCGAAACTCCAAGCCTGCTCGTAAGGTACATTGTGGCTGACGGCCTTAATCGGTCCTACGCCGGCGAACCCTACATCGTTCAGTGCTCCCAGTGAGTTGCCGGGCGGCAGCTTGGGACCAGTACCTGGGAATGGGTCGTTGAGACGAGCGCCCGGCAGAACGGTTTGATTGTCGAACGAGGGAATCCACTGGGTCTGTTGATCGAAGCCCTGATAGCCCCAGGGTCCTGTGCCTGCCGCTCCGGAACGTGGCTGAGAATAATAAATTCCGTAGCCGCCACGAACCACCAGCCCAGGCCTAAACTCATAGGCGAAGCCGAAGCGCGGTTGAAACGCCCCGTAGAAGGTATTGTAGTTAGAGCGGTTGCTGGGGCTCGCGAAAACCTCGCCTCCCTTGAGGTTGAGTGGCGGCGCTCCCGGAAGCACAGCCGGATCCGCCGCGAGCGTGTAGGTGAGATTGGGATTGAGCCAGTTCATGCGGTTGTAACGCTCCGTGCGGGGTAGGGACACTTCGTAGCGAAGGCCGATGTTGAGAGTGAGTTTCGGCCTGAGTCTCAGATTGTCCTGGACGAATCCGGCCCATTGAAAATTCGTAGTGGCAACATTGTTGGGAACCTCGTAGGGATTGTTAACCTCTGCCGGTTGCGGTGTGGTCATGCGGCCGATACCAATCAAAAAGCTCGCCATTCCATCGCCGCCATTGCCAGATTGTGGACTGTCGGCCGTTGCGCTCGTGTTGAAGCTGAACTGCCCGGCTGGCCAGCCTGGCTGTGTAAAGTTGATTTGGTGCACACGCCATTCCGCGCCGAACTTGAGATCGTGCTTCCCGCGAATCCAGTTGAGGCTGCCAGCCGTAGTGTAGGTTTGTTGTCCCTCTTTGATGATGCTGAAAGTCTGGGTCCCTATGCTGTTGCCGGCCGCCCTCGTATATCCGCTGATTCGGATGGCCGGGTACTGCTTGAAGCCGGAAACGTCCATGTAAGCCGGAAAGCCGAGGTCGGTGACGGGATCAATATTCGGGAAATCGCCGGAAATACCTGCCTCATCAACGTGGCCGCGGGTGAAGCCGAAGGAGAGGCTCAGGGTGAGCGTCGGGCGAAATGTCTGGGTATAATTGAGCGCCACCAAATAGTCGTGTTCTGTAACTGGACCTCCCGTGCAGGGATCTGCGACATTGCCAAAGCAGTTGAAGCTGTGGCCGTTGTCACGGCGCTCGGCGTACTTGCCGCTCAATAGCTTGCTTTCACTGAAGCGATGATCAATTTTAATGTCAAATTGATTTTGTGAGTCCTGGTTGGTGCCATTGGCGAACCAGTCGGTGCTCAGGTCCCCACGCGAGGCAATCGGCTGGTTTGGCATTGGGAACAGGGCCATCAATTTGGAGGCTACAGGATCAATTAGATTCCCAGGCGCGCCGGGATTTCTGACCTGGACGGGGGTGCCGTTTAGCGCCGGGTTTCCCGGGCTCGCGTACGTGGCCAGATTATTGAAAGGGATGAATGTCGTGCGAATCGTGTTTCCTGGCGTGCTTCCACTGGCAACTGAATAGGGATCCCAAAGCTGCGCGCTAGGGTCGGAGCAGGCTCCCGAGCTATCGAATGTGGCACCGCCGAGGGTACACAACTCTCCAAAATCGCCTTTTCGCATGGCGTCAGTCGGGACACCAGCGGTACCCGAAGCAAAGTTTCTTACTCGCAACCCCTCGTAATCAAAGAAGAAGAAGGTCTTGTTCTTAATGATTGGACCGCCGACGGTGCCGCCGAAGTCATTGCGGCGGAGCGGCGAGCGCGGGCTGCCGCTGGCATTGGCGAACCAATCGTTCGCGTCCAACTTTTCGTTACGCAAAAACTCGTAAAGCGTGCCGTGAAACTCGTTGGTACCCGAACGCGTTATGACATTCACCACCGTTGCTCCGGTGAATCCGAATTCGGCGCTGAAATTGGACTGCTGTACTTTGAACTCTTCCACAGCATCCACGGAGGGAATATAGGTGGGCGCCAAGATGCCGCTGTTCTGCTCGAAGTTGGTGCTGGAGACGCCATCGAGCAGAATATCGGCCGTGGCGTTGCGGCTGCCGTTGGAAATAAAGTTGTTAGCCATGCAGCCTTGGCAGTCGGTGTCCACCTCGGTGATGCCAGGCGCGAGGAAAGCCAGATCAAGCACGCTACGGCTGACCAGCGGGAGGTCATTGACGAATCGTCGGTTAACTACCTGGCCGGTCACGGCATCCTCGGTCTGGAGCAGCACAGTACTCGCTTCGACGGCTACTGTTTCCGCGGACGCTCCGATTTGTAGCTGAAAATTGACGGCAAGGTTCTGATTCACGTCCAGCTGGACTCCTTCCTTGCGCTGGGACTGAAAATTTGCCGCTTCGACGGAAAGGTTGTATGAACCAGGAGGAATCCGGCTCAACAGGAAGCGGCCTTCCCCGTCGGTGGTTGCTGTGTAGGCGAACCCTTTCTGCGCGTCGGTGAGCGTAACCTTCGCTGAGGGGATAACAGCCCCCGAAGGGTCGGTGACCGTTCCGGTGACCGAAGCGGTGTAAAGCTGCGCTCGCGAAGATGGCAGGAAGAGAAACAAGACAGCAAACGCTGCAATCCAATGGAGTTTTATACAAGTGGCGCTGGATTTGAGTAGCTTGCTGCGCTTTAAGTCAGACTTGCAAGAAAAACCGAGCTTGAATTGATCCATAATGACCTCCCCTGAAGCAAATTCCGAAGGCATCAAGGAGCAGTTTCTAGTCAACTTTCCGAGCTTGAAAGTACAAAAACACCCCGTATTCCATCTTTTTGAATCGATTTAATCGTTTTGTCAAGCGAAATTTCCTAGATCCGCCTGATTCGAAGGACGGGCATACGCCTGCGATCCACGCTCGGAGTTGAAACGGCCCACTTATTTTGAACTTTGCCTTGCGCCGGGCTCGAGGATCTTGTGGTATTGCTTCAATTTCAGATTCGAGAGTCGTTGTATCGTTCCGCTGGGCCATCGGATTTCCGCATAAATCGAGGAGAAGCCAGGAATATGACCGAGTCCCACGACGACTCGCTTGTCGTGTGACGACAGATAGCTGGCTCCCCCGCTAATCCAGCGAACCATTTTTCGCTCTCCCACTTCCACGGTGATTCTCGCACCTATCGCATCGCGATTGCTCTTGGTCCCCTGAAGATCAAAGCCGATCCAGGAGTTATCTTGTCCCGCGTTGTTGTGAAGCAGCACGGGTCTTTCATCCAGGCGCGTGAAAACCACATCCACGCTACCGTCATTATCGATGTCACCGGTAGCAAGGCCTCTAGCACTTTCGCCGGAGCGGAAGGCAGCACCGGCTTGCTCCCTCATATTCGTGAAGATTCCCCTATTGTCGTTGCGGAGCAGTAGCGGAGGCTCTTTGTACTTCACATGGGCGCGGGTGGCCTCAATTGCCCGGTTAATGTGCCCATCGGCGATCACCAAATCCAAATTTCCATCATTGTCGTAGTCGATGAAATGAATTCCCCAGCCTACATACGATTTTGTGAATTCCGCCAATCGTGAAGCGATCGCCCGGTCCTCGAACAAGACGGATGGGGTGCTCACAAAAAGAGAAAAGTATTCGTCGTTGAAGTTAGTGACCGCAAAATCCGGCTTGCCATCTCCGTTGAGATCTCCGGCATCCACACCCATGCCCGCCTTGGCGACACCATCCGAACTGTAGGCAACCTCGGCGTCCATCGCCACGTCTCGGAACGTGTCATTCTTCTGATTAATGAGCAGTAGGTTGGGTGAGGCGTCGCGGGCCACAAACAAATCGGTCCAGCCGTCATCATCTACGTCGACGGCGACCACGCCCAGCGCCCGGCCAACCAGCTTCCCCAATCCGGATTGCTCGCTCACGTCCGTGAAGGTGCCATCGCCATTGTTGTGATAAAGGGTGAGCGGCATTCCCCGATATGCCTTCTGCTCACAATAAGACCGCATGCCATTAACTTCACATTTTTTCGGGGCGTCAAAGGAAAAGTCAACGTAGTTGGTAACCACAAGATCCAAATAACCGTCCCGGTCGAAGTCAAACCATGCGGCGCTTGCAGCCCACTTTCCGGCATTCTTGACTGCGGCGCGCTCGGAAACGTCAGTGAACGTTCCATTCCCGTTGTTGTGAAACAGAGCGCTGAAAGGGAATCCCGTGACGTATAGGTCAGGAAAGCCGTCGTTATCAAAGTCTCCTACGGCAACCCCCATTCCGTAGAAGCGCATGCGGTCCACTCCGGCCTTGCCGGCGACGTCCTCAAATTTGCCGTTTCCCAGATTGTGGTACAGCGCGTTGTGAACGGGTGACGAGCTCTTGCCGTGAGGAGTCTCCCCTCCGTTCACAAAGAAGAGGTCTTGCAACCCGTCGCTGTCGAAGTCCAGGAACGCAACGCCGCCGCTCATGGTCTCAATCAAAAAGCGATCCTGCGACTCCCCGTTGAACTGCCGCCACGCGATTCCGGCCCCTTCAGTGATATCGCTAAAGATTTCCTGTCCTGAGGAAGAGGATTGGGCTTGAGGGTACTGAAAAAAGATTGCTGAAGTGGATGAAAGCAGCACCGTTAGAGCGAAAAGAAGTCGAATACTTTGCAGAACTGGGCGCTCGCGATTAGACGGATTAATTATTGGAAGAAGGATCCTGAGAAGCTTCGCGCGCACGTCGCATTTCCTTTTCTTTCAGCTCTTCGTAGAGAGCCGCTTGCTTGGCAGCTTCTACACTTTGGCCGACCCGGCGATAAGCGCGCGACAAGGCAAAGTGTATCTTGGCGCTTTCAGGATCCAGTGCCGCAGCTTTCTCGAGGTGTGGCAGAGCCATTAGTGCCTGGTCTCGACGCAACGCGAGCTCCCCAAGCTGATAATGCGCCTCAACGAGAGAGGGATCTCGCGCTACCACCGAATCAAGAAGCCGTGCGGCTCTAGCTTCAGCGCCGTTGTCACCAGTTTCGGCATCCTTCAGCAGCAATTGAGCCAGTTCCAGTTCAAGGCGTGCTTTTTCTGGGAAACGTACAATGGCGGTCTCGAGGGTTGTCTTCGCTTGATCGGCCATTCCTGCACCAGTCTGAGCTCTGGCGAGACCGATGGTGGCATCAGGGTTCGCAGCACCGAGCTGCAGGGCTTGGGTAAAGGAGTCGACGGCGTCGCTAAATTGAGTAGCCTGCAGCTCAACCTGTCCCTTCAGGAGAAACGCGGAGGAAGAATCAGGGAATGCGTTCGCGGTTCGTTTAGCGAGCTCGAGAGCTGGAACAAGTCGCCCTTCGGCCAGCAAAATCGTCCCTAGATCCAAATAATTCCTCTCGTTCTGGGGGTCGAGTTTCACCGCTTCCTGAAATGCTCGGACGGCATCCTGATAATGCTGTTGCTGCTGGCTGCACCAACCGAGCAGGTTATAAATCTCGCTTGTTTGATAGCCGGAGGAAAGGAGCCGCACCAGGGTGCTCTGAGCTTGTGCAAATCGTTTGGCGTGATATTGCACAAGTGCGAGGCTGTAGCCGACCTTCCCCTGGTCTGGAAAACTACCCTGGATTGCAGTGAGCATCTTCTCCGCGGTCGGGTAATCTGCGGCGTCGTCGGCGATCTGGCTTCCAAGAAAAACTGAGGGCACATCCTCCAACTTGTTTAGCCAACTTCGTGCTTTCTTTTCTTCGCCTACGTGGTAATAAGATCTGGCGAGAGCCGCGATCGATTCCGGCCGGGCGATCGTGAGATTCGGGACCGACGCCAGTGCTTTTGCCGCGGCGGGATAATCTTTCAAATTCTCTGAGACCATCCCGAACAGCAGCAGCCCCTGTTCATCGTCGGGCTTCTGCTTCAAGAGGGTCTCCAGGTTTTGCTTGGCCTCCGGAAAGCGGTGCAGCTGCCAAAGATTCGCTGCCAAGTACCGTCGTGCAGTCTCATCCCCAGGGTTTAGTTTTAAAGCTTCCTTGAAAAGGGAGGAAGACTCCTCAAGCTTCTTCTCCATAGCCAGGACAGTGCCCAGGCTCGTCAGAAGTTCTGCGCTTGGAGGTGCGAGTTCTACAGCCTGCCGTAACTCGGCTTCCGCTGATTCAAGTTTTCCCATTTGGGCGAATTGCAGTCCCGCCTCCAAATGAGCCTGAGCTTCCGCACTCTGTCTTGAGCTTTGCGCATCGCTATTTGCACAAGCAAACGAGTACGCTAGGAGGAGAAACGTGAACAGACGAGACTGATTGACAACGCGGCGCAAAATGCATCAGACTCCGACGGAAAGGCAATAGGTGCAGGCCTTCCATGTGGAACAGACCCGCATCACTATTCTCTTCCGCCCGGTAGAGTTTTGGCAGCCCGATTCACGATCTTGATTTCGCACAACGGAACGACAGACTGTGGGCCACCAGTGCTAACGACCCAAAGAGTACCTCCGTTGTGGCTCAGAGCCAAGAGGAGCGGAGGTAAGCGTTGCCGTGCCGAGAGATAAGCGGATACAAAATCGCCCCGTCGCTCGAGATCGTGCAACTTGATCTTGTCACCCTTCGCTGCCCGCATCTTCCGGCTCCGGTAAAACCACGACCCTTAATATCCTCGGCAAACTGCCAGTGCAAAGGACCACAGGGGCAGACAACTCTTCCCCCGTCAGTGGGACCTGCATTGCATTGAATAGACCCACGGTCGAAGCAGAAGAGATCGAAACTATATTGGCTGTTGCCAAAAAGCGATACTACGTTCCCTATGGCTTTGCTGGCAGGGTCTGGTTTACGCGTTTCCGAAGCTCTGGGTCTGGAACTGAGCAGGCATTTGTCAGCCGATTGCACAATAATTTATGTTCGCCAGCAACGGAGTAAGAGGGGGAGCGGTACATGCTGATGAAGAGTACATGCTGATGAAGAGCTAGCGAGGGTCCCAGCCTAAGTCTATATGAGAGCGGGAATTAGAAGTGGTCGGGGCGAGTGGAACCACACGAAGAAAAATCTAAGCTGTTGAATTGGCTTGAGTTCCCTGTGCTGCCCTCTCACTAATTGCGCTACGATTTGCGCTACGGCGGTTCTCCGGTGGCGACGGGTCAGACTAGCTGGCGTCTGAGCGCCGGAATAGTCCATGCCGATACCCGTTCGAATCGTCGCGTAGAATGTAACGAATTTTGCTCGAAGTGGATTGAAGCAGCTGTCGTCAGCGACAATTCCGTACGCTGTTCCCAGCAAAAAACTCAAGGATGCCTTCGGCGTGCTCCGACCGGAATTCATCCATGTAACAATGTTACCCGCCCTCGCCGTATCTTGTTGATTTTGAAGTCGGCAGACTTTTGTCGAACGACAGGAGTTTTTTCGCGAACTACAACAGCTTATTTCTCGCTTTTGCGGTGGGAATATTCCAGGCGCAGCCCCCAGTCGCGATCGTCCAGGAAATCGGGTAGTTGGATAATTCCTGTGGAAGAGGATTCCACATTTCCGTTTTCTGTGTCACGCCATGTCCCGAGTCGGGGATCAAACCACTGCGCACGATGCGAACTCAGGGGAAGCGCAGCCCGAATCTGGCTTCGCGGGCAGCCCTTTTCAAAGTACACGAGAAAGATTTTCTTGTCCGGCGTGCGTGCGGCATACGCCCAGCCTTCGTAGCCCAGAGTAACGTGCGTCTTGTTGGGCGAGACCAGATTCGCGTTAGGTACGAGTTCTTGAAACCTTCTGCCTATAGAGAACACGAACGTTCTCAAGTATTGCATCTGAGCGCCCGAGCGCCACTGGAATGCGTCCCACATTTTGACGGGTGAAGCAGGTTCAATGTCTGCGCCCCAAATACCTTCAGCGCCATAGACATGCCCCGCGAGTCCTCCAGAGAGAAAACTTCCATACATCGCCGATCGCACATATTGATCATCTTTATCTGTACCGCCCTCTGCGCCGTACTGATAGCCGCCATTGCCCAGACCGAACACATCCTTGTACCCGGCATAGTATGGTTCTCCATTGAACGCCGGCTTAGGATTCGGAGAGTAAAAGATCTCGGTCAGGTACCAATACCAGTCGTGCTCCCGCTCGTTCCCCATTTGGTGCAGAGTGACCCACGAGTCTTCACGGAAGTTCACTAAGGTGGACGGATTGGAATTCGCGGTAAGGAGTTGGCCATAGGGCAGCGGCCCAAACTTCCTCATGACCAACTGAACTGCGGCATTATATTCGCTTGCAGGGATTGTGTCCTCATCGATGTCGAAATGGATCGGGCTGAAGATGGTGTTATTAGCCTGATAACGGGACCAAACGTATTGGACATAACGAGAGTACGATTCCGGCCAGGAATAATATTTTCTCCAAGCTTGCCCAGTGTTTCGTCGTGCTACTTCAATGATCGGAATGAAGACCTGTTTGTTCAGATAATCAATCTTGCGATCCAAATAGTGGAAGTATGCAGGGTTGAGACGATCCATATCAGGGAAGACGTCTTCATACCCAGGAACTCTGCCGGGAAAAAGAAATGGGCGCCCTCCTTCATTTTCCATGTTCTTGGCGCTTTTGGTGCCGTATTCGGTCCACGCCGATCGAATGCATGTTCGCTCCGGCTTGTCCATGAACAGGTCCACCGGATAATCGTCCGTGGCCCATGCCGGAAATGCGGCGATGATCAGGATCACGTTGTAGCCTTGAGCCTTCCGGTAGCGAAGGTAATCCTTGAAACCAGCTTCAGGCCCCAGCGGACGCTCCTTATCATCGTCGTACCAGCGAAAGCGGTTGGTCCCAGCGGAATACCAGGTGTCGCCGACAATAAAAAATGGCGTTCCGTCCGCTTGCTCGATACCGTGATGATTGGTGGTGGCCCGAAGCAAGCCTCTTCGGAGCGGATTCGCTCGCTTCTCTTCCTCGCTCCAGTCAATCGCCCGAAACTTTCCACGTAAGCCGGACAGACCCGGGTCGGGTGGGTTCGAACCGCTTTGCCATGTCCATTCACCCGCTGTCGGAGCGAGAAGGCGAACGCGGAATGTCCGTTGACCATCCCAGAACCCAAACACTCTCTTCTGAAAGCCCGGTCCTGCAAGATCTACCCAGAATGTGACCTGAACGTAAGGGTTATCCCAGTCGCGAGTGGCTGTGAACGTCAATTCCTTCTTCTCCCACACATGCAAAACGGGCGAGGACAATGCCGAAGCTGGTCCAGCGAAGAGGAAGGCAACCATCGACCAGCAAACGCAGACAACCAAAAACATCGAGAGAGTTCTTCCCGCTTCACGGTGTTCGGACACGTCAGTAAACTCGTGCATCGTCAGCCCTCCACGCGTATTTAACAGAACTCTTACTCGATAGTTCGACTCCTGGCAATCTCGGTTTTCACAAGGTGGAAGAAAGGCAGGAATTGGCTTTCATTGGTGAATCCGATATCCTCACACACAAGTGATAAAGGTTGCTTTCCATGAAAGCGTGTCCTTCTCGGCAGTGTTTATTGGTCTTCATCGCAGCATTCTTGTTTCTTGGCCGAGCCTCCGCCCAATTCATTGATGATTTCAGTGGCCCGTCTGTCCAGACGGATCCCGACGGCATCAAGGGTTGGATGTTTCGCGCAGGTGACGGAACCGCCACCATGGACTTCCGTCAAGGAGGGGATGGCTACGCCTCGATTTTTGTGGATGGAACCACAGACAAGCGTGGCATCTGGTGGGCGCTGATTGAGCGCAAGGTCTCTGACAAGATGGATTTGAGTCTGATGCAGAAGCCGGGAAATGAATTTCGCATCGAAGCCCGGATCCGCGTAAGCCATGCGCCCCGCCGCGTAAATCTGCAAGTTGCAACCCAACGGAGCACCGATGACGATGCCAACCTCATGGAATATGACATTGCGGACACGACGAACTGGCACGTCATCAGCATGACCACGCACGGTTTTGACGCCCGGCCGGGAGATACAGTGTTCGGGCACATGGCTTTGATGGATTGGGGCTTGGAAAAGTACCGCGTGGACGTCGACTACATCAAGGTGGACATCGTGAATCCAGCCACTGTCGGTCCCGACAAAGGCGACCCGATTCCCTATCATCCACCCACAGCCAATCCGGCGAGCTTTGCACAGGATGTGAAGGTAGCCCACGACAGCATGATTGACCTTGTCGATACAGCGGTAAATGAAAACGACTGGTCAGTTCAGGACAAGGCGAAGGGAAGGATCAATTTGCTGACCGTGGATGAAACTCACGACGTGATTCTACGTTGGGATTTGAGTGCCTTTGCGGGAAAGAAGGTGGCGGATCACGGTTTGCTAGAGCTGACAACCTATTCGCTACAACGCAAAACGGAGTACGTGAAGGATTTTGGATTGATCCGAGTGATCGAGATTCTAGGAGGTGATCCGAATTGGGACCAAACCACAGTGACCACCGACAGCTTTTGCCACTATGATCGACTCGATCGGGTGCTAAACACTCAGATGATTATTGACTGGCCTGTTACACCGGTAGAAGGCGGAAAAACCTATCTGACGATCTCCAAGACAGTGTTGCAGCGAATGATCGACGGAACAACTCATGGCATTGCCATCAAGGCACTAGGAGCTATCAACGCTTCCTTTTATTCCATGGAAGACGAAGCAGGGAAATACAGCGCGCGTCTCCACTTCAATCTGCAAAAGTGAAGCTAGAGATGATGTCGAGGAATGTAAAAAAAGTGAAAATCGGGTTTATCGGCGTCAAAATCCTGCTCGTGTCCCGATGGCCGCTCATTCGTCCTGCTCCATTGTCATGACAGTGCGCCGATGCACTTGTAACACATTTTTCCTCCTTGCTCGGAGGTTCCTTTTGTCCATAAGTGAACGGCCGCAAGATAGGTTGCTGCACGCTCGTAAGCAGATGCCCAACAGTGCGAGAAAGACGTCGCGAGCGAGGTTCACAAAAATGGCTCATTCTTCGACTGCCCCTCGAGTTGTCCGCATAAGCTCAGTTTTATTCGTGCTTGCCATGACCGTAATTCTGACGCTGCATCGGAATAGCGTAGCGGCCGGCAAAAAAATGCCTAATCATTTAGCGCCACGAAGATCGACCCAGATTCACGACGGTTTCGGTATCAACTCAGACCTTCCCCGAGATCCGTATCTTCCCTGGTACCGATGGTGGTGGACCCGCATCTTCGACGCTGGAATCAGCTTCATCCGCATCGGTCAATACGAAAACAGCTCAGATTACACCTGTGCTCCGCAAGAATTCAATGGATGGTATAGATCCCTCACATCTTTGCAGTCTGCACCCGGTGTTTCACTCGTCGGGACCGCGGCGTGAAGTTGCCTCGTCATCCACTGTGCTCCGCAAAAAAACCGTACGCAATTGGATGTAACAATGTTACATCGGCCCACAGGGGTCAGCGAAGCTCAAGACTCTGTTGGCCCCTAGTGAACCCAGGAAAGAAAATTCGAACGGCTTGCACTTCGTTTCTGGAAGCGGGAGGATGATTCCAAGGATGGACCCGAAACGGTCAACGATGTTGCAACCTGGCCAACTCGTGCGTGTGAACTTGGCCGGCCTCCAGGCTGAGGGTGTGATGTTCCAGGCCGCGGTTACCGACGCTGTCGCGCACATCTTGAAACAGACCTCCGAACAGCCACCCAAGTACCTTGTAAAGTTGCTGTTCTCCTTTCGTGGGGTCACGGAAGTCGAGGTCCCTGCTGAGCGCATCCACACCGACAAGTAGCCGGACAGAGCTTTTAGGCGACGTATCGGTGCTGCTCTGCAAGAATGCGCTGTGCTGTGTGCCGCAAAAACCTCGCCGTTCTCGCCAGAATTTCACTAAAATCAGCGCACCACAGCTCAGTGCAGCAACCCATAAACCGTTAATTCATCCTGCGTGCCCACATACACTTTACCGTTCGCGACAGTAGGAACTCAGAACTTCACGGCCTTGCCCGCTTTATCGCGCGGGAAGTTCTGGTTGCTGTTGTACAGTTCGCGGCTCAAGTCCGTCGCGTCAAACGCTCGTCAAATCCGTTGAATTGACGGCACTTGCCTTCCCTCGGCTTATTTGGGCTACGTGGGCTACAAAGTACCGATGCCCAATTTCAGGCGGTTCGCCGTCGTGCATGTACCAGAAGTCTCGATCACGAGGCGCATCGTTCGATCATTTTCGACGCGATTCCTCGCATTGACGGCGTCGAAACGTCGGATGACTCATTGCTCGAACTGTGCGTAGCCGCTTTACTGTAAGCGGCCGCCGCGGTTACCACGCTGTCGGATCGCGGGGCGGCTTCGCACATTGCTTTAAATCGCGTCGGTCGGAGAGCACGGACAACTGTTCCCACGAAAGGCTCAAGGGATGCGTTTCGGTGCCCTTCGACCGCACAATGTTACGCACCCTTACCATACCTGTTGATTTTAGGGCCAGCCAGACTATTGTCGAATGACAAGGGACAGGTGCAGCAGCAGGTGGGAACACTTTGTTCACAGAAGGAGCCGGTAACTGATGACCTGGGCCCATTGATCGGTAGCTTGAATGCCCGATTGGGAGGCAGTATTCTTAGGCGGCACTCGACAAATTCCCATGCCGATCTCCCTTGGAACCCGTCTCGGACCCTACGAGATCCTCTCGCCTTTGGGAGTTGGTGGTATGGGCGAGGTGTACAAGGCTCGTGACACGCGCCTGGACCGCGAAGTTGCCATCAAGGTCGCGGCGGAACGCTTCAGCCAGCGATTCGAAAGCGAAGCCCACGCCATAGCTGCGCTCAACCATCCTCACATCTGCGCGCTCCACGACGTCGGCCCCAACTTTCTCGTGATGGAGTACATCGAGGGCGAGACTCTCGCGGACCGCATTAGGAAAGGTCCGCTCTCGCTCGACGAGGCGCTCAAGATCGGCGTCGAAGTTGCGGGTGCGCTCGACGCGGCGCACCGCAAGGGGATCGTCCATCGCGACCTCAAGCCTGGCAATATTATGCTGACCCAGGCCGGGGCGAAGCTGCTCGATTTCGGTCTGGCCAAATACCGGCGACCCGTGGCGGCCGATGACGAGACCCTGACCATGGCCCTCACTGAGGGTGCGCAGGTGGTTGGCACGCTGCCTTATATGTCGCCCGAACAGTTGGGGGGTAAAGAGGCAGACGCCCGCAGCGACATCTTCGCTTTCGGCGCCGTTCTCTACGAGATGCTCACGGGCCAAAGAACCTTCCAGCGCCAATCTCCCATCGACACGATCGCCGCGGTTGGCCGCGAGGAGCCCAAGCCTCTCGACGACTTCGTCAAAGGCGTGCCGGACGATCTGGAGCGCATTATCTGGCGCTGTCTTCGAAAGCATCCCGAAGAACGATATGCATCCATGTCGGAGATCGAGCCAGAACTTGAGGATTGCCGCGCACGCGCCTCTGAACCTGTCAGCGGCATCAACCTGAGGGTGCTCTTCCGGCAAAGCAAGCGGCCCCGTGTGGCTATCCCTGTCCTGATCATCCTGCTGGCGTTGGGGAGTATCTCCGCCTGGTGGCTCCAACACAGTTCCAAAGCCCGGTGGGCCAGAACTCAAGCGCTGCCACAGATCGCGCAGCTCATCGAGCATGAAAAATTAGGCGAAGCGTATGCTCTCGCGGTTGAGGCCGAGCGGTACATCCCCAATGACCCGATGCTCGGCAAATTCTGGACCGCGATCTCCTGGTCAGGTTCTATCCACACCATACCGCCAGGTGTGTCCGTCTTTCGTAGGAACTACAACGCGCCGGACAGCGCATGGGAGCTGGTCGGCCGTTCGCCTATCGAGAGACGGAGGATGCCTCTCGTGGATTCGCAGTGGAAGTTCGAACTGACGGGTTTCACCACCACCGAGCGTTTCACGGTGGTCTTGTGGGGAGACGTCCTACCGTCCAGTTCTCTCTCGGTAGTGATGGATGAGGAAGCAAAAACGCCTGCCGGAATGATTCACCAGACCGACCGTTTCGTCTGGGAGGCTCCCGCGTCTCTTCAGACTACCCCAGCTGACCTCCTGGGACTCCCCGGTTTTGAAGATCTGCAGGAAGTTCTTCTTGGGGATTACTGGATCGACCGATACGAAGTCACTAACCAACAGTTCAAGGAATTTCTCGATCGCGGAGGCTACCGGAATCAGCAGTACTGGAAGCATGAGTTTCGCAAAGACGGCCGCACGCTATCATGGACCGAGGCGATGACCCTGTTCCGGGACGCTACCGGCAGGCCGGGGCCAGCTACGTGGGAACAGGGCGACTATAGGCGCGGCCAGGAAGATTTCCCCGTCTCGGGTGTAAGTTGGTATGAGGCGGCGGCATACGCGGAGTTCGCGGGCAAATCGCTTCCCACCATTTACCACTGGGCAACAGCGGCCTCACCCTGGGCCAGCGCCAGCATCGTACCGGCAAGTAATTTTGCTGGACAGGGACCAGCTCGTGTCGGCAGCTACCGCAGCATAAGCTGGTTTGGCGCCCACGATATGGGCGGCAACGTCAAAGAGTGGTGCTGGAACGAGGCAGGCTCTGGTAGACGCTTCGTTTTGGGTGGCGCTTGGGATGAACCGGCTTACATGTTCAACGATGCCGACGCCCGCTCGCCGTTCGAGCGATCTGCCAATATTGGATTCCGCTGCGCAAAATATCGTTCCACCGGCCCAGCAGGCAAGGCCGCTGAACCCTTGACGCTTCAAGCCCGGAATTTCAGCCGCGAGAAGCCGGTCTCTGAAGCATTGTTCCGGGTGTACAAGAGCCTGTACTCCTATGACAAGACACCGCTCCATGCAGCCGTAGAATCTGCCGAAGAGACCGCGGACTGGAAACGGGAGAAGGTCACATTTGCAGCTGCTTATGGGAATGAACGGGTCATCGCGTACCTCTTTCTTCCCAAGAAGTCACAACCTCCCTTTCAAGCAGTGGTGCGATTCCCAGGCTCCGAGGCCATTGATCTCCGATCCAGTACAAACCTGCCTGAAATGGAGCAGTTTGATTTTGTGATCAAGAGCGGACGTGCAGTCCTGTTTCCAGTGTACAAGGGAACATTCGAGAGGGGAGATGATCTCAAGTCGGATTACCCTAACCTCACCAGCTCTTGGCGCGATCACATCATCGCCTGGTCGAAGGACCTGGGCCGGTCGATCGACTACCTGGAAACCCGCCCGGAGATTGACCGAAACAAGCTGGCCTATCAAGGCTTGAGTTGGGGAGGAGCCATGGGCTCCGTGCTTCCGGCGCTTGAAGACCGCATTAAGGTTTGTGTGCTGATCGTCCCCGGATTCAATCTCCAGAGGTCACTACCGGAAGTCGACGAGCTCAACTTCGCTCCGCGAGTGAAGGTTCCGGTCCTGATGCTGAACGGCCGTTTCGATTTCTTCTACCCAGTAGAGACCTCGCAGGAGCCGATGTTCCGCCTGCTGGGCACGCCCAAGCAGCACAAGCGGCGAGTCGTGTACGAAACCGGTCATAACATTCCCCGCAACGAACTGATCAAGGAAACACTCGACTGGCTGGACCGCTACTTGGGGCCGGCGAAGTAGAGAAGCGCCGGCGTCTGCAACAAAGCCCACATCAAGGAATAGGATCTGATCGAGGAACTCAACCCCAAGGTTCGGGGCTGGGCCAACTATCATCGGCACGTGGTTAGTAAGCGTACTTTCAGCCACGTCGACTATGCCATCTTCTGGAGTTTGTGGCGATGGGCACGAAGAAGTGTCCTCCGCAAAAAATCCGTACGCGATGAATTTGTAGACGAAAATCTACGTGAAACGCTAGATTGGGGCGTGCGACCTAGAAGTGGAAGTCAAGCCGCCCGAGCCTCGCGACGC
>Ga0306921_10003128_pt1 | contig 16748 bp, 17 predicted proteins | sample sta12Cox44000080_FD_203760 | JGI IMG/M metagenome (GOLD analysis project Ga0306921, IMG submission 203760) | Lab enrichment of tropical soil microbial communities from Luquillo Experimental Forest, Puerto Rico - statoxic.12C.oxic.44.000.080 (v2)... | ecosystem: Environmental > Terrestrial >...
GTGGCACGGCTGGGTAGCGAAGTTCGGTTGTGATAAACGCTGAATGCATATAAGCGTGAAGCACTCCTCAAGATGAGATCTCCCAACCCGTAAGGGAAACGAAGGGCACACGAAGACTACGTGTTTGATAGGCTGGATGTGAAAGTGCAGTAATGCATGTAGCTTACCAGTACTAATCGCCCGTTCGGCTTGACCATAAAATTTACTTGGCGTCACCTCCTCCCATAAAACCCGCAAAACTCGGCGGAAAATGGGCCTTGCTGGAGAAATTGCCAGCATTGCAGGGGAGCGTGCAGGGTGTCGTTGATTCGAACATTCGACACCCGTCGCCTTGAGTGGGCGCTTTGGTGGTGCGGGCCTTTCAGGCCCGCGTTTTGCGAAAGCTCAGGGCACGGCTTCGGCTGTGCCGGCAAAGTCCACAATTAGTTTTCCTGATGCTATTCAGTTGTGAAAGATCGTCCGACCATGGAGCTCGGGCAAGATCGGTTGGAGCACGCCCGCAATCGTGCATCAGGTGCCGATTTTTTGAAAAGGTACGGCTTTGGCCGTGCAGACACCCTCTCTCTGAACAGGGGCTTTAGCCCCAGCCGTCAGGCGAAGGTTCTTTGATATTGGCGCTGAAGCTTTTGAAAGGGAATATTGCCTCAGGGCACGACTTCAATCGTGTTGTAGACCAGCCCTCCAAGGATTCGGGCTTTAGCCCCTGAGATCCCTCACACAAAAAGCTCGGGATTTCGGCTGCGGCTCAGACCCCGCAAGCGCCCTCAAGATCGACGTACCAGGTCCTGCGTGACACTACGCTGGAGGCCGAGTGGTTCGCCCTAACCGAGCCCACGTCAACGAAGCCGGTGATTTTACCGCGTGGGAAATACCCGTTCCCATCCCGAACACGGAAGTCAAGCCACGCCGGGCCGATTGTACTGTGCGCGAAAGTGCATGGGAGAGTAGGTCGTCGCCGACATAAATAGAGGCCGTTCGCGATAAGCGAGCGGCCTCTTCCTTGGTGTTCCTTCGCTCCGCTCAGGATTTCGCGTGCAGGCTCCCGCTGCGCTCACCCCTGCAAAACGGGCTCAACATGAATTAACGGCCATCCAGAGAGACCTTGGTGGTCGTTTCCTTTTTTTGGTTTTGGTTATGCTTGCTACAGGCCCGGTCTCCTCCTCGCTACGCCGAAGACGCCCACCAAGCCCGTCCCCTGGGAGAAGCAAACTGCCAGGCTCGGAATCCAAAGGCATCTATCTCATTGAGGTCTTCAAGCCGCGGCTTCAGTACGTCTGGACCAAATAAGAGAACCCCAGACTGCTAATGCTTTCGCCGCTGCTTGGTCGGCGAGGACCTGAATATAGCTTGCGCAGCTCTAGCGAGGTCGGATATTCACTGTTGTCCACGCAAACTATGAATTCAGGTTCCGCGCGCTTCATGTTGGTCAGTCTGAGATATCCTTGATCGATGCCTGAGCCGACCGAATCCTCAGTCATTCTCAACGGCATCTCGCTCCACTACGAACTTCGTGGGGAGGGCATGCCGCTGCTCCTGCTCCACGGTGGCACCGGATGCCATGCCGACTGGGCCTACGCCGGTCGCGAGCACTTCGAGCGCGACTACCGATTGATCATTCCCGATGCCCGCGGGCATGGGAGTTCGAGCAACGATCAGCCGACCATCAGGCATCGCCAGTGCGCGCTCGACACGCTGGCTCTGCTCGACCTCCTCGCTATTCAACGCTGCAAAGCCGTCGGCGTCAGCATGGGTGGCAACGTCCTGCTGCACATGGCGACCTTGCAGCCCGAGCGCGTTGAAGCGATGGTCGTGGTCAGCTCGACCTTGTACTTCCCCGAGCAGGCCCGCAAGGTCATGGCCGCTATTCCAGCGCCTGACGACCAGCCTGCTTCCGAGTGGGAGACGATGCGCAAGCGCCATCATCTCGGGGACCAGCAGATTCGCGCCTTGTGGGAGTGGGCTCATTCGCTGAAAGACAGCTACCACGACATGAACTTCACACCCGCCGATCTCGCAACAGTTCGCGCGCACACCCTGATCGTGCAGGGCGACCGGGATTTTCTCTACCCGGTCGAAATTTCGGTCGAGATGTACCGCGCGATCCCCAACTCCGCGCTCTGGATCGTCCCTGGCGGCTCGCACGGCCCCATCTTCATGGACAAATCTGAGCAGTTTGCGAAGACCGCGCTGGATTTCCTGCGCGGCTAGCCCGTTCACATTTTGGTGACAAACGCCGCCTTGGAAGCACCTAACATTTTGTGCCTATGTGAATCATCAGGAGCCATCATGGGTGAGCTGAAAGAATTCCCCTACGAAACCCGGCTGAACGTTCTCTTCCCCGCGTTGAAGGTCATCGACGAAAAGGCTGTCGCCGATGCCAGCACATACAAGTGGTTTAACCAAACGTTGTGTGAAGTGAACGATTCCGTTGTGCGCTTGGGAGTCGTCGAAGGCGAATACCACTGGCACAAGCACGAGAAAGAAGATGAGTTCTTCTACGTCGTCGAAGGACGTCTGTTCATCGATCTGGAAGATCGCACCCTCGAGCTCCGTCCGCGGCAAGGAGTCGTAATCCCCAAAGGCGTAATGCATCGCCCCCGTGCTCCGCAACGGACTGTGATGCTGATGGTCGAAACGAAGAGCGTGGTTCCTACCGGAAGCTAACCTTCTGCCCGTAAAGCGAGAGCTTCGCGATTGGCAGTATACTTGCAGCACTTGGCCGGCCTTGGGAGTGGGGCTCCGCGGTGACAAAGGCTGGCTGATCGCAATTCCAGAAGACCGCTGGATCTCAACCGTTCACTATCACGCTGCGCAATCGATCGCGTGCCCAGCATTCGAACCGCACCGCCTAGCAGGGCGACACCTCAGGAGAGATGATGATGCAAGCTCGGAAAGTCGGTTTCTTCACGGCCATGCTCGCAGCAATGGTGCTGGCTGTTACTCCATTCGCTAGCGCCAGCGCCTTTTCCAACGTGTTCGTCTACGGTGACAGCCTCTCCGATACCGGAAACATCTTCACCTTCAGCAAAGGCGCCATTCCGCCTTCGCCTCCCTACTACCACGGCCGCTTCTCCAACGGCCGGCTTGCTCCTGAGTACCTAGCCGCCATGCTACACGCCCCGCTCACCAGCTTCGCCTGGGGAGGCGCGACCACCGGCGTCGGCAACTCGGGCGACGGCGGCTCGCAGACAACCTTCGGCAGCTTCGGCCTGCCCGGAATGGAAACTCAGGAAGTTGCAACGCTGGGATCGATTCCTTCCGCCATTGTGCCGACTTCGCTGTTCATTGTCTGGGGAGGTCCTGATGACTTCATCAGCGGCGGCACGGTGCTGCGCGGCGTAACAGACATTCTCACCATCGTGGGAGCGCTCAGACTGGCGGGCGCGCAACACATTCTCGTGCCTGGCATGCCCGACCTTGGCCTGACTCCGGCGTATTTGGGAGACCCTTCCGCCACAGCCTTCGGTTTCGCCTTCGATCAGGCGCTGCAAGCCAATCTTCCGAAGGGCGTCACCTACTTCGACACCTTTGGTTTCATGCACTTCGTGGTAGCGAATCCCGCTGCCTTTGGATTCACCAACGTTTACCAGCCCTGCCTGGTGAGTCTGACAACCTGCAGCAGTCCGAACCAGTATCTCTTTTGGGACGATCTACATCCGACGACGGCAGCGGACCGGATTCTAGCGTCGCGGTTCGCCAATGCTGTTCCCGAGCCTTGCACCGTCCTCATGCTCGGTACGGCTGTTGCAGGAATTGCGGGCGTATTGCGCCGCAAACTTTCCGCCTAAGGTTTTTTCAAAAAGAGAGGGTCACCAGCAGGCATGCTGGTGGCCGCAACTTTGTCTCCTACGTTACCTCAATCGCCAGTACGCATTGCGTGCGGCCGCGCAACCGGCTGAAGAAATCGCCGATGCGTTTGGCTAAGCCATACTTGTCGACCAGCAACTCCTGCCCCCTGCCAGCCTCGTCGTCTGCGCACAAGCGCGCGCGAGCTCCTACCCATTCTCCTCGCACGTCGCCGCGCATGTTGCAGGGCGCGATGCGAACGCTGGGATTGTTGCGGATCCGCTTTACCTTCCCCGAATCCGGCAGCGTGTAGACGTAAAACGTCGCTTGCGCCTGAGATGACGGTGCTTCCGCGAACCATACCGGGGTGCGTACTCCTGCACCCGTCTTGCGAAATGTTTCAAGGCTCAAGTACTTGGAATCCGCGAACTGTGCAAGATCATCAGGCATGGCGCGCGACACCTCTGTCAGTCATTATCCCAGGCCCTGCCTACTGCGCCCGAATCCCCACTGCCGGATACAACTCCTTGGGATACATCACCGCTCCGCCCTTAACAACCACCTCGACTTTGCGAATGTCAGTGATATTGGCGGTCGGATCGCCATTAACCAGAATCATGTCGGCCAGCTTGCCCTGTGCAATCGAGCCGAGCTCCGAGTCCCGCTTCATCACCTGTGCCGCCGTAAGAGTCGCCATCTGCAGCACTCGCGGTGCAGGGATTCCAGCCTGGCTGTAAATCTCCAGCTCGCGGTGCAGAGCGTAGCCGGAACCCTGATCGGTGCCGGCCACAATAGTGATGCCATTGTCGTAAAGCTTCTTCACCATCTTCACGAAGGTGGCGTATGAGGCACGATAGAGCTGGTCTGTCGCAGTGTCGGGTACGGGCACCGCCTGGCCTGCGCTCTTAGACGCGCGCTGCACTTGCAGCGGAAGGCGGTCGAACATGTATGTGTCTACAGTTGAAATATTGCCTGGCCGGTCGTTGTAAGTTGCTTCCCATATTGCCATTGTGGGATCGATGACGGTGCGGTGCAGCTTCATCAGCGCAATGAAGTCGTTTACCTGTGACGAGTTCAGGTCTAGCCCGGCAGCTCGTCTGCCCGGCTCAGTAAAGCGCGCCGGAGTGCGCGTCTCCTTGACCTCTGGCCAGAAGTTCAGTAAGACGAAATTCATATGCTGGATTTCGTCCGCGCCGTCACGGATGAACTGTTCGGCGATCATTCCTGAGGGCACGTGCCCGCTGACGCGCAGTCCGCGCTTGTGGGCTTCCTCGGCAATAATCGGAACCAACTCGGGTTTCACCGAGCTGTAAATCTTGATCTGGACGTAGCCTAGATCGGCATAACGATCCACGCGTTCGCGGGCTTCCTCGGGCGTCGCGGCCAGTACTTTCACCGGACCTTCGTACGGCCCGGGGCCGTCAATGAATCCCGCCATGATGATGCGCGGGCCGACCTGCTCACCTGCCAGGATGTGCTGGTTGAGTCTTCCTAGATCATCCATGGAGTTCGCGAGGTCACGGATGGTAGTGATACCGGCGGCGATGTCGAGGAATGCGTTGTCGGGGAAGAGGTGCTGATGCATGTCCCATAGGCCCGGAAGTAGCATTTTGCCGCTGCCATCGATGAGCTGGGCTCCAGCGGCTGTCGCTTGGTCGTTCTCGGGTTCGATGCTGACAATGCGTTCGCCGCGGACGGTGACGCGTTGCCCCGGAATGGTCTTTGCGGTAATCGAGTCGAAGAGCGTTACGTTCTTAACGACAAGATCGCTGGTTGGATGATGAATGAATTGTTTGGCCAGTGTGGCAGCGCGCGCAGACTCGATCCCTTCCTGCGTTTTCTGCAGTGTTCCGAAGCTGCTTTCGAACCCTGCGCGAATCAGCCCCGAAGAACCTTGTACTGCGGCAAAGCCGTTGTGTTGTTCATCGAGCCAGAGATACGTAGGGCTGAAGTCGAGACCCTCGATCTGGTAGAGGGTGGCGCTCACCTTTTTGCCACCAGCTTCGACCGGAACTGTCTTCAGCGCAGCTAAAGCCGCCTCGCCACCAGGTAAGAGGGGTAGCTTGCTGCCGTTCTTCAACAGTGCCTTTGCCAGCAAATAAGAACCTGCCGGGCCACCGTTCAGCCCAATGTAGAAGCGGCCCGCCGCGTTTACCGCTTGCCCGTCCTCGGAGGTGTTCTTCCACTTCGCATTGCTGCCGGACACGGTAAAGCTCTCTTTGACCGGGTTCTTCATGTAGTCCACGCCGCTGGTCTCCTCGGACGTGACCAGGCCCAGGTTATCGAGACGATAGGTCGAATACGTTTTTGGCCCCCGTCCGCGATCGTTGAACTGAAAGAATTCGTGGATGGCTCCGTCGGAGGTGATCCAGACGGCATTCTGACCCGTGGGCTTCCCGTCAAGCAGCAGCATCCAGATCATTGCCTGTTTCGGGACGTCGGAGGGCAGGACCGGCAACGGTGATTCTCCTTGCTGGGCGCAAGAAAAGCTGGCGACTACGAGGATGAATGCGAGAACATTAGAGTATCGTTTCATAGCTGGCTTAGGGTTATACGTGGAAATGGCGAAACAGTTCAACTCGCCACTTGGCGTGCAGCATCGAGTATCATCGGGTGACGTCTGCGATTCTTATTTGGCGGAGAAAACTCATGCGTCTTCTGCTGAACTGGCTTTTAAGCGCGGTTGCCTTGCTCGTCGTCTCGTTTCTCGTCCCCGGCTTTCATGTAGAAGGATTCAAGTCTGCGCTGATCGCTGCCGTCGTGATCGGACTGATCAATGCTAGCCTCGGGCTGCTCCTGAAGCTCATCACGCTTCCTCTCACTATACTCACCCTGGGCGTGTTCTGGTGGGTGGTGAATGCTCTCATGCTGATGCTCGCATCGGCACTACTCACTCCCGGATTTCGCGTGGAGGGATTTCTTTGGGCGTTTCTTGGCGCGATCGTGCTGTCGTTGGTGAATGTGATTCTACGCAAACTGGCCAGCGAAGTAACCGATTAAGCTGTTGGCAGTTACCTATGGCGCATGGCGTTACGCGGTCTTGTTCCCATTGCTCATGTCGCAGACCTGGCACGATCGATCGAGTTCTAACGGAAACTCGGGTTCGAGCCGCGAAACACACTCGAAAGCCAGGGGCAGTTGGTCTGGGCCTGGATCAGCAATGGCAAAGCGCACTTGATGCTGTCAGGCAGCGCGCGCCCTATGAATCCCGACGCGCAAGACGTGCTCTTCTACCTATATGCCTCCGACGTGATTGCCTATCGCGACGGGTTACTGGCCCGCGGTATCAAGGCTGGCCCGATTAGCTATCCTTCCTATATGCCCGAGGGAATTTCGCATCGACGATCCCGACGGCTATTGTCTGCTGGTTGGACAATCGGATGAGGCCTCTCTTTAGTCTGGAGCCCCGCGGTCTATAGTTGCCGCAACCGCTTTACGGTCTCACCCGCATCCCCCTGCTGAAACAATCGAATTCCCGCCACTCCCCGCGCTCCCGCATCCAGGCACGACTTGGCATTGGTAGGATTAACGCCGCCTAGCGCAAGCACTGGCAGGCCCGATCCAGCACAAGCCTGCCGCAATGCCTCCAGTCCTATTCCCTTTGCGCGCACTCCCACTTTTTCGAAGATGGGAGAAAGCACCGCGAAACTGGCACAGTGCAGCTGGGCCTGTTGCAGATCAGAAGAAGAGTGTGCAGAGACGCCAATAATCGGCTCCTGCCCAGCTTCTCGCGGCCATTGTTCGCGCGCGGTGCAGATGGACGACCGGCCTCCTGCAGGAATGTGTATACCATCCGCGCCTATCGCAAGTGCAATATCGGTTTGCGTGTTGACGAGGAACTTCGTGTGGTTCGAGTAACTGCGGACCACGTGCAGAGCCTCTCTCGCCAGAAGCTCCAGGTCAGCGGGATCGAGGTCCTTTTCGCGCAGTTGTACGTAGTCGACGTCGGCATGCGCGGCTTCAGCAATTCGTCGCAGCAGCTCGCGGCACTGGTCGACTTCCGTTCCCGCGAAACCATGTCGGTCGGTGATGTAATACAAAAGCACTCGCCTTCAATTGTAGCTAGAATCAAACTGTGCCAAGCACTGCAAAAACAGATCGCCGAACCCGCGCAGCCTCAGTCAATATCAAAGTCTTGCGTGCCGATGCGTTCGCCGATCTCCCTTGGCTGGTGCATGGTTTTAGCACGCGCACCGGCGGAAACTCGACCTGTTACGGCGGCAAGTCGCTCAACCTCGGCGTCACGTCGCATGACACTCACGAGCATGTCGAAGGCAATCGCCAGCTCTTCCTTCGCGCTCTAGGCGCGCTCAATAGCGACGGTACTGCGTGGCCCCTGGCGCAAGACCGGCAAATCCATTCGTCAATCATCCATCGAATCGACTGCACGCCTCACCACGTTCCCACGGGAGACGGCATGATCACTGCCGTCCCTGGCCTCTTGCTCGCAGTCAAGACCGCCGACTGTGTCCCTGTGCTGACCGCCGACGTGGAAAGGCGCGTGGTGGGTGCGTTCCATGCCGGCTGGCGCGGCACGGTCTCCCGCATTGCCGAGAAAGGTGTGGGCGAGATGCGCCGAACATTCGGCAGCGATCCGGGCGATCTGCGGGCGGCGATCGGCCCCTGCATCCGCAAGTGCTGCTACTCTGTGGGACCGGAGGTTAAGGCAGAGTTCGATTCACAATTCTCCTATGCCGCCGAGTTATTTGAGGAAGTCTTCGATTCCAAGGCAATTCCCGTTCGCTATTCACTGTTGTTTCTCAACCAGCGAGCACCAGGATATGGTGATCGCGGTCCCGAAATTCACCTCGATCTGGTCTCGGCAAATCAGCGCCAACTCCAAGATGCGGGCGTACACGGCGAGAACATTTCAGTAGTCGACGGCTGCACCGCCTGCGAAGCCAAGTGTTTTTTCTCTCATCGCGCCGAATTCGGCAAGACGGGAAGGATGATGGCGGCCATCGGGATCCGCCCGGAATAGGTGACCCCGATGCAAAGCCTCGGCGCTTCTTGCGAGGTCTCAGCCGTGCCGCATAAACTCTTCATTTCTCTGTCTTCCCGAAGCGACTTTAGTCGCCGGGGGGATGTGCTGGGAGGCTTCTTGAGCTGGGTTGAGCCACCCTCTCAGCGCACAACGGAAAACCCAGTACGCGACTGGGTTTCGAAATCACGATCGGACGAGACTTCAGGAGTGATGTTCGCCTTCCGCTGCTGGCGCCGGTGTCGCCGGCGGCTCGACGTAGCTGTTCACCAAGTCCTTAAGTTCTTTGCTTGGCTTGAAAAACGGGATTTTTTTGGCGGGAACCTCTACCCGATCTCCGGTTTTGGGATTCCGTCCTACGCGAGGCTTTCGTTGCCGGGTTCGGAAACTGCCAAACCCGCGTATCTCAATCTTGTCGCCGGCGCGCAGCGACCGCACTACACTCTCGAAGATCGTTTCTACAATGACTTCGCTGTCCTTGCGGGTTAATTCCGCCAGCCGAGAAACCTCGTCGATCAGATCAGCCTTGGTCATGGTTGTTCGCCCCTGAGCCGTCGTGCGACCGGCACATCTGGGATACTCTCAGATTTCCAGCAATGTTGGCAAGTCCAAATTATTGTTGCACTTCCGTGCAAATATCCGTCACCAGAGCGCTATTTCCAGAGGTAGTAGAAACCGGTATTCGTCTGCATCAGCTTTGCCGGATCGGGCAGGTACTCGGACGCGTCGCCAAACAGCAAGTCCAGCACGCTTTTGCGCTCTTTCTCGGGCCGCACAATCGTGGGTTCCCCTTTTATTCCCACGGACTTGGCGGTATCGTCCACGGCAGCTCGAAAGTCACCGATCTGGTCAACCAGCTTCAACGGGATCGCTTGCTCGCCGGTCCAGACTTTGCCGTCGGCTAGAGGACGAATGTCATCCACCTTCATCCGGCGCCCCGCCGCAACCGAAGTAATAAACTGCGAGTGCATATTGTCGATCAGAGTCTGGAGATACGCTCGCTCCGCCGGCGTCATCTCCCGCACGGGAGAGCCCGTATCCTTGAATTCGCCTGCTTTCATCACGATGGCCTTGAGCTTTGCCCACTTGATCAACTCTTCGTAGTTGTACCACTCGGCAATCACCCCAATCGACCCGACGATCGAAGCGTTGTCGGCGAAGATTTTATTGGTCGCGGACGAAACATAGTAGGCGCCGCTGGCGCCCACAGTCTCGATTGAAGCCACAATCCGCTTCTTTTTCACATCGCGGATTCTGAGCACCTCGCGATAGATCTCCTCCGAAGCCGCCGCCCCTCCGCCCGGAGAATTTACGTGAATCACGATCGCCTTGATAGAGCTGTCATCACCAAACTTGCGCAACTGCTCAACAGTATCCTTGGGCGACAGGATGACACCCTCGAGATCGACGACCGCAATCTTGTCGCGAAATCCTGCAAATGAATCTTTTTGCTGTGTACGAGCAGTGAAATAGACCAGCGCAAATACCGCCAGCAGGAACAGGAAGAAGGCCCCGCCTCCCAGCAATACCCAAAGAAACACCCGCGAACGTGGCTGGTCGCTCATAAGGAAGGCTTAAGTGTAACACCGGAATCGCTCTTCGCTAGCCTCGGTTCCAGGCAGCGAAAAGGAAACCGCGAATAGCGGGTTTTCAGCGAAATATCGACGCGAAGAACGCCCCAATCTTCGAGAAGAACCCGTGCTTTTGCTGGGAGGGTTTGCTCGTGCCCGCCGTAATATATTTGCTAGGCTTCTCCTTCTTGGCTGGCGTCGCTGGCGGCAACACTGAAGGCTCGAATCCCATTGGCTTGCTTTCCAGCCGTAAGTGAGCCACGTTCTCCGTCAGGTCCACCGGATCGCTCGCTCGATAAATGAACGGCGCATCCACCACCATATGCGTCTGCGACTCAGGCGGATCAATTTTCAGCGTTTCGGCTGGAGGCGGCGGAGGCTTGACCTCTGCTACCTGCGGCGGCGGAGGTTTGACTTCTGCTACCTGCGTCGGCGGAGGCTTCGGACATCCGCAGCTCTCATGCGTCGGCATGGCCCCACTGATGTGACCGGCATTGAAAATCACCGCCTCGTTCGGCTTCACTTGGTACGACTCTTCGCCCATCCCTTCCGAAACGACCACGGCGGACGAGTTCGCTGCCAGCGACTGTACACAGGTGTCGCCATTCGCGCTGACCCGCAGTGCCAGGTGCAATCGCCCGGGCCCGGGAAGCAGCAGGCGAAAGTCCGGCGTGAGCAGATTGTCCGAGGCCGCCCCAATCGGGTAATCCATCTCGACGTTACCGGTATTCATGCTGAACATGAGTTGGCGGCCATTCTGCGAAGTCGTAACCGCCATGCTGGTTCTCGGACAGATCAACAGGCTGCCACCACGTTCCAGCTTGAGTGTCGCGGTTTGCTCGCCCGCCGCAATCGACGAGCCACTCATGACCTTCGTCCCCGAGCTCGCCAACACTACGCTGCCCTTCACGCTCGCATCCGACGCAAACAGCTCACCAACATTCTGTTGAGCCATCGCCCATGGGGCTCCTGCAAACACTACCGTTCCAGCGAGCAGCCAGCGCAAATAGGTATTGTGCAGGCAAACAATCATTGGTCGAGAGTGCGACTGATGCATAGATACAAAAACGGCATTCTTCGATGATACGCCGCAGGCTCGCGACGTGCTTGCATCGTTGAAGCCAGACCGCCTTAGGATTAGTCTAACCAGCGTAGGCATGGCAAACAATGGCAATCGCGTGCGGCACTATCCCAAGCTGGTTCTGGGTGAAACCGTCAATGTTGCGGTCGAGACCTTCCGCAGCAATCGCGTGCGTTTCACTTTGACCGCCCTTGGCATGGTCATCGGCACAGCTTCGTTGATCTTGGTCGTTACCATCGGCCTCACCGGCAAGCAGTACGTCCTGCAGCAAATTCAGTCCATCGGCGCCAACATGATCTTTGCCGAATACCAGGGCGGAGCTATATACAGCGCAGAGTCGGCCAACGACTACATCACCATCGAGGACCTGAACGCCATTCGTCAGCAGGTTCCGAACATCGCTTTCTCCTCGCCCATTATCGAGCTCCACGAGAAAATCACCATTCCCGGCGGTCAGGTGCGTGACGTGCTGGTCTTAGGGGTTTCCGCTGAATATTTCTGGGTGCGCAACCTTGAGACTCTCACCGGCCGCTTCCTGGAAGACAACGACATCCAGACCCGCGGCAAAGTCGCGGTGATCACCCAGAGTCTGGCCAACACGATGTATGGTTCGACCGAAGCCGCCGTAGGTCGGACCATCAAACTCAGCGGAATACCTTTCATGGTGGTGGGCACTTTTCGCGAGCGAGTCGACACCTTTGGCCAGTCAGAAATCACCGACGACACCGTGCTCATTCCCTATACTGTGGCGCGTTTCTTCACTGGCACGAACACCGTGAAGCAACTCTACTTCTCCGTAAGCGACCCCTCCGACATCCCGGTGGCGTCGGCAAAGATCCAAAGCATTTTGCAATCGCGGCATCGTTCCGAGTCGGTCTACAAGGTGGATAACCTCACCGAACTGCTTACCGTCGCAGCCCGAATCGCCAATGCGCTCACCATGGTCCTGCTGTTGATTGCTGTACTCACGCTGCTCGTCAGCGGTGTTGGCATCATGAACATCATGCTCGCCACTGTGAACTCTCGCATTCGCGAAATCGGAGTGCGCAAGGCAGTCGGCGCCACCAATGCTGAAATTCGCGCCCAGTTTCTCACCGAAGCCGTGCTGATCTCCCTGATCGGCGGTCTCGTCGGAATCGCAATCGGCATGGCGCTTCCCATCTCCGTACGCGTGCTTACCAATTATCGCATCCCAATCTCGGGATGGTCAGTCATCATCGCAGTCTTGGTGTCATCTTTGATCGGAGTCCTCTTCGGCACCATGCCTGCCGCCCGCGCCGCCCGACTCGATCCCGTCGAAAGCTTACGATGGGAATAGTCCCGCCGCGCGATAATAGAAGCTGATGCTTCACCAAATCACCTCGCCCCGACCTTCCACCACCGAAGACGCATTCGACCTGCTCGTGGGATGTCACCAGCGCATCCGCCACTTTACAGCGGCCGCGATCAAGCTGGCGCACGCCCAATCGGCGTCTCCTGACGAGATCCGCCTGGCCGCAGCCGGCATACAACGCTATTATTCGGTCTCTCTGCCGCTGCACGAGGCCGACGAAGAAGACTCGCTTCGTCCTCGCCTTGAGGCCCTTTCTGGTGAGCACATCTCCCACGCGTTGGTTACCATGCACCACCAGCACATGGCCATCGATGAACTGATCGAGCGCCTCTGGCCCCTTCTCGTCTTGCTGGAGCGAAATCCCGCAGTCGTACATGAAACCGGAGGCGAGATGTGCGCCATAACAAAAGCTCTAGAGGAAGTCTTCGACGCGCATCTCAAGCTGGAGGAAGAACTCATCTTCCCGGCGATTCGCGAGCGCCTGCCGCTCGCCGAGCAGGACGCCATCCTGGCCGAAATGCGCTCCCGCCGCCAACAGGGATAAGGAAGTGGCCAGTTGCCAGTATCCGTCACCGGGTGGGCGCCCCTCGTTTTGGCGACCCTCTGTTGGCCGCTGGGGCGGGAACGGATAACCGACAGCGGGCTACCGACAACTGGCCACCGACAACCGCTACTGACAACCGCCTACTGTTCCACGAAGTCCCTCTTCAGCGCGCTGATCGCTCCCAGCACCGCCGTCGGCTGCGCCGGCGGCACATTGAGCTTATTCAGCGTCTCCACCAGGTGCTGCGCCGATGTGTTCCATTGTGCATCGACGATGTCGAGCCCTTTGGCGCCCGTTTCATGTCTTGCCCAAGGTACAGCCACGGACCTCCGGGCGCGTTGCCCAGAGAGTCGACCACGTGCTGCCGCAGTCTCTGCTTCGACGTGTCGTTTAAGCCTCGTGAAAAACTTGGCCAGCGACGGATCGGTCGCCAATCGGGTAATGAAGGTCGTCCCTAACAGCGGCTATCGCGTCATACTCGCCAACTGCGTATAGAGCGATGGCGCCTTGGTCGCGGTTCCGCTACCGGGGTCGGCAACATACTTCCCATCAAAACAATCGTAAGAACAGCACCGGCGAAAACCCAGCGAGTCATTGTCTTCTCTCCTTTCGATCGAAATTGGGAGGAAACTCGCGAACCCCTGCGCAACTCACAACTGGCGACTGACTGCTGGCGCCTGGTATGGTATTTTCAGTTGGTTTCCGCTTGCCGCATGCCCTACGAGGGCAAGAGCGAAATCGGATTTGCCAGTTCGCGGGAGTTCCCGCAGCTGCACCGGCTTTCCCACTTCCGTGGGAGGCCACAATCTGCCCAGGCCCTTTACCGCGTATTCATGATGGAACCGATGGACAAGAGTGCCGGAACCGGTACAGACGCGGGCGACGACATGCGGCTGGTAGCCCGTGTCCGCGCTGGCGACCCGCAGGCTCTGGCCGAGCTCTACGACCGGTATTCCAGCGTGGTGTACGCCGTGGGATTGCGTATTTTGCAGGACACCGGGGCAGCCGAAGACATTCTGCAGGACATCTTCTTGCAGCTATGGCGCAAGCCCGAGGCTTTCGACAGCAGCCGCGGCAGCCTCGGAGCCTGGCTGGCGGTAATTGCCCGGCATCGATCCATTGACCGGCTCAGGCAGCGCCGGCCCGAGAGTGACATCGAAGATTGTGTGATCGCCAACGCTACGGATTTGCGGGACGAAACCGAGCGTTCGTTGGTCATCGAGAAAGTGCGCGTAGTGATGAAGGAGATGAGTCCCGATCAGCGCACCGCCATGGAGCTGGCGTTTTTTCAGGGACTGACGCATACGGAAATTGCCGAGAAGACGGGAGAGCCGCTGGGCACAATAAAAACTCGCATACGCAGCGGCCTGCAGATGTTGCGGACGCGCTTTGCGGTTTGATGACATGAAGACGCACGAACAATTCGCTGAGGACCTTCCGCTGTATGCTCTCGAAGAGCTGACAGGCAGCGACCGGCTCGAGCTGGAAAAGCACCTGGAGACCTGTGCCTCTTGTCGTCGCGAAGTCCAATTCCTGCGTAGCGACCTCGGCTTGCTCGGTTTGAGTGCCGCCGGTCCGCGGCCCCCCGCTCGCAGCAAAGCGCGGCTCATGCGTGCCATTGCCGCTGAACCGCGAGGCGTATCGGCGCCCGCGCCAGTGCAAGTGCCCCGCAGAGGACTGGCTTGGGGGCTCATTCCTTCCGTGATTGCACTGGGACTGCTGGTATGGGCAGGCACTCTGCTGCGGCAGAACGATGAGCTGCATCACAATCTCGCCAGCCTTGCCGCGCTTTACAACAACACCAGCGCCGAGCTAAAGCAGGCGCAGGAACGCCTGCATCTGCTCTCGGCGCCCGATGCCGTACAAGTCGCGCTCACTCCGAAGATGGAGCCGAGCAAGCCGCACGCTACTGCCATTTACAGCCCGTCGATGAAACGCTGCATGCTTGTCGCCAGCGGTCTTGCGCCCGTTCCTCCGGGCAAGGCATATCAGCTGTGGCTGATTCCCAAAGAGGGCTCGCCTATGCCGGCCGGTATGTTCAAGCCCGACGCCAATGGTAATGCCGTGATGCCGGACCATATCATGCCCGAAGGCGTTGAGGCCAAGGCCTTTGCGGTCACTCTGGAAGACGCCGCCGGCTCTGACAAGCCGACCTCACCCATCCTACTCGTCGGCTCGGGACTATAGTTCTAGATCCGGGTGCTGCATCCCTGTCCTTCTTTTCTGGACAGGCTGGGTCTTTTGTTCAGCCCAAGCGGAACCATCCGGACTGAGCGGCTGGTTTCAGGGACGGGTCGCGGAAATCTTGGTTCAAAGGTGAATCCGCTCCTACAGCATCTTACGATGATCTTTTTCCTGCTGTGCCTTCCGCTTTCGCGCTGCGAGCTTGGCCAACTCATTAGCTTCTGCATTGTGCTCGCGGCGTATGTGTGCAATCGAGAAATCCAGCGACCTCGCTAGCTTGCGGCACGTCCAATTCAGCGAGTACAGTCGCGGACTCCGGCAGGCGTACTCGCCCGTCATCTGCTTCACGACAATCTCTGAGTCCGTAAACACATGCAGAGCATGGGCCTTCACCGACACGGCGTGCTGCAGGGCTTCCAAAAGGGCGAGGTATTCGGCGACATTATTGTCCTGGCAGCCAATCGGCTTGGCAACCCGCACCGTTTCTCCCGAGGGATCTTCGATCACAACCCCAATACCCGACGGCCCCGGATTCCCGAGCGAGCCCCCGTCAACATACGCAATCAGGCTGGGCATCAAAGTCGTTGATTTGACAATGCCGCAGGTTTGAACCGTCGTCAAGAGACTCCCATGGTTCCAGTGTCATATCGGGCCGCGCTCTTCTGTGAAAAACGTGTGACAAATGCGGAAATTTCCTGCACTCTCAAAAATCAAATTTCATGATTTCAGTGACTTACGCAACAGCCCACCGCAGTGAAAATAATCCGCATTTGCACCAACCTTGGGCGTTGACAAGTCACGTTTCTGTAATAGGATTCCCTTCGTCGACGGTCGAAAAGGCTGGCAACTGTAAGGTAGCCAGAGCGAAGTAGGCTGGGTGATCCGACTCCCGAGGCGACTCGGCGAGCGGCCAGACCCGAAAAAACCGACTGCGTTGCGAGATGTCAGCCGGGGTCAGGAACCGCGAAAGCGGTGATCACATCAAGGGCTGTGACGGTACATGCGTCCACGCCGGCAACTCTCTCGCAGGAGTAGCGGGCTAGAGCATAACCAAGGTCACAGCCCTTCCTCTTTTTGCGCGGTTCTTCCCTATTGTCTTCCCCCCGTTCGCCGGAACAATTGGCTTCCAGCCTGCCGGAACAATCAGCTCGCAAGTTGTTTGCATACCAAGCTTTCGTAGGGTGATCGAGCACAACCGGCGGCTGCCGGCTGATAACTGGCAATTGCTTTTAACTTGAAACTTGAAACTGGAAACTGGAAACTGCTCT
>Ga0306921_10003134_pt1 | contig 16738 bp, 13 predicted proteins | sample sta12Cox44000080_FD_203760 | JGI IMG/M metagenome (GOLD analysis project Ga0306921, IMG submission 203760) | Lab enrichment of tropical soil microbial communities from Luquillo Experimental Forest, Puerto Rico - statoxic.12C.oxic.44.000.080 (v2)... | ecosystem: Environmental > Terrestrial >...
ATCGGCGATAATCTTCAGCGGCAAGGTCGAGCTCGGCCAGGGGATCTCGACGGCGTTGGCGCAGATCGCCGCCGAAGAGCTCGATTTGCCGCTCGCCCGGGTCAAGATGGTCTCCGGCGACACGGCGCAAACCCCCGACGAGGGCCATACCTCCGGCAGCCAGTCGATCGAGTATGGCGGCATCGCGGTTCGGCTCGCTTGCGCGGAGGCGCGAGCTTTGCTGCTCAACCAGGCGGCCAAGCGCCTCGGTGTGCCCGCCGGCACGCTCAAAGTCGGCGACGGCGTCGTCATCGCTGCCGATGGCCGCAAGCTCGGTTATGGCGAGCTCGCAGCCGAAATCGATCTCGATCGCGAAGTGACGGCAACGCCGACACCAAAGCCGGCGGCGCAGCACACCATCGTCGGTCGTTCGGTGCCGCGGCGCGACATCCCGGCCAAGGTGACGGGCGGTGCAGCCTATGTACAGGACATCCGCCTTCCCCGAATGCTGCATGGCCGCGTCGTGCGGCCGCCGCGCTATGGCGCGCGGCTCGACAATGTCGACGAGGCGCCGGTTCGCGCAATGCCAGGTGTCGTCGCCGTGGTGCGCGACGGCAGCTTTCTCGGTGTCGTCGCCGAGCGCGAGGAGCAGGCGATCAAGGCCCGCGGGGCACTGATCCGAACCGCCACTTGGAGCGGCGGCTGTGAATTGCCTGATCCCGCACGGCTTCACGAGCAGCTGATGGCATTGCCGACCCAATCCTCGGTGGTCAGCGAGAAGCAGGGGGTGGTTCCCCCAGCAGCGAAAACCCTCGAGGCGACCTATACCAGACCCTATATCGCCCATGCCTCGATCGGCCCATCCTGTGCGCTCGCTGCACTCGAGAACGGCCGGCTTACGGTGTGGACCCATTCGCAGGGTGTCTTCCCGCTCCGGCGCGACCTCGCCAAGGCCTTAAAGCTCGACGCTGGCGCGGTACGCTGCGTGCACGCCGAGGGCTCGGGCTGCTACGGGCACAATGGTGCCGATGATGTGGCTCTCGATGCCGCCTTGCTGGCCCGCGCGGTTGCCGGCCGGCCGGTACGCCTGCAATGGATGCGCGACGACGAGTTCGCCTGGGAGCCCTATGGCGCAGCGATGCTGGCGAGCGCCAAAGCCTCGCTCGACCCGACCGGCAGGGTCGTCGACTGGGACTATGAGGTATGGAGCAATACGCACAGCACCCGGCCGGCGGCACCGGACGGGAACAACAACCTCTTGGCGAGCTGGTATGTCGCCGAGCCAAGCCAGCCCGGACCACCCGTGAATATCCCGCAACCGTCGGGGGGCGGCGACCGCAACGCGGTGCCGCTTTATGATTTTCCCAGTCAGCGCGTGGTCAACCACCTGATCACCGCAATGCCGCTGCGTGTCTCGGCAGTGCGCACGCTCGGCGGATACACAAACGTCTTTGCCGTCGAGTCGTTTATGGACGAGCTCGCTGCCGCCGCCGGGCAGAACCCAGTCGCGTTCCGGCTCGCGCATCTCGTTGACCCACGCGCGAAGGCGGTGATCGAAGCGGTGGCGAAGATGGCCGGCTGGAAGGCGGACGAGAAGGGCGACGGCACCCGCGGACGGGGCATCGGCTTCGCCAAGTACAAGACGCTGGCGACCTATGTGGCGGTCGTCGCCGAGGTCGAGATCGACCGCAGGAGCGGCCAGATTCATGTGCCGAGGGCGTTCGCGGCCGCCGATGCGGGCCAGATCATCAACCCCGACGGCCTCAAGAACCAGATCGAGGGCGGCATGATCCAGTCGGCCAGCTGGACCTTACACGAAGCCGTCCGCTTCGACCGCAACGGCGTCACCTCGCGGGACTGGAGCGGCTATCCGATCCTGACCATGACGGAAGTGCCCGAGGTCGAGGTCGCGCTGATCGACCGGCCGGACGAAAAGTCGCTCGGCGCCGGCGAAGCCTCGCAGGGACCAATGGCAGCGGCCATCGCCAACGCTTTTGCCAATGCCACCGGTCACCGCTTGCGCGACCTGCCGTTCATTCCCGAGCGTGTCCAGGCAGCACTCGGCTAGGAGCGCGCCGCTCCCCGTGATAGGCTGGTCCGCTGGGCGATCACGCCCCAAGGAACAGAGGAGGAGCGGATGAAGATCGAGGGTGGTTGCCTGTGCGGCAAGGTACGCTATTCGGCCGATGCCGAGCCGATCTTTGTGGGTGTATGCCACTGCACCAACTGCCAAAAGGGCACCGGAACCGCGTTCAACGTCGTGGTGGCGTTATCGAAGCCGGCGGTCCGCGTGCAGGGCACGCTGAAGACATTCGCGGGCCATGGTGACACCGGCAAGGCGACCTACCGCCGGTTCTGCCCGGAATGTGCCTCGCCGGTCATCGAGGAGGCCGAGGTGATGCCCGATGTCGTGATGATCCCCGCGGGCACGCTGGATGACAAGAGCTGGGTCAAGCCGACGAACGAAATCTACTGCGACAGCGCCCAGCCCTGGGTCAGCCTCGGCGCCGACCGGCAGCGCTTCCCAAAGATGCCGCCGATGTGAGCCGGCTTTGGTCAACACTGTCACCGCCGGCCGCCCGAACTTTCTGATCATCGTCGCCGACGACCTCGGCTTTTCGGACCTCGGTGCCTTCGGCGGCGAGATCAAGTCGCCGCGTCTCGATGCGCTCGCTTTCGCCGGGCTTCGGCTCAGCGCCTTCCACTCCGCGCCGACCTGCTCGCCGACCCGGGCGATGCTGCTAACCGGCACCGACCACCACATCGCCGGGCTCGGCACGATGGCCGAGGCGATGACCGACGAACTGCGCGGGCGGCCCGGCTACGAGGGCTACCTGAACGATTCTGTCGTTACCCTGGCGGAGCTGCTCCGCGACGCGGGCTATGAAACGATGATGTCGGGAAAATGGCATCTCGGCCTGACCGCCGACCGCACCCCGACCGCGCGCGGCTTCCAACGGTCCTTTGCGCTTTTGCCCGGTGCCGCCAACCACTTCGGCTACGAGCCGCAGTCCGATGCAAGACCCCGCCTGCTGCAGATCACCGCAGGGCTTTACGCCGAGGACGGTGACTTCGTCAGCACACTGCCGCAACCGTTCTATTCATCCGACACCTTCACCGATCGTCTGATCGGCTATCTCGACGCACGCGACCGCAGCCGCCCGTTCTTCGCCTATCTCGCTTTTTCCGCACCGCATTGCCGCTCCAGGCGCCGGCCGAAAACGTCGCGCACTATCGCGGCCGTTACGCTGCCGGGCCTGAGATCCTTCGTCGCGAAAGACTGCAGCGTGTCAAACAGCTCGGGCTGGCACCCGCCGACGCCGAACCGCACCCGATCGTCGGCGGCCGGCCATGGGATGAACTGACAGAGGAAGAACGCAGCCTGTCGGCGCGTACGATGGAGGTCTATGCCGGCATGGTCGAGCGCATGGACTGGAACGTCGGCCGCGTCATCGATCATCTCACGCGCACTGGCGACCTCGACAATACGTTCATCCTCTTCATGTCGGATAACGGTGCCGAAGGCGCGCTACTGGAAGCGGCACGCCGCTTCGGACCGAATCTTCGGGAGTTCATTGACGAGCACTACGACAATAGCCTCGATAATATCGGGAGCGCCAATTCCTACGTATGGTACGGCCCGCGTTGGGCCCAGGCCGCGACCGCACCCTCGCGCCTGTACAAGGGATTTACGACGCAAGGCGGCATTCGCGTCTGTGCGTTCGTCCGCTACCCCCACTTGGCGCGACAGCGTGAGGTCGGCGACGCGCTGACCACGGTCATGGACGTAGCTCCAACGGTGCTCGACCTAGCAGATGTCGTGCACCCCGCAACCCGCTATCGTGGACGCACGATTGCACCGCTCCGCGGCCGGTCGCCGCTGCCCTATCTCGACCGCAGAAGCGATGCTGCACACGATCCGCAGGAAGCGATCGGCTGGGAATTGTTCGGCCTCCGCGCCATTCGTCAGGGTGATTGGAAAGGTGTTTTCATTCCGGCCCCAGCCGGGCCAGGGGCCTGGCAGCTCTATGACCTGGCCGCCGATCCCGGCGAAACCAACGACCTCGCTCGCTCCAATCCAGCCCGGCTCGATGCCCTGCTTACCGCGTGGCAGAGATATGCCGCCGAAACCGGGGTTGTCCTCGAACGCGATCCGCCGATGACCGGCGCCGACACGACCGATCTCCCGCTTAGTTCCGGGCGCGTCCAGACTGCGCCGGGCTAGGGCCGCACCGGTCTGCGTTGTTGGGTCGGCTGGCCGAGCGTATCCTGCGGCGAACAGAGGAGGAGCGGATGAAGATCGAGGGTGGTTGCCTGTGCGGCAAGGTGCGCTATTCGGCGGATGTCGAGCCCGCCTTGGTCGGCGTGTGCCATTGCAGGAACTGCCAGAAGGCGTCGGGCACGGCGTTTCGCGTCGTCCTTGCGGTTCCGACCCCAGCTTTGTCCGTTCAGGGCGTGCTAACGACCTTCAACGATCGTGGTGACAGCGGCAAGACGGTCTACCGGCGTTTTTTTCCGGAATGCGGATCTGCGATAACGACCGAGCGTGAGGCCCGGCCGGACCTGACGATCGTCATGGCCGGCACGCTCGACGATACCAGCTGGCTTAAGCCGACGATGGAGATCTTTTGCGACAGCGCCCAGCCTTGGGTCAGCCTCGGCGGAGAGCGGCAGCGCTTCCCGAAAATGCCCGGGTGATCTATCCGCGAAAAGATTGAATCCTCAGCCCGGCATCAGGGGATAGCGCTGCATGTCACCCAGCCGCACCCAGGACAGCTCGCGGTCACAGTAGATCTCGATTCCCGGGGTCACCGAGGTCGGGTCATCCAACGTTCCGCCGTTGATGATTACGAGATCCGGTCGGGAGCCTGGCTCCTCGACGATCGAAGAACCGCATTCTGGACAGAAGCGGCGCACGATCGGTCTGCCGCTGTCGGCGGGTTTGGTGAAGGTCTTCAACACGCCCGCGATTTCGAACGCGGCTCGCGGCAAACCAACTAGGAAGCCGAACGCGCTGCCGGTGAATTTTTGGCAATCGCGGCAATGACACACCCCAACCAGCGCCGGGTCTGCGTGTGCCGTGTAGCGCACGGCGCCGCACAGGCAGCCTCCTTTGATCTCCGGCATTGTCTCTACTCCTTGGATGAAACCGGTTGCCCGCAGGCCGGCAGCGGTGTGAATACTATAGGGTCCGACAAAGAGGAACGCCATGACGGCAAGGCCTACCGTTGCAGGGCTCGCGGCCGATCTCGCCGCAGGCCGGACGACGAGCCGCGCCCTGGTCGAAGAAGCGTTGGCGCGTATCGCCGATCCCTCCGGCGAGGGTAAACGGGTCTTTGTCAAGGTCTATGCCGACACGGCGCGCGCCGCGGCCGGCGCTCAGGATCGGCTGCGCGCGGCCGGTTATGTCGCCTCGCCGCTCGCCGGCCTTCCGGTATCGATCAAAGACCTCTTTGATGTCGCCGGCGAAGTCACGCTCGCCGGATCCAAGGCGCTCGACGACACGCCACCAGCCATCGCCGACGCACCAATCGTCGCGCGGCTCAAGGCGGCAGGGGCGGTCATTATCGGGCGCACCAACATGACCGAATTCGCCTTCTCCGGCGTCGGCATCAACCCGCATTACGGCACGCCGGGCAATCCCCATGACCGCAGCCTCATTCCTGGGGGTTCGTCGGTCGGGGCGCCGGTGTCAGTGGCGGACGGCATGGCGGCGGTGGCGATCGGCACCGATACCGGCGGCTCGGTTCGCATTCCGGCGGCATTGTGTGGGCTCGCCGGGTTCAAGCCGACCCAATACCGGGTGCCGCGCGACGGTGCTGTGCCGCTGTCGACCACCTTGGACTCGATCGGACCGATCGGCGTTAGCGTCGCCTGTTGCGCGCTGACCGATGCGGTCATGGCCGGCGAGCCGGCCGAGGTGCCCGCTGCTGTCTCACCCGACGGGCTGCGCCTCGGCGTTCCGCAAACGGTGATGTTCGACGAGCTCGAAGCGGCGGTTGCGGCAGCGTTCGAGCGCGCGGTTTCGGTACTGTCAAGGGCCGGTGCGCGTATCGTCGAACTGCCGCTCGAAATGCTCGCCGACTATGCGCGGATCAATATCAAGGGCGGCTTGCCGGTAGTCGAAGCATTCGCCTGGCACGAGAAATTGATCGACCGGCGGGGCCAGGATTACGACCCGCGGATCCGCACCCGCATCGCGCGCGGCCGGGACATGACCGCGGCCGAATATATCCGCCTGGTCGAGGCACGCGTGGATTTCATCCGGCGCTTCGACGCCCAGACCGAAGCATTCGACGCGCTGGTGATGCCGACAGTGCCGATGACTGCGCCGCCTGTAGCGGCTTTCACGAAGGACGAGGATTATGCCCGCCTTAACCTAAAGCTGCTGCGCAACACCGCAATCATCAATTTCCTCGACCGCTGCGCGCTGAGTTTGCCGATCGAGGCGCCGGGCACAGCGCCGGTGGGTCTAATGGTCGTCGGCCGCCACGGCGAAGACCGCCGATTGCTGGCCATCGGCTGCGGCATCGAAGAAAAGCTCACCACGGAGACAGTGAGACAGTGAGAAAAAGAACCGAAATGAGCCCTGCGATCTCAGAAGCTAATTCGTCATTCCCGCAAGAGCGGGGATCCAGAAACGCAGATCATAACGGTCTCTCCTGGGCCCCGCCTTCGCGGGGGGTGACGATACTCTGCCGATCGAGCTTGTCTCATTCTCAGTGATCTCTGTGCCTCTGTGGTGAATCACCCTTACCCTGCGGAGCCGAACCCATGGCATCTGACATCAACGATCAAGCCCTCGACTACCTGCTCGCCCGCGCCGGGCTCGACCTGACCGCCGAGCAGAAGGCCGAGCTAAAGACCATACATGCGGGGCTCGCCGCGATGGCCGAGCGCGTGCGCAAGCCGCGCGGCCGCATGGCCGAGCCGGCCCACGGCTACGGCTTTGCCGAGGAGGACCTCGCATGAGCGATCCGATCCCGACGATCGCCGAAGCCGCGCGGCAGATCGCGGCAAAGCAGCTTTCCCCGGTCGAGCTGACGCGGGCCTGCCTCGCCCGCGTGCATGCGCTCGACCGCGAGCTGCACGCCTTTGTTCATCTGACCGAGGAGCGAGCCTTGGCCGAGGCGCGCGCCGCCGAGCGGGCGATCACCGCCGGCCGGCCTTTGGGCCCTTTGCACGGCATCCCGATCGGCCTCAAGGACATCGTCGACACCAAGGGTATCCCGACCACCTGCGGGTCGAAATTCCTGCAGGACAACATCCCCGATACCGACGCCGCTTGCGCCGAGAAGCTCGCCGCTGCCGGTACGGTGCTTATAGGCAAATTGACGACGCATGAATTCGCCGATGGCGGCCCATCATTCGATCTCCCTAAGCCACCAGCGCGCAACCCCTGGAACACCGAGCACTTCACCGCCGGCAGCAGCAGCGGCACCGGCGCCGGGGTGGCTGCCGGGCTGATCCTCGGCGGCATCGGCACCGATACCGGCGGCTCGATCCGCGGTCCGGCGGCCTTGTGCGGCATCGCCGGCATCAAGCCGACCTATGGCCTCGTCAGCCGCGCCGGTGTCGCACCCGCCGCCTACAGCCTCGACCACATCGGGCCGATGGCCTGGACCGCCGAGGATTGTGCCTTAATGCTGCAGGCGCTGGCCGGGCACGACCCACGCGACCCGGCGAGCGCGTCACGCCCCCTCCCCGACTACACCGCACTGCTGGGCCGGGAAATCAAGGGGCTCAAGATCGGCGTGATCCACCACTTCCACGAGGTCGACCACAAGGTCAGCGACGGCACCCAGCACGGCATTACCGCCGCACTCGCCACCTTCCGCGACCTCGGCGCCGAGTTGCGCGAGGTGCAGCTGTCGCCATTGCAGGACTGGGCGGCCTGCGGCTCGCTGATCTCGATCACCGAACGCGCGGCGGCCTATGAGGAATGGTCGCGCACCCGGCTCGGCGATTTCAGCGAGCGCATGAGGAGCCGGCTGATGCTCGGCGCCTTCGTCTCGGGTGTGGACTATGTCCAGGCGGTGCGCAGGCGTCGCGAATTACGCGCCGAATTGCAGGCGGCGATGGCCGGGCTCGACGTAGTGCTGACCGCGACCCAGCCGGCAGAAGCGGCAAAGATCGACGAGGTGCCGAAATGGGACCTCTTTGACAAGCCCGGCTTCACTATGCCGTTCAACGTCGCCGGCTACCCGGCGATCTCGGTCTGCGCGGGGTTTGGCGACCGCGGGTTGCCGGTGGCGATCCAGCTCGTCGGCAATCCGTTCCAGGAGCCGACCCTGTTCCGCGTCGCTGACGCCTTCGAGAAGGCGACCCCCTTCCGCGCCCAACGACCGGCGCTCATCTCGGCCTAAGCCGAACCGATGGGGTCTGAGAGTCGATTAATCTGATATGATCCGCAGAAAAACCATCGGGTAACGAGACGCGAACGACGCGATGGCTGAGCAAGAAATTTTTAGGGGCTTCTTCTCTTACGCCCGCGACGATGGCGAGACCGATCCCGGGCTGATCACTGCCCTGACGACCGAGCTGGAGCGTCGCATCAACGCGAGGCTGGTCAATGCCCGGTTGACGATTTGGCGCGACGCGGAGCGGCTGAAAGTCGGTGAGCGTTGGGACGACGCGATAAATGGCGAGCTTCGACGCGCCGATCTGCTGATAGTGCTGCTGACGCCCCGATGGATCGGATCGGAGTATTGTCGAAAGGAATTTGTCTTTTTCGAGCAACTTGAAGCCACACGCGGCGCCGACCAGTGCGTCGTACCAATCCTGGCCCGACCTGTCGCGCCGCAGGAGAGTCGTTTCACGCCGGAGCAGCGTGAGATCTTTGGTCGCATCAACGAACGCCAGCATTTCCAAGCGCTGGCAACAGATTTCCTCAAGCTGCCAAGAGCACGGCGCAATGCCGAAATCGAGAGGCTGGCCGAGCACATTGCAGGGATAACCGAACACCTGAGCGATCTTCGGCGGCCGGCCGGCAGCTCGGCCGCTGCGGGAGGAGGGTTGCCGCCGTCCGGCGTCGCTCCGGCACCGTCGAGGAATGCGCTAGCGTCACGCACCAGTGGCCGAGGCAGCGAATCGGATAGGCCGGATCTCGCCGTGTTTCGCGATGCACCGTTCGCGCCGGAATTGATCGTGCTGCCTTCAGGCGAATTCATGATGGGTTCGACCGACGAGGAATACGGGAGATGGGACGACGAACGACCGCAACATCGCGTAACAATCGGCCGGCGCTTTGCGATCGGGCGGTATCCGGTCACCTTTGGAGAATACGACCAATTCTGCGAGGCGACGCAGCGCTGGACCCTCGACGACCAGGGATGGGGACGGGGGCGACGGCCGGTCATTAACATTACGCGGCTGGATGCTCAGGCCTATATCGCCTGGCTGTCGCAAGAGGTCGGGCGCCGCTATCGGCTGCCCTCGGAGGCGGAATGGGAATATGCCTGCCGCGCCGGCACGGCGACCCGTTATTCGTTCGGCGACGAAATAGTACCGAATGACGCCAATTACGCCGATTCGCGCTTGGGCCGCACAAGCGAGGCCGGCAGCTACCCGGCAAACCCTTGGGGCCTCTACGACATGCACGGCAATGTCTGGGAATGGGTCCAGGATGATTGGCACCCGAATTACGATGGTGCACCGATGGACTGGTCAGCGTGGAAGGATTCGGGAACCCCGGCAGATGTTCCTAGTTGGGTGGCGCGCGGCGGATCCTGGATGAGTGATTGGAGGCAATGTCGGTCCGCCAGCCGCAGCCAATATTGCATCATTAACTCGCTTAGTATTCTCGGCTTCCGGGTGGCCCGAACACTTTCTTAACTCTTGAATTTGGCTACGGACACACCTTCCTAAGCGGCCCTGCGACGGCTTAGGCCGAATAGTCGGACGTAGGCGGGATCACTTCGGCAGGCGGGGTCCGCCTCTGCGCACTGCGCTAGCAGCTGCCCTAGATCGCTCGGCGTGGGATGCAGAGCCGGATCGATAAGAGCATTGGTCAGCCGAAGAAAAGCTCGAGGGTACCGGGCGACGAGCGCAGCATGCTCATCCTGAAGCAAAAGCGAGTGAGCCAGCACGTGAAGCTCATAAGGCACAATCAAGTCCTCAATTGCGTCCACCGCGCCGGGGAAGGAGGCATCGACCTGGAATGCCATCATCACGAGATTTCGAGACGACCCTTCGTCGCGGAGCGCTGCGTCTAAAGGCCAAATCTCGCGAAACAGAGGATCTAAGGACTCACACCAACGCTCCGCTCTTTCAGCCGGCGAACCTTGGGCCGCCCAATGCCATAATATCCAGGAGCCGCGGTGGCGTACCTCTCGTGGTCCTAGAGACAGCGCTCGCTTTGCCTCGGCAGACGTAAGATTGTAACCGCCGGAGCCCTTCCGATACCCCAGAGCCGCTTGTAATAAGTGTCCTGCGAGACCCTCCAACTGCTGCTGAGAAAAGTCTCGTCTGACGAAAATTTGCAGGAACGCGGGCTTAAGCGCGTTAAAGAGTCCAGGCGAGCCGATACCATCGTGTGCCCTGGCATGCCAGAGCGCCGCAGCGTCAGGGTCGGTCCACGCAAAGCGGGGGACGAGCTTTTCAGCCGTCCACATCGGGTCGACCCAGTCCAGGTGAGCAAGGCGTTGAGACAGGGCAACTCGCGCCAGGAGTCCTGGTTTGCCTCCCGCATCAACGGCGCGGTCGAACCGCGGACCCAGTTCGGGACCGAGACCAGAGCCGGGGGTCGGCTCGCTCGAATAGAGTCCCTCCCAAAGTATCCAAGCTAGCTTACCGCCCGGTTCACTCCAAGCAGCACTCATGAGGTCCTGCTCGCTTAGCTTCGGATCATTGTTTTCGTCGGCCGCGTACACAGGATCGGCCAGTTTATCCCATAGCCCGAGAAATCTCGGTCCGCCGCCCTGATCAGAGCACAGCATCTCCCGCCGCCGCTGCAGCCATGCCACGGCCGCTGCCAGAAATGGCTTAACGGCTACATTGGGGGCCTGGAGTAGTGCGTCGGCCAGCTCCTGCTGGAATCTTACCTCACCTGTCTGATGGGCGGCCCACAATAAGCCTTCCCAGCCCTGATTATCCCACTCACCGGTTTCCGCCCTCGCGCGAAGGCCGCGGAGTGCACGATCCGGATCGGATTGGCAGAGAACGCTCCACAGATCGCTTTGTGCAAAATACTGCTCCGCTTGGAGCCGCATTGTTTCCTGCACGAGGCGATCGTCGGCAACCCCCGATAGGAGTTCCGGATCGCCGCTAGGTCCGCTTTGCACTTCTCCGTGCCATATTTGGAAGTCGTCGCGATCGCCGGACCTCGCGACCCATTGCGGGTGCCTTTGGGATATCAAATCGAGTTTGGCGACACTATCCGCTGACAAAACGCCGCCAGCAGCATGGATGCGCTTCAACCGTTTGAACATCTCGCCGTCATTAAAGGATTCCCATCCTTCATCGTCGAATCGATCAGCTGGGAACATCTCACGCGGTACACCATTGCAAATCCGCATCTCGACGGTGCATCGATCATCATCATCGAATTCCGCCCAACGCGATGTTAGGAGGCGCATAACTTCGACTCGCGCACTCCCTGCCCAGAAGAATCCGTCATCGAGCGATCGCACTACCTGGGCGGCTTCGTGCGCGCAAAAAACCTCTCGCGAGGCGAAGGCATATACGTACAGGCGATTTGAGAGCAGGAACGGAGTTTTCGCCCAGCCGAGAACGAGCGCTCGCGCTTGATCCGGCTCCTTCTCCGCAATTCGCACCCAGAGGTCTGCCAACACACGGGTAATGGAATAGAACCCGGTATGGTAGGCGTTCTGCGGGTGCCCGGCCACGGAAGGGACATCGCCGCTCGCCCGATCCCATCCGTCCAGGAAGCCCGCGTCTGAAGCCTCTTCCAACGCTTCGGTGAGCGTGCGGTCCAGCATTCGAAAAAGCGCGACCTCCTGGTCGAGATCCTGCGGCCACGCAGCAAGTACCTCTTCTGCGCGAGGATAATCGTCAGAACGAAAATCGACGTGGACAAGACCGTTAATCGTTTCGAGATCATTTTCGGTCTCGCTCATCCCGGGCCATCGTGTGCGCGTGGTTATTTCGAGAACGGGCTTGATAGCCTCCGCTACCGACTGACAGGCCTCGTAGTCGACCTCGTGCGCCTGTATCCGCCCCAAAGCATTGAACCAGGCTGCATGGAAGTTTGACTGCCGCCGCGCCGCCCTGGCCCGCAACAGCAGCCGCCATGCCTTTTTCCGCACTGCCGAAAGTCTTGCTCCCGAGGCCGCAATGGCTCTCTCTATAAACCAGCGGGATTGATCATCAATCTGGCGTAGCTCCGCGCATGCCCGGATCATCTCTGCATGGTCGATCCGAGAGGCGATCCACGGGCCTAGGCATGCGTACTCTCGATCAAATACCCGCCGTCCTAGGAGTTTCGTGAGCCACGCCGGATCCGGCGACAGCTCGCCGAGCAGCTGTGACGCGTCTCCGTGGCCAAGCAGCATAGCCGCCTCAGCGATTACATGTTCGTCAAGATCGTCTGGCTTCTGGCTCACGATCCCGCGAAGACGTTCCCGCCGCCAGGCAGTGGGATCATCAGCGTACCGCAACCATTCGTGAAGCGTGTCGTACAGAGACGAGTGGTTGCGGTTGCTGGAGGGTGTGTAAAGGATCGGCTCGACACCCTTGGCTTGCCACAAAGCCTGTTGATGTCCGTATCGGTCAGCCTTCGCTGGCGCGAGCGCGTATACCGTATGCAAGTCCGGATAACGCTCGCGGTCCGCCGCCAGCGCCTCAAGCAGGTAACGCATTGGTGGGTCATCAGCCTCATACCCGACAATCACCACTGTGCAGACGCGGACTACATCGTATACGTAACGACTGGCCCACCCGGACCGTAAATAAGCTTCGCCGAATTCCGAACTCGTCAAAATCAGAGGCGTGTCATCCCAGCGCAGCTTGGGATGGTCATCGGCAAGTCTTCCATGGAGATGCAGGACGCCGGAAAAGCGGTCGACCTTGGGTTGTGGCATTGCCGGTCCGGAGTGACTGGCAATGCGCTCATGATGCACATTCCACCAGGCCCTCTCGAAAAGGGTGTCGAAGTTCGTTGTGAGTAGACGAGACCGGCTTTCGTCGTCGCGAGAGAGCTTGAGCAACGCTAAATGGTTCGCTAGGTCTGCTCTAAGCGGCGGCGCAAGTGTCGCGCGCACCGCCGCGCGAATTCGGTCGCGCATGCCCCGGGCGCGAGGCAAATCGGACGCGGCGAGCCGCCGTTCGAGACTTCTCAGGACTCGGTCATATTGGCGAGACCGCATGCCGTCGCGCTCCGCAGGGTGGAGCCTCCAGTCTTCCCCCAATTCTTGATAGACGGCCTCAACCAGCCCACGAAATAGCGGCAACCCCGCTGTTCGCGAAACGCCGGCCCCACAAATAAATATTGTCTCGCCCTTCTCTTGGGCGGCAATCAATTCGGCCGGGATATCCGGTCCGTTCCCCAAAAACCGCATTCGCCGAATGTAGGTGCCGGTTGTTAGTCGGCAAGTTTTTAGTTGCAACCGAGAATATTGCGACAAACTGCCAGTCGCGCTTCCTGCAGGACAATATCCCCAACACCGACGCCGCTTGCGCCGAGAGGCTCGCCGCCGCCGGCACCGTGCTGATCGGCAAGTTGGCGACCCGCGAGTTCGCCGATGGCGGGCCGTCCTTTGATCTGCCAGCACCGCCGGCGCGCAACCCATGGAACACCCAGGCACTTCACCGCCGCTGACAGCCTCGACCACATCGGGCCGATGGCGTGGACCGCCGAGGATTGTACTTTAATGCTGCAGGCGCTTGCCGGGCACGACCCGCGCGACCCGGCAAGCGCGTCACGCTCCCTCCCCGACTACACCGCTCTGTGGGGCCGCGGGATCAAGGGGCTCAAGATCGGCGTGATCCACCACTTCCACGAGGTCGACCATAAGGTCAGCGAGGGCACCCAGCGCGGCATCACCGCCGCACTCGCAACCTTCCGCGACCTCGGCGCAGAATTGCGCGAAGTGCAGCTATCGCCATTGCAGGACTGGGCGGCCTGCGGCTCGCTGATCTCGATCACCGAGCGCGCGGCGGCTTATGAAGAATGGTCGCGCACCCGGCTTGGCGATTTCAGCGAGCGCATGCGCAGCCGCTTGATGCTCGGCGCCTTTGTCTCCGGCGTGGACTATGTCCAGGCGGTGCGCCGCCGCCGCGAATTGCGCGCCGAATTGCAGACCGCGATGGCCGGGCTCGACGTGGTATTGACGGCAACCCAGCCGGCCGAGGCGGCAAAGATCGACGCGGTCCCGAAATGGGACCTCTTCGAGAAGCCCGGCTTTATGATGCCGTTCAACGTCGCCGGCTACCCGGCGATCTCGGTCTGTGCCGGGTTTGGCGCGGGTGGGTTGCCGGTGGCGATCCAGCTCGCCGGCAAACCGTTCCAGGAGCCGACCCTGTTCCGCATCGCTGACGCCTTCGAGAAGGCCACCCCGTTCCGCGCCCAACGACCGGCCTCGTCTCTGCCCGCACCGCAGCCTAAGCCGGACACCGCACGCGGTTAGCGCAACCGTTGTGCCGGGGCCGCAGTGCCAAAGATCGCAATCTCCTACCGCCGTGCCGATACCGACGTGATGGCGGGTCGTATTCGGGATCGCCTCGCCCTCCGTTACGGCGAGGACGCGGTCTTTATGGACATCGACAATATCCCGTTTGGCAAAGACTTTCGTGTCCACATAAGTGAAGCAGTCGTCCAGAGTGATGTGTTGTTGGTCATTGTCGGCCCGCGCTGGCTCGGAGGCGGCAGTAGAATAGATGCCGAGACCGACTTTGTCCGCTTCGAGGTCGAAACGGCGATCAGTAACGCCATTCCGATCTTCCCCGTCCTCGCGGGTTCCGCAAGGATGCCGCAACCTGTGCAGCTTCCCGAAAGTCTGAAGAATTTTGCGTTTCTTAATGCCGCACCGGTTGATACCGGCCGCGATTTTCATCAGCATATGGAGCGCCTGATCCGCGGGATCGATCAGATTCCGGATCGACGTGCGACGAGCGCCGCCCCCGACGGGTCGCGCGATGAAGTGGCCTCGGCAGCCGCGCCAGCGAGCGCCAGTCGGAACGCCGATGCGGATAGGGCAGATCTTGAAGTGTTCCGCGACACGCCGTTTGGGCCGGAGCTGGTCGTGGTGCCGGCGGGCCAATTCATGATGGGGGCGACCGAGGCGGAGGAAGGCGGGTACGAGGCCGAGCGGCCGCGTCATCGGGTGACGATCGGTCAGCGGTTTGCGATTGGACGGTATCCAGTAACCTTCGAGGAACACGATCGGTTCTGCGGAGCGAATCGACGTGAGGATCAGGGTTGGGGCCGAGGGCGGCGGCCTGTCATCAATGTCGGCTGGAACGATGCTCAGGCTTATATTTCCTGGCTGTCGCAGGAGACCGGCCGGACTTATCGGCTGCCCTCGGAAGCCGAATGGGAATATGCCTGCAGGGCCGGTACTGCAACGCGCTATTCGTTCGGCGACGCGATTACGCGCAACAACGCCAATTACGCCGATTCGGGGTTGGGCCGCACCAGGGAGGTCGGGTCCTACCCAGCTAACGGCTGGGGTCTCTATGACATGCATGGCAATGTCTGGGAGTGGGTCGAGGATCATTGGCATGACGACTATCGGGGTGCACCGGCGGACGGGTCAGCGTGGAAGGACGCGAGATTATTTCCAGATCCACGCCCTTGCGAAGGGCGCGGCGGCTGCTGGGGCGGCCAATCGTGGGTCTGCCGGTCCGCCTACCGTACCAAGGACCTCACCGGCGTCGGGAGCAAACTTTTCGGGTTCCGGGTGGCCCGAACACTTTCTTAATTCTTGAACAGGCAACTCCGCTCGCAGGCATTGGCTGCCGCTCGTATCCGGGACGGCGAACCAGCGGCGCCCCACTCTTTGAGACCTCGCGGGCGGCCTTCTCAAAATAAAGAATTCTCTTAACGCTATCGATGTATTCTTCATCCTGAGCATCATGCTCCTGATGGGGCCCGATCATGCCCGGGATGACGATCGTCGAGAAGATCTTCGCCCGCAACAGCGGTGAAGAGCACGTCAAGCCGGGCGATTTCGTGGTTGTCGATGTCGATCTTGCGGTGATGCTCGATATGAGCTTCCTCGCCACCGAACGGCGCAAGATTCTCAAGGTGCACGACCCCAACAGGATCGCCGTTGTCTTCGATCACATGGTTCCGGCGGCCGACAAGCGGTCGGCCGAGGCGCACGCCTATGGCCGGGATTTCGTCCGCCGTTTTGGGATCAAACGGTTTCACGACGTCGGGCCGGAACAGGGTATCAGCCATGCGGTGGTCGCCGACCGCGCCTACGCTTTGCCGGGCACGGTGCTGGTGTGCAGCGACTCGCACACTTGCGCCTCGGGCGCCTTCAACTGCGCGGCACGCGGCGTCGGCGCACCGGATCTGCTTGCTGCGATCACGATCGGTCAAACCTGGTTCCGGGTCGGCGAGACCGTTCGCTACGATCTGAGCGGCAGATTGCCGCGCGGGGTATCGGCCAAGGATCTGTTTCTACACCTCGCCGGCACCTGGGGCCACCATACGAACCAGAATGTCGAGTTTGGCGGCCCGGCGCTTCCCGGCCTTGGCATCGACGCGCGGCGTACGTTGGCAGCGATGGGCGCCGAGCTTAGCGCCGAATTTGCGACCTTCGAGCCAGACGACCGGCTGATCGATTATGTGCGG
>Ga0306921_10003136_pt1 | contig 16732 bp, 15 predicted proteins | sample sta12Cox44000080_FD_203760 | JGI IMG/M metagenome (GOLD analysis project Ga0306921, IMG submission 203760) | Lab enrichment of tropical soil microbial communities from Luquillo Experimental Forest, Puerto Rico - statoxic.12C.oxic.44.000.080 (v2)... | ecosystem: Environmental > Terrestrial >...
AGCAATCTTCCCGAGTACGGCGACGGCGCGCAGATCTTCGATCGTTTTGTGAAACCCGCGCAGGTTGACTTGCTGAGCGTGACCGCGCACTATGCCATCGCTTCGATGTTCCTGCGTGGCGACGATCGTAACTTGGTGAACTGTTACGAGTTGAAACCCATCGACGAGGTCCGCCTCGAGTCGGGACGCGCCCGCCTGGCTATCGGCGCCAGTCGCATCCGTTCGCGCGTCACGCGTGAGCAGCAGGATGTCAGCTTCGGGGTCCTGCACTTTGGTGATCACAATCTCATGGCCGGAGTCCGTCTCTATCCGGGTGATGCCGAATTCCGTTCCATCGTGCGCGATTTGCGCGAGCCCTTCCTTTCCGCCGATCTTCCTACCGTGCTCCGTCTGCTTGATCGCGACTTCGACCGCGCACACTTCACGCTCAAGTCGCTCTTCCGCGATGAGCGCCAGAAGGTTGTCAGCAAGCTGCTCAGTTCCACCATGTCCGAAGCCGAGGCCGCCTACAACCAGATCTACGAACGCCACGCGCCACTCATAGGCTTTCTCAGCGGAATGGGCGCACCCCTGCCCCGGATGTTGCACCTCACCGCCGAATTCGTTCTCAACACGTCACTGCGCAAGGAGTTTATGGCTGACGAACTCGACCTCGAGCGCGTGCAGAGGCTGCTCGACACCGCTGCCCGCGAAAAGATCCAGTGGGACGAAGCCTGGCTCGGCTATGCCCTCACCAAACGCTTTGGGTTCATGGCCGACGAGTTAGCTATCAAGCCGCGCGCAGACCTGCTGCATCGCTTCAACCTGGCGGTTAACCTGGTGCGGTCGCTACCCTTCGAAGTCGATCTGGGACGCGTGCAGAACGTGTATTACCAACTCCTGCAGCACGTCTACCCCGTTATGGCAAAGGACGGTGACGAAGCTTCGCAGCTCTGGATTAGCGAGTTCACCGATCTCGGCCAAAAGCTCGGCGTATGCGTCGAACCCCCGCCCGTTGCCGCAGCGCAGTAGGCGACCGAAAGACGTGCTTCCCTGATGCCACGCATACGCCAAGCGCTGGTTTTGCGCGCGGCGTGTGGCAAGGGCGGCATGATCTTAGCCCCAGCGTGAAGCCCGCACCGATTCGCGGGGGTGCACCATCCTTTGCGTAGCAAAGGGGGTTGGCGAATCGGCGAGCCGGAATGCTAGGTAGGCTGGATCTAGGAACCACGCGCCCCTTCCAGGGGGCGACATCTCACCCTCGCCGACTTCAGTCTGCGAGGAAAACTTCCGGAGCCCAATCCCGAAAATCCACTTCACATTCCGGTTTTTCTTGACACGCGCCTCGTTTGGCAGCTAAATACTCCCGCCACAGGTTGCCACCTGTTTAGGAGCCAGCATGAATAAAGGGGATCTGGTTGAGAAAATTGCGGCCTCTACCGGCATCAGCAAAACCAGTGCCGCCGCCGCCATCGACACATTCGTGGACGCTGTTACCATGGCCCTGAAAAAGGGTGATCGCGTGACTCTCGTGGGCTTCGGAACGTTTTCTGTTTCTCACCGCAAGGCCCGCAATGGGCGCAACCCGCAGACTGGTGGTGTGATCAAAATTGTTGCCCGAAAAGTCGCCAAGTTCACGCCTGGCGTCGAGCTTAAGAAGCACGTAAATAAAAAGTAATCGCCGTGTTAAGGCCCGGTGGCCGCTACCGTGTGGGTGTCCGCTGTCCGGCCGCTGGCGCAAGACTTGTTCGATCCAGGTATAGACCTGCTCGCTTTCTTCGCCGATGAAACGGATGTCCTATCTGGCTTTCAGGAAGGCACCGATCCGCTCCCGACTCCGTCTCTCTACTTCGCGCAAGCTGATTGTCAATCCTCGGCATGCCACCTGCTCCAGGCCCATCTTGTCTTGGAACAGACTCAGCGTTGACCTTGTTCCGCCAATCCGATAGTATGGAATGGATTGGCTGTACTATCCGTGTCCCGTCAGGGGCACTCCAGCGAGCGTGGGCCTTTGGGCCCTCGAAGGTCACCTTCCTGGCGCTGGGTAAGTGCAAGTGCACAAAAGGTTTAAGGCGCACTCAGCGAGAAACTGAGGGCCTTTGGTTGCGTTTTCGCAACAGCTTTTAGTTCAGGAGATTGCCATGTATGCGGTGATCCGCGCCGGGGGAAAGCAGTATCGCGTCGCACCCGGAGACGTAATTGAGATCGAGAAGTTGCCGCAGAGCAGCGGTGACAAGGTGCAGTTTGACGACGTGTTGGCGGTGAGCGCCACGGAAGGCGAGATTGCCAAGCCGGCTGCGGCGTTTGTGAGCGGCCAGGTCGTCGAGCAGGGACGGGGCGACAAAGTGCTCGTGTTCCACTACAAGCGCAAGAAGCAGTACAAGAAACTACAGGGGCATCGTCAGTCGTACACGGCGGTGAAGATTACCGGCATCAGCGTGGACGGACAGGCGCTGAAGGCGTAATGCTACTCTGCCAATTTCTGACAGTTCTGTTGTCTGCGGTGAAGCGGTTTGACGCCGTGTTGCTGCACGCATGGTCGTCGGGGCGCGGGATGGTTGGCTCGATTCGTGCCTTCCGTTGGGGCGGTGAAGCAGACTTAGGGTAGGATTTGAAAGCGTGGCGCTCGCGGACTAAAAGTCGGTTCGCGACACCCCAAAGATAAAGATAAGGGCTTTACGGCACGGCCAAAGCTGTGCCCTTTCAAAGCAGGAATTGAGATATGGCACATAAAAAGGGATTAGGCAGCTCCAGAAATGGCCGCGATTCGAATGCGCAGCGGCTCGGCGTCAAAGCTTTCGGAGGCCAGCTGGTCTCGGGCGGCACGATCATCGTTCGGCAGCGCGGCACGAAGGTGAAGCCGGGCGTCAACGTGGGGCGCGGCAAAGACGACACCTTGTTCGCCAAGGTGACCGGCGTGATCCAGTTCAAGGATCGCGGACAGCTCGGCAAGTTCGTATCGGTGGTACGCCAAGAAGGAAGCTAGTCGCTCTTCGCCCGCTCGCTTTTCGCTATTCGCCAGGCGACGTAGAGAATTCGCGCCGGCAGTACGTTGGATTGAGTGGAGATATCAGGCCTCGCTGCGGCGAGGCCGTTTTGTTGAAGTATTCTGTGCGTGACGAAAAGCCAAAGGCGAGGCGCGAACAGCGTCAATCCCATGTTCGTTGATGAAGCCAAAATTCGTGTGAAAGCCGGAGACGGCGGAAACGGCTGTGTCGCGTTCCGCCGCGAGAAGTTCGTGCCTCGCGGAGGCCCCTCAGGCGGCGATGGCGGTCATGGCGGCGACGTGATTATGGAATCCAGCGAGCGCCACAACACGCTGGTGCATTTCCGCTTCAACCCGGAATACAAGGCGGCGCGCGGGCGCCACGGCCAGGGTTCGAACTGTACCGGACGCGAGGGTGCCGACGTGGTAGTGAAGGTTCCGGTCGGAACGATCGTTTACGACGATTTGACCGGCGAGCTGGTACACGACTTCTCGGGTCCGGACGAGCGCATCGTGATTGCGCGCGGCGGGCGCGGTGGACGGGGAAATTCGCGGTTTGCCACCTCGGTCCATCAGGCTCCGCGCGAGCACGAGCAAGGGTTTGCGGGCGAAGAACGTGTACTGCGGCTGGAGCTCAAGCTCCTTGCCGATGTCGGACTGGTAGGCTATCCCAATGCGGGCAAGAGCACACTGATCTCGCGCATATCGGCAGCGCGGCCCAAGATTGCGGACTATCTCTTCACGACGTTGCAGCCGAACCTCGGGGTGGTTATGGTGGGCGAGGTCCCGGAAGAGTTCAGCTTCGTGGTTGCCGACATTCCCGGGCTGATTGAAGGCGCGAGCGAGGGAGCGGGCTTAGGCACTCAATTCTTGCGTCACATCGAACGCACGCGGCTGCTGGTGCATCTCGTCGATGTGTCGAACGCCAGCGGGCGATCCGACCCCGCGAAGGACTACGAAATCATCACCCAAGAGTTGAAGAACTTTGGTGGCGGACTGGATAGCAAACCTACTATCGTGGTGGCCTCGAAGATCGATGCCGTGAACGAGGACAAACTCGCCAAACTGAAGCGGTATTGCAAGCGAAAAAAGCTAGATCTGTATGCGATTTCGGCGGCCACGGGCGAAGGTGTTGACGAGTTGAAGTGGGCGATGGCGAAGCGGTTGGAAGCAATGCGCGCTAAGCAACCAGCAACGAGCGATTAGCAACTCGCCTCAAGTAGGGTGGGATGAGACGACATGGTAAGTCAATCTTCCGAACTCGCCCAGCGGCATTGGAGAGCGGGCGCATTTTCGTTTCCTTACTGTGGTTTGTCGCGGGCATGCAGTCGTTGTCAAAAGAAAGGCCCGACGCTGCGATGCTCTGCCAGGGCGTGGCGGCATAGTGCTCATCTTGTGTGGCTGGGCGATTATCGAGAAACGTCGGGTTGGCCTTGCATTCGCGGCAGTCGTTCTCATTCTCGAACCCGATCGATCCGCAACATTTACGCATTTCGTGGCCGCCCGCGTGAGGACGTGTGGACGTTATTGCCAGGTGCTCGGTTATGCACAGAGGAGCCTGCCACTTCGCCCCTGAAGTCGCTGCGTTCAGGATGAGACGTTAAACTTGACGGCGTCTTCGCTGAAAGCTAATTACTAACTGCTAGTTGTGAATTGCTCCCTCATGAATATTGCATTGTTTGGCGGCACCTTCGATCCCATTCATCGCGGACACCTCAAGGTGGCCCGCGCCGCAGCGCTGCGATTCAAGCTGCAAGAAGTCTGGTTCATTCCGGCAGATATTCCTCCGCACAAGCAGAAGGCGCCAGTTACCTCTTACTTTCATCGCTACTCGATGGTGTCCCTGGCGCTTGCGGGAGAGCCCGATTTTCTGCCGTCGTTGCTCGAAGCGCCCGATCCGGAAGCTCACATGGAGCGCCGGCCCAGCTATTCCATCGATACCATCCGGCGAGTCAAGGCTGAGTTGCGCCAGCGCGACCGGCTGTACTTCCTGATCGGCATCGATGCCTTTCGCGACGTCGCCCAGTGGCACCAGGCGAAGGCGCTGCTGAAGGAGTGCGAGTTCATCGTCGCTGCGCGCCCGGGATATGTTCTGGCTCATGTGGCCTCGTCGCTGCCCACGGGCCTGCGTCCCCACCCGGCGGAGATGCATGAATTTCGCCAGTCGAATCTGGAAGGGCCGCTGCAGTTCTCGGGCGTGACTTTGCACATGCTGCCGGAAACGCATGAGGACATTTCGGCTACACAGATCCGCGCCGCAGCTGCAAAACAAGGTACCGAGCTAAGGAAGCTCGTGCCCGATGCCGTCGCGGAATACATTCTGAAGGAGCATTTGTACCGCAGAAACACCAAAAGCCGCTTATAAGCCGAAGGAGATCGAGCTGATCGCATGAAACAAGATGATTTGAGGGCGCGAGTTGCCATCGCCGTGCAGGCCTGCAAGGAGAAGAAGGCGGAAGACATCAGCATATTGCGGCTGGATGCGCAGGCCAGTGGATTCACCGACTACTTCATCATCTGCTCGGGTGCGAACCCGCGGCAGGTGCAGGCGATTGCCGACGAGGTGGATGAAAAGCTCAGCCGCGCCGGATTTGAACCCTCGCATGTCGAGGGCAAGAATCAGGCCGAGTGGGTGCTGCTCGACTATGTGGATTTTGTGGTGCACATCTTCTCGGAAAGCGCCCGCAAATTCTACGATCTGGAGAGGCTCTGGAAAACTGCAACCCGCATGGAACTCGCTGATTTGGAGAAGCCGGCGGTGAAGAAAGCGGCTGCAGTCCCCCAGCGAGCGAACAGCAAGAAAACCGCAACGAAATCATCGGCCAAGAAAAGCTCGCGCAAACGAACCGCGGCGAAGCGGGCGCGGAAGGGTAAGTAACGCGGTGAAGCTTCGTATCGGGTGGATTGGCAAAACCCGCAGCGCCGCCATCCAGGCGCTTACGGCGGAGTACCTGAAGCGTCTATCACGTTATGCAGCGTGCGACGCGCTGGAGCTGGCGTCGGAGGCCGCATTGCTGAAACAAGTGGAGAAATATGCGGGGCGCACTCCTGCTGTGCTGGTACTGCTGGACTCGCGTGGCAAGCAACTGGCTTCGGAAGAGATCGCCAACTTCCTCGACTATCAGCTTTCCCACGGCACGCAGGAACTGTTATTTGCGGTGGGTCCGGCCGATGGATGGAGCGATTCGACGCGAGCGATGGCCCAGCACGTCGTGTCATTCGGTAAGATTACGCTGCCGCACGAGCTGGCGCGTGTGGTGCTGCTGGAACAGCTCTATCGGGGGTTTACGATTTTGAAAGGCCACCCGTATCATGGCGAGCACTAGGAACGTGGTGCCGCTTCAAGCGTGTTCCGCTCGAAGTCAATCTTCGCGAGTTGCACCCCCAGCCCAAGGAATCAGAATGAAGTTTCGTATATCGATGGTCGCCGCGGTCGTTTTGGTATCTACGAGTGGAGTGGTAGCGCATGCTGCTGGACAAAAGGCGCCGCCAAAAGCTTCGCAGACCGGCGTGACATTTGCACCGCTTGCACAATGGAAAGCCGCAGTGCTCGCCGGGGACGCCCCGAAGTTGCGCGCGCTGTACAGCGCCAACCCGACAGCCCGCGTGATCCTGACTTCGGGCGAAACCAACGCAGAGGCGGACGTAGCATTTTGGACCGGTCTCAAAGCACATGGGTTGAAACTCGACATAGCCCAGTCCACCTCGCCGGAGACCGGGGTGCAGCAGGTTGTCTTCCAGGCAGAGATCCTGTCGGCGGCGCAGAACAAGCTGCAGGCTGTTTACATCACTACCGGACAACTGTGGCAGAAGCAGGGAGACCAGTGGCGCATCGCCGCGACCAAGCGAAGCGATGTCAGCCGGCTGCAGCAGCCACTCGCCACGAACCAGGAGATTTACGTTCCCGGACTGAACGCGCACGCGGAGATCGCACACGCCCTGAGGCTGGCATCGCAGCAGCACAAGCGTGTGCTCGTCGTGTTTGGCGCTAACTGGTGCTACGACTGCCACGTGCTCGACCTGGCATTTCATCGTCCCGACGTGGCCAGCGTTCTTACCCCTAACTTCGAAGTGGTGCACGTGGATGTGGGCCAGGGCGACAAGAATCAGGACATCATGAAGCAGTACCAGGTCCCAATGGCGCGGGGGATTCCGGCGCTCGCGGTTCTCGACGCCGAGGGCAGATTGCTCTATAGCCAAAGAGGTGGCGAGTTCGAGAAGGCGAGGTCGCTGGGCCCGGAGGACTTGATGGCGTTCCTCAACAAGTGGAAGCCCAGTTAGTGGTCAGTGGATGGTAGTTTAAGGGTTAGGAGAACACCCGCGACGATAGCCTGCAAGTTCCCTTCCGCTTCCCTCGCTCGGAGGTGCATATTTTCTTCCTTTCCATGGGTGGGCCGCAGGCCCATGGACACTCAGTGCAGGCTTCGACTCCGCGCCCCCCGGTGCGCGGTGCCGCTTGGCTCATTAGAGTGGCACCGTTTGAGAGTTCTTCGATTCCGCCCAGAGTTGATTGAGTACCATCAAGCACGCCTAAATCAAGTGGAGTTGCCAATTTGAAAATCAAGTTTGCAGTAGCGACCGTGATGGCCGCGGCGATTGTGTGCGCGGCGCAGCAGAATAGCGAACCTGCCAAGACCCACGAGACCAGGCAAGCCGCAGCCCAGCCGCCCGCGGCAAAACCTGTGCCTGTGATTACCTATATTCGTGCAGGCAAGCTGTTCGATTCCACCAGCGATAGCCTGCGAGAAAACGTGGTGATCGTGGTGGAGGGCGAGCGCATCAAGGCGGTGGAGCCGGCGGCGCAGGCGCAGATTCCCGCGGGAGCAAAAGTCATCGATCTGTCGAAGTCCACCGTGCTCCCTGGACTCATCGATTGCCACACCCATCTGGGTGCGCGCGCCGATCACTACAATCCGATTAACGCCTTCAAGGACACGCCTTACACAGAAGGATTCGCAGCAGAGAAGAATGCCCGCACCACGTTGCTGGCGGGATTCACCACGGTGCGCGACGTGGGCTCGGGGCCGTTTATGGCGGTGGACCTGCGCAACAGCATCGATGAGGGATTCATCATCGGCCCGCGGGTCGTGGCCAGCGGCCCGGGAATCTCGATCACAGGCGGACACGGCGATCTGAACAACTACTCTCCTGAAACCACGGTGACGCTGTTTCCAGCAGAACGTAATTACCAGATCGCCGACGGCGCTGACCAAGTCAGGCACGTAGTGCGGGCACAGGTGAAGTACGGCGTCGACGTTATCAAGATACTGGCTACCGGCGGCGTGCTCTCGAAGGGCGACAGTCCGGGGGCTCCGCAGTTCACCTATGAAGAGCTGAAGGTTGCTGCCGACGAAGCCCACATGGCTGGACGTAAGATTGCCGCTCACGCGCACGGCGCCGAGGGCATCAAGAATGCGATTCTCGCCGGCATCGATTCCATCGAGCACGCCAGCCTCGCCAGCGACGAAGACATTCAATTGGCCAAGCAACACGGTACATACTTCGATATGGACATCTACAACGACGACTACCTGTTGGGCAAAGCCATCGAGTTCGGACTGCCGCAGGAGAACATCGACAAGGAAAAAATGGTCGGGCGCATTCAGCGCGAGACCTTCCAAAAAGCAGTGAAGGCGGGTGTGAAGATGGCCTTCGGCACCGACGCGGGGGTGTATCCGCACGGTGACAATGCTAGGCAGTTCGTGACGATGGTGCGTTTCGGGATGACTCCGCCGCAGGCCATTCGTACCGCCACCCAGAATTCTGCCGACGTGATTGGCCGCTCAAAAGACGTTGGCACGATTGAGGTGGGGAAGTATGCCGACATCATCGCTGTATCGGGCGATCCGATGCAGGACGTAACGGTTCTGCAGAATGTAGGATTCGTGATGAAGGGCGGAGTGGTCTACAAGGATAAGCTGGCCCACACGCCGGTAACGGAATAGTAGGTAAAATCTGGGTGCACCGCGCGGTCTGAAGTTCGTGCGGCGGATCAATAGTAGATCGCTTATCCTCACGACTGAAGTCGAGCCCTGACACAAACCGTTCCGGAAACGAGCTTTCAGCTGACACAAATATCGCCGTTTCATGGCTCTGTCGTTTGCTGGAGAGGTTTCGGCATTTGCTAAGGCAGACTCGCAACTGGTGTAGCCGCTGAGAAATGGCAGTGCATCCGGGCTGAAGCCCGGCTCCTGCCAGTATGGCACGTTGAAGGCGGCGCTAAAGCAGCGCTCTTCCACCGTTGTTTGCAGGATACAGCAACTCCCCTAAACTACCTCAGCAAACCCAGGGGTTAATTAAGAGGGAAACGCATGGAGGGTCTCGCCCGACGCGTTTATTTTTTCAGGGCAGGCCGAAACGAGACTCAGGCGTTCGCTTCGTGCAGTTCTGGAGCGGCCTTGGCAGGGACTTTCGATACTCTCGCAGCCCTTGGAGGCGGTGCGGTAAGGCTTAATGCCTCACTGACGCGCTGCTTTGCTAGCGCTGTCTGCTCTTCGCTGGGCGGTCGAACTTGGATGACTACGTTGCAGTTGGCCCGGCAGCCGAGCGAAAAGAGATTCTGATTCATCAAGATGGAGTCGAGAAACCGGCCGAGATCGCGGGAGTGAAATCCGTTGCTGAAGCGCGCGCCGGCGCCATTGGGGCGATGCACTGCGACTGCATAGTCGCAGACCAGGCTCAAATACCCACGAGTGTTGGCCGACCAAATCTTCAGGTATTCAATCGAGTGCTCCGGCCCTACGTGGTACTCGACCTGAACCATGCCTCCTTCGGCAGCTTGCCCGAAGGCGGGCCAGTTGAGAAATACTGCACTCTCTAGGATTGCGTTGAGCTGAAGTAGTTCGCCGGTTGGCGTCTGCGGAGCAGTTGTCACAAAATCCCCCTATACGCTGACGGTGCCATTGGTGTGGAGTGGAGAGCTAACCTTCGCTGGCAAAGAGAAGGGGCCGATCGCGCTGTAGTCGTAATTCAATTATACGCGGTTCCAGGTGCGATGCCGTGCCGATTTACACGGGCACCCCCAAGCCGACGGGCAACCGGTCTGTTCGCAGTCAATCTGTGACCCTAGCTAGTGGGCAGGCTTGAATCCCTTACGCCGCTGCTGGCTGTAGCGAGCCAGCGCATCTTCAATGACGGGATACGTGGAATTGACTGGTGATATCTCATCGACTTCCACAGCCTTGCCTTCAAGCTGCTTGTAGTCGAGAAAGAAGCGCCGCAACATGCTCAGCCGGTGCTCGGGCATCTCGCCCGCTTCGTGATAAGAGTTGAATTCCGGATCCTGCGTAGCCACTGCGATGATTTTGTGGTCCTTCTTGCCGCCGTCGATCATAGTCATCAGTCCGATGGCGCGAGCCTGGATCAAAGTGAGAGGAACCACGGCCTCCTGACACAGGACAAGCACGTCAAGCGGATCGTCATCTTCGGCGAGGGTCTGCGGGATAAATCCGTAGTTGGCGGGATAGTAGACTGCTGAGTACAGCACTCGATCCAGCTTAATCAGCCCGCTCTGCTTGTCGAGCTCGTACTTGACGCTAGATCCGAAGGGGATTTCGATTACGGTGGAGAACTCTTGCGGCAGATTTTCGCCGGGAGAGATGTCGTGCCAAGCATGGGTCATAGTTAGCCGTCCCTTACTCAGGCACATTGTATCGAACCGCTTGGATGCTTAGGCTTGTTGCGACGTTGAGCGAGAGACTCGCACCCGTTTTGGCAAAGTCAAAATTGACGCGAAAACACGTGACGCAGGCCTTCTGATCCGACTACGGACTGGCCTGCAAAGCCGAAAGTAGCCGGCAATTGTGGCTCTGTAAACCGAGAGCCACGACCAAGATCGTGGCGAGACCCGACACCGATTTGTACATCCTAGCGGTAACGATGGGGCAATTCAGTCTCAGTTTCGACAGAACTAGTCAGCGAACCAACTGCATAAGCGACGACGATTACAGCTAGCACCGCTACCGTGACGAAATCCATAGCGCACCTCACCCCCGGCCAGCCCTGGCACTCCTACTCAGCCGCCGGTCGGTCCGCTAAGGTCGCAGACTCGCTCCGGCACTGAAGGTCGTGGCTTCTTTGTACCACAGTTTTAGCCACTGTGGCGTAGTTATCTTAATCCGCAACGAAAAGGTGCGACAGAGATCGCTGGTAATGTCGGAGGCAGGTTGCGGAGCTAGGGTGTTTGGTCTGCGTCAGGCAGGTGCAGCGGCGATTAGCCGGATGCTGACTCCACTTGAACGTCTTCGAGTACCCGAACCAGAGCGTCAGGTCCATCGGCGCCAACCACGTATCTGTCAGCCTCAACCTCCGGCCACTCGCCATAGACGTGGACAATGTAGATGATGCGGGCGTCAGGATGGCTCTGACGGAGCAAACGAACCGCCTGCCGTGCCGTGGCGGCCGGCATCCTGTGGCAGAGAAGGATCGCATCATACGGTTCAGGTTTTTGCACTGCTTTAACCGCTTCCTCCTGGGAAGTGACAACAATGACTTGGTGTCCGGCGGCTTCGAGGACCGTACGTCGGAGGTGAGATAACTCCTGGTCGACGCTAAGCGAGAGGATTTTCATGGTTGAAGGTCCAGGTGCATCGTGTCGAACAGCGCATCCAAGGATACCAGAACTTTGGGAACCCTAAGGGCTGCCGGGGAACCCTCGGCCGAGATACACACAAAACGGTACTCCGGTGGAGTTATGTTCGCTTTTTATTCGTCTCTGAGCTAAGTTACCTCAGCCATAAGTAGCTGTAAAACATGGATGTTTCGGATAAACAGATTCAATCAGCAATATCTAAATTATCTATCCGAATTCATCATCTTTCAACCTCAAGCCCCATCAAATAAGTACATAATCTTATAACGCCTTTATACCCTGAGACAAAGAGTGAAGGAGGCTTTTTGTGCCTCAGAAAGAAAGATGGGACCCAGAAATGGCAGAAATACAGTCGCAGAAAAAACGTTTCATTCTTGCCAGCGACTTTGATCAGACGCTGAGCTTTAATGACTCCGGATATGTTCTCAGCGAGTTGCTGGCAATTCCGTTGAGCGAGTTCGAGCGCAAGATCCATGGAATGGCGGAACTGAACCTGGTGCAACAAGGAGGCGAGTTGGCCTACCTGCTGCTGCACGACCCGGAATTCCGCAAAGTGCGCCGCGAGCACCTATACGAGGCGGGCAAGCGGGTCCGGCTCAAACCGAATATCGATGCGTTGTACGGATTTCTATCAAACGAGGTTGAAGGGTTTCACTTCGACTTCTATGTGATCTCGGCCGGGCCGGTAGAAATCATTCGCTCGGCGCTTGAGGGCATCATTCCTCCCGACCATATCTACGGGACGGAGTTTGACTTCAATGCCAAGGGTGAGATCCAACGCATCGTGCACGTGACGGCGGGATATGGAAAGGTGGCGGCCGTCGATAACCTGTTGGAAGAATTGAAGGTGGGATCCGACCACCTGATATATGTCGGCGACGGCAGCTCTGACATTCACGTTATGTTGCACGTCAACCGGCGCGATGGCTACACCATCGCGGTGTCGGAGAACAAATACCTGGCTCCGATTGCGAAACGGTCGATCATCAGCGAGAACGCGCTGGCAATCCTGATTCCGATCCTGGAAGACGTGGTGGGATGGGACACGGCGTCGATTCGCAGCGTGTTTGAGGCGAAGGGATTCCTCATTCAGCAGTGGGACAAGGTGCAGACCGACCTGCTCACCATCATCCCCAACAGTAACATCCCGGCGGTTGAGCATGAGGGTGTCGTCGCGACCGAATAACTGAACTGGTAGGAAATATACCCGCTGCCCGTCGGGGTGGCGGGCTTTTTATTGCCTATTTGGAGACGTCGAGGACAATCTCGTCAATGTAGGCGAGATAGGGGTCGGCGTAAGTTTCAGCGCTGCGAGCGAAAATCTGGCAATCGCGTTTGAGTTCGATCGCTGGCTGGTCTTTGCCATTGAGGCGGATGTGGACCGGACCTGGCGAGTGGAATAACTCTGCACCCAACAACAGGCCCAACTTCTTCACATTGCGAGTCTTGATGTCGACCACATTGTTAGCTAAAATTCGGCCTTCCAACTCCGCCGGTGCGTTTTCCGCCTCCACGACCTCCATCCAATACTGCCGGGGGAACCTTGCATCCCAGATCTTCACCGACACATTCTGCGGGACTGGATCGCGCGTAAAGCGCTCGAAGAAGGGGAGAGTGTACCCATCATCGGATGCCAGTGTGACCTCATGGCCGCGTCCCTTCAAATTGTGCAATTCCGGTGGAACGCGAGGCTTGAGACCACGCAATACTTCGAATGTGTTCACTGAAGCTGACGACGGGATGCGGGCGTCACGGTCGCCATGAAGGAACAGAACTGGAACATCCAGCAAATTCCGCATGGGCAGCTTCACACCGCTGGGAGAGTTCATGCCCGCGCCCATCAGCGAAGCAATGGCAGCGAAGCGGTCGGGCCAGCGTGCGCCAAGCTCAAGCGTGCCTGTGCCACCGTTGCTGAAGCCCGCCAGGTACACGCGATTGGTATCGACGTTGTAGCTCCGCAGGATTTCAAGCAGCAGCTCGTGCACCATGGCGCTGGGCTTGCGTTCCCACCACATGTCACCACCCGCGTTGGGATACACCACCAAGTAGCCCGCATGATTCACCGCTTCTCCCGCGGTCAGCGCACCATCAAAGGCCAACCCGCCTCCCCCGCTCAGATAGACAATCAGCGGGAACGGCTGGTCGCCGCGATAGTCGAGCGGAACGTGGATCATATAGGGCGCGTTCGCAAACCCGGCGCTCGTCATTCCACGCAGCGTGGTTCCCGGTTTTTCGCGGCTGTGGTGCGCGGCAGGCAATTCGCAGGGCCGGTTCACCGGCTTTGAACCCGATTGTCCGAAGCGGTTGGCAATACGACGGACCTCGGCGTCGTTACTCTGGAGGAGCGGTTGCAATAGGTCCTGGTTCGGCGTGATCGATCGCTGGTAGTACGCGGCGAGCGCGAGAGCCTGGGCTTCTGCCGACCCATTTCTCAGGATCGCACCCATCAAAGACGAGTTTGGCAAGGACGAAGTGGCCACGACGTAAGTCTTCAGCGCGCCCAACTGCGCCGACTGGTCCAGCAACCAAACAGCCGGACCTTCCTGGTGATGCACCTCGCGTAACTCCAGTGTGACTTTCTCGTGGATTGTACTGTCGAGTTCCCGGTACTCCCCTTCGAAGACGAGCTTGGCCAAATGTCCGGATTCCGGGCAGAACGTGAATTGCAAATGCGTATCTTTTCGCGAACCAGTGTCGGCGAAAGCGGCGCATGACTCGCCGTCGAACGGCTCGAAGCGCTGCAACTTCATACGCAGTCCGAAGGTTCCCAAGTCCCACTCAAAGCCGGCCTGCACCGGAGCTACCGGGAGCGGCATGATCTCTGTGACACCATAGAGCAACTTGCTGGTAGCTTCGCGCAGCACCTGCAACGGCAGCAGAGGCTGTCCGGTGGCTGAGAAGAGATTGGTGTCGGTGAATCGAGCGGGGTGCTTAGCCGTCGCCTGATCGAAGTCCCGTTTTTGTGACGCGAGCGCATCTTTGCCGCGCTCATGGTATTCCAACAGTTCCGCCGATTGACGATTACGTTGCACGCCCACCAGAGAGCTGCCCGACGCTTCGTCAATGACCACAACCTGGTTGGCCAACACGACTTGTGCATGGAAGGTTGTATCGGGTGACCTACCTTCCCGGTCGAACACTTCGCGATAGACCAGGCGGTCGCCAGCGCCGAGTTTGTAACGCAGCTCAAGCGGGCTGTTCTGCGCGAAACCACATGCGGCCATGAAAGTGAGAAAGAGCCAGATGTATTGCACATCGAGCTGTGATCTGGGAGTTGATTTCATCGGCAGAATGCCTGCAGCGGCATGCGCGCGTTTCAATGTTCCACCGCACGGAAAAGAGTAACAGGTAGAGCGCGAGTTCTGAAGCGTCCCGCACCCGATTGCACACCTCACGTCACGGCGGAAGAAGCCTGGCTTCCGTGTAGAATCGCAGTTTCATGCCGTCGTCTTCAACGAACTCAAGCGAATCAAGCCCAAGCTTGCCGGCGAAACTACTGCGCATCCTGCGTCCGTCGCACCAGCACACCGCGTTTTCGGCCACTTTGCTGCTGATGACCTCGATGATGCTGGCACGGGTGATCGGCTACTTGCGCGAGATGTACGTGGCGTGGGCCTTCGGCGCAGGACCGAAGACCGATGCATACGTGGCCGCCTTCCAACTTCCCGACTACTTGTTCTACCTGCTGGCTGGTGGGACGGCCTCCATCACATTCATCTCGATCTACACCCGGCACACAGCGGCAGGGGAGGATAAGAAGGCGCAACACGCCTTCAACACGACGATCACGATCATGGCGGTGATCGCACTGATCGGAACCATCGTGGCGGAGATGTTTACGCCACAATTGTTATGGCTGATCTTCCCCAAATTCCAAGCGGGACAAATGGAGCTTTGCGTTCATCTGACGCGGATCCTGTTGCCGGGGCAGATATTCTTCTACGCCGGTGGAATCGTTTCTGCGGTGCTGTTGTCGCGAAGAATGTTTCTCTACCCAGCACTCGGTCCGGTGTTGTATGGGTCGTCGATCATTCTGGGCGGGCTGGTGGGTGCCCATCGCTTCGGCATCGCGGCGCTCGCCTATGGCGCGTTGATTGGTTCGTTCGTCGGGCCGTTCCTAATCAATAGCATTGGCGCGGCAAAGGCGGGTCTGCGATACAAGTGGAGCTTCAATATCCGCAACCCCGAGTTCCTCGAATGGGTGAAGCTGTCAATTCCACTGATGCTGGGAGTTTCGTTGGTCTCGGCGGATGACTGGATTCTGCGCTATTTCGCTTCCGGAGGAGCCGGCGAGATAAGTCGCTTGAACTATGCCAAGCGTTTGTTCGCGCTGCCTATTTCGATCCTGGGACAGGCAGCGGGGCAGGCGTCGATGCCGTTTTTCGCGCGTCTGTTCGGTGACGGCAAACGCAAGCAGTTTGCCGACTCGGTGAATCAGTCGGTTTACAGGGTATCGTCAGCGGCGTTGCTTGCCACTGCCTTCTTGCTTCCGGCAGCGTTGCCACTGGTGGACCTGGCCTTCCGCCGCGGCCAGTTTCATTTTCAGGATTCGATATCAACCGCAGCATACTTCGCGTGGTTCTCGCTGTCGCTGGCATTGTGGTCGGCACAAGCTCTATATGCGCGCGCTTTCTACGCGGCGGGCGATACCGTGACTCCGATGGTTGCTGCTACTCTGATCGTAATTGTTTCCCTCCCGATGTATTCCGCGATGTTTCATCACTTTGACTACCCGGGACTCGCTGTGGCCTCCGACCTCGGAATTCTGCTGCACACGGGTGTGGTGGCGGGGCTTCTGAATCGCAAGAAGCTGGTGATGTTCGGCGGACTTCCCTGGAAGGAATTGCTGAAAGCGTTGGGCACGGCGGTGATCGCGGGAGGGCTTGGTTATACGGTGTCACGTCGCCTGGTTTTGCACGGAAATTGGCGCGCCGATCTATTGTCGATAGCGCTCATAGGTGCAACGTGGCTGGCTGCGATTTCAATGGGACTGTGGCTGACTCGCTCAAAACTCTGGGTAGAACTGCGCCGAAGCAGGCAGCCAGCGCCCATCCTGGAATCGCGGGCAGTGGTGGAGAGGACCGAAGGCGGAGCTCAACCCTAGGAGATGGGATGAGAAGGTCGATCCCCGATCACGGATCGCGCTAAGCTACCAGTGATCAACGCACTCTAAGGTG
>Ga0306921_10003141_pt1 | contig 16716 bp, 11 predicted proteins | sample sta12Cox44000080_FD_203760 | JGI IMG/M metagenome (GOLD analysis project Ga0306921, IMG submission 203760) | Lab enrichment of tropical soil microbial communities from Luquillo Experimental Forest, Puerto Rico - statoxic.12C.oxic.44.000.080 (v2)... | ecosystem: Environmental > Terrestrial >...
GTCCGCGGGTACGCTCACCGGTAAATCCTGCGGTAGCTTCAGGCTCGCGAGCTCGAAAGCTCCCCCCGCGCCCTGGCTTGGAAACTGGCCAGCGAGCGTCGCCATGAGATCGCGCAGCTGAGCCGCCTGCTTCAGTAGCGGCGGCAGCGTGGCGGCAACCAGCGCGAGCTGCGACTCCTGTGCGGCGACGTCGAGCCCGCTGGCGTAGCCCTTGGCAAACTGGTACCGCAGGATCTCGACCGAGCGGGTATTGATGTCGATGAGCTCCCGGGTCGCTTCGATCTGCAGCTGTACCGAGCCTTGCTGAATGGCCGTGACCACCACATTCGCGGTCAGCGTGTTGTAGGTGGCGATCATCTGGAAGCGCACCGCCTCCGCCTGCGCCTGCGCGGACTCCACCGTGCGGCGGTTGAGCCCGAACACGTCCGGCACGTAAGAGACGCTGACTTGCGGGGTGAACAGATTGAAAAGAAAAAGGTTGGCATTCGGGGTCGGCGCCAGCTGACCCGACTGCCGCTGACGGCTGGCGGAAAAGCCGGCTGACACACTGGGATAGTAAACGCCGCGCTGCGCGAGCACTTCCTCCCGCGCCACTGACAGCGCGGCCTGCGCCGCCTTGAGATCGGCATTGTTTGTAAGCGAATGTTCGATCAGCTCGTTGAGGGGCGCAGAATGAAACAGCGTCCACCAATCCGCGGAAATGTCGCTTCCCTGGACAAAGCGCTGCGCTTCACCGCCGGCAATCCCGCCCGCGCTGACCGTGGTGTCGAGGGGGCTCGTGCTATAGCCGCTGACCTCGGGAGCCGCGGGCTTCTTGAAGTCGGGACCGACCGCGCAACCGCCTGCGAACAGCACACAGAGCAGGGCAACGCAGGTAGACAGGGACGACTGACGTGGCAGGCTCATACGAAGCAATCAGGAATAGCTGGGCGCCGGCGAGTTCTGTGCCGGCCGAGCCGCCCAGGCGGCGTCGGCTGCGAGAATACCTGTGATCAGAACCAAAGTCAGGGTGATGCTCCCGGCATGGCTTCCTGTGCAATGGCACGGCGCATGTTGGTGGAGACAATCCACGGTGTCTGCGTATGAATCGGCCAGCTCGCGGGCCATCAGCCAGCCGCCTGACTCTGCCTGGCGATGCGTCGCCTGCGCAGCCATGCCCGGACTGCGATGCCCGCGACCACCAGCAGCGTGAGCAGCACGGCCGCAGCCGCACTCAAGACCCGATTCTGGTTCTCCAGAATGTACTCACCGTGGCGGCCATAGAAGCCGTTGAAACTCTCCACGATGGCCGGAAGCTCCAGCAGCTCATCTTTTGACAGCTGCAGCGGCCGCTCGTCCGGGTGGTAGTGATCCCCGAGGAAGGTGTTGCCGGCCCTATCGAGCTCGACGTGGCCGCCGAGCACGTAAGCGACGGGCCGGTTGGCCACGAACTGGACCACGCGCCTTGCGCTTGCGAGATCGGCGCGCTTGTCGGCGATCAGCAGCCTGCCGGGAAGCAGGAAGTCCCCCGAGAAGAACAGTCCTGTCTGACGATCATAGTAGGAGAGCTCGGACGGATAGTGGCCGGGCGTCGGCAGCACATCCACGATGCGCTCGCCGAGCTCGATCTGCGCAGTGCCATTCGGCCAATCGCCGAAGTGAAAATGGCGGCTCACCTCCTCGAGCGTCGTACCCACAACCTGCGTGCGGGAGTCGCCGCCGAACTGAGCGTCTCCCGAGCGGTGATCCAGGTGACCGTGGGTATGCACCACGGTAAGCGGGAAGCCCGGCTGCGGCAGCAGCGCGCGCACCGTCTGCGCGAGCGGCATCTCGCGTGCATCGCTAACCGCCCCCGTGTCGATCAGCAATGCGCGCTGGGACCCGAGGAGAAGGTACAGAAAGGGTCCTTCGTAGGTCGCGCACAAGCTCTCCCGCAGGATGAGGGTCTGCGCGTTGTAGCGGTGCACCTGCAGTGGCGGCTGCGGATTCTTCTGACAATCGCTCGCGCCCCCGCTCCATTTGACATCCAGTGACCCGGTTACGATCTGGCCGTGGATGGGCAGTGCGCAGCACATGCCAAGGAGCAGCGCGATGCCGCGTACCCCGGCGCTGTGATGGCGCGACTCAGTCCTGTCACGATGTGCCATGCGCTGCTCTCCTTCTGCGCCTGAACTCCGCGGGCGACGTGGCGGTCCATTGCTTGAACGCGCGCATGAAGCTCTTTTCGCTATGAAAGCCCACATCGTGGGCGATTTGTTTGATCGAGCGAGAGGTTCGTTCCAGGCGCTCGATCGCAAGGTCGCAGCGCACCTCGTTCTTCAACTCTTGCAGGGAACCGCCGCTGTCTCGAAGCTGACGATGCAGGGTCCGCAGCGAAACCTTGAGCGCGCTGGCTACCGACTCACCGGTGCGCAGCTCCGCGCAGCGAGTTCGCAACAGGTCGCGTAAGCGTCTGAGCACGAGTCGATCGCTGCGGTACTGCCTGACTGTGATCGCCAGGCCGCGCCGCAGCATGCCCCTCAATTCCTGCTCGTCTCTGCGCAATGGCAGGGCGAGATGTTGTGCATCCAAGGTCATGCAGGTGCGTGCGGCTTCGAAGCGCGTCGGTCCCGGGAACAGCAATGCATACACGGCCGCATGGGGCGGCGCCGGGTAGGGAAATTCGACCGCCCGCAGCGGAATACACGAATCAGTCAGCCAGCATGCGTAGCCGTGGACATACCGCAAGCTGGTGAGCAGACATAGCTCGCGCATTTCACCCAGGCGTCGTCGCTCGCTGATCGCCAGCTGCGCTGTCGGGCCTGCGACCGAAAGATCGAGAACGATGTCATCGGTCAACAGGCGGTGATGTCGGCACCAGCGTTTGAGGGCAATGCCCAGGTTAGGAGCGGTAAGCGAGGCGCGGCACAGCATGCCGTAGCTCCCCCACGGGAGCCTGCGCGAGAACCAACCGAGCGCCTCATCGTCGAGTTGGCGCATCGTAAGATCGGTGAAGGTCTCCATTTGCGCGGCGGTGAGGCGCGCCTCCGGGTGCTGTAATTCGCTGCGGCTGATCCCGGCCATGCGCAGCGCCTTCGCGGGGTCCTCGCGATAGCGCTCGTAGGCCCGCAGAATCGTCTGGACGAATGCGACTGGGGTCGCTGCAGCCGGTGGAGGCGAGGCGTTGCGATGGCCCCCCACGTTCCCAACGCGGTATCGACCGGATGGCTGGCGCGACATCCGCTCACTGTGGAGTGACATGGCACGATTTGCAACTCCGGTGGCGGCAAGTGTCTCCGCCGGCGAGTTACTTTCCTGCTTGCCGCCGATAGCAACCCGTGTGACGCAGTGAGGATCATCCGATGGCCGAAATCCCGACCTATAAAGGCACCGTGCATCCCGGGCAATGCGATCATATGGGACACATGAACGTGTTGTGGTATACGGCTAAATTCGACGAGGCTTCGTGGGCCTTCCTGTCCGCGCTGGGCATCCATTCCACCTACCTACGCGATGCAGGCCGGCGCATGGCGGCGGTTAAGCAGACCATCTCCTACATGACGGAGGTATTCACTGGCGATGCGATCACGGTTGCCACGAGCCTGACTTATCTCGGCGTCACATCGCTGCGCTTCAGGCACCACATGTACCGCGATTGCGCGGCCGATCCGGTCGCCGTCAGCGAGCTGGTGGCCGTGCATCTGGATGTCGCTACCCGACGGGGTTGCGAATTCCCGCCGGCGCTGAGGTCAAAGATGTATTCACTGCTGGAGCGCGCACCGCCTGCGGCAATCGCTGTGAGCACCGTTGGCGGAGCAGCCTGAAACTGCGATGCGGAAGCTGGCATGACGCAATCGGGGGGAGGACCTGCCGAGAGCTTCGTTGCGGGTGCGAGCGTGCGGCCGCTCATGCATCGCACGGTCGATGCGGTGCTGAAGGCCGCACTCGCTGGAGGTGCCTCACGGCCGGCGCTCGTCGTCTCTCACCAGGGGAGCCGTTACAGCTTCGCGGAACTCGACGCAGAGGTGGAGCGCGTAGCGTGCGGATTTCTCGCCTGCGGCTTGCGTCCCGGCGAACGTGTCGGGATCTGGGCACCGAACTGCCTCGAGTGGATCCTGACCATGTTTGCCGCGGCGCGCGCGGGCCTCATTCTCGTCAACATCAACCCCGCTTATCGCACCAGCGAGCTCGCCTTCGCGCTGCAGCACGTCGGCTGCCGGGCGCTGATCTTTGCTGCGCGCTTCAAGGCGAGCGACTACGCCGCGATGCTCAAATCGCTGGTCCCCGAGCTGGCCTCGGCCAGCCCCGGACGCCTGCAGTCACCGGGCCTGCCGGAGTTACGCCTGCTGGTACAGATCGGCGCGGAGTCGATCGCTGGCTGCCTGAGTTTTGAGGCGCTCAAAGCAGCAGGTGGAGGGGCTGAGGGAGCGGCGCTCGCTGAAATCGCCCGACGTGCGGACGCAGATGATGTCTTCAACATCCAGTTCACGAGCGGCACGACCGGCCTGCCTAAGGGCGCGACCCTCACACATTTCAACATCGTGAACAACGGCTTTTTTGTCGGCGAGGGGATGCGACTCACCGCCGCCGACCGGGTGTGCATCCCGGTGCCGCTTTATCACTGCTTCGGCATGGTGCTCGGGGTGCTCGCGGCGATGACCCACGGCGCGCTCAGCGTCCTGCCCGGCGATGCCTTCGAAGCGCTCGCGGTGCTCGAGAGCGTGCAGCGCGAGCGTTGCACCGCGCTGCATGGCGTGCCAACCATGTTCATCGCCGAGCTCGATCATCCGCGTTTCGGTGAATTCGACCTGAGGTCACTGCGCACCGGCATCATGGCGGGCTCCCCCTGTCCCATCGCCATCATGCGCCGCGTGGTGGCCGAGATGCACATGCCGGAGGTCACGATCTGCTACGGCATGACCGAAACCAGCCCGGTGAGCTTCCAGAGCGAGGCCGACGACTCCCTGGAGCGGCGCGTGAGCACGGTCGGGCGGGTGCATCCCCACGTGCAGGTGAAAATCATCGATCCCGAAGGGCGCGTCACGCCGCGTGGCACGGCCGGAGAGCTCCTCACCCGGGGCTACAGCGTCATGCGGGGCTACTGGAACGAGCCGGAGCGCACGCGCGAGGCAATCGATGCGGCAGGCTGGATGCACAGCGGGGATCTCGCCGTCATCGATGCGCAGGGCTACTGCAACATCGTCGGTCGTGTGAAGGATATGATCATCCGCGGCGGCGAGAACGTTTATCCGCGCGAGATCGAAGAGTATCTCTACCGCCATCCCAAGGTGCTCGATGTGGCCGTGGTGGGAGTGCCGGACCGAAAGTACGGCGAGGAGGTCGGCGCCGTGATTCGTCTGCGCGAGGGCGTGACCGCGGACCCCGAGGAGATCATCGCGTTCTGCCGCGGGCAGATTGCACATTACAAGGTGCCGCGCTACGTGCGCTTCGTGGAAGCCTTTCCCATGACAGTCACCGGTAAGGTGCAGAAGTTCCTGATCCGCGAGCAGCTGCGGAAGGAGCTCGGGATCGAGCCGGATCAGACCGCCTAAGATGCCCGTGAGGCGCGCGCTCCACGCCGCTCAAGCGATTTTCGGGTTGCCTTCAAGTACTTAGTGCCGGCGACGGGGTGGCGGGCCGGCCCGTGCGGAGGCATCTCTTGCCGAACGCAGCCCACAGTCGGATTATCAGCCTAACTTCCAAGAACAGCCGGCACCCGCAGGGCGCGGCCGGTGCCAGAAGTGGGGAAACCTATGTCCGTGACGATCCAGCTGAAGGTCAACGGTCGACCGGTGTCGGCCGAGGTCCGGGCCGACACCATGCTTTCGACCTTTCTGCGCGAGCAGCTGCGGCTGACGGGTACCCATGTCGGGTGCGATACCGGGAGCTGCGGTGCCTGCACCGTCCATCTCGATGGGCGCGCGGTTAAGAGTTGCAACGTGCTTGCCGCGCAGGCGCAGGGCAGGGAGGTCACTACGATCGAGGGCGTAACGCCCGTGGATGGCTCCTTGCACCCCATGCAGGCCGCCTTCAAGGCCTGTCATGGTCTGCAATGCGGTTTCTGCACACCCGGCATGGTGATGTGCGCGATCGACCTTGTGACTCATCACGAGCACGCCACCGATGAGCAGATCCGCGCGGGGCTCGAGGGCAACCTGTGCCGCTGCACGGGCTACCACAACATCGTCAGGGCAGTCGCGCAGGCCGCGAAGGTCATGGGACGTTGACTATCCGCCAGGGGAGCCGGAGCCATGAGCGCAGTGCAACCGTTGATTGGACGCTCGATCGAGAGAAAAGAGGACTACCGATTCCTCACCGGCGCGGGGCAATACACCGATGACATCATTCTGCCGCAGCAGACCTATGCCTGGTTCCTGCGCAGCCCGCACGCGCACGCCCGATTCCGCTCGATCGACACCTCCGCGGCGCGCGCCGCGCCGGGGGTGCTCGCCGTTTTCACGAGCAAGGACCTCGCCGGCATAGGAGGGCTTCCCTGCGGCTGGCTGATCAAGTCAATCGACGGCAGCCCAATGAAGGAGCCGAAGCACCCGGTGCTTGCAGAAGAGAAGGTGCGCCATGTCGGCGATCCACTCGCGCTGGTGGTGGCCGAATCGTTGGTGCAGGCCAAAGCTGCCGCCGCACTGATCGAGGTCGACTACGAGGTGCTGCCGGTAGTCGTCGACACGGCGATGGCCGCCAAGAGCGGAACCGCAGTGCATGATATGGCCCCGGATAACGTCTGTTATACCTGGGCCATCGGGGACAAAGCTGCGGTCGATGCGGCTTTCGCCCGGGCCGATCACATCACCCGGCTTTCGATCGTCAACAACCGGCTGATTCCCAATGCGATCGAGCCGCGGGCTGCAAACGCCTCGTACTCTCGAGCCGACGACTCCTACACGCTGTACGTCACCAGCCAGAACCCGCACGTCGAGCGGCTACTGATGACCGCATTCGTTCTCGGCCTGCCGGAGCACAAGGTTCGGGTGATTGCGCCGGATGTTGGCGGGGGCTTCGGCTCGAAGATTTACCTGTACGCGGAAGAGACCGCGCTCGTGTGGGCGGCCAGGCGTGTCGGGCGCCCGATCAAGTGGACTGCGGAGCGCCATGAGTCGTTTCTGACGGACGCGCACGGTCGCGACCACGTGTCAATCGCCGAACTGGCACTCGATCGTGGCGGAAAGTTTCTCGCGCTGCGGGTGCATACCACGGCGAACCTCGGGGCTTACCTTTCGACCTTCGCCTCCTGTATCCCCACGATCCTTTACGCGACGTTGCTCGCCGGGCAGTACGCCACGCCGGCAATCTACTGCGAAGTGCAGGCGGTGTTCACCAACACCACGCCGGTGGACGCTTATCGCGGTGCCGGCCGTCCGGAAGCCGCGTATCTGCTCGAGCGCACCGTCGAGCTTGCGGCCCGCGAGCTGCACATCGATCCCGCCGAGCTGCGCCGGCGCAACTTCATCCGCGCTTTCCCTTATGCCAGCCCTGTCGGGCTCAGCTACGACACCGGCGACTACGAAGCTACCCTCAATCAGGTGTTGGATTTTGCTGACGTCAAAGGATTTCCTGCCCGCAAGGCGGCCAGCGCGCAACGTGGTTTGCTGAGAGGTATCGGCTACTCCTGCTATATCGAAGCCTGCGGAATCGCGCCCTCCAACATCGCCGGAGCGCTCGGGGCGCGCGCCGGGCTGTTCGAGGCGGGCGAGATCCGTGTGCACCCGACCGGCAAGGTAACCGTGTTCACCGGCTCGCACAGTCACGGCCAGGGGCACGAGACCACCTTTGCGCAGGTGGTCGCCGACAGGCTGGGCCTCGCCATCGACGACGTCGACATCCAACACGGCGACACGGGCAAGGTGCTCTTTGGCATGGGGACTTATGGCTCGCGCTCACTCGCCGTCGGCGGCACGGCGATCATCAAGGCGCTGGACAAGATCATCGCCAAGGGGAAGAAGATCGCCGCGCACCTGCTGGAGGCCAGCGATGCCGACGTTGAGTTTGCGAGCGGGGAGTTCCGCGTCGTCGGCACCGATCGCAAGAAGGGCTTCGCCGAGATCGCTCTCGCCGCCTATGTGCCGCATAACTTTCCGCTGGACAAGCTCGAGCCGGGGCTGAATGAGAATGCGTTCTACGATCCGGCCAACTTTACTTTCCCGGCGGGCTCTTACCTGTGCGAGGTCGAGGTGGACCCTGACACCGGAGCCGTGCGGATCGACCGGTTCACCGCCAGCGATGACTTCGGCAACGTCGTCAACCCGATGATCGTTGAAGGCCAGGTGCATGGCGGCCTGGCACAGGGGATCGGTCAGGCACTGCTCGAGGGTTGCGTCTATAACAGTGACGGACAACTGCTTAGTGGAAGCTACCTCGATTATGCGATGCCGCGTGCCGCGGACCTTCCCGCCTTCCGCGTGGAGACGGTCAAGGGCACGCCGTGCACGCACAATCCGCTCGGCGTGAAGGGCTGCGGCGAGGCCGGCGCGATTGGCTCACCCGCTGCGGTGATGAATGCGATTCTCGACGCACTCAGCCCGCTCGGCGTGACGCATTTCGATATGCCTGCAACGCCATATCGTGTGTGGCAGGCCATACGGGCTGCCAGGCGCTGAAGGAGGGCTCGTCATGTCTGACATGTCCTATCACCGGCCCGCCTCCGTTGTCGAGGCGGCGCGCCTCGCCGCCGGCGATGCCGATGCGCGCATCCTGGCCGGAGGCCAGTCGATCCTGCCGTCCATGAGACTCGGGCTGCTTACGCCCGCGGCGCTCATCGATCTCGCGGCTATCAGCGAGCTCCAGGGAATCCGCGGCGACGGCCGCACCCTCACGATCGGCGCCATGACCACGCACGCCGCGGTCGCAGCCTCGAAAGAGGTGCTGGCGAAGATACCCGCGCTGGCGCGGCTCGCACACGGTATTGGCGACGCTCAGGTACGCAACCGTGGAACCATCGGCGGCTCGGTCGCAAACAGCGATCCGGCCGCCGACTATCCGGCCGCGGTGCTGGGGCTGAACGCAACGCTCCGCACGAGTGCGCGCACCATCGCAGCTGACGGCTTCTTTACCGGCTTGTTCGAGACGGCCCTGAAGCCTGGTGAGCTCATCGTCGCGATCGACTTTCCGCTGCCCGCAAAAGCTGGGTACGCCAAATTTCCGCAGCCCGCCTCGCGCTTCGCGCTCGTGGGTGTGTTCGTGGCGCAGACTGCTAACGGCGTGCGGGTTGCCGTCACCGGCGCCGGTTCTCACGCGTTCCGCGTCAAGGCTCTGGAAGATGCGCTCAGCCGCTCGTGCACGCCTCAGGCCTGCGAGGGGATAAGAATAGCCGCGGATGCGCTCAATACCGACATCCACGGCAATGCCGAGTATCGCGCCCACCTCATTCCGGTATTGGCGAAGCGCGCAGTGCAGAACATGCTGGGTTGAGGCGATGTGACGACGCCACCGCTCCTGCCCACCAGCATCGACGAGACGCACGCGCGGCTGCTTGCGCACGACTACGTTGCGGACCGCCAGCTCGCGACTGCTGTCTTTCTCGGGCTGAAGCTCGCACGGCCGCTGTTCATCGAGGGCGAGCCGGGCACGGGCAAGACGGAGATCGCCAAGGTTCTCGCGCGTGCGCTCGGCGCGGAGCTGATCCGCCTGCAGTGCTACGAGGGCCTCGATGTAAATCAGGCCGCCTACGAGTGGAACTACGCGCGCCAGATGCTCGAGATCCGCCTCGGCGAAGCGGCGCGCGAGTCACGCGAGGAGATCGCCGCCCAGCTGTTCTCGGAACGCTTCCTGATCGCACGGCCGCTGCTGCGGGCACTGCAGCCCCATAACCTGCCTCCGGTGCTGTTGATCGATGAACTCGACCGAACGGATGAGCCGTTTGAAGCCTACCTGCTCGAGGTGCTGGCGGACTTCCAGATCACCATCCCCGAGTTTCGCACCGTGAGCGCAGACCGTCCCCCCATCGTGGTGATCACCTCCAACCGTACGCGTGAGATCCATGACGCCGTCAAGCGGCGTTGCATTTACCACTGGGTGGACTATCCGGACGCCGCACGCGAGCTGGAAATCGTCCACCGGAAGGTACCGGGTGCGCGCGAGGCCCTGTCGCGCCAGATCGTCGCGTTCGTGCAGGGACTGCGTACCCTCGATCTGTACAAGCTTCCGGGATTGTCCGAGACCATCGAGTGGGGGCGGGCATTGCTGGCGCTCGAACGGCTGACGCTCGATGCGCAGGCGGTCGATGACACCCTCGGCGTGCTGCTGAAATGCCAGGAGGATATCGCCCGCGTGCGCAGCTCCGAGGCGGCACAGTTGCTCGCCAGGATCGCCGCAGCGGCGCCTGCCGCCGGAGCGGGTTGAGTTTGCTGCCGTCCCTGCCACCCGAGCTGCGCGGCGCGGGCCAGCTGGCCGACAACGTCCTGCATTTCGCGCGGGTGCTGCGCAAAGCGGGCCTGCCGATCGGCACCGACCGGCCGCTGCTCGCACTGCAGGCGCTGCAGATAACGGGGGTCAGCTCGCGCATCGATCTGTACACGGTGCTGCGAGCCTGCCTCATCGATCGCATCGAGCATCGTGCGCTCTTCGACCAGGCATTCCGGGTCTTCTGGAGCGACCCGGAGCGGCTGGAGGAAATCCTGCGGTTACTGCTGCCGTCCGCCCCGGGGAGTGCCAGCCTCCGCCCGGGCCCCAGCGAGCGGCTGCGGGAGGCACTCGGCTCAGGCGACGCCAAATGGCCGCAGCGGGCCGAAGTGGCGCCCGAGCGTGTGGCGGGCGATGGCGAGAGGAGCTCCTCGGATCGCGAGCAGCTGCGCAAGGTCGACTTCGATTCCATGACCACCGCGGAGTGGTCGGCTGCGCGGCGGGTGATCGCTGCGCTCGCGCCGCTGCTCGCGCGCGTCGCCACGCGTCGCGATGCGCGCAGCTCACGCGCCCTGCATCTCGATCTGCGGCGGCTATTGCGTGACTGCGCGCGGCGCGGCGGAGACATCGTGAGCATTCCGTATCGGGCACGGACTACCCGCATCGAGCCGCTGACTGTGATCGTGGATATCTCCGGATCGATGGCGCGCTACTCGCGTGTGTTCCTGCACTTCACACACGCACTGGTGAACGGGTCATTCGCCACCACTATGCGAGTGAACGCCTTCGTGTTCGCAACCCGGCTCACCAACATCACCCGCCAGCTGCGCGCGCGCGACCCGGACGAAGCGGTTGCGCGTGCAGTCGCCGCGGTGCCTGACTGGTCAGGCGGTACCCGCATCGGCGCATGTCTCGGAGATTTCAACCGGCGATGGGCCCGGCGGGTGCCGCTCGCAAGCTCCACCGTGCTGCTCCTCACTGACGGTCTCGAGCACGCGGAAACGGAGCGGCTCGCACTGGAGACCGAACGGCTGGGCCGCTCCTGCCGCCGGCTCTTGTGGCTGAACCCGCTGCTGCGCTACGCCGGCTTCCAGCCGCGGGCACGTGGTATTCGCGCCATGTTGCCGCATGTCGACCGTTTGCTGCCGGTGCACGATCTGACGTCGCTGCAGGACCTGACACGGGTTCTGGCCGCTGAGCGAAACAACAACGGGAAATGAAGGTGCGGAGGTCATCGAGACTCTTGGTCGCCGCGGCCGCAATTACGGTCTTAGCGACGCAGAGCGCAAGTGCGGCAGACCTGGAGCAGGTTCCTCGGCCGGCACCCGCTCAGCTGAAGTGCGAAGCACTGGTGTCATTGAAGGTCGAGCGCACGGTGTTAGACCGTGGCGAGACCGTTGCCGCTGGTGCCTTTAAATCACTTGGTCCCGCGCTTCCCGGGCCCCCGGAGGATTTCGCAAAGTTGCCGGAATTCTGTCGCGTCGTGGGCTCGATACACCCGACCGGGGATTCAGATATCGGCTTTGAGCTCTGGTTACCAGTGCAGGGTTGGAATGGCAAGTTCCTGCAGACGGGTAACGGCGCCGCGGCGGGGTCGATCTACTACGGCACCATGGTCGATCCACTAACGCGCGGGTATGCGGTGGCGAACACCGATACCGGGCATAAGGGGGCAGGTGGCGACTTTGCCTGGGCGGTGGGCCATCCGGAAAGACTCATTGACTATGCATACCGCGCGGTTCACGAACTCACCCTGACTGCTAAAGCCATCATCGCGGCGGGTTACGGCCAGGCGCCGGCGAGATCCTACTTCGTTGGCTGTTCGACGGGCGGCCGGCAGGGGTTGAAGGAGGCGCAGCGCTACCCTGACGACTACGATGCGATCATTGCGGGCGCGCCGGCCAACAACTGGTCGCGGCTCATATCCCTCAGCGTCCTCATCGAGCGCAACCTGACAGGTGCCGACGGCCTGAGCGTCGCGAAGCTCCCTCTGCTCAAGGAGGCCGCCATTGCGCGTTGCGATGCTATCGATGGCGTGACGGATCGTGTCATCAGCGAGCCAGCCAAGTGCACGTTTGATCCGGCGACCCTACAGTGCCGGGACGACGGCTCGAAGCAGTGCCTGAGTGCCGCGGAAGTTGCCGCGGCCAGGCGGATCTATCGCGGCGTCGTCAGCAAGACGGGCACGACTCTGATGCCGGGCACGGGGCCCGGCAGCGAGCTCCTGTGGGCGGCTTATGCGTCTCCGCAGTTCCACATTGGTAGCAGTTATTTGCGCAACGTCGTCATGCATGACCCAAACTGGGAGCCCGCGAGCTTCGATGCCGACAGAGATCTTCCTCGTGCCGAGAAGGGTGACGCCGGGACGATCGCCGCGATGGACCCGCAGCTCGGCGATTTCATCACGCAGGGCGGAAAACTCATCATCTTTCACGGCACAGCCGATGGGCTCATACCCTATGGCAGCTCGGTGAGCTACTACCGGAGCGTCGTCACTAAGTTGGGCGCAAAAAAGACTGACCAGAGCGTACGGTTCTATCTGGTTCCGGGCATGGATCATTGTGGGGGCGGGGAGGGTGCGTTCCAGATCGACTGGCTGAGCGCACTGGAGAATTGGGCGGAGAAGGGTCAGGCGCCCGGTGCCTTGCACGCGCTACACCCGCCCTTCGTGCCCGGGCCGCCTGGCGTGCCACCGCCGCCCAGCAAGCCGTTCACACGACCAGCCTGTCCCTACCCTCAGGTCGCGAGATACAAGGGTACCGGAAACACGGCAGTGGCTGAGAACTTCACCTGCCATGCGCTGTGAAAGCCATCCGTTGGTTGCGACACAGCGGACAGGTCCGATGTATTTTGCGACTCACACCGTCACGACGATCTTGCCCACCTGTTGGTTTGACTCGAGATAACGGTGGGCGGCCACGATCTCCGCTAACGGGAGGGTCTTTGCGATCACCGGCCGCAGCTGCCCGGAGGCGAGTCCCTGCAGGATGAGGTCGCGGTTGCGCACGAAGCGCTCGGGCCGGTTCCAGATTGACAACGCGACCCAGCCCCTGATGCTCAGACTCTTGAGCGCGGCGGGCCAGTGAGGGTAGGGCGTCGGCTTACCACTCAGTCCGCCGTAGATGAAGATGATGCCGTCCTCCGCGGCTGCCAGCGCGAGTTGCTCGACATACGGGCCGCCCACTGGATCGAAAATGATGCGCGCACCTTTGCCGCCGGTGATGCGCTGAACTTCGCCGACCAGGTCGGTCTCGTCGGTGGCGATCACGTACTTCGCGCCCTGCTGCTGCAACGCCGACGCCTTCGCGCTCGTCCGCGTAGCGGCGATCGGCACGGCACCCGCCCAATTCGCCAACTGGATCGCCGCGAGACCTACGCTGCTGGAGGCCGCGCGAATGATGACGTAATCGCCGATGGCGGCGCGTGCGATTTCAATGATCGCCAGTGCCGTGAAGTACTGCATCCATATCGAGGCAGCCTCGACTGTGCTGAGACCAGGCGGCGGACTCAACAGGCTCCGCGCAGGAACGATGGCTCGCTCTCCATAGATTCCGTACTCGCCGAGACGGAAGTTCGGCAACACGCAGACGCGGTCACCGAGAGCAAAGCCTCGCACATCCGCGCCGAGCGCCTCGATCAGCCCCACGCCCTCGTAACCCATCAGCGTGGGAAACTTCGGCGTAACAGGGTACTCACCTGCACGAAACGCCGCTTCCGAACGATTGAGGCCGATGGCTTCGATCTTCAGACGGACCTCGGCCGGACCGGGTTCGCCGACCTCGCGGTCTTCGAGCCGCAGCTCCTCGGGTCCTCCGTGCCGATAGATCCGCACTACTTTGCTCATGGCGCGGCTCCTTCAGAGGGCAACTAACGGCGACCGCAGGTCAACTCCGCCCTTGCGAGCGCGGAGCTGTTTTTCCTAAGGGTGACTTACGGTAGCAGGGGAAGGCTCGTGATAATCGCCGGATACTGATGCCGTAACAGGAAGTGCAGGATACCCGCCGTACCGATCATCAGACCATCGGCGTCGGCTGGACGCTCGTAGGGCGGATGGTGCCATGGCTGGGGCGAGCGCCTGCGAAAGAGCGCCACCAGCAAGCGCGCAATTTCCGCCGAGCGGTCACGCCAGGCTTCCTCCCTCAGCACGCGATGGGCCTCGAGATAGACCTCGCCGATGCCAGCGAGGCCGTGGCACTGACCAAGGTTGTCGGTGCGCAGCTTTTGAGGAAATGCGGCGAGCGCTCCTTGCAGGTATTCCTCCGCAATGGCAGCCATGCCCTGGGCGTCCGCGACGCATAGCCAGCCAAGTGCAATGCCCGGTGCTCCGTGACACCACCAGTCAGGTCGCGCGAGATCTGAATCACTCTGCGGCCACTGAAACCTGCCGGCGCGCCCGCGTACGGCGCGACTGATCAGCCAGGCTTCGGCTCGGCGCCACGCGGCATCGGCGTCCGCGTTTCCGGTGAGAGCGGAGTATCTGGCGAGAAAGCCCATCATTCCCGCTGCGCCGTGTGCAAAGCCGGTGAAACGCTTTCCGCTGGCTCCCGCGGCGCCTTCCGGCAGCGTCCACGCACCCTCCGGACCCTGTGTGCGCACGAGGTAGGCCGCACATGCGGCAGCACCGCCCGCGAGCTGCGGCATACCGAGACGCCTTGCGAAGGCGAGTGCAGCAAACCCCTGGCCGGCGGCGCCGTGCGTGAAGTCCGGCCAATCGAGGCGGCCTGGAAATATGCCTTCGAGATGCCTGCGCAATGCAACGTTCGTTGGGACGCACCCCGCTTGCACCGCGGCGGCGACCGCAAGGGCGCGGCCGGAGCGCCCGTGAATCAGGCCGGGCAAGTCAGGCTTTACCGGCGTGCGCGCGGTCAAGACGCGAACTGCGCGTTCACCGAGGGTCTTGTCAAGCTGCGCGACTCCGGTGCTATGCGCAGCGGCGAGGACGTACAGCAGCCCGGCGATGCCAGCGTGTACATCGATCGTTTCCGCTTCGCGAGTCCCGCGCCCGGCCTGCAGTTGGTCGAGCCGGAATCGGCAAGCCGCTGTCAACTTCTCCAATCCTTCTGTCAGCACCGACTCGTGCGTCGCCGTTGTGAACAGTGGAGAAGTGAAGTGTTGGTGAGGAGCCATTCTGCCGCGTGCGGTCGAGGCGATTGCACCGAGCAACATGGCGGCGTCGAGTTCGCCCGAGGGTTCGTCTGCGAGAGTGCCTGCCAGCAGCTCGATGAGTGCTCTGCTGCGTAGCTCGGTCAGCTCTGCAAGCCGTGTTGCGAGCTCGTGCGGCCGGCCATGCACGACAGCTGCCGCATCGAGCCCAGTGAGCATGAACGCGAGCACGCGGCCGCAGGCCTGCCAGTCATCACGGCGCTGCGGGGCGCGCCGCTGCTGGCTGAGGTCGCTGTAGCCCGGTGTGCCGAGTTGAAACGCGGGTATCCGGCTTCCCACGGCATGCGCGCATTCCCAGTCGAGAAGGTACACGCGATCGTCCTCGCCGATCCATACGTTACCGGGCGCGACATCGCGATGGATGACGCCGCGGGCGTGCGCAGAACGCAGTCGGCGAACGAGTTGGGCCGCGTAGCGCAGCAGCCGCCCTCGCGAGTGCGGTCGCACGCTCGCCCACGAGCGGCCGTTGACGAGCCGGTACACGAGCTCGGCGAGCGTTTGACCTGGCACGTAGGCAATGGGCAAGTAGCCGGTATCGTCGTCTTCGAAGTACTCGCCAACAGCGGTGATTCCGGCAAGTCCGCGCAGCCGTGCCAGCATCGCGCCCTCGTGCCGGAGCCGAGCGCGGTAATCACGCCCGAGTCCATCTTCGGAGCAGTGTGGCCTTGCCTGCTTCAGCACGCACGCCGTCGGACCTCTCACGCCACGAAGATCGATCGCGCGTAGCACGCTGCCCGCAATTCCGGGACGCAGCACATCGGTGACGAAATACCGTCCGGCAAGCAATCCCCGCGTGCGAGGTTGCCCGGCCGCCTCGCTCTCGCCTGCAGTTGGGAAGGGAATGGCGATTCCTTGCGGACAGCTGAAGGGTACCGGGCGTAGATCCGGCACCCAATTGCCGCTGCCATCTGGAATGAGCTCGGTTGGCTCACCGAGGCGGTCCACCGTGATGCGGGGACGCACGCCGCCGTAGCGCGCGTAAACCGCCTCACCGAGATGCAGGTCGGTCGCAATGCGGGGCCCGGCGATTCCGCGCGTGTGCTCGATGAGCTCGCGGGCGAGAGCGACAGCCTCGGTGTCATTGCGCGGATAGACCGTGATGAGCTTGCCGATCTGAGCCTCGCCGAAATTGCCGGCGCTCAGCTGCACGATCGCATCGCGCTCTGCCACCATCTTGAAATGCGCGCCATGACGTGCGAGGCAGGGCAGCACGCGCTCGAAGAGCGAGTCGACACCCGTGAC